>Ga0068853_100001100_pt1 | contig 19147 bp, 14 predicted proteins | sample KBSCornC32_FD_65655 | JGI IMG/M metagenome (GOLD analysis project Ga0068853, IMG submission 65655) | Corn rhizosphere microbial communities from Kellogg Biological Station, Michigan, USA - KBS Corn C3-2 | ecosystem: Host-associated > Plants > Roots > Rhizosphere > Soil ...
CCGGCCTCCGGCGTCTTCATCTCCCTCGCCTGCTCGTCATATAACCCCCAGCCCCTGTCGCCCTGGTCCTTTAAACTGAATTCCAGATCCCTCCGCCGAATAGCGACCGAATACCGCCGCTCCTGCGCAGACTGTCCCGGCAAACCAACAGCCATAATATATGTACTGTCCCTCAACTGCGCGAGGATAAGATGCCCGCCGGCCGAAGAAGGATATACCTGCTCCCCCATCCGGACATAGAACGGTTGGTTGTTATCGGCCTGGATGAACACAAAATAGTTCTGCGCGCGGCCAACACCCGCCATCAACATCAAAATGACTACCAAACCGAACTTTGACATGGTTAGAGTTATAAACTACTGCAAATTAAGGAAAACTATAGTGAACAGATTCAGCGAATAATACATTTATTGATTAATTACTATACAATGAGTTCATGAAGTCATATGCTACCTTTTATCCATTTTTATCTTCTCTTAACCACGAAGCCGATTATCTTTATCCCCTGAAAAATAATAATATGAATTTGATTCAGTCAAAACTTCAACGGTTTACACGACCTGCATTTTACAAATGCGGTAAGCCCCTTGTCCTCTTATCCGGCTTACTATCCTGCGGAATAATTCTGCACGCACAAAGTAAACAGCCGGAAGACGAAACATGGAAAAAAGAATACCGGGCCACGGCAACAAAATACAATGACCTGATCCATACCAGACTGGAAGTAAAGTTTGACTACGACAAGAGCTATATGTACGGCAAAGAATGGGTTACCATAAAACCCCATTTCTACCCCAGCGACTCCCTTACACTCGACGCCAAAGGAATGGACCTCCATAAGGTCGCTATCGAAAAGGACGGAGCTACTACTCCCCTCAAGTACGACTACGACGGAATGACCCTGCGCATTCACCTGGACAAAACTTACAAGTATACAGAAAAGTACACGATATTCATTGACTATACGTCAAAGCCCAACGAACTGAAAGTCCATCAGGGAAGCGCGGCCATAACAGACGCCAAGGGTCTTTATTTTATAAATCCCAAAGGAGAAGACAAGGACAAGCCCACTGAGATCTGGACGCAGGGAGAAACAGAAGCCAATTCGGTATGGTTCCCCACGATCGACAAGCCAAACCAGAAGTCAACGGAAGAGATCACCATGACAGTACCCGCAAAATATGTGACCCTGTCCAACGGTCTGCTCGTCAGCCAAAAGAACAACGGAGACGGCACCCGCACCGACCACTGGAAAATGGACCTGCCGCACGCCCCCTACCTTTTCTTCATGGGTGTGGGAGACTTTGCCGTAGTAAAGGATTCGTATAAAGGCAAAGAGGTCAGCTACTACGTTGAAAAGGCCTACGCCCCCGTTGCACGCCGCATATTCGGCAATACCCCGGAAATGATCGCTTTTTACTCGCGCATTACCGGCATCGACTACCCCTGGCCAAAATACTCGCAGATGGTGGGCCGCGACTACGTCAGCGGAGCCATGGAGAATACAACCTCCACCTTACACGGCGACGCCGCACAGCAGGACGCCCGCCAGCTCTCGGACGGCAATGACTGGGAGGACGTGATCGCCCACGAATTGTTCCACCAATGGTTCGGAGACCTCGTAACCACCGAAAGCTGGAGCAACATAACCGTGAACGAATCCTTCGCCGACTATAGCGAGACACTGTGGAATGAATATAAATATGGTAAAGACGCCGGAGACGCGGTCAACTATCAGGGCATCCAGAGCTATCTGCAGCAGCCCGAAAACTCAGAAAAGAACCTGGTTCGCTTTTACTACGAAGACAAAGAAGACGTATTCGATCAGGTAAGCTATCCCAAAGGCGGCCGCATCCTGAACATGCTTCGCCGCTATGTCGGCGACAGCGCCTTCTTCAAGTCCCTGAATCTTTATCTGACAACCAACAAATTCAGGTCCGCCGAAGCCCAAAATCTCCGCCTGGCCTTTGAGGAGGTAACTGGAGAAGACCTCAACTGGTACTGGAATCAGTGGTACTATGGCAGCGGTCATCCCAAACTGACGATCGACTACGCCTACGACGACGCTGGCAAACAGGTAAAGGTCATCGTCAATCAAACCCAGGGAACGGGCAAATTATTCCGCCTGCCCATCGCCATCGACATATACAACGGCGCCGCAAAGGTTCGACACAATATTTGGATAGAGAACAAGACCGATACCTTCACCTTTGACTACAACGGCGGCCGACCCGATCTGGTAAACGTAGACGGTGAGAAAGTCCTGCTCTGCGAGAAAAAGGACAACAAAACGCTGGACAACTATCTTCACCAGTATAAATATGCCGGCAACTACGTAGACAGAAGGGAAGCAATAGAGTTCTGCTCTAAAAACCAGGACGACCCCAAAGCCCTGGCCCTGATGAAGACCGCGCTGAAAGACAAATACTATCGCCTTCGCGGGTACGCCCTCGGCAAGCTCGACATGAAAAAAGATGCCATCCGTACCGCTTTCGAGCCCCTCATCGCCGACCTGGCCGAACACGACCAAAGCCGCATCGTAAAGGCCAAAGCGATCGATATCCTCGGCAGTTTCGAGAACCCCGCCTATAAGAACTTGTTCCAGAAGGCGATCTCGGACTCTTCCTATTCAGTGGCAGGCAACGCGCTGGAAGCCTTGTCCTCGATCGACAGCGTACAGGCGCTGACTCTCGCCAAGAAGCTGCAGCAGGCACCCGCAAAAGGCGAACTGTCGACGGCCATCTCGGCAGTACTGATCAAGTCGGGTGAAGAAAGCGACTTCGACGTCGTAGCCAATAATTTCGAGAAAATGTCCACCGGTCAGAACAAATTCGAAATGGTAATGCCCTTTGCAAGCATGCTGACGAAGGTGAAGAGCGCGGAAAGACTAAAAAGAGGGGTCGACCTGCTGATCCAGTTCAAACAAGCCATCCCGCAGGCTTACCGGAAACAGACGGATCCGTATTTTGACAATGCCCTCAACGGAGTCGCAGCACAAAAACACGCCGCCGGCCTCCAGGACCAGGCAGACTACATAAAAACTAAACTCACCGATAGTAAAAAGGGATTCTGATAAAATGAAGAGGCCCCGGGGACAGAACTGACCGGGGCCTTTTTTTATTACACCTGTTAATTAAGTCTCTTACCAGCTGCCGCTCGCTCCGCCGCCTCCGGTATCTCCCCCGCCAAAACCACCGAAACCTCCACCTCCGCTGTCACCACCGGACCAGCCGCCGCCGCCTCCTCCTCCACCCCAGTCACCACCGCCGCGGAACCCGCGCCCTACCATGGTGCCGATTATAAAAGGAAGTATGCCATTTCCCCGGTAGACCCCTCCTCCTCCACCGCCGCCACCGCGATTTCGGCTGATAAAAACGATGATCAGAATAAATATAAAAATTAAAAAACCGAGCACATTACCGCCTCCGCCATGACGGCCACTCTTCCCTCTTTGCCCATACCCCGCGGGGGCCTTGTACTCCCCGGCCGCTGCCTTGATCAGCGCATCCGCGGCATGGCTAAACCCGCGATAGAAGTTGTCCTGACCGCCGCCCTTGAAATTGGGAACCATCTCATTGTCGATAATGGACTTCGCCGTGACATCCGGAATGGCGCCCTCCAGCCCAAGACCAGTCTGTATATATACCTTACGACTGTGCATGTCCACCAGGATCAGAACACCGTTATTATTCTTCTTATTCCCGATACCCCAGGTCCTGAATAGCTTAAGCGCATAGTCTTCGATGCCATAGTCGCCGATATCCGGGATGGTAACGACGGCGATCTGCACCGATGTGCTGTCGTCATAGTCCACCAGCTTACGCTCCAGGGATGCTGTCTGATCGCCGGTCAGGACATGAGCAAAATCATTGACCAGCCGGGGCGGATCAGGTCTGGCCGGCACGTCCTGGGCCCAAAGCCCGGCCGCCGGCAGGAATAGAAACGCAAATAGTAAGAGGAGCTTGTTCATTATTTTATTTTCCAAATACAATATCGTCCGGTAATTCATTTTCATCGATTTCACGGTCATAAGGGAAATGCAGCCGAAGCGCCTCCCCGATGCCGGTCACCACGTCTGCGATCCCTCCGGCATAGTCGGATTTGTTGAAATGGGACAGGATTGTACGCACCTGTCCGGTCCAGAAAGCCTGTCCAACTTTCTCATGGATGCCTTTATCTCCAAAGATCGCCAGCTGACGGTCACGCAGCGCTACATAAACAAGAACCCCATTGCGGGCCGCCGTCTGTTCCATCTTCAGGCTGGCAAAGACCTCTGTCGCCCTGTCCAGCGGATCGACATAACGGCAGCGCCTTTCGATAAATACCCGGATCTCGCCACTGGTGAGCTGCTCAGCCGATTTTATCGCTGTCACTATCTGCTGCTGTTCGTCCGGACCCAATAAAGGCCTGCGGGATATGAAGGGAATATACATAGCGGCTAAAGATAGCGGCCGACTCTTTGCAAAGTCGGCCGCCGGTAGTTATTTGATATCGAAATGTATCTCAGGGGCGTTCTCGCTGCCAGGATCAGACTTATAATAAGGCTTCTCGTGATAGCCAAAGATACCGGCGAAGATATTGTTCGGGAAACGCTTGACCTTCAGGTTATATTCATTGACGGCCGCATTGAAGTCCCGGCGTGCAACATTGATCCTGTTCTCAGTGCCCTCGATTTGTGTCTGAAAGTCTTTGAATTGCTGCGTAGTTTTCAGATCAGGATAATTCTCCGCAACAGCCATCAGGCGGCTGAAAGAACTCTGCAACTGTCCCTGTGCCTGTTGATAACGCGCGAGGCTGGCGGAATCGTTGACATCTACCTGTATCCTGGTTGCATTGGCCCGGGCATTGATGACTTCCTTGAGCGTGGATTTTTCGAAGTTGGCAGAGCCTTCGATGACCTTTATAACGCTATTGTATAGGTCTGTCCGGCGCTGATAGTTGGTCTCGACATTACTCCAGGAAGTCTTGACGCTCTGGTCTACGGTTACCAGACCATTGTAGCTATTGCAGCCACAGCCGCCGAGAAACAGGAGGAGAACTGCGATAACGATCAAGGTCAATTTACTCGTACTCATTTATTTAGATTTTAAGTTAACGGGGTAAAATTAACACTTTTGGCCACCCTGTAAAACCCTTTTTAGGTCATTGCATCCTTTTGTCATTCCATCTTGCCAAAAGCATCGGCAAGCTGCCCTATCCTGCCGGTAGACAACGACCGGCCGCCGGCGGCAATTACTATACGGTATCTGAAAGTGACCGACTGACCTTTTTCCAGCTTGTAGTCGAACGTCTGCTTCCCGTTGCTGAATATTTTCTGACCGAGCGGGTTGGCCGCAAAAAGGCCGTAGCCCCGGGCATGCCAGTATGTAGGATAACCGGGATTGCGGGGATGATCGATGATAGCGATACTAAGCGTATCATTTTGCTTTTTCCCGTATAACAGACACCATCCGCCGCGGGTGCCCCAGGCGCTGTCTCCCCTTTTTCCCTCGCTCGTCACATAGTTCCCGTTGATGTCGGGCGTATGCCCCGCCGCAACCTTAGTAATATTTCCTTTGTCATCGACAAATTCTCCGGGCGTATTGGAAGGTATCTGCAGCTCTTTGGTGACGCGAAGACCCAGCATACCGTCTTTTGCATCGGGGAAGTTGACATCGACACTGGCACGCAGGGTCGTATAACGATCGATAATACGCTCAGTCCGGGTGGCACTGAAGACATAAGTGGTAATCTCGGTAAGAAGGACATTCTGCTTTTGATCGGTCCAGCGGGCCGAATACTTGAGGATCCCCACATCGGCCCTGCCATGAGAAGGGTGAGCCGTCCCCGAGGACATCGGAGGCAGGGACTCCCGCCCGCCCGAAACACCGCGAAAGCTGCCCGCCTGCAGAATGCTGTCGGTACGTATCCAGCCATACTGGCTTTTCCTGCTGGCGGGAATAGCATAGGAGTTATTCCAGAAATCCAGCCCGTTCACATTCTCATAATCGAACCAGAGACCCAGATGGTGGGGATGGTCGACCGGCTCCCCCGCACGGGGGGCGACAGGAAACCCGCGCGTGATCACCTGGCCATCGGGAGCATATATCGGATATAAAACGGGCTTCTCAAGCGTATCGGGATACATAAAGGTCGTGAACGGTGCTCCGTCGACAGTAACGGACACAGAATGATGGGCCGGGTCCTGGGTGACGCCGACAGGCAGCGGCTGTGAAAAAGCACGGACAGAAATCAGCGTAACCAGGGTCAGCAGAACCTTCCGGAAACGTTTTCGTAAATAATAAGGTCTTAGATTGATCATATAACACGCATTTTTCTTGTTGGATGACCTAAATTAGTACATTTATCCTACTTAAAATCACTTCAACAATGACAACAACCCGCAGGGATTTTATCCGTAAGAGTTCTATGGCCGGTATGGCCACATATATGGGCTCAATGGGCCTAAGCGCAGCCAGCTATAGAAGGATCATCGGTGCGAACGACCGGGTACGCGTAGGAGTGGTAGGCTTTTCCGACCGTCACCGCAATGACCACATCCCGGCCTTTTTAAGATCCAACCAGGAAATGAATTTCGATATCATCGCGGTGTCGGACATATGGAAAAAGAGAAGAGAGGAAGGAAAGGATTTTCTTGCTCAGAAATTTGGCCATTCCATCCAGGCCTGCGTCAACAATGACGAGCTGTACAATATAAAGGAGGTAGACGCCGTGATGATCAGCACAGCGGACTTCCAGCACGCCTGGCATACGATCGAGGCCGTTAAGGCAGGCCGTGATACATATACCGAAAAACCTTTGGCTGAGACCATGGATGACGCAAGAGCCGTACTGAAAGCCGTTAAGGATTCCGGAAAGATCGTTCAGATAGGCTCACAGCGCCGCAGTGGCGCAAACTACCACGCAGCCGCCGATTTTATCCAGTCCGGAAAATTCGGACCGATCGTCATGGTCGAGCTCACATGGAACGTCAACCAGCCCGGACGCTGGCGCAGACCCGCCCTCGTCGCACAGCTCCGCGAAGAGGATACCGACTGGAAACGATTCCTGATCAACCGTCCTTACGAAGCATTCGACGCCCGCAAACACCTCGAATTCCGCCTGTTCTGGCCCTATTCCTCGGGCCTGCCGGGACAATGGATGAGCCATCAGATAGATACGGTACACTGGTTTGCCAACCTGCCCCATCCCCGGTCAGTGTCGGCAAACGGCGGCATTTATTGCTGGAAAGACGGCCGGAAGAACGCGGATACCATGACCGCAGTATTCGACTATGGCCCACTGGACGATCACTCCACCGGCTTCCAGGTGACCTTTACTTCCCGCCAGACCAATTCTGATGGTGAAACAAAAGAGATTTACTACTCCAACGGCGGGACGCTGAACCTCGACACCAACAAGATCACCCCCGTCGGCGGTCTGACGGAAAAATATGCATCCGCAATGGGAATGCACGCCAACCAGCTGCCGGAAATTTCATTGAAAGAGCTGGGTGAAAAGATATCTACAGAAGCAAGCACGGGCGGCGACCCGCTGACCACCGCCCACGTACGCAACTGGATGGAATGCGTCCGCAGCAGAAAACAGCCCAATGCTCCCATCGAGGCAGGATATAAACACTCCATTGCGGTGATAATGGCCAACGCCGCCTACCGGACGGGAGAAAAGGTGACCTTTGACGAAAAGACACAGGAAGTAATGGCTGGCGGAAAGGTATTTAAATACTAGCGCCGCCGGAAAGCTAAATACTGGCACTACAATGAAAGCACTGGTGATAGCAGATAAGGATCATCCCCTGGAGGTTCGGGAGATACCCGAACCCCAGGCCGGACCCGACGACGCGATCGTTCGGGTATATGCCGCTGCACTGAATCACCGCGACGTCTGGATCCGGAAAGGGCAATACGCCGGAATAAAATATCCCATCACTCCGGGTTCCGACGGTGCCGGCGTAGTAACAGGGACAGGCGCTTCCCACCAGCGATGGCTAGGCAGGCAGGTGATCATCGATCCTGCCCTGACATGGGGCGACAGTCCGGCCTTCCAAAGCCCCAGTGCATTTAAGATATTAGGCCTGCCGGACGACGGTACGCTGGCGGAATACGTGAAAGTCCCCGTAAACAATCTCGTCGAAAAACCCGCTCATTTATCCTTCGGCGAGGCTGCAGCGCTCCCACTGGCCGGTGTTACAGCCTGGCGGGCGATCATGTCGCGCGCTCAGCTCAGGGCAGGAGAAAAGGTGCTGATCACAGGGATTGGAGGCGGAGTCGCGCTTTTCGCCTTCCAGTTCGCGCTCGCCGCAGGGGCACAGGTATACGTTACCTCGGGGAGCGAAGACAAAATCGCCAGAGCGATGTCGATGGGAGCAACAGGCGCCGTCAATTACAAAAAGGAGGGATGGGTCGCTGAACTTCGCAGGCTGGCAGGCGGCTTCGACGTAACCATAGACGGGGCCGGTGGGGATGGAGTAAACGAACTGTTCGATCTGGCCCTTCCTGGCAGCCGGGTAGTATTCTATGGAGCCACAAGGGGAAACCCCACCAACGTCGTGCTCCGCCGCATATTCTGGAAACAATTGAACGTCCTTGGCTCTACCATGGGTAATCCGGATGACTTCAGGGCAATGATAGCGTTCGTCACAAAGCACCGGATCCACCCGGTAGTCGACAAAATATTCAGTCTCGAAGATGGTGAAAACGCCTTCCGCTGGATGGACGGCGCAAATCAGTTTGGAAAGATTGTCGTCAGCGTCACTGCCGGCGCCTGACGGCCACCCTCACGGCTGCTTTTTCCTGACCGCCTTAAAAGTCCCATTGGGCTGCACCGATAGAATGGCAGAAATTTCCCCCTTTTCATCGGCAACGAACTGCTCTTCAAAGTTGGGCAGGGTCTTCAGTACGAACTTATCCTTCGCCACCGGAACCAACTCATATTCCGGCTGCCCCGGAACGACAAGATAGAGCGTCGTTTCGTTCTTGACATAACACTTTATAATAACGTTTGCGATCTGGTATTCCCCCGCATATCGCTGCAGGTCTGCCGGAGTGAGAGCATTCGGCCTCGGCGTGCGGCTGAAAAAAATGGGTTTATTCAGAGCCGGCTCGATATTCATCGAAATGCTGTTGATATTTCCACCCTGATCCATATTGAACTGTACTTTCAGCGGGCCATCATCCGCGGTATCGATCCCCGTCTTCTGATCTTTTTCCAAAGGGTCGAATACATCATAGTGAGAATGCCTCAGCCACCAGATCATGTGCGGAAAGTTGACCCACAGTGAGTCGCGTTCGGCAACCACTTCCATGCTGCCATAGCCTGGATTGCTGTATATTCCTGCATAGTCGTCCAATGGATGAGAAGGATGCGTCAACGACCTGACCGATGCGACCCTGGCAGAAGCGGCCGCCTTCGCATCTGCGCGCCCTTTATCCGCCAGGCTTTTCAGATAGGTGCTCCAGTCTTTGTACCCGAGATGCAGGAGCCTGTCCGCGATAAAATTCCTGACGATAGCCGGCACCTGCGAGCTGCTCTGGTTGCACAACACAACGATGCCGACACTATCCGACGGGAATAGACAGGTACTCGCGGTAAAGCCATCTATATTACCGCCGTGCTCCACCCGGTAATGACCACGATAGGAAGCAAGCGACCAGCCAAATCCATAGCTGGAAAAAAAGATATCGGGGGCTTCCCTGGAAGGAACTCCGCCTCCGCTGACCATCTGGGCGCTGATGGCCTCGTTGACATAGCTGGCCGGCAGTATCTCTTTGTCCCGGTATTTGCCGCCGTTGACCCAGGTCGCTACCCAGGCCGCCATATCATTCACGCTGCTATTGATCGCACCCGCCGGCGCTATAGCCTCTACGTCGTGATAATCCACTCTTTGAATAATGCTGTCTTTTTTCAACTCGTATCCGATCGCGGCTTCCGGCGCTTTTTGAAGATCATTTACGGACAGATCGGACTCGGTCATCCCCAGGGGCTTGAAAAGCCGTTCGGCAACGTTGCTCTCCCAACTGCTGTCCGTCAACTTTTGCACGACCATACCCTGAGCAAGGAACATAAAGTTATTGTACTGCCATTTTTCCCGGACACCCGCCGTAGGCTCCTGGAATTGTATCCGGTGAATAAGAGAGTCCCTCGAACCGGAATTGAAAAGATACCAGGCATAGTCATGACGGGGCAGCCCCGTGCGGTGACACATCATATCACGCAGTGTGATCGTGCTGTTCATCGTTTCATTATAGAATTTGAGCTCGGGAAGATAATCCCGGACCGGCTTGTCGATATCCAGCCTTCCCTGGCGGTCGAGCTGCCCGATCAAAGCCGCCGTAAACGCCTTGGTACAGGACCCGATGGCAAAAATGGTATGTGGTGTTACGGGCTGCCTGCTCTCCACGTCGCGGTAGCCAAACCCTCTGGAATAGATCACCTTCTTCTTCTCCACGACCGCCACCGCGAAGCCGGCAGCATGCCAGTCCCGCAGTACCCGGGCAAATACCGTGTCCAAACCCGCAAACGGGTCGATGGGATGACGAGGCCTTTGCGCAACGGCGGGAGACAGGAGTCCGAGCAGGACCCAAAGAAGGATCGGGTGTTTCATATGACAAAAAATAGCCCGATAAATCTAATGATTATCGGGCTAAATTAAATTCAAATATGATGATCGGCTATGCCCCCGCAATCGGGCCGGCGCCTATGCCTTGACTGCAGCGATACCCGGCAGTTCCTTTCCTTCGAAATATTCGAGCATGGCTCCGCCTCCCGTAGACACATAGCTAACCTTGTCGGCATAACCGAACTGGTTGACGGCAGCTACAGAATCGCCGCCACCTACCAGCGAGAAGGCTCCCTTCTGAGTGGCATCGGCCACGGCCTTCGCGATAGACCTGGTTCCGTGCTGAAATTTGGCCATTTCAAAAACCCCCATCGGGCCATTCCAGAGGATCGTCCTGGACATACGAACGACATTGCAGAACTGCTCGCAGGCATTCTCCCCAATGTCCAGTCCCATCCAGCCATCCGGGATATTATTGCTTGGCGCCGTAGAGTCGTTGGCGTTGGCATCGAATTTATCGGCAATGATTGAGTCCGAAGGGAGATGTATCCTGACCCCTTTCGCCTCTGCCTTCTTCAGCAGATCACGGGCCGTATCGAGACGGTCGTCCTCACAAAGGGAATTACCGATCTTGCCGCCTTCCGCCTTGATAAAAGTATAGGCCATGCCGCCGCCGATGATAATATCGGTAGCCCGCTCCAGCAGGTTCTCGATAATGAGTATCTTGTCCGAAACCTTGGCGCCGCCAATGATGGCGGTAAAAGGCTTCTGCGCCTCGTGCAATACTTTTTCAGCGCTGCTGACCTCGCCTTCCATCAGCAGGCCAAACATCCTCTTGTCTTTGGGAAAGAACTGTGCGATGACCGCCGTAGACGCGTGCGCCCTATGGGCGGTACCAAACGCGTCATTCACGTATACGTCACCCAACTTCGACAACTTTTCCGCAAATCCCTTGTCCCCTTTTTCTTCTTCTTTATAAAAACGTAGATTCTCCAGCAAAAGAACTTCCCCGGGACGAAGCATCTTCGCGGTGAGAAAAGCTTTCTCGCCGATGCAGTCGTCGGCAAACAGGACGGGCACATTGGGCTGGCCAGGAGCATTCAGCAGCTGCTGCAGATGAGGTATGAGATGCTTCAGCGAGTACTTCTCGGTGGGACCGTCTTTTGGCCGGCCAAGATGACTCATCAGGATGACGCTGCCGCCGTCAGAAAGTATTTTTTTAATGGTGGGGATAGCCGCGCGCATACGGGTGTCATCGGTGATCTCATATTTGTCATTGAGAGGGACATTAAAATCCACCCGGATGAGGGCTTTTTCATTAGCAAAGCTATGCTGGCTGAACTGGCTCATAAAATAGTTAGATTATATGTGCCGGAGATCCGCTTTTCCAAAAATTAGCGTATCTCCGGCAAAACGCTAATGATTGTCCTTCGGACTGGGCCCCTCCAGGGCCCTTTTGAAAAAGCCCGGGCAGGCCGCCCGGGCTTGAAGATGCAATCTTATTTGGAGATCAATTTGGCGAAATAGTGCAGACTGCGAACGAGCTGGCTGACATAGCTCATTTCATTATCATACCAGCTGACGGTCTTGACCAGCTGCTGGTCGCCATTGGTGATGACGCGGGTCTGAGTGGCATCGTACAGGGACCCGTAACGGATACCGATGATGTCGCTGCTGACGATCTCGTCTTCAGTGTATCCAAAGCTTTCGTTGGCAGCAGCCTTCATCGCGGCATTCACTTCTTCGATAGTCACCTTCTTATTCAGAACGGTAACCAGTTCGGTCAGCGAGCCGGTGAGGGTCGGTACGCGCTGTGCGCCACCGTCGAGCTTGCCTTTCAGGCTGGGCAGAACCAGACCGATGGCCTTGGCGGCGCCTGTGCTGTTGGGAACGATGTTGACCGCTGCGGCACGGGCCCTGCGCAGGTCGCCCTTCGGATGCGGAGCATCCTGCGTGTTCTGGTCATTCGTATAGGCGTGAATGGTCGTCATGAGACCGGTCACGATACCGAACTTACCGTCCAGTACCTGGGCCATGGGAGCCAGACAGTTCGTAGTACACGAAGCGCAGCTGATGATCGTCTCGCTGCCATCCAGTATATTGTGGTTAACGTTGAAAACAATAGTCTTGAGGTCACCGGTGGCAGGGGCGGAAATAACTACCCTCTTTGCGCCGGCAGTAAGGTGAGCAGCAGCCTTGTCCTTATCGGTAAAGAAACCCGTACATTCCAGGACGACGTCCACATCATGTTGCTTCCAGGGAATTTCAGCAGGATTCTTCTGGGCATATATCTTTACCTCTTTGCCGTTGACGACAATCGAGTTCTCTGTCGACTTTACTTCTTCTTCGAACCGGCCCTGTGCGCTGTCATATTTCAGCAGGTGAGCCAATACCTTGGGGCTGGTCAAGTCATTAATCGCCACTACTTCGATACCCTCCAAACCGTGGATCTGGCGGAACGCCAAACGCCCGATTCGGCCAAAGCCATTGATAGCAACTTTAACTGTGCTCATAACAAATGAATTTGTGTTTTAATTTTAAGGTAGCGAAGTTACAATATTGCCTGTTTACGACTATGTAATTTTTTGGGTATCAATTGAAAACAACGCCTAAATTTCTTAAACCCAGTAGGTTGGCCACCCCCAATTTCGGTTGGAGATAATAGGATTACCCCAACCGCGGCCACGCCCCCGCCTGCCCGCCGTCATATATTCCGCAAACCCCAATCCTCCCCGCACCCACCCCAATCCGCCCCCGCCCTCTCAAACTCTATTCCACACCATCCCCCGCCCTCTCCGACCCGCCCAATCCGCCCCCGCCCCAGGCAATCCACTCCAGCCCGCGTTACCCAACCCCCGCAAAAATTTGACAACGAATCGGGTAAAAAAATTTGGCGGATTTTCATCTTGCCTATATCTTTGCACTCCTTTCACGAAAAAATGCGGAAGGAAAACAAAACGCCGCGTTGGTCAATCGGTTAAGACGCCTCCCTTTCACGGAGGAATGAGGGGTTCGACTCCCCTACGCGGTACAACACTAATTTCCCCGGCCTCAGCTTCTCGCTGGGGCTTTTTTTATGGCAGCAATCTGCCCATACCCAACACAATTCTCAAACCGGTTACAACAATCCCCGTTTCAGTCACAACGAACACCTGCCCGCTTCAGACTTTTGTGTCATTAAATTCAACTACGATGAATGATTTAAAGCACCAACGTATCGCGCTCATTACGGGAGCCAACCAGGGCGTCGGCTTTCAGGTAGCGAAAGAACTGGCGGCAAACAGCGTAACTGTATTGATTGGTTCGAGAAATTTAACCAATGGCCGCACAGCCGCGGAAAAGATCGGCGCTGGCGCTATCCCACTCCAACTCGACGTGACCGACCGGGTTTCCATTGCCGCGGCTGCCGCCTACATCCGTCAGGAATTTGGACGACTCGACCTGCTGATCAATAATGCCGCCATCTCAAATATCCGGAAAACGCAATTGGGACTGAGCCTGAAGGAGGCTATAGAAGAAGGTCGTGCCAGCAAAGTCTCACTGGACGAGATGCGCGCGGTCTGGGAAACCAATGTATTTGGCACCCTTGCAGTCTACCAGGTAATGCTCCCATTACTGCGGGAATCATCCGATGCCCGAATCGTCAACGTCTCCAGCGGTGTCGGCTCCCTGACCAATATGTCCGATCCGTCTTCCATCTACCATAAGGGCTATGGTGTCGTATATCCAGGATCGAAGACCGCACAAAATGCCATTACATTGGCGATGATGATTGAGCTGGAAGAAAGCAATATCAAAATCAACCTGGTTTCTCCCGGTTTTACGAAGACCAATCTTAATGGCTATGAAGGGACTGAGTCTCTGGAGGACGGCTCAAGGGAGGTTGTACGCGTAGCATTGCTCGGCCCCGACGGCCCTACGGGAACCTTCACGCGCTGGCCCAATCAGGCTATTCCCTGGTAAAATCCGTAAATTTGACGGTATGAAAATCGGAGAAGAGACGCCCCACCGGTACAATTCTTTATCTGAAGTACTCCAGGCGATGGGCCTCCCCAAGCCAGTGCATCCGCTTATCAGCCTGATAGATGGGATCAACAATAAGATCACCATCAAAGGATCCGATAGCTCACGTCTGACCACCCTGTATAAAATTGCTTATACCACTAAAATGAAGGGCAGGATGCAGTACGGACAGGGTCATTATGATTTCGATGAAGGGGGGCTTCTGTTTGCTGCTCCGAATCAACTGATCGGCGGCCATACTCATGATACAGTTCTTTCCGGATATACACTGCTTGTACATCCCGATTTCCTGTGGAACTACCCGCTGGCTAAAAAGATGAGGCAATACGGATTCTTCTCCTACTCAGCCAATGAAACTTTACACCTGTCGGACATCGAGCGAAACATCGTTGTATCTATATTTAATAACATTCAACTTGAACTGGAAGGCCGGATTGACGATTTCAGCCAGGACGTGATTATATCTCAGATCGAGTTGCTCCTGACCTATAGTAACCGTTTTTACAAACGACAGTTTATCACCCGAAAAGCAGTCAACGCACAATTGTTGGAAAAACTGGAAGATGTGTTTGAACAATATTTCAAGGAAGAACTTCCTTTACAAAAAGGCCTCCCCACAGTCACCTACCTGGCCGAATCCTTAAGCATGTCGCCAAGCTATCTCAGCGACATGCTCCGTTCCCTTATTGGTCAAAATGCTACTCAGTTTATCCATGCCAGGCTCATCGAATACGCAAAAGAACAACTTTCGGGCACCGGCCTTTCCGTTAACGAAATCGCTTATTCTCTCGGATTTGAACACGCACAGTCCTTTAGCAAATTGTTTAAGAACAAAACCCAACTAACTCCGCTGGAATTCAGGCGCTCGTTTATCTGACGGAGATGAGGCCTCACGACACAATGTAGCACGTATTTCTAAGACCCTGGTCCCCCATTAAGCCCCTTATTCCCCAATAGCCGCCATTTCCCCGACCTTTGTTTGCTTCAGTTTCATCACGTTTACCTTTCCGGCTGTTCTTCTTATAGGAGCGGTGATAAAAGTCAGCCCAAGCGAAAGCAAAAGTAAGGGCACCGTCATCCAGATGACCTCATGAATGCCGTACCTGGCGATGACAAAACCGCCCAGCAAAGTACCGATGGTTATACCCGCGTTAAAAAAAGACGGGAGCAAACTGTTGACGAAGTCAAGAGCAGGTTCCCTGATGTCATGGGTAAGGTAAAGGTTAGCAACCAGGAAACCACCGGTATGGATAAAACCCCAGATAGAAAGTATGATCACCATCGGAACAAAATAACCGCCGAATTGGTAAGCCAGGATATGCATCACCACTAAAAGGATCAACGCCACGCGTACAGTAAGGACAACGTTCTTACTCAGAGCAATGCCTGTAAGCCAGTTGCCTATGATGCCTGTACCGCCGAAGACAAGCAGCATGATACTTATCTGCGCCCCATTCATACGTGAGATCTTGTCCAGGTATTCAGCGAGGTAACCGTAGGTAGCGAACATGCCTGCCAATATTATAGTAGACGCCACCAGTTTGACCCATAAACGCGCGCTGCGCAATATTTTTACCTGGCTTGACAGGCTTCCCTGACTTTCGTTAACGGGCATCGACGGAGCAAAGAGGTAGAGCGCCCCAAACGCCAATAGGTTGATGGCGGCGGATACGATGAATGACACTCTCCAATTGAACAGATCGGCCATATAAGTTGTCAGAGGCACGCCCAGGACGGTGGCGACACTTAAGCCTGCCATTACGATGGCTATGGCTTTGGGTGCATCTTTCGGTCCTGCTTGTTTTGCCGCCGCTGTCATGGCTACCGCCCAAAACACCGGGTGCAGAAACGCAGGCAGAATTCGGGCTATCATTAGTACCGTAAAGTTGGGAGCCACGGCGGACAACAAATTGGAAACAACGAAGATGCCAAGTACCAGGCACATAACATATTTACGGTTCAGTTTGGCAGTGAGCATATTGGTAAAGGGTCCGGCCAGCGCTACCGTCAAAGCAAATGCGCTAAGCAGCCAGCCCGCAGTGTCGATAGAAATATGGAATTCTTTTGCCAGATCCGGAAGAATCCCAATAACCCCAAATTCGGTGGTGATGATACCGAAGGCGCCGAGCGCCATGATGTAGATCGATTTTTTCACAAATTCAATTATTTAAATGTTTCGATATATTATATGCATCAAATGACTCGTCCCTTTCATTCTTTACCTTTTGAAGTCGGTTAAAAAGGAAATGTATTCGTTGAGGACCTGCTCGTTCAGGACATATTTAAGATTACGTCCCTCTTTTTCAGGCAACAACAGTTCTGCCTCTACCAGCTGCTTTAAATGATGCGAAACTGAAGGCTGTGCAAGATCAAGAATCTCATGCACTTCTGCGCAATACAGGCAGTCCTTTCGCTTCTTGAACTGTTGTAAAATAGTTATCCGGCTGGCGTCACTCAATGCCCTGGAGATCTTCTCTATTTTCTTGTTATCCATCATTACCGTACAAAGATAATGAAAATATCTATTTATTGAAATATTTCTATTAATAAATACGTGGATATACCACTTTTCAGGAACGTTATGCCACCCATTATTCCGTACGCAATGACTTCACCGGATCGGCCAGCGCTGCCTTCATCGCCTGAAAGCCTACAGTGAGCAGGGCTATCCCGATAGCCGCGCCCCCCGCGACGAAAAACATCCAGCCGCTAAGCGATGTCCGGTACGCAAAGCCTTGCAGCCATCCAACACCGGAACCAATTTGTTAAAGTATCTCCACATACCCCTCCGTCCCATTCACCCGGATCATCTGCCCGTCCATGATCAGCCGGGTAGCATTCTCCATCCCAACAACCGCAGGCAACCCATATTCACGCGCGATAACCGCCCCATGGGTCATCAGCCCGCCAACTTCAGTTACCAGACCCTTTATCGATACGAATAAGGGCGTCCAACTGGGATCGGTAAAGGGAGTGACCAGGATGTCCCCTTCCCCCAGATCGGCGTCTTCCATATTCAGGATCACACGCGCCCGGCCTTCTGCAATTCCCGAAGAAACAGGCAAACCCACAATAGCCCCGGGCGGAAGGTTTTCCCGCCTGTACTTTCCCGTAATAATTTCCCCATCAGAAGTGATAACACGCGGCGGAGTTAGCTTTTCATACAGCCTGTACTCGCCCTTTCGCCGGTCGACGATCCGGTAATCCAGCTGATTTGTTCCCGCAGCTTCGCGAAGCTCTTCGCAGCTGAGATAGTATATATCCTCCTTTTCACGAATAACACCGGCCTGAATGAGCCGTTCAGCTTCTTTCAATAACGCTTTCTTATATATGAAGTAGCAACTGACTATGCTGTATTTCGGGTATTCCCGGTAACCGGCCAGGTTCCGGACAAGATCGATCATCCGCCTGGTCTCACCAACTTTTTGTTCGCCATCCGGCAACTGCCTTAGCCGGTCCAACAATTCCCGCTCCTTTCTCAAAGCTTGCTGCAGGCCCTGCTCAAATTTCCGTTTGCCGGCGCCAGGTTCAAAATTCCTGATGTTGCTCAGGATCATAGGAACAATTGCAGCCGGCTTTTCGCTCCAGCGCGTTCTCGTAATATCGATCTCCCCGGCACAGCGCATCCCATATCTATCGAGATAATTATAGATCGCGTCCCGGACCATCTGTCCACCCTTAAGGCCAACCAGCCCGTCCAAAAGATCATCGCCTTTTATACCTTGTAAATAGGCAACTACTTCCGGATGAGGACGGATCACGTCTGCCACATCCAGTAACTCCAGACCCATCTCCGAAGTAATATTATTGCGTACTGACTGGGTCAGTGTATCTGCTACGTTTTTCTCATCCAGCCATTCCAGCATCTTTTCGTTGATCCATGACGATGCATTCATTGCGGTCATGATCACACCAAAACTCCGCGAATCGAATAGACCCATCCTCAATTTCCGCGCGTCTTCCAGAATAAAATCGATCAGCTCCGGGCCAGATTTCGTTTCGATGACCCGTTGCAAATCCTCGCGGAACGCCTCACTGTTCTTTATCAGATCATCGACGACCGCAGGATCATAGTCGACCAGCATCTCATAATCCCGGGGCGACACAACTTTACCCGTCGCATCCTTTTCGTCATCCGGCTTCAATCCTACAAAATCTCCCCGTTCCAGAATGCTCATAATCGCATCTCTTATCAGAGGGTCGGATTTCCCAAGGACGTCTACCATAAGCCTCCTTCCGGCCGGCGAAGCCAAATGATTCGTGATATCGACAAACAACCTCCCGGCAGCCTTATACATGGATGCCGCAGACGTCAGCTGGAATAAAGACAATCCAAGCGGCTTCATAGGGTCAGTCATCATTTGCTGATGACCTACCGATACGTAGACGCGATTCCCATCATCACCCGCATCGGGTATCGGAAATAAAGTAGTGATCGGGCGGCTCTGGACAATATAAAATGCCCCCCCAGCCAAACACCATTCGATATCCTGGGGACGTCCGAAATGCCCTTCGATCCTTCTGGCCGTCAACTCAAGTCTCAGGATCTCCCCGTCCGTCAGCGCC
>Ga0068853_100001102_pt1 | contig 19145 bp, 14 predicted proteins | sample KBSCornC32_FD_65655 | JGI IMG/M metagenome (GOLD analysis project Ga0068853, IMG submission 65655) | Corn rhizosphere microbial communities from Kellogg Biological Station, Michigan, USA - KBS Corn C3-2 | ecosystem: Host-associated > Plants > Roots > Rhizosphere > Soil ...
GGCGTCACCAGAACTCAAGGAGAGATTTCTATCCAATTCTATGCGAAACCCTGACGATGTCCGAAAGAGGAATACGCGTTTCTGATCCGGCTAGCGAACGAAAGATGGATCAGTGTCTCGGCAAGTGGCCGAAGACGCCTCTATCTGAATCGTTCAATGAGTGCCTTGCCGTGTTTTGCAACAGTCGGGAAACTCCATTCAACGCAGCTCATTGCGGGAAATCAGAAGGAAAAGTGATGATTTCGCTCCTGCACTGGGGCGTCTTCGACACTTATCTGGGCCATCGCGCTGCACGAGAAGAAGGGACTCGAACTGCATCTGGTGCCTTGGGCCCTTGTGCTTAAAACAAGTTTCCTGAGACCTGCTCCGACGCGGTTGAGATTCGCGACTTTAAATCTTGTGTGCTGAGCATCAAGTTCCCTTTGCCTGTTGTGCTGATCGAGATCGTAAAGACCTGATCGCGCACACGGCCTACGACTAGTTCCGCGACTGCTTCTTTGCCATGTTCTGTTGTACAGACATAAGTCTCGTTTCCAATCGCTGGAAGAACCTCGCTTGGCTGCTTACAGGCTTTGGTCATGCCCATCACTCGAGCGTGCGCATTCTGCACCGTTTCAACACTGATCCTAAACATGCGAACTCCGCCGACTGTCTTGAATACGAAGTTGCATGTCGCCGGCTGCCCCACGAGGCCTTGATTAAAGGAGCCAACTGCCTGGCCGTCGAGCAATCCGGAGACCGTAGCCTCATTGATCCAGGGGCAGTTATTAGTAGCGTGTGCGGATCCCGGAAGTGCGAAGATGCAGAATGCAACCGCAAGCTGTCCCGCTACATGCAGAAATCGATCATTCGCAATGATCCTACTTGCCATTCGCGATTGCTCCTCCCTCGTTTGGTAAATCGGAATGCATGTGCCAGGGAATGCTTTCATTGGATATCTCCGGATGCAAGCGCAGGAAATTGAGAGAGTAAGTCGGCGCGCCCGGATCTACTTTCTTCTCGACAAACGCGGCCTGTTCAATTGCGGCTTCGTTTGGCTTGTTCATGCGGCGGTAGAGGATGGAAAGATTGTAGTGTGCGACCAGATCGTCGGGGTCGATTTGTTGAAGCGCCTGAAACTGCTCCAAGGCGGCGACATTGTTGTGCTTCTGATAGTACGTGATACCAAGTTCGCGCCGGGCATCGCGCGATTGCGGAAACATCTCGACCACTTTGCGGAAGTCAGCGATTTCCTGTTCTGTATTGCCGGCGCGACGTTGCAGCAGGCCATCATAGTAAAATGCGCGCGCACTGTTCGGATCGAGGGAGAGAGCTCGGCGAATGGCTGTGCGAGCTGAACCGTACTCTTCCCAGGATATTTCGGTAAGTCCGATGTTGGTGTAACCCTCGACATAGAGCGGACGCAGTTTCACTACCTCGGTGAAGGCTTGCACAGCCTCGGCATATTGGAATTGGTCCAGGAGAGAGATGCCAAGATTATTCCAGCGCATCCAGTCGGGATTATCGGCGGGATCCGGCGGCTCTGGATCGTTCTCACCGATCTTCAAAACACGGCTGCGCGAGGCCAGCTCCACGATTGGATAAGCAGGATGATCCTTGCCGAATATGTTGTTGAGATAACTTTGGCGCAGATGGCGATAGTTCACCTTTGCGCTGACTGTGACTGCGCCAGCAATTTCCGCGGGTAGGCGGAACTGATAGCGAACGAGCACCGAACGTCCGGCCGCCACAGTGTTGTCGTAGGCTACGGAGTGAATCGTCCACACCTTGTGGTTGTCGACAAACTCACCCCCGTCGGTCACGGGCCTGTTGGTGAAGCTATGAGCACGCGGCTCCAGCATGCCATCGGGCTTGAGGAAGCCACTGTGATAAATATCTTTGCCGCTTCTATCGGCGACCGTGAACTCGACCCACGCCTCATACAGATCGCGTACTTCGGGAATCAACGAGTGACCAATGTTCTTGTTCTGGATCACAACTAAGGCTTCGACAACGTCGTTGGGCGCCAGTCTATAGGACGCTCGGCCAAGCGGTGCGATCAGATCGTCGCTGCCGGCCTTTTTTAGCCCAAAGATATCGACGTTTAGGTAGTTGCCCGAGCGCAGGAACTCAATCGTCTTGCTCAATTGCTGATCGAATCCGTAATAGAAAGGCACAGCGGTATTTCCGGCCAGCCACCGGTGCGAAACGAAGGTACCGTTTTTGGCACCGTACTCGGGAAGTGTAATGGTGTTGCGCTTCATGTGGCAGCCCTGGCAGCTGGTAAAGTCCGCCGTATAAAAGGTGAGCGGATTGCGCTGGGAGAACTTGGATTGCTGCCATTCGTCGTACGCGGTGAAAGCGCGAACGAATTTATAGTCGTTCAACGGGCTTGGCAGATTGGCCTTGTGGCAAGCGGCGCAGAACTCCGGTGTGTGAAGGAAGTCGTGCATCACCGCCTTCGAGTGTCGCTCAGGGTGGCGAAGAATCATGGAGAAGGGAACTTCGCCAGGAATGCGCTCCCCGTTCTCATCCACGATTACCGCGGGCACACCCATGTTCACGCTGGCATTCCCGTTGGTCGAATCCAGACCGACAACCGAGTGACAAGTCGTGCACGTCAGCCCATCGGCATCGAACCTTGCACGATCGACCTTCGAGTCCTCCGTCAGCGCCGCGCCCAACACTCCGATGGGATTGTGGCAACTGTCGCAATGGCGGGCGAAGGCAATGCCGCGTGTCTTATCGCGGATGAGGAGGTTGACGCTGGTGCGATAAAACGGTGTGCGAAATGCGTTTGAATGAAGCGCCTGACGCCATTGGCTGTATGCCTCCTGGTGGCAGGTCCCGCAGTACTCTGCAGTGGGATACGCCCCCGGTTGAAGAAAGCCTTCACCCTGAACCTGAACATTTCCCGGGGTGAATGGATTCTTTGGACCGTAGTGAAAGTTGTAACTCGAGGTCACTTGAGCGTTGTATGCTTTGCGATCCGCTTCCGTCCGCTGCTCTGCCTTGGCCTTCCATTTCACCAATGCCTCGTGTTCCGCTGGCGTATCCTGAGCGGGCTGGACGCCTTTAGGCAGAGGCGTATAGGCGGGCGGTGGAGTCAGACTCTGTGCGTCCACCTGTGAGGTAGTCGGTTGTGTCCCGGTTTGCTGCGCCCCCACTGAAGGCGTCCAATAGCCAGTCAACAACATTCCCGAAACAACGAGAACTCCACACGCTACGATCTTCATAGAAAGCTCCCGGCCGGTCAGTTCGAACTGGGCTCGACAAATCCAGCTCATCTTGAATTGCCTTCGTCTACTTTGCAGCGCGTGTGCCCGCACTGATTTCAGCCATGTGTTTGGCGGCGATTGCATCATAGACACTGGGGACTAGGCCCTTGCCTTCTTCAATGGCAAAGTAACGGTCCGCACCAGGCAAGGTGACGGTTTCCTGCTTTCCATCCGGCCAGCGTATCTCCACCTTGTCCACTGTCGCGATCTCGCCAAGGCCGAAGTGCATGCGCATGTCATTCGATGACTCGAAGCTGCCGCCGCTCATCACATCTCCGCGCTGGCGCTGACCGCCCGCCGTCAGAAATACCGTTGACCCAACCGCATCACGAGGGCTGTTGGCGCCTCCGATCAACAGCAACCCAACCCAATGGTTGTGGTCGTCATTTACATTCTTCAAGAGAACCGGAGCGTGATCCAGGCAGTTAATTACCACGTCGATCTTGCCGTTGTTGAAGAGATCGCCGAACGCTGCTCCGCGAGCTGGGATCACATCGGCCAGCCCCGTACCCTCCACCGCGGGCATTACGGCGAATTTCTTACCATGCTCCAGGTTATGGAAGAGAAGCGGACGCTCAGCGAACGACGTCCCCCAGTTGTGCGTGTCCGCCTGAGGATAGACGTGACCGCTAACAAACATCAGGTCTTTCCAGCCGTCATTGTCATAATCGAAAAACTGTGTACCCCAGCTGAGAAAGGGGTACGTAGGCTCAGCGATACCCATCTGTGGTGTGACGTCTACAAAGTTACCTTCGCCTTCATTGCGATATAAGGTCTTGTAATCGTCTGAAAAGGTGGTGGTGTAGAGATCAAGGTTTCCATTGTTCGAATAGTCGCCAACTGCAATCCCCATCGAAGCAGTCTCACGTGCATCCTGGTTGAGGGCGAAGCCCGAGTAGAAACTCGCGTCCTGAAAGGTCCCGTCGCCCTTGTTCAGGTATAGATAGTTGGGCGAAGAGTCATCTGTTACCAACAGGTCGACCTTGCCGTCGTTGTTGATGTCGACAAACGTTGAGGAGAAACCATAGTAGCGACGCTTATCGCTCACACCCGTTTTCTCGCTCACGTCGGTGAAGGTGCCGTCGCCATTGTTGTGGAACAGGTGGTCGGGTTCTCCCTGCAACCCGCGCGGGCCACACATCGTTTGGGCGCCGCGGAATGAGCAGTTCGCAAAGCCCATCGCCTTGGTTCCGGATATTGGCAGATTATTCATGTCCCAGTGGATGTAGCCGGGGACAAAGATATCGAGGCGCCCATCCCCGTCATAGTCACCAAAACTTGGCCCTGTGGACCAGTTGCCTAGCGTCACCCCTGCACTTTCCGCAATATCTGTAAACGTGCCGTCGTGGTTGTTGTGATACAACCGGTTCTTGCCGAAATTGGCAACGTAAAGGTCCGGCCAGCCATCGTTGTCGAAGTCGCCTGCGGCCACGCCAAATCCCCATCGGCCATTAGTCATGCCCGCCTTTTCAGTAACGTCGGTAAATGTGCCGTCGTGATTGTTGTGGAAGAGCGCGGCGTGCGGCGGTTGGCTCTTGCCGTCCAGTGCGTCGTATGTTGAGCCATTCACAAGATAGATATCGAGCCAGCCATCATTGTCGTAGTCCAGCAACGCTACTCCGGAGCCGATTGTCTCCAGGATGAACGGCTTCTGAGGAGTACCCATCTTGTGCTGCCATCCCGACAGTCCAGCCTTCTTTGAGATGTCCTGAAAGATGACAGGGCCAGTTTTGACAAATCCCCCAGCGGTGATCGGCCGCTTTTCTGAATCGAGAACTGGCGCAAAGATGCCGCCGGTTGATGATCCGCTCTGTGTTTGCGGCCCAGCTGAAGCGGAACTGCCGCCATAGAGCGGCGGTTGCGTTGGTGACTGTCCCACCATGGGGACGCATACCCAACAAGATGCAATTAAAAGAAAAAGAATGGCCGAAAATGAGCACGTGCGTGCCCGGGACCCATACGAATGAATCAAACAGTGACCTCGCGTGAAAGGGAAGACCTACGGTTCCCGATTCTCGCGCTATCGATTGTCCCTGTCTTCCCCCAATTGGTTGACATTGATATCGAGGGACGAGGGTTTTCCGCAAAGGGGCCGAACGTGACGCCAGATTCAGTGCCGGTAGATACTCGTGTGCGGATGATAATTCTGCCAATCGAACCAGTAGTCCTTTAGGGCATCGATCCGGTTGAGACACTGGCCCTTCATATCGCCAGAAAGAGCACACCCGTCAAAGCCCCACGCGCCTAAAGTCGCTGTGTCGAGCAGCGTCCAAGAATCTCCTGAGCTCCCGCCGCTGTAGAAATCAAGCGATCTTCCACCCACTTCGCGCGAAAACACGCGCACAGATTTTCCGTCAGGACCAACCACGACCATGACCGGCTGGTTGCCCACAACGTCGAGCAGCACTGGCGATTGAGCTGTCAGATTCGAAATTGGATACGCTTTCGCCTCGCCATGGTTCACGATGCCGATGATCGTTTCCCTGTCAGGGAGCGTTCCCTTCGGTGCATGAATCACCGTCGGCAGTTTTGCGTACTCGGTCTCCCATGTCGCCTTTTCGTACTTTGCTGCATATGGTGGCAAAGGCGCCAAGACCGTGCCATTGGGTTGTTCCTTCTTCCAGAGAGCAAACGTGAGCTCGTCCTGAGGAACCAGAATGAGCTTCCTGCCCTTCAAACGGCCGGCGATTGCAGTTCCGGTGATTTGCTGCCAATAGCTGCCCGTCTCCTCATCGCGCATCAGAAAGTTCTGATTATTGATGCCCGCAAGATGAAAATGCAGTTCGCGTCCGTCGATGCTGCGGGTCCAGACCAGACCCGTGTGACAAAGCGTTCAATAGGTTACGACAATCGGCGCCTGGTGCAGCCGGTCGTTAATGATATGGTGATAGCCCATCTCGCGTATTCCATACGCGCGGCTCTCTCCACCCAGGGTGACAGCGATAACCATGTCATTGGGATCCAGACTGGCACGCTCGATTGCGGTGTATTGGGGAGCCCCAAAAGGGTGGAACATGTGTTCGTATGGATTGATCCATGCGGAAATCGTCGCCAGCATGGAAACAACAACAGTTGATGCCAGCAGGATCTTCGCCGCCCATCCGCTGCGCCGCCACAAAACAATGGCCGGCGTTGCGATCACGCAGAAAAGTCCTAACAGAATTGGCTTGTTATGCAGCAGCACCCAGAGCGCCCGCTGCAGGGCCGCAGGGTCTTGCTCCCGAAAAGGTCGAATCACGTAGATTGGATAGGCCGCCAGCGCGAATATCGCAAGGCTCGCCATAAACAGGCAAAGTGGCGCGCCCAAGCGTTTGGCAGCGCGGTTTTGACGAAAGGTGATCATCGAGAGGGATTCTACCGGTCCCATACCACCTTCAGAATCAGCCGTTAGATGGACCACGCCGAACCTCCGATCTCCAAGGCCAGTGTAAGAAGGTTTGCGATGCGGATGGAATTCTTGAGCAGCATTCGCGATTCGGAAACATATGCTCCAAACTTTCTCGTGGAGAGACCGAACGGATCGTTCGTCACGGCAGCCTTTTGCGCTCTCGTTTCGTTGGTCTCTTGGTCGAACCGCGGTAGCGCTCGCTCCGCACCGTGAAGTCATACCAGTAATACTTCGACTGTTCTTTTTGAACAGTTCCACGAGATCACTCCCAAGCAGCCCGCACGGAAGCAACTCGTGTGTTCCGCCGAACGGATCAGAGCGGAACAACAACATCGTACATCAGCTTCACTTCGATCCCAATCCAGTCAGAGAGCGCACCTACGCAATGCCAACTCTCGAAAACTGCGGCCGCGGTTGAGGGTTGCCGGCCGCATCGTAGATACCCGCACTGGCAAACCCACACAGGTTTTCGGAGCATTTCTCCGAGATGCCGGTTTTTCGGCACTTGCCGAAAATCAAATTGGAGTGAGCATCGTCTGTTGGCAACAGCTGAGATTTATCACTCGCTGAGAGTTACCTCTCCAAGGGGAACCGGCAGGATCTTTTCAAACAAGAAGTCGTGGCCTGCGAAAGCGCTAATGAAGAGAGTTTTCAAGCGAGATCATGATAATCGCTTTCAGGTTTCGTTAGACTGCTAGCCTGATTCAAGTCTTCGCGCCATCGTAGCGAGTAACTTCAGACGCGCGTCCGGACGGGTCCATGGACACTCGGCGATGCAGATTCCACATGATGCCGACTCGGCAAAGTATGGGATGCACTTATCGAAGTCCACGTACCAGCGCTCGAAGCCGCGGACCATTTGCTTGTGTTCGGTAATTGCACCTGGGGGACACGAGTTTGTGCACACCCGACATGTCTTGCAGAATTCATCTGCGCCGAAGCGATCGGGCGCCGTTGCGATCAAGGGCATGTCGGTAGTAACTCCGGCGAGACGCACTCCCGATCCGAAGCTGCGGCTTATCAACGATCCATGCTTGCCGAGTTCACCTAGTCCTGAGGCAATGGCAGGAGGGATCAGAAGCAAGGCGCTTGCTGAGGGTCCTGGATACGCCTCGGCGTTGTATCCCTGGGAGCGGATCCAATTTGCAAGGGCGAAGGAGGCACGTGTGCCGCGCGCGTATTGTTCGCCGACGTCGGTAACGCCGACTCCGTTTGTCTCATCGGATGGAACTTCCTTGAGCCGTTCATAGTTGTGCGCGAGTGCGAGCACGACCACCCATGGTTCCTCGATCGTGTATCCCTCAAAGACGTAAAGAGGATCCATCCGCGCAATGCCAATCGCGTCGGCCTCATGGGAGAGTGCGAAATCTGCTGCCTCGGTGGCGAACTGCTCAGCTGGCGCTTCCTTTCGTACTTTGGCTACCGGATGGAGAGGCGGGTGGTTGTATGCTGCCATGAATGCCGGCCCCGAACCCGGGCACTTGCGCGAATTCTGCCTCGCGAGATTCTGCAGATCGCCGTAAGGATGCCGATCGGGCGGATGCCAGAAAAATGGCGACGGTCTTCGCGGTGTCGCTTCACCGAGACCATTTATCGAATTGCCAGAAGCCGTGAGCAGCGCAAGCGTCTCCGCTTTTGGGGCATAACTACCCTTTTTGGGGCGTCTCGGATTGGGCTGAGAAGGCATCAGTTGTTTTGGACGGGAAGTGGATGCAGCGGCAGTATAGTGCGGCTCCGTCTACGGCCGTATCGACCAAATGGCTGAGAATCATTGGGAACTGGACTCTGCCGGAACCTCGTTAATGGAATCGAACAGAGCGATCCCATCCGATATTTCACTATTGGCGTAACGGGGCAGCAGGAACATGAGCAGGCATGGTATCAAAGCGGGCAGTGCCAGCAATTGAATTGTTGCGGGACTATATGATCCAAGTCGATCGAATAGTCGGCCAACAACAAGCGGACCCACAGCGGCACCCACAGCGTAGGCGGTCCATGTCAAAGCGTAAAGAGTCGAGAGTCGTCGAAGGCCGAAATAGCGGCTGATGAGATACGGCGTGATGTCTCCCTCACTGCCCATGCTGAAGCCGAGCAGAGAAGCCGCCACCAGCCCGGCCAAAAGGGTGTGCGCAACCGAGAGAAGAACAATTCCGATCACCGTCATTAGGAGCATCAACTGCGACACTCGCGGCCCGAAGAAGCGGTCAAGAAAGATCCCTGTCAAAACTCGTCCGATGAGACTCGTCGCTCCAATAATCGAGACCGCATATGAGGCCCCCACGATTGATATGCCGCGATCGGTCAGGAGCGCTGAAAGATGGGCGAGCACTGCATTGAGGCTGAAGGCATAAAGGCAAACTGTTGCAGCGATGATCCAGAAGACACGACCGCTCAGGGCCTTGCTCACTTGCTCGCCAACGTCGACTGATCCGGAAGCATTTGGCGTTGCGGCGGGCTGCTCGCGCACGAGCCAGGCAGACAGGGGGAAGCCAAGGGTGAAGGCCAACAAGCCGAGGACAATGAATGCCGTACGCCAACCGTAATGAGTGATCGCGGCCTGTGCGACGACAGGAAGAAGCATCGCTCCAGAGCCACCACCAGCGAGCATCACGGATAGCGCAAGCCCGCGGCGGCGATTGAACCAAGAAGCGATAGCTCGCGAGTAACCGAGGTATGCAGTGCCGTTCCCTACCAAGCCAAGCAGAAAGAATGCAAAGTAAAAATGGGCCAGGTGCGACGTGAGCCACGCGAGAGAAACGTAGACCGACGAAAAAACAACGATGCACGGAAGGATGACGCGGCGCGGCCCAAACCTGTCTAGGAGAAAACCCAGACCAGGCGAGGCCGCGGCCAAGGTCAACGCCGCAATACTGAAGCCTGCCGAGACGGCTTCGCGATGCCATCCAAAAGCCGTCGCGAGCGGCTTCAGGAAGAGCCCAAAGGTATAGGGCACTACGGCAGCAAAGCTAACCATGACGCCAAAGAACCCAGCGAGGACAACTTTCCAGCCAGCGTAGGAGAAGCTGGACTCTCGGTGAATCATGGTTACAGACATCGGCGCATCACTTTACCTAAAACAGAATTTTCAGCGCAAACTGCGTGAGCCGCGGCGGGGACGCCTGGAGAACTCTGCCGAAGTTCGTCGATGCAATATCTGCAATGGGTAAGCCGAAGTTTGCATGATTTGCTACGTTGAATGACTCAGCCCTGAACTGCGCGTGAAGCCTTTCTGCAAGCACGAAGGTTTTCATAGCCGACAGATCGACATCGGCGTAGCCTGGGCCGCGAACAGCATTGCGGCTTTCATTCCCGAATTGTCCGGCCTGGGTTTGGGGATTGAGGCGTTGAAACGGAGTCTTGCTCATCCAATGGTCAGGGGCGTGAGGTCCGACATTGGGATTGCCAACCAGGTCCGGACGGCTTGCGAAGAAGCCTGAGATCGGCGGTGCAGATGCCTGCAGAGACACATTGGCACTGTCATAAACGGTAAAGGGCGTGGCGGAGTTTGCGCTTGCGATCGCATTCAATTGCCACCCGTCCAGTACCGCTTTGCGAAGTCCCTGAGTCTTGCGGGCGAAGGGAATCTCCCAACTCGCGCTGGCGGTGAAACGGTGTCTTGCATCGAAGATCGACGGGCCGTGTTCAGCCTTTAGATCAAATGGATTCTGGGCGAGATCATTCTCCCCGCTCAACGGTTTCGCCGAAGATCCCTGCAGGTTCATCGACGAAAGATAGTCGAGTGTCTTTGACAACCAGTACGACACATTGAAGCCGAGACCGCTGGAATATTCGCGCGAGAAACTCACTTGTCCAGCGTGATAGGTGGAGTTCTGGCCGTACGTGAGTTCAGCGATGGTAGCGAACTTGCACGGACCACTTGGCGGACAATCAGCGTGGATGCGCCGACGATCCGCATTCTGCGCGGTCGCACCGGGGCCGAAGACCGCGGGATTGGCATCGATATTTCGCGGCAGGTGCGTACCCTTAGTTCCGACGTATCGGACCTCAAGCACGTAGCTTTTGGCAAGTTCTCGCTGCACTGACAAGTTCCAGTCCTGCGCATTCGAGGGCCGGGCTTTCGGATCGATTACAAAGGGGGTGGATGGGCTAAGGAAGGTATTCGGCGCCGGGATCGGCACATCACTGTAGGGCGCCGCAAAGTTGAGCCTGGGTGGCGTTATCTGCTCGAATTGCGCCCAGGGAAGCGAACTGATGGGGCCCTGAGACGTGACGCCGGACCCATTCGCGAACGGGTCATAGAAGATGCCGTAAGAAGACCGGATCGACCACTGACCTTCTCCGCTCGGATCCCATGCAAACCCGACGCGCGGCATGAATCCTTTGTAGTAACTGGACGCGATTCCTCTGGAGACTCCAGGATCCCCCGGGAAAAGTACACCGGTTGGAGCAGCTGGCATGACGTGCGATTGCACGCCCGGAATAAAGGCGTTCAGCCGGTTGCGCGTCTCTGTATTCGGATTGATGATTTCGTAGCGCAGTCCATAGTTGATTGCAAGCTTCCTGCCGGTGCGCCATTCATCCTGAAAGTAAGTTCCTGCTCCCCAGTTGCGGACGTAGCGGGTGAAGTCTCCTCGGCCCTGGTAGAAGACGACCGGTGCTCCAAGGAGCAAGTTGGCGAATGCGTCGTTGGTCGGGAACGAAGAGGCAAAGATGAAGAATGCATTTGGCGCGATGGACTGGAACAGGTTCATCTGGTTGCGACGAAATTCTCCGCCAACCTTGATTGAGTGATTTCCAAGAAACCATGAGAAGCCGTCATGAACTTCGTAGGTGTTCTGGACCGAGGTTCGCGGCCCTGTGATCGCGCCTCCGATGGGTGAATAGCCGGAGAGGTTGAAGAATGGAGGACCCTGTCCGATGGCGGAAGCCGAATCGTAGTCAAACCCCAGACTGCGCGGTGGAGTCTTATTCAGTCGCTGATCAAAAAGAAATTCGTACCGGAAAAAGGAAGCTTCGAAGGAGTTGATTTTCGCAGACGAGAGAATCAAGGTGTTTGAACCCACAACGGAGTGAGCGGCATAGTCGTCTCGCGTGGGAAATCCCGGCAGGTCTGAACCGCGAACCGAGACGGGGTTAATGTTGTAGCCAGTGAAGTAGGAATATCTGCCGAAATATTGGCTCTTGTCTGATTGATGCAGATCGAGACGAATGCCTGTCTGGTCGTCGTCGTTGCTGCCCACAACCGTCGCGGTGTAAATCGAAGGAGTCACGTTGCCCGATGGGTAAAGCTTGGCGACGTTGACCGCGACTGGATTGAACGCAGCAGGCGGGATTTGATTATTCGGAAAGGGGATACCTCCCGCGGCAAAGTTGATGAGCGGGTGGCCAATGCCGGAGAAGTCTCCGGATTTCTCCGCGTCCGTCGGCACAGTGGCAGAGGTTGTGATGCCCTGCCGGTTGCGAAAACCCTCATAGTAGGAGAAGAAAAAAAGGCGGTCGGTCCGGATGGGGCCGCCCGCAGTTACTCCGAATTGATTTTGCTTCAGTGGCTCCACAGCCGATGAGAAATAATTTCGGGTGTCGAGCGCATCGTTGCGAAAGAACTCAAAAGCTGTGCCGTGGAACTGGTTTCCGCCAGCCCGCGTGACGACGCTGGTGGTCGATCCCGTGTTGGCGCCGTATTCCGGGGGCGCCGTGTTCGTCAGGATGCGGAATTCAGCGATGGCATCGATGGGAATCTTGAGGGCAAATCCTCCGTCCATGCGATTTACATTCTGAACCCCGTCTAGGAGGAAATTGTTCGCCTCGGGACGCTGGCCATTGACCGCGTAGGATTGTCCACTGCGAAGAGATCCGCCCTCGGTCGCCAAACCTGCTGAGAGTGGTGCCACTCCCGCCTGTAGCAGACCCAATTGCGCAAAATTGCGCCCATTGAGCGGCAGGTCGAGAACTTCTCTGCCGCTTACCACTTTCCCGAGAGTATTCGTGGTCGTATCGATGGATGTGGTGGCCGCAGTTACCTCGATCGATTCGCCGACTGAGGCAATTGCCAAAGGGACATCGATGCGGCTCGTCTGGCTCACAAGAATCTCAACGGGAGAACGGGAGACGTGCCCAAATCCTGGCGCATCGACGGTAAGGACGTAATGACCCACATTCATTTGAACAAGCCGGTAGAATCCGTCGGCATCCGAAGTCTGGCTACGGATGGCATTCGTCTCCATATTCTTGAGCTGCACCGTGGCGTTCGCCACTGCAGCTCCATTCTTATCAGTCAAGCGCCCTTCGAGGGAGCCCGTTGCGTCCTGCGCGTGCGCGACGGAAAGGAGCGCTGTCAGGATCATGAAACTGCATACAGGGAAGAGGGCGCGCAGTAGATACAAGGCGACGCGTCTCTTTTGGGGAAGAGTGTCTTTCATGGCTTGGCCTCGAGCGTCTTGAATTTATTGATGGCTGATTAGAGTGACGCAGATTCTCTGTTGCGCGGAATCTGCTGCCCCGACTGTAGAGGCAACAGTAGCGGGGGATGCTCAACCCGTCTTCCGCCCACAGTTGGAGGTATGTATCAATCAATAGGAGTACAGCCCATTCGGACGCTGCTGAATCATGTTGCCGCTGATACGTCATCCAATAATGCATCGGTGATCAGATGGCTCGTTGGGAAGTTTAAGGCACTCGAGGATTGGGACTGTTATTGCGGTCGTCACAAGGGCCATCACAACAAGCATCGTGAAGAGCATTGGCGAGAAGTGACCTTTGGCTCACCTATCGCCTTCAGGGCTTGGGTCTCGTTGAGCCCGTTTTGGGCACCGACAACAGGATTTGATAAACGGGGTTCCCTTGATCGATGCGTGCTCATCAGCCGTGATGTGCCTCACCGTCGCAGGCTCCGAGGTTCAGATGGAATCAGATGTCGATGAGATCAGACCAGGACGCCATTTCAATCCGACTTACTGCAAATCAGGTTTCGCTGATCTGGTCCGGTCTCAATGAGATCGTCAAATCACATTCGGCGTGGCTAGGCAAGAAGGAGCCCGCCTTTTCGTATCCATTCAGGCTCTACCCACCTCCTCCGGAATTCGACGGTGGGGAGTTCAGCCCGAAATTCATGGAACTTGTCCTTGGCGTCTGGAAACGCTTGCGATCGAACGTGAATTGTGGCGGACGGTTTCGCGTGAATACGATCGAGATCCGGGCAGCCATCCTGGGTGTTCGTATCAACATGGATCGGTCCAGATTCAAGAGGAATGCCGCTCGTAGGCATTCCAATCGTGCGAAGGATGAGGAAGAACTCGATGGCGCCTCGCAAAAGCGTCTGAAGGATCGGACCGATCGAGTGATCCGAGCCCTAGAGTGTCATATGAAGCGCGCGAACTACCGGCTCCGGGCACTCATTTCTACCCCCGAGTACGACACAATGATGAAGCAATGGCTAGCTCATGTTCGATGGATGCGGTTGCATTTCGCCTACTTCAAAGTGCGGCGTAGCGGGGTTCCTGGCTTGAAGACTGCATACCAACAGGCACTGAACGATTTAACGATGATTGCGGTAGCTGGAATTCAACGTGAGGGATATAAGCTTCCCGATCCAGTTCAACTGAGAAAGATAATGCGGCTTTATGTGGCGTACACGCGCCGCAACCGTTTGCCTTACCCCGTCCGTTACATGCTGAAAAACGCGAAGTCGATCGGAGTGCAATACATCCTGTGCAGATTTGTTGAGCAGCGTCTCAGCTTGGTGGAAATTGAACAATGAAGAACACGGCAAATGTTTGCGCGAAGACCGCGAGGAAAACAGCACACCGGCAGATCGCGAAAAAACCTGCAATTCAGCGAGCCATTCGCAAACTTTCACGAGACTGGAAACAGCTTGACCCGGTAGAGCGGGGTGATTTGCTGTGTGCACTGACGTCAGCAGGCTGTTCTGGGCGCGGTCTAGCAGAAGACTTGGGCCAATCCCCGACAAATATTAGGCGACATTTAACCCTGGCCAATCTTCCCGATGCGGAACGCGAAGCAGTGAAAGCTGGAAAATCGGCGAAGAGGATTTTGGAATTGAAGGCCCGAGAAGACCGGCGCCGTCGAATGCAACAACGGATAGATGAAGATCGCCGGACTGGAGCCATAAGCGATCAGCTAGCGGATCACATCATCGAATTCTGCAAAGCACACAGGAGCAACGTTACTGCGAAAGACCCGGACATGCTCACGCACTTCTTCAGCGCAGTGAGAAATTATCTCAATAGACCTGACTGGGGACGCGAACCGGCAAAGACGCTCAAAAAGGGCCTTTCACTAAAACGAAGATTCAAATTGACGCGTCCCCAACCAGACTGTGATGAATTCATCACTGCACACCTGGCTCGCTGGCTAGCAAGCTTCCTCGGGTCTGAGGCGCCGGAGTATCTAATTCAGGAGCGAGCCCTGGAAAAGGCTGAGAGCCGGCGAAAAGAACTAAATGTGGTCAAGTCGCCGATGCAGTTGTACCGTGAGACCGTCCAGCGGTTCCAATCCTTGTCAGAATCTCCAGCTCGTCGGAGACACTGATCTCCAATCAACTCTCCAGAATCTTGAATGGCACTTGAATCCATGTCTAAGTGCCTGAGTAGGCCTTTTGACACGACCGACCTCCCTGAGCATCGGCCTGTCGATCATTCACTCGCCTAAGCGCTCGGAGAGCGATGTTACCACATTGTGGTAAAAGGAGCGTTTCTATCAAGATTTCCCTTGACATACATATGACAATGTCATGACTATATAGCAATGATCCACGCTAAGGATGCGACGAATGAATTGGGTGCGATGGAGTTTTTCATTCTCGCCCTCATTGATAGGGCGGGTCTCAAGTCCCTTTATTCATTCCAGAAGCATGCAGCGCTGCAGCCCGGAGGCATCCGTCCTGCATTGCTTCGACTGGAACAACAAAATCTCATTCAGCGTGCCGAATCGTCGCGACGACAGAGAAAAGATTTCTCCCTGACGCCGGAGGGCAAAGATCTGCTGAGCAGAGCCTGGCAGCAATGCCTCAAAGACACCGGCGAACCGGAAGGGGTACTCCGATCGATATGTGTCGCGCTCCTAATGGGCCAGCCAGACACTGCTCTCTATTTCGCCATGAGCGTCCGCGATAACCGGAGCAGCGAGGCTCGGGGAAGGGAGCAAGAGGCAGAAGGTCTGTACAGAGCACAGAATGATCCGCTCTCTCTATATATGTGGATGAGAGCGATAACCGAGGCTCGGCGTCGCAATGCTGAAGGCGAAGCATTGGCGCAGCTGATCTCTCATTTGGAAAGGCAAGTGAACCATGACACACCCAGAGACTGGTCGGAATCCGCGAAAGCTGGTTCCGATCAGGAAGGTTAAGCATCACTCAGACGTCGTTCCGACCAATGCGGACCTCTCCCGTTTTCTCGAACGGCGTCGCGCACAGAAGCTTGGCTTCGAGTTGCCGATGAATACCGAGGAAACCGCGGCCTACGTCGGCTATCACCCAAAGACTGTCGAACGCATGGCAAGGACGGGGGAGATTCCCGCGCATCCCGTGTCCGGTGTTCGCCGCAAGACCTGGAAGTTTTTCCCTAGTGAGTTGGACGCCTGGCTGCGCAGCAAGGTAAACTCACGTCGCTATCCGTGTTCGCCTGACGGAAAGGACAGTGTTGATTGAGGCGAACAAGTTTTCAGTACGGGACCGTGGCTTTGAAGCCACGGTCTCAAGGTAAAGCAGTATGGGTCTATCGCTGGCGAGAACAGAGCCCCCAGGGGAGTATCGTTCGCAAGAGCGCGGTCGTCGGTTCCATCGAGGAACTTCCGACCAAGGCCCGGGCATTAAAAGCGGCCGAAGCTTTTCGGCTGCTGGCGAACCGTGAGAAGAAGGCAACAGTCGAGCCAATCTTCGGTGAGCTGATTGAGCGGTACATCGTTGAAGAGAGGCTGCACGACTCGAAGACGCGATCCCGCAAGATCGGCCTGCTCGAAGAGGACGAGGAATTTGATCCTGAAAGGATCGAAGCCTCAACCGCCAGTTCCTACTTGTCACTGTTCAAGGTCCATATCCGGCCGCGTTGGAGAGAGACGCTTCTCTCGAGCGTGAGGCCGGCGGTGGTGCAGGAGTGGCTTCGCAGTCTCGATGTCGCCCAGAAGACCAAGGGGCACGTCAAGGCGCTCATGCATCAGCTCTTTGAGAAAGCGATGCTCTGGGAACTCGTTCCCGTCGGACGCAATCCGATGGAGCTCGTTCACGTGAAAGGCATCAGTAAAAGGACGAAGACTCCGGTCATCCTCGAAGAGAAACAATGCTTCGACCTGATCTCATCGCTGCCTGACCCGTATCGGACCATGGTCACGGTGGCGATCTGCACAGGACTTCGGGTGAGCGAGATCCTGGCCCTGCGCTGGAGCCGCATCAACTTTGCTCAGCAAAAGATGCTGGTGAAGGTGAAGGCCGTGAACGGACGCGTGAGCCGGGTGAAGACCGAGTGCTCGGAAGATGAACTTCCGCTGGACTCGGACTTCGCGATGGTCCTTCTTGATTGGAAAGCGAAAAGTCGCGCGACAGCTGGGGATTGGGTATTTCCAAGCCCAATCACCGATCGGTGCTACCACGCGAGTCCGATCCAGCAGGATTACATCCGGCCTGCTGGAGAGAACATCGGCCTGGTGGGCGTTGGGTGGCACACCTTCCGCCATACCTACCGAGCTTGGCTCGATGCGGTAGGCGCTCCGATAGGAGTGCAGCAGAAGCTGATGCGTCATGCACATCCCAGCACCACCGGGATCTATGGCGGATCGCTCCTGATGCGCACCAAGCGCGATGCGAACAGCAAGGTCGTTCGTATGGCGTTGCGACACGACGTGAAGCAGGAACAGGTCGCGTGACTGTTTTCCGGAGCAATGAAAAAGGCTGCTCGCGGCAGCCTTTTTCTCGTCATCAGGGGTCAGAATTCTAATTGGACCCTTATTGGACCCTCACTCTTGAACTCCTCAGGTCCTGTAACTGATTGAATCTGATTGGTTGCGGGGGCTGGATTTGAACCAGCGACCTTTGGGTTATGAGCCCAACGAGCTACCGGGCTGCTCCACCCCGCACTTTCAGTTTAACAACCCCCCTCGGGCGGGTCAAATCTCCTGGCGCGCTAAGCACTGGCGCACCACTTCCATCCGGTACACTTCTGGCAGCCTTCGAGATACGGGCAAACCCACGCCTCAATCCGCCGCTGCTCGCTCAGCCTTTCCGACCTGCGGCAATAAACCTGTAGCCAGGCAAAGCGAGAAAGCAAAACCGCCCCAGGAGACCAACGGATGTCCCACCTCTACGTTGCTGTTTTGGCCATCATTGTCATTGTTCTTCTCTCTGTGGCCATCTTCCGGACAACGCTCGTTAAGACCAAAGCTGATTATCTGGTTGCCGGGCGCGCACTTCCCGCCTATGTTCTTGTTCTCACCCTTCTCACGTCCTGGATAGGAGCCGGCTCGCTTTTTGCTGGTGCAGAAAATGCCTACAAGAACGGATTCGCGGCTCTGTGGCAGCCGGCGGGCGGATGGGCTGGTCTGCTGCTCATCTATTTCATCGCTCCGCGCGCGCGCAAATTCGCCCAGTTCACATTGCCCGACCTCCTCGAAGCACGTTACAACCAGACCGCCCGCGTGCTCGGCACCTTTGCAATTCTCTTCGCCTACGTTGGAATCACCAGCTACCAGTTCAAAGGTGGCGGCGACGTGTTGCATCTCATCTTTCCTGACACCATTTCTTCGCAACTCGGTACCTACATCATTGCTGTCTTCGTCATCGTCACAACCGCACTCGCGGGCATGTCCTCAGTGGCTTACATGGATGTGGCCATCGGCTCCCTGGTCACTGTCATCTGCATCATTGCTGCTCCTTATTTGTTTCTCCAGGCAGGGGGTTGGGCCGGTCTTCATTCCGTTCTCTCGCCGCACTACTTCGAGGTGCTCGGCAACTATCGCATCTCCCCCGGCGGGGTTGAACAACCAGTTGCCATGGGCCTGATTCGAGCGCTCGAATTCTTCGTTCCCACCATGCTGCTGATGTTGGGCAACCAGGTGATGTACCAAAAATTCTTCTCCGCAAAAAGCGAACGCGACGCGCGCTATTCCGTGGTCGGCTGGATCATCGGCACTCTTGTTCTCGAAACCCTGATCGTCGCCATCGCCGTCTTCGGACGCGCCCTTTACCCGACCGGCGAAGTTGCACTGCATCCGCGCGAAATCATCCCCTACACCGCACGTCACGGACTGCCTGTGGTACTAGGTGCGGTTCTGCTGGGTGCAGTGTTTGCCAAGGTCATCTCAACCGCATCGAACTATCTCTTCTCGCCAGCGACTAATCTCGTGAACGATGTGTTCGTGCGCTACATCGCTCCCGACGCTTCGAACAAGCGGGTGCTCATCATTTCGCGGCTTGCAGTTGTGCTGCTCGGCTGCTGGGCGCTCTATCAGGCGGTTTATGCCGAAAGCATCCTCCAGAAGATGCTCTGGGCCTACACCATTTATTCCGCCGCGCTCACTCCGGTGGTTCTGGC
>Ga0068853_100001106_pt1 | contig 19090 bp, 20 predicted proteins | sample KBSCornC32_FD_65655 | JGI IMG/M metagenome (GOLD analysis project Ga0068853, IMG submission 65655) | Corn rhizosphere microbial communities from Kellogg Biological Station, Michigan, USA - KBS Corn C3-2 | ecosystem: Host-associated > Plants > Roots > Rhizosphere > Soil ...
TAGCTTCTGCAAAATCAATTGCATTATGCCCTAGTACTATCACCAGGCCCGTTATTAAAATAGCATAAAATGGTAACCAGATCATCAACCCAAGTATGGCCATGCTGATACCAATTGCCCAAAGTGTTTGGATAATAAAGTAGCTGAAATGAATATCACCGGTAGTGCCCAGTGTTATTATAAACAGATCGACCAATACTAACCAAAGCCCCCGGGTAATTAGAAAAAGACTCAATTCTTTTTTTGTTTTTCTTCCGCTCTGTAGCCATGCAGAAGTGCCGGATAGGAATAAAAAAATGGGCGCACAGAAATGAGTGATCCACCGGGTGAAGAAAAGAAACGGCGTTGTAGTAGCCAAATTCAAAGGATCATCTACCAATGCGGCACAATGAAAATAATCACGGCTATGATCCAGGGCCATAATGATCATGATTATACCACGAAGCATATCGATGGATTCAATCCGGTTCTTTTTAAGTGTGGCCATGGTGGTGGTGTTGATAATTTTAATTAATAAACACATTGTTACAATGCTCTGCCCATGAGCATGATTCTATTAATTTTTAGCTGCCTTACTTTCTATCCACTTATTAATTTTTGCTTCCAGAATAATTAGTGGTAAACATCCGTCTTTCAACACTTCATCGTGGAATTCTTTAATGTCAAACTTGCCACCCAATTTTTTCTTTGCTCTTTCACGCAGTTCAATAATTTTTAATTCACCCACTTTATAACTTACTGCTTGACCTGCCGTAACCATATACCGTTCTATTCGTTGTTCTGCCTCATTAGATGATACGGGTTGGTTCTCCAAAACATAAGCTATGGCTTTTTCACGGCTCCATCCTTTATAATGGATGCCTGCATCAACAACTAATCGAACAGCCCGTTCAATCTCACCATTGAGTCTGCCCAAATATTGATAGGGGTCTGTGTACATGCCTAATTCCTTACCTAAACTTTCTGCATACAAAGCCCATCCTTCTGCAAAAGCACTTGTGGTATAAGCTTTTCTAAATTCCGGGATATCGGCTTCCTGTTGAATAGCTAATTGATAGTGATGACCAGGAATAGCTTCGTGTATAAATAAATCTTCCATTGCGAAATAATTGTATTTAGCCGGGTCATGCACCACCTCATAAAAAATGCCGGGCTTTGTTCCATCTCTCGACGGTCGCATATATTGTGCATTAGCACCAGCAGCCCTGAATTTTTCAGTAGCCCTTACTTCAAATTTTGCTTTTGGTTTTAAATTGAAAAGAATATTCAGTTGAGGTGACATTTTATCAAGAAAACTTCTGAATCTATCTAATACTTCCTCTTCGGTTTTGAAGGGAAAAAATTTGGGATCGGTTTTTACATATTCAAAAAAAGATTTCAAATCACCTTTAAAATCAACCAATGTTTTTACTGAATCCATTTCTTTGCGGATTCGGGCAACTTCAGTGAGCCCTAAATTGAAAATTTGTTCGGCAGTGATGTTTGTCGTGGTGTAATGCTGCAACCACAATTCATACTCTTTCTTTCCGTTATAATTATCTAATAGACCCGATGTTTTTCTAGCTTTTGGAATATACTCCATTACAATATAATCATGTAGTTTTTTGTACGCAGGTTCTATAATCGTTTCAATAGCTGCCGAGTAATCTTTTTTTAATTGAATAGCTGCCAAACTATCTAAACCGTTCGGGAGTTTAAGTAATGGTTTATAAAAAACATTCTCTTGCAAGGTGCTCTCAAATAATGGTTTTAATTGCGGAGGTACTTTTTCCATTGCTGCCCTTGGATTTGTATTATTTTGGGCAACACCCTTTTTCATATTTGCAATGGCCTGGTCAACCCATGCTTGAAATCCTTTCATACGGCCTATAAAATCCCTGTAATCTTTTTCGGTATTAAAAGGAACAAAGCCAGCCCCCGAACCCAGGGTTGCAAAACGAGTGGAGAAGCTAAATACAAATTGATCGACAGGTCTGTAAAACCCCAACGAGTTGTTTAGCCTTTCATTTTCTGATTTGAGTTTGTAAGTAAGTACATCAATACTTAATAATTCAGATTCAGTTAAACCTGCTTTGTTAATGACACCTAATTGGGCAAGATATTTTTGATTAAGAGCTTTTGCTTTTTTAATATACTGTTCGCTGATTGTAATTTCAAGTTGATTGTTGTAATCGTTAATACCTGCTTGCGTGGCTTCTAATGGATTTAAAGCATAATATTCTTTTGAGTACTGCTTTAGCAATGTCTCCAATTGAATTGGTTGGGTTTTCTTTTGTGCCAAAAGCGGAAAAGAAAATAAGTTTATCAATACGATAAGCACGAAGCTTGCTTGCTTTGTTTTCATTTTAGTTTTTTATAAGTAACTCAGCCACCACTTTTCTTTATGATTCGTTTTATAATTGTCATACCATTTACAAACAGGATACAAAACAACAACTACCGTTATCCATATCAAATAAACTACTGCTAAAGAATATCCTTCACCCGGCACAGCAAACTTGAAGGGAAGTCCTTGTACTCCTTTCATCCCATCAGCAACAGAATGACCTCTCAAAAGATAAGCTATTATCGTTGCTATGTGCAATACATAAAAATGAACAAGAAAAAAGAAGAGAGGTACACGGCCATATACGCTGGCAATATTAGCCAACCTGCTCCTGGTGTTTTTTACTACTGCAAGAAAAATTAATCCGGGTCCTATAGTAGCACAAAGAAAAAGTAGTGATGGTGGATACTTCTGTACGTTCATGAATGCAAAAAATGTTTTCAATCCTGTAGCCTGTTCTGTCCATGGGCGGGGATCGCCATATACATTAATGAATCGCAAAGCGACAAAGAACACCAGGGCGCCAATTCCTGTCCACAATAATATTTTGTTTCGTTTTGATGCTTCCATACCAGTGAATAGTTTGCCACAACAATAACCAAGCAACATCAAGCCTGTCCACGAAAGAAAAGGATAAAAAATAAAAAGACTGTGACCACCACCGAGAGGTTCTATTCTAACCTGGTGTAAAAAACTCCATACTATAGGAACAGGTGTTTGACGGGATCGTTCTGCAAAATCCAATAAGTTATGTCCAAAGAAAATGACCAACCCTATCGTCAGAATTACATTGAATGGTAACCAGATCAGCAACCCGAGAATGGCCATACTGATACCGATAGACCACAATGTTTCTAAAACGAACATACCATAATGTATGTCGGCGGTTAATCCCAAAGACATGATAACTAGATCAACTACGATCAGCCAAAGTCCCCGTGTAATAAGAAAACGGCTTAACCCTGATTTTGTCTTACGACCGCCTTGCAGCCATGCAGATATGCCGGATAGAAAAACAAATGTCGGCGCACAGAAATGAGTGATCCACCGGGTGAAATATAAAATAGAAGTAGTTGTATCAGGATTAAGCGGATCGCCTGACAATCCATCTTTATGAAAAAAATCACGGGTATGGTCCAATGCCATGATAATCATAATGATTCCACGTAGCAGATCGATGGATTCAATTCTTTTGCTGTTGTTGGTCAATGTTTGTTGCATAAAACTGGTTTTTAGTCCAGGTGATAATGGGCTTTTAGATAGTCGAGTAGCTTGCCTGCATTTTGTAACAGGTCTTCTTCTAAAGGAACAATACCACGGGTAGTTCCATTCATGTAAACAATATAGACACCAAACTCCTTTAGTACGTCGGTATTGGTTGTACGCAATTGGGGATTGTTGGCATCCCTGCTGATATCTCCGTTATCTCTTTCCATTGACCGGAACACCACCGGATCAAAAATTTTTGCTGCAAGGGTTTTATAATGAGCAAATTCTTCCAGGTAGAGATCTTCCAATTTTTTTATCTGTGGAATTTTGTTGTAGTATTCCATAATGTTGTCGGCTGTTTCATTGCTTCTTATTAGCCGAAAGCTGCCCGAATTCTTTAACTGGTCAAATGTTTTAGTATTGTTGACCAGGGTGGCTATCCTCGGTCCCATTCTTGCCATATAGTAAACATTGTTTCCATTTTGTTTCAGCAATTCCGGGTTACTGATAATGGTAAGAAAACTGTCCATTAAAAGATTCCTTGACTGATTGACAGTAATATTTTTCGGCAAAATGGTTTTATCATCCTGGAGGTCTGCCACCAATGATTTTATAAATTGTATTTCCCGGTCCTTTTCAATCTTATGTTCCAATTGAAGTTCGGCGAGGAAACCACAGAACACAGCGAGAAATAACATTAAAAATTCCCAGAGATAATGGGTCCATTTTTTTCGGGCGGTATGTGAGTGTGTATGTACTTCCATAAATAATTTTTTATTTTTCCATCGAAGTGCTTTCAGGAAGATGGTATTCTTTTTGAATGTCCGCAATTAATTTTTCTGCAGCAAGTTTACAAATTGCTAACCAGGAATTGTATTGCTTTACCTGAATTTCAAACAGGCTGATTTGGGTGTAGAATATTTCTAACTCTCTCGGGCTATTGGATAATAGCTGTAATGCCGGATTATGATTTAGAATATTCCCGTAATCATAAGCTTTGGGATTGCTTGATTCATTTATCTTGTTGAATGATTGTATGTAATCGTCAAGATTGACCAGGCTGAAAAACTGATTTTTTGTTTTTTGTACATCATCTCTTTGGGCTTTTGAAGGGAGATAGTCATTGGCAGCATAAATTTTTCTTTCATAATAATCTGCCATGTCTGACACTATCTTTTTATTATGTATCAAACGTAAAGAGCCTGAATTTTTTAATTCAGTAATTGTGGAGGTGTTAAATGCAGCTTCGCCAATCTCACTATATTTTATCGCATAATAGTATAGCGTATTACCATTTATCTGACCTCCGATTGCTTTTTTCAATTCAATCCTGAGTGAATCCCATCCTAACAGATAGTCAACGTTGTTTTTTGCATTTAATTCACAGCGAATAATGTCATACTTCAGATTTTCAACTATGCCTTTCATGTAATCTCTTTCCCTGTTTTTTTCAATCCTATGTTCCAACTGAAGTTCTGCTAAAAATCCACAGAACACAGCAAGGAATAACATTAAAAATTCCCAGAGATAATGAGTCCATTTTTTTCTTGCCGTATGGGTATGCGCATGTACTTCCATTTTAGCTTATTAAAGGTGATATTGATGTTTCAGTGACTCAATCAGGTTTTCTGCTTTTGTTTTTAAGGCTTTCCCTCTTTGTGTATTTCCTAAACAGCTTAATGCTAAGTATTGTATCTGGAAAGCAATACTATTAATAGCGATCGGGTTGTCAGTTATTAATTGCGGATTATTTGTGGGTCTTACAAATTTAAAATCAGAGTCCATGGCTTTGTAAAGCTGGTCGGCATTAAAAACCGACCCTCCTATTTCCCTAAAAGGGGTTCTTATTCTTATGTCGGATTCATCCCACTCTTTTAATTCTTTGACCGACGCATCATAGGCAAGGATGCTGCTAATAATATTTTCATTTTTTATTAACCGGAGATTACCGGCATTTTTTAATTGCTGCATTGTTCCATCCGTGCTAACAAATGGTGGACCATTAAAAACCTGCCTGGCAAAAAAATAGGTTTCATTGCCGGATTGTTTGTGATTGCCAGTACTCAACAACATCAATAATGAATCCATTAGAACCCTTTTCTCCTTTCTTACATTAATATAGACCTGCAGGTTCGCTGTATCAGTTTTCAAATCCTGAACTAGTGATTGAATATATTTCTCCTCCCGTTGATGTTCTATTATATGTTCCAATTTGTATTCTGCTAAAAAACCGCAGAATACAGCCAGGAATAACATGATAAACTCCCAGAGATAATGCTTCCATTTTTTTCGGGCAGTATGTGAGTGTGCATGTACTTCCATAATAATTTATTTCAGGTGATATTCTTTACGTAATAGGTTAAGTACTTCAGCGTTCTGTTCAATATATTTTTTAAAATGCAGTGTACGGGTGGAGTTCAATGCATTAAAACAATAGTTATTCAAAATATTTATGGCATATTGCTTATCTAATTTGTCCAACGCTTTTAATTGAAAAGGAATTATTTCATTATTCTTCTCATACTCATTGGTTGCATCAAAAACGGAAATATCTCCATCATGAGTTAATATCGATTGAAAATCAAAATCAAAATGACGTATCATAATCGGATTAATATATTCTAATCTTATTGAACTCTCCAATGCCTGCCTGTCATTAACATTACTGATGGCTACGGATAAATCACCGATTAATTTTTGCAGCTCATTGTTTTTGAAATAACGTAAGGCCCCCGAGCTTTTTAATTGCTCGAGTACTACTGTTCTGGGTTCAAAGATTGTTGGCGAGCGGAAGTTGATGCCATACAGGAAATTAAGGACAAATGTTTTTGAAACATTTGTAAGGCTGCTATCTTTAAAATACTTAATAAGGTATTTGAGAGAATTTTCCTGCTTAACCCGGTTTGCGGATTTGAGTATAACAGTTGCCGAATCACTTTTCAACTCATCGTAAAGATTTCTGGCCAGTTCTTTGGCTCTATCCCTTTCAATTTTATGTTCCAACTGATACTCTGCCAGAAATCCACAGAATACAGCGAGGAAGAGCATTAAAAACTCCCAGAGATAATGCGTCCATTTTTTTCGGGCAGTATGTGAGTGCGCATGTACTTCCATAGATTAGTCTGTTATATGATAATTTGTTTTGATTAATTGTAAAAGCGAATCAGAAGAATGTTTTTGGCTGGCAACTATGTTAGTTAGATTACTCAGTGTAGTTTGATAATATAAAATGTCATCATGATATTTTGCAAAAAGCGACAGCTCATATTTATCAAGGTATCGTCCATAGGGTATTAGCTTTTGAAATTCATTAAACGGTAGAAATACTGTCTTAAAATCCTTTTCAATTGCTTTAAAAGCATTTCGGGCAAGGCTCATGTTGAAAAGTTCTTTGTTGGTAGCTTCAAATGTGTGAAAATAATGAAGGATAAGGTCGTAATTGTATTTGCAGGCATCCAGACCCTGGTCATATTGAAGTATTCCGTTTGCTACTGCATGTTTTTTTATTAAGCGAAATCCTCCATTATATTTTAACTGCGAAAGAGTAAGTTCGGAAAATTGTATTGGCATATACCAATAAGTATACATCAATGAATATGTAAATAGTTTACGTTGATAGCTGCTATCTGTTTGTGGATTGGATAGCATATTCAGCAAGGAGTCAAGGCCTCCAATTATTTGACGATTACCCGCTACCATGACAGTTATATTGGTGGTATCCTTTTTTAAATCTTCTACCATCAGTTCCATGTATTCTTTTTCTTTGTGGTGCTCTATAGTTTGTTCCAATTTATATTCCGCCAAAAAACCACAGAATACAGCGAGGAATAACATTAAAAATTCCCAGAGATAATGCGTCCATTTTTTTCTTGCTGTATGTGAGTGTGCATGTACTTCCATGATGTTATTATTTCAGATGATACTCCCTCTTTAATAATTCAATAAGATTTTTTGCCCTTCTTAATATCCGCTTGTTTGAATTGAGTCTGAATAGAGTGAGTGTAGAATAGAATTGTAAATGATTGGCATATAGAAACAGATCAGGTTCGTTTGATACCGGAACTTTGAATACATCAGCAATAGGATTAAAAAGAGAATCGGGTAACGCAACATTTTTAATAATGGCCCGAAAGTATTTTGAGTTGAAGATTTTGTCTAGCGAATAGTTGACTGTTTGGTAAATATTATTGGACTGCACTTCCTGGTCCCTTAATTCACTTTTAATGTTTGCATCATAGTCAATGATAGAATCAGAAATGGCAGATCTTTTGATAAGACGAAAGTTGCCTCCATTTTTTAGTTGCTCGATCGTCCGGTCATGGTATTCAAAATTATCATAGGCCCTCATATGGGCTGTATTCCTGTAAAGCAGAAAAATATCTCTCTTCTCACGGGGCTTTTCAATTTCTTGCCGTATGGTATCCATCCTGCTTAACATCATTTCCCAAAATGGAATATCACTAGACAGGTCTGATGTATCTTTTTTCAGATCATCGTAAAGAGAAGCTGCATATTTTAACTCCCATTTATGTTCTACAATATGCTCCCGTTGATTTTCTGCTAAAAAACCACAGAACACAGCGAGAAATAACATGAGAAATTCCCAGAGATAGTGGGTCCATTTTTTTCTTGCCGTATGTGAGTGTGCATGTACTTCCATAAACAGTTTATTGCAGATGATATTCTTTTTGTAATAATTCAATCAGGTGTTTGGCCGATGTGATGGCCCTTTGGATATATCTGTTCGTAAAAAGAAGAGTTGCTTTGAGTTGAACCACTTTGAAATGAAACTCATTTATTAAGATCGGGTCTCTAGTTAGTAAAGAGGGATTGTTAATCGGCCTGCTTATTTTACTGTTACTGTCATTCATCTCGTCCCAAACTACTCCATTAAAAATTTTTCCATTAAGCCCCCAGGCAATATCCTGACGAAACTCTTCTTCAGTTTCCTGTTGCACTAATACCGTTTTGATAGCTTCATTATCATATACTGTTATACTATCTGCCGCATCGGCATTTCTTATCAGGCGGAGATTTCCTGAATTTTTTAACTGTAGAATTGTCCGGTCATGATACCGGAAAAGGGTTGATCTGGAAATATGACGGGCATAAAAATATAGATCGTTCATCCGGTTTTTATAGTCTTGTTTTAATAAGGATGACAGGGAGTCAAAATAACTAAGTTGTACTTTTCTTAATTCAGTTGAGTTTTCTAGGGAAGCAATATCAAGCTGGACATCTTTTATTAAAGAAACAATATATTTTTTTTCCCGCAGGTGCTCTACCTGGTGTTCCCTGAAGTTCTCGGCCAAGAAACCACAGAACACAGCGAGAAACAACATTAAAAACTCCCAGAGATAATGTGTCCATTTTTTTCTTGCCGTATGTGAGTGTGCATGTACTTCCATAATTTTTATTTCAGGTGGTATTCTTTTTTAAGATCGCTTATCAGTTCGGGAGCAAGTGCCTGCGCCTCTTGCCAACGTGTATTTATTTGAAATTGGAAATTTCTTTGCTGCACCACCACCATATTCAGCAGTTCGCTTATTTTTTCTCGTTTATTTTCAAGAGATCCTGATTTATAGGAAAAGAGAACTTCCTTCGTTTCATTGGTCATGGTATCCAATGAGGCTAAGAAATATTTAGAGAATTCATGATGAAGGGTCGGTTCAATGATCGAATTGATCAGTGGTAGCAGCATATTGCCCCGTGTGGCATTGGCATTGCCTTCTGCTTTAATATCATTTACCAGGCCATCATATTCTAATAATTTTTTTAATAGAGCACTATTTTTAAAATAGCGAAGACTACCTGAATTTTTGATCTGTTCAAATGTGTTACGGTTCCAGGAAATAGGAACAGTCCAATAAGCAAAACGGGTATAAAAAGAAAATTCAGTTGCAGGACGACCCTCTAAAACGGCGTTACTGAGTTTCAATAAACTATCCGCCGCTGCAATATATATTTTAGCAGATATTTTTTCGCTGGTAATAGCAGCCGTATCATTTTGCAGATCCTGTACCAATGATCTTGCGAATTGCTTTGCCCGGCTGTTCTCTACTGCATGTTCCCTGATATTCTCTGCCAGGAAACCACAGAACACAGCGAGGAACAACATTAAGAACTCCCAGAGATAATGTGTCCATTTTTTTCTTGCCGTATGTGTGTGTGCATGTACTTCCATAAATATTTTATTTCAGATGATATTCTTCCTTTAATAATTCTATCAGCATTTTGGCGAAAGCTCTTTGTCTTTTCAGTGCAATGGTGAATCCTATTATGCCATCTTTATCCTGCTCCAGCATAAAGGCAAATTGTTTTATCTTTTCCCTATCCTGTGTTAATAAAAAAGGTTCCTCTGCTACTGTTGCCCTTTCTCTGGCCAGGTTGGGTAGAAAACGAATAAAACGATTATCGAATATTGCTGCGGAGTTTGACAAAGCTTCGTCAGAGAATTTAATGATCGAGGTTTGTAAAATGTTTTCAATAAACTGCGACTCCGCAGCATATAATGTAATACTATCCGACGCAGCTTTGTTTCTTATTGTTCTTAACCCACCGGAATTCATCAGTTGGTTGATCGTTCTTTTTGCAAATGGTACTACAGAAGCATAACCAATATATTTCCAGTGCAGGTCATACAATTGCCGTACCTCATCTTTTGTCCAGCTTGTTTTATCCAATAAAAGAATAAAAGAATCTTTTCCACGGATCTGAAACATATTTTCTTCGATCACTTTGTCGATAGCCAATGTATCTACAGCGAGATCCTGAATCATTGATTGTATATATTGTCTCTCTTTATCTTTTTCAATTTTATGTTCTAACTGATACTCTGCAAGGAACCCGCAGAAGACAGCAAGGAATAACATGATGAATTCCCAGAGATAATGTGTCCATTTTTTTCTTGAACTATGTGAGTGGTGGTGTACTTCCATTATAATTTATTTCAAATAATATTCTTTTTGGATGAGTGCAATAAGTTGGGTGGCGGCTTTTTTCATATCGGATTGCGATGTAGATATTGCCAGTTTAGAACTTTTGTGGTAACCCACCATTCCCGAAAGACGTCTCAAAGCCTGTACATCATACGTTAACAAAGCAGGGTTTCCCGAAGGACGCAGTATTGAGTTATCATCAGGAGAAATAAGAGAATTGAAAATTACAGGATGAAATACATCAATCGCCATTTTCCGATAGTCTTCTGATTCCAGCAACTCTACTTGTTGCAGATAATTAATAAAAACAAGCCGGTTATAATATTCCATTATTTTCTTGGCCACTTCATCATTTTGGATAAGCCGGAAGCCTCCGGAGTTTTTTAACTGCTGAATGGTAGCATCATGAATGGCCATGGAGTAACTCCTGGAGGTAAGCCGACCCATGTAATACAAGCTGGAACCATAGTTTTTTACATCAGGGCTATTTAGCAGTTGTATCAATGAATCGTCTTTTTCAACGAGCAGGCTGAAATTCTTGACGCTTTGTGTAAAGGAAATGGTGTCCTGTGTCAGGTCTTCTGCCAGGTTTCTAATGAATTTTTTTTCCCGTTCTTTTTCAATTTTATGCTCTCGTATATTTTCTGCCATAAATCCGCAGAATACGGCGAGAAATAACATGAGAAACTCCCAGATATAATGCGTCCATTTTTTTCTTGCTGTATGTGAGTGTGCATGTACTTCCATATACTTATTGTATGTGATAGGCTTTCTTTAAAACAGTGAGCAGTTCAATTTCTGCCTTCAAAATTTTTTGATATAAACCAAGCAAATCATGAAGAAGGTAATCCATTGCATGAAGCTTTTTTATAAAATTCAGGTATGCATTTTTATCATAGGTAGTTAAAAGAACTCCGGGTGGAAGATCTTTATCTGTAATAGAGCCATATTGAGCATTTGTTTCGTCATATACTTTTGCAATAATTGATCGTAATGAAGACATACTCATAATACCGGCAGTAGTGGTATCCATCGCATGTTCTGCATCGAGGGCAAACTGGCTATAATTAATGTATGTATTGATAAGGCTGTTAAAGCCCATGATCTCTATCTTCACTTCTTCATCTTCTATTAAATTAAAAGTGCCTGAACTTTTCAGTATTTCTAAGGAAACCTGTGGAGGCGAATAAAAATTCCAATTCGTAGCATTTATCAATGCCAGGGCTATTTTTCGTTCGTTTTCCTGAATTGGTAAAGTTGTTATGTACAATTCTGCAGAATCTTCCCAGGCAGAATGCCCCGGTAAATACCTGTATATAATATCATTTAAATTGACTGTATCTTTTTTCAGATCTGCATACAAGGCGGATATGATCTGTTTTTCTTTTCTTTTTTCAATGACATGCTCTAATTTATACTCTGCTAAAAAACCACAGAATACGGCAAGGAATAACATAAAGAATTCCCAGAAATACGATTTCCAGCTTTTCTTTCCGTGAGCATGTGAGTGAGCATGTACTTCCATAAATACGATTTATTCCAAATGATATTTTCCTTTATAGTATTCAATAAGTTGTATTTCTTTTGCTTTCAGGTATATCATAAAATTTCGCTGACCATTTGTAGTTCTTGAATACAGCGCCAATTCATTGAACCATTTGTTGATTAAAGCTTTATCTTCTGTAAATAACAATTGACCATTTAAACTACTATTTGTTGTGTCAGCAGTTTTGCTCATAGCTACTGAAGTAAGTTGCAATGGTGCAACTACTTTGAAGTTTACTATTTGATTCAATGTATTCCTTACATTATCCTGTGCTTGCTGGAATACAGTAGCTTGAAAATCCACATAATTATTATACATGGTTTGATAACTAATAATGCTGTCGGCATCCTCTTTATCCAGTAAGCGATACCCACCAGCATTGGCTAATTGCTTCAGGGTTCTGTCTGTTATTACAAAACCCCGTGTGCTGCGGGAATGTTTTATTAAAACTCCCATGCAGGAGGTTGATTGCAAATTCCCCAGTACGGTATCATAACAATTATACATTGTAGCCAGGCCGTTTATTTTTTCCTCATCGTATTGTATCATTTCATTCATCCGGGCGGTATCACTTTTCAGGTCTTCGTATAACGAAATGATATATTGTTTTCCCCGGTGTTTTTCAACCCGGTGTTCCCTGAAATTTTCTGCTAAAAACCCGCAAAACACAGCAAGGAAAAGCATGATGAATTCCCAGAAATAATGGGTCCATTTTTTTCTTGCCGTATGTGAATGTGCATGTACTTCCATTATTCTTACTTTAAATTATATGTCTTACGCAGCTCTTGCAATATTTTATTATTGACCTTGATATAATCATTCATCTGCAGGGTCCGGCTTGAAGCCAGCATTGTTTTATAAAACATTATCATATTCGTTGCTTCACCGCGATCAAAAGAAGAAAGGTTTAAAATATTTGCCTTGATGATCTTATCTTCTTTTCTATATTTCCTTATGAGATCTATATTATAAGCATTTGGATCTTCCTTTCGCAGATCATCGTTCCATTTAAAATCATAATGCTTTAGTAAAAATGGTTTTATCGGGTTGGCAAAAAACTGGTATTCCTGTTCGTTGCGGTATCGAATATTGTTGATGGCAACACTGATGTCGCCAAACAATTTTTGCAGGGCCGGACTTTTAAAATACCGGAGAGAGCCTGAACTTTTTAACTGGTTAAGCACCCCGTCTTTTGGCTCGAAAGTGTAACTATTGATAAGATAAAACACCGTTGTATAGGCGGGGTAAAATTCTTTTGGAAGCTCAGTCAAGGAGCTATCTTTCATGTAACCCCATAAATAATTACAGTCTTTTTCTTTTTCCAGCCGGGCATTTATTTTTTTGGAAAAGGCAGCAGAGTCTGCCATAAACTCTTCATATAAAGCATTGGCATATTCTTTTTCCCGCTGGTGTTCAATCCGGTGTTCCCGGAAATTCTCTGCTAAAAATCCGCAGAACACAGCAAGGAAAAGCATGATGAATTCCCAGAAATAATGGGTCCATTTCTTTCGGCTGGAGTGTGCATGGTGGTGTACTTCCATAAAGGCTTGTCTTTAAGCATATCAACTGATCCAATAAAGGTTTTCAAAGCCGGATCGGGAGTACAGGAAAAAAAGGGGGTGTTATTTTTTAAGCTCTTTGTATAAAAAAGCACTTAAAAAACCAATTGCCACATAAATGATAAACTTAATGATTCGCCCCTTCCAGGCTGAATTGGAAGGGTTGTTTTCTGGACTATTCATAAAGACCCAAAAGATAAGAATTTTGTGTGAAGCTTATTCAAACAAGGGGATTATTCGCCTGATTTTATTCCGAGTTTATTCATGATCAGTTTTTCCATTTCCACACAGGACTGCCGGGCATCCCGGAAAGCATCAAGGCTTCTTCTTAATCGTTCAAGCCGCAACGTAAGTGCAGCACCCATATCATGCCGGAAGGAAGCAGCATCGGCTCCGTTTAATACATCCCGGTGGTTTTGTAGTTTTTCCATCTTTACCGGATCGGCATGATTACTTGTATCAAGATTTAACTGGCAGGTTAGATCGTAACTTTTATAGATGGCCGGAATGAAGAGCTCGGTATAATATTTTTTCTCAAATTCCTGGTTTCGGTATTGAGCAAAGTTGGTGATGCGTTCATAGTCCATCATTTTTTTCAGGAATTCAATATTGCCGACATAACGCAGAGAGCCGGAAGATTTCATTTGCTCATACGTTTCTCTGCGCACCAAAAAATTTCTCACCCATACCGCCCCCATAGTTTTTGCAAAAGCCGCCCTGTCGATAGTGGTACTATCCTTCAGCAGCCAATCTACGAGTGCACTATGATTGATAATAATAGTCCGATCCTGAACCATCAGCGAATCAAGATTGATAATGTTGGTTCGAACATCTACCAGCATACTTTGTAAAAACTGGTGAGCCCTTTCCTTTTCTATTTTGTGTTCCCGTAAATTCTCTGCTAAAAAACCACAGAAGACTGCAAGGAATAACATGAGAAATTCCCAGAAATAATTGGTCCATTTTTTTCGTGCAATATGAGAATGTGCATGTACTTCCATAACAATTTATTTCAGGTGGTATTCTTTTCTCAATACTTCTAATAATTGATGATTAGCGGTAATGTAAGGTAAATATTGTGTTTGCCTTGTGCCTCTCAGCATCAACAGGTAATAGGAAGCCAGGTTCTCTGCTTCTTTTCTGTTGAATCTTTCTGCATTGATGATCTTGCCAGGATATGAAAGAGATGTGTTTTGAGTCAATGCCCCGAGTAATGTATTTTTTCCATCCTGCGTCAATGCCTTATACCAATCAAAATCGTAATACAAAAGTGTGAAGGGCCGGATATTCATTTCCAGGAAACTATATTCTTTGTCATTACGATTTCTCAGATTAGCGATCTGTACACTCAATTTTCCTACGGCTGATTGCAGTTCACTGCTTTTGAAATAACGAAGCTCACCAGAGTTTCTTAGCTGTGTTAATATGCCATCATTCGGCTCGAACATTAATTGGGCCGACTGGAGAAAAGCCCAGGTAAAGGATGGATAAAACCGTGATGAGAGATTTGTAAGGCTACTGTCTTTTACATAATCAATAAAGAAAACGGTTTCCTCTTCCTTTTTATTCCGGATAGCTACCTTTTGTTGGGCTGCAGACGAATCGGCAAGTATTTCTTTATAAAGGTTTTTTGCCAGTTCTTTTGCCCTGTTTTGTTCCACTTTATGTTCCCGTATGTTCTCTGCAATAAAACCACAGAACACTGCAAGGAACAACATTAAGAACTCCCAGAAATAATGAGTCCATTTCTTTCGGGCAGTATGAGTGTGAGCATGTACTTCCATAATTATTTATTTCAGATGATATTCTTTTTCCAGTGTGTTCAACAGTTTTTCGCCTTCAGCAATCATTGCTCTTACTTTGTTAATCAGCACAATATTTGATCCTTTAAGACTGTGCAGTGTACCATTAAAATCATTGACACTGGTTTGGGCACCTGGCAACAGTTTTACATTATACGGTGGCTCATGAATTGCACTGGTACTGTCTACCATCATATCCATCACCTGCCCATCAAATATTCTGTAGATATATGGAAGGCTTAAAAGCATATAATCGTTTTCCCTTTCTTGTGTAGAATACATTTCCCGCACGGCTGCATCGTATAATACCAGCGCATCAGTCACGCTGGGTTTACTGATCAACCGCATGTTTCCGCCATTCTTCAGTTGCTGAATGGTCCTGTCATTGTACGTAAAAATTACCGGTGAAAGCCTTTGCATTTGACGACTAAAAAAGTACAGCCTTGAAACATTGTTGTCTCTTTGAGAACTGTTCAGCAACAACGAAAGTGAATCGAACATCTCTTTTCTACGAAGTCTTCTGATCAATATTCCTTTTAAAGCCGTTGTGTCAAGCTTTACATCATCGATCATAGAGCGGATGAATTGATGCTCCCGTCGGGTTTCTACCCGGTGCTCCCTGAAATTCTCTGCAAGAAAACCACAGAACACAGCGAGGAACAACATCAAGAACTCCCAGAGATAATGGGTCCATTTTTTTCGGGCAGTATGGGCATGTGCATGTACTTCCATGGTGGATGGATGATTTTTGAAAAGTATAAGGACCGGAAGTCTATAACGGCGTCAAACCATTACTCTCCCGGATGGTAACTTTTTTCTGCATGCTGCAGCACATCTTCTTTGTAAAACAAGACCTCTTTGAATTGCCCTTTACTGTACATCAATCCCTGGTCGAAGAAGTGCGGAGAGTTTTCATTGCCACTTTCGCCGCCTGCAAGTAGTGACCGGGCTTTTATCTTTTTTCCGAACTCAACAGCGCAGATAAAACTGTTGCCATGTACACCATATCGTTTGGTAGTGCCCGGAAAAATTTGGCTCGTATACGAGGGTAACATTCCCCAGGCAGAAGATACAAAACCATCGGGGATACTTGGTTTGTTATCATCAAATTTATTATTGATCGAAGAAGAAATTCGTTGAAAACGATTTATCTCACCCCATGGCATATCCCATTTTCCATAGCTTTTTTCCAGGTCTTTTAGCACCATAGAGAAGATGGATAGAATGTCTTCTGGCAAATTTTTTGCAAAAGCAGTTGTCTTATCTACAAGATCTGGTCTTTCATTACCCGGTACTTTTGTTTGGTTTATTAACCGGGTTACTTTTTCTCCAAAATGAACTGCCAATGTTGTGGCTACTGAATTTTCTCCGCAACGAAAATCCCATGCTTTTAAGATCTCCATAGCTTTAATTAATTCTTTCACCCCGGGATTATTTTTATCCGAATTTTCATAGCGATGGACCAGCGCAGGAATCAATACTTCGAAAGCTGTTAACCGGGTGTCATATCCGGCTTTGATCACTTTATCAATCGTATATTTATTTTCTTCACTCAATACCCTTACTGCATTGATGCCACGAAAATTTTCTCCATCTGGTGCCATGTACGCTGGATAGTTTTCTTTCTTTGGACTGTTATTACCTGCAACTGTATAAGGAGTGGAATTACAATTTTGTAACCAACCATTGGCAGGGTTTATAGATTTCACAATGTCATTGATATTGTGATAACCTTTCCATTCTGTAGCAGCGATACTTCCATCAACTGGTTTACTCCAATCATATTTCGTATCCCGGACAGGAATACGGTTGCCATGCCAGTACGCAATATTGCCTTGCGCATCTGCATACACGGTATTGTTAGAAATATTTCCTTTCAGGTCTAATGTTTTTTTAAATGCAGTGAAGCTTGTTGCTTTATTCCGCATCCAGCATTGCATCAGGCCGTTGGCAATACGATTATCTGCCTTTACAGATATCCACTCACCCGTGCGTTGTTTACCCATGATGGGGCCATGATGGGTATAAAGCGTATTAAAAGTCTTCACCTGGGTGCCTGTTGCACCCAGGTATTTGATTGTAACTTCTTCTTCTGTAATTTTTCTTTGTTTCCCTTCATACTCATACATCCAGTCATTTCCGGATCTTGAAATTTTTTCAATATATATGTCAGCAGCATCTACTGCACTGGTGGTATGCATCCATCCGCAATGTTCATTGAAGCCCTGGTAAATGAAGAACTGTCCCCATGTAACTGCGCCATATACATTCAGGCCCTCTTCGCTTACCACATGCACTTCCGGGCGGAAGTAAAATGTAACATGCGGGTTGATATAAAGTATTGCATTCCCTGATGCAGTAATTTTTGGGGCGAAAGCAAAGCCATTGGAGCCTGTTAATCGTTCCTCTTCTTCCGGGGGTTCTATCGAAGTAGTTTCTTTTATTCCTTCCAACTCAACTGTTGGTTTAGTTCCATAAAACATCCTGAGATCTGATGTGGTGACACCGGCAGTAATAATAGCACCAATGCTTCCATCTGTCCACATCATCGGATACCATGATTCAAAACGGGATAACAATGCAGGATGTACAGATGGATGTTTGTATAAATAATAATTAATACCATCAGCAAAAGCATTGCATAATTTCTTCAACCAATCCGGGGCTTTTTCATAATCAGCCTTTGAATCTTTCTGGCTGATTATTATGCGATTCAACAAATCATTGTATATGGCCGCTTCGCCTTTTATTTCAGCCAACCGGCCAAGTTTTTCAATATAGTTAGCCTCTACTCTGCTAAAATCATCTTCGCATTGCGCATATAATAATCCAAACACAGCATCAGCATCTGTTTTGCCGTAGATATGAGGAACACCATAATTGTCACGGATGACAGTAACCTGCTTCGCCTGTTTTTCCCAACGGGAAATCTCTGTCTTCGTAAAGGCCTGAGCGAATAACTGTACGGGTAATAAAAATGCAAATAAAAAAAATTTCATAATTGCTATTGAATTTTTGTTATCTCTCCTTTTTGTCCGCTATTATAAAAATATGTTTTGATTACTTTTCCAGCTGCATCTACTTCGAACTCCAGCTGCCTGTCCGTATCATCATCATAAAAGAATTTTGTATTTGATTCGGGTTTCAATTCCACATCCGGCACCCCATCACGATGACGATATAGTTTATTATCCTTTTTGATCAACTGAAGGGTGAAACCACCTGCATACTTTCCAACATACCTGTCGAGCAGATCAGGGTTGATGGCTACTTCTTTATGTATGTATGGTGTTTGAACTTCTTTATTAAACAGAATATCAGCAAGAGCTATCGCAACAAAATCAACATTTGATTCATTGTTCGATAAAACGATCACACAGATATCATCGTTTACAAAGCGACTGATATTGGTAGAGAAACCCGGAATGCCACCATTGTGCCAGATTCGAAAATGACCATCCAAAGAATCTATGTTGACACCATAGCCATAATCTCGTTTACCGGGAGTAAACATTTTTTGTTTTGATGCAGCTGTTAGTATTGATGTGCCATACAATGCTCTGTCCCATTTATACAGATCGTCTATCGTAGAAAAAATTACCCCGGCACTATATGGCCATTCCATAGAAATGAATCCTGCATTCTTTGTTTTTTTCTTCTCCCTTACATAACCTCTTGCCCTCATAGAAAGGACACTGTCTAATTTATCA
>Ga0068853_100001107_pt1 | contig 19089 bp, 11 predicted proteins | sample KBSCornC32_FD_65655 | JGI IMG/M metagenome (GOLD analysis project Ga0068853, IMG submission 65655) | Corn rhizosphere microbial communities from Kellogg Biological Station, Michigan, USA - KBS Corn C3-2 | ecosystem: Host-associated > Plants > Roots > Rhizosphere > Soil ...
CGTCGCCTCACGGCCCGCGTCGTCGCGCTGGCCGCCGCCATCCTTGGTCCGGTCGGCGCTCAGGGATCGAGCGACCGTCCGCAGCTCGATGACGACGGGGGGCTGGACGGAGGTCCGATTCGGACGCGTCGCCAGGGTCTTGAGGACGCCCGACAGGCTCTGGATCGCCCGCCGTGCCTGGCGCAGCGACGGCAGCACGCTGCTCGCGCTCATCTTCACGTCGCGCAGCTCGCGTCGAAGCTCGTTCGCCCCCTTGAGAGACGTGGTCGCGAGCTCGCTCAGCTCGGTCACGATCGCCACCGCGATGTCTCGGGGGGCCTTCCCCTCGGTCGCGGCGAAGGTGGCCTTGAAGGTCGCATCTCCGATCCGGTTCGCCACGGTCGCGAAGATCTCGGAGACCTTCTCGGCGGCCAGGGCCAGCCGGGCACCACCCTCGACGAAGACCTCGAGCGAGTCGATCGCGGCTTGAACGTCTGCTGCATCGCGCGACGCCAGCGCGAGCAGGTCGCGCTCGCTCTCGGGCAGCTTGTTTTCGGCTTGATCTGCGGTGTTCTGCATGCGCGTTCGGCCTCCGTCAGGTGGAATTCCGTGTTCCTGGAATGTAGCAACGGGGCACTCACAAACGAGCACAAAAGCGGGGCTTGTCGTACCCGTCGCACGATTCAGACGCACGGCATCGCGGGCGTCAGAAACCTGACGCTCGGACCAAGTCGGGAGGCTCCTCATCAACGGGCGCCGCCGGGGAGGTGACCCGCTCGGACGCCGACGCGTTACTGGTGCTTCGAACCGTATGGCTGAAATCACTCTCTCATCCGCCGCCGGCCGGTGGCGACGCTCCCTGATCTGGGTCGCCGCAGCCACGCTGGTGGTGGGCTGCGCGTCCGTCAAACGCGGCGACGCCCCGGGCTCGAACGGGTCCCCGGGCGCGAGCGGCGGCGCGCCCGGCAGCTCGACGGATCCGGGCAGCGGCGGACGGATCGTCGTCGTGCTGCCTGACGGCGGAGGGGCCGACGAAAAATTCATCGGTGACACCAACCAGGACGCGACCTGCGGGTTCGATTCCTTCGCGCTCCAGCGGGCCCCGGTGGACCTGTTCGTGGTGCTGGATCGCTCGGCTTCCATGCGAGACGACTCGAAGGGAGACGACGCGAACCCGGACGCGGGCCGGCCGTCGAAGTGGGAGCAGCTGATCCCGGCGCTGGCCGAGGTGATCGGAAAATCCGACCCGTCGATCTCCTGGGGGTTGAAGACCTTCCCGGAGTCGCCCGAATCGGCGGACGGGTCGAACACCGAGTGTCACGACGACACCGTGACGGACAGGATAGACGTCGCGATCGCCCCCATGAACGGCGCCCAGACCGCGGCGACGGTGACCGCCGTGTCGCCCGACGGCGACGGCACCCCCACAGGCGCCGCCATCCAGGTCGCGCTCGGCTATCTGCAAGGGCTGAAGACCAAGGACCAGAAGTACATCCTGCTGGCCACGGACGGAGAGCCGTCGTGCAGCGGAACCGCGGGCGACCTGGACAAGGACTCGTCGGACGCGAAGGAGGACGCGGTGGCAGCCGTGACCGCGGCGGCCGGCGCGGGCGTGCACACCTTCGTGATCGGCGTGGCGACCAAATCGAGCGCGACCTCGACGCTGAATCGCCTGGCGACGTCCGGGCTGGAGCCGCGGACCGACACCAGCCCGGACGCCGCGAAGTTCTACCTGGCCAGCACGCAGGGAGAGCTGGTCGAGGCGCTGCGATCGATCGTCGCGCCCATCGCCAGCACCTGCGTCTTCACGTTGACCCGGCCGCCGCCCGACCCGACCAACATCGCCGTCGAGGTGGGCGGCGCGAAGGCCCCCGCCGATCCCGCCCACGCCGACGGCTGGGACTACACCGACGCCAACCTCGCGCAGGTGCAGGTCTACGGATCATGGTGCGACCGCGTGAAGAGCGGCGCGAACACGGTCCAGGTCGTCTACGGCTGCCCCGGCTTCATCATCCCGTAGGCGAAGAGCGCGACCTCGTCACGAGAACCGGCGAAGTGCGGCGTCGAGGCGGGCCTCGTTGCTCGCCATGAAGTTTCCCTCCAGATAGCGCCGCCCGAGGTGAACCCCGCCGACGATCAGCGCGAGACGCTCGGGGCTCCGTCACCTGGGCGGCGGCTCCCCCGGCGCGCGCGGCGGCGCCGCACCCAGCGGCGAGATCCGGGTGCCCGGCCCCGGGAGCGTGAAGAAGAAGGTCGCCCCCTCGCCGACCACCGCCTCGGCCCAGATCGAGCCGCCGTGGCGGCCGATCACACGCTGGACGGTGGCGAGCCCGATCCCGGTCCCCTCGAACTCGTCCGCGCGGTGGAGGCGCTGAAAGGGGGCGAACAGGTTGGCGGCGTAGGCCATGTCGAAGCCAGCGCCGTTGTCGCGCACGAAGAATGTCGGCGGATCTCCCGGCCGACGCCCGATCTGGATGCGGGCGCCGGGACGCCGGGACGTGAACTTCCAGGCGTTGCCGATCAAGTTCACCATCACCACGTTGAGCAGCCGGCGATCCCCCCACGCGCCGAGCCCCGCCTCGACGTCGACCGCGACGGCGCGATCCGGGTGGGCGGCGCGCAGCTCGGCCACGACCTCCGCCGCCAGCGCGCCCAGATCCACCGCGTGACCGTTGAGCGGCCCGCGCGAGATGCGCGCCAGCTGGAGGAGATCCTCGATCAGGCTCCCCATGCGCTCGACCCCCTTGCCGACGCGCTCCAGGTAGCCCTTCCCACGGGCGTCCAGGACGGCCGCGTAGTCCTGCGCCAGGATCTGGCTGAAGCCGCCGATCGCCCGCAGAGGCGCCCGCAGATCGTGCGACACCGAGTAGCTGAAGGTGTCGAGCTCCCGGTTGATGCGCTCGAGCTCGGCGATCCAGGCCTGCCGGGACCGCGCCAGGTCGACGTGGGTCCGCACGCGCGCCAGCAGCTCGCGCGCCGAGAACGGCTTGACCAGGTAGTCGTCGGCGCCGGAGTCCAGGCCCTCGATGGTGGCCTCCTCGCCCGCGCGCGCCGACAGCAGCACGACGGGCAACGACGCGGTCTGCGGCTCGGCGCGCAGCGCGCGCACCAGCCCGAAGCCATCGAGCCGCGGCATCATCACGTCGCTGACGACGATGTCGGGCGGATGCGCGCGCGCGGCCTCGAGGCCGGCCTGTCCGTCCACGGCGGTGCGCACGTCATACGCCCGCGACAGCAGCGCCGCCATGTACTGGCGCAGGTCCGCGTTGTCGTCGACGATCAACACCGAGGCCCGCGGGCCCGCGAGGTCGCCGAGGGCCGGATCGCCTGCCGCCACGCCATCCGCCGCGACCTCGCCCGCCGGCGCTTGCCAGCGCTCCGCCTCTGCGACGTGCGCGGACACGCTGCGCCGCTCCCCGGGCTCGACCGGCGTCGACGAGACCGCCGCCGAGGGCAGGTGGGCAAACCCCTTGGGGATGGCGACCCGGAACGTCGTCCCCCGGCCGACCTCGCTGTCGACCGCCACTTGCCCTCCGTGCAGCTTCACGAGCTCGTGCACCAGCGAAAGGCCGATGCCCGTGCCCTCATAGGTCCGTCCGGGCGAGCCCGCCACGCGGTGGAACCGCTCGAAGATCCGCGGCAGCTCGGCCTCGGGGATCCCCACGCCCGAGTCGGCCACCTCCAGCACCACCTGCGTCGGCTCCTCGCGGACCCGTACGGCGATCTCACCCTTCAGGGTGAACTTGAACGCGTTCGAGACGAGGTTGGGGACGATCTTCTCCCACATCTCCCGGTCGACCCAGGCCGGCTCGCGCAGCGGGGGGCAATCGATCGCCAGCGTCAGCCCGGCCTTGTCGGTCGCCGACTGGAACATGCCGGCCAGCTCGGCGGTGAACCGCCCGAGGTCCAACGGCGCGTAGGTGGCCTGCATGCGTCCCGCCTCCACGCGCGAGACGTCGAGGAGCGTGTTCACCAGCTTCAACAGGCGAAGGGTGTTGTCGTGAGCGAGCTTCAACCGCGCCCGGTGGCGCGGGCTGGGCGGCTCCTCGAGATCGGCGAGCCCGTCCTCGAGCGGTCCGAGCATCAGCGTCAAGGGCGTCCGGAACTCGTGGCTGATGTTGTTGAAGAAGGCGGTCTTGGCCTGATCGAGCTCGCCCGCCTTGGCGTTCGCCGCGCGGAGGTCGGCGTTCGCCGCCGCGAGCTCGCGGCTCCGCGATATCACCTCGCGCTCCATGGCCCGGGTGCGGCCCCGCAGCTCCTCCCCCGCCTCGCTGGCGCGCACCAGCTCCGTGACCTCCTCGACCCGGTGCAGGATGTACGCGATCTCTCCGTCGGCCGACAGCACCGGCAGGTTCTTCGGGCTCCAGTACTTCACCGCGAACTTCCCGTCGGGGCCCCGGATGTCGTACTTCTGCACCGCCATGGTGTCCGCCGCCCGGGTCGCCCGCACGCGATCGAGAGACGCCCGCAGGTTCGTCGCGCCCGTCGCCGCCGGATCGTCGGGATTGTCCGGGAACAGCTCGAACAGGCCCCGCCCCATGACCTCCTCGCGCGTCGTGCTGGTCGCCTCGAGGCGCGCCCGGGTCGCCCCCACCATGGTGTACCGAGGCGCGTCCGGCAACAGCACCAGCAGGATGTCCGGAGACTCCTCGAACAGCAGTCGAAAATTCAGATCCGCCTCGTTCATCCCCGTCCCCGTTTCATCTTTTGGTCGCCCGGACCGGCGCTCCGTCGAGGAGGGCCAGCCCGCGCGCGCGCAAAGTCTATCCCGAGCGGCGCGACGACCCAAACAGATGGGCCGGACGGGGCCCGCCCGGCCGAATCGTCGATCCCTGGCCGGGGTCAGCGGCCGCGTCGCGAGGCCCCGGAGTCTCCGACCGCCGCCTGCGGGCAACACGGAGTCAACGCGACGTTGACGGGCAGGTACGGCGCGACGCAGATCGTCCGGCCGGACAGAAGGAAAGTTCGCTGAAAGATGCCGAGCCCGAGCGTCGCCAGGCCCGGCAGCTCCAGGAAGTGCTCACCCTCGCGGTCGACCAGCACGGGCGCCATCGTGAGCTGCAGCAGGAGCTCGGAGATCGTGGACTCGGGAAGGCGGCACCGCGACACGGTCAGCTCCTCGATCCAGCGAGCCACCCCGCGCTTCACCTCGGACACCTCGTCCGCGGAGAGCGACCGCTTCACGGCAACATCAGCGCGTGGCGGTCCGCGATCGACGCGAGCCTCCCGGGCCCATGGCAGAGCAGGCACTCCTCCTGTTGAGGCTTGGCCTGAGCGGCCGCGCGCGACTCGTAGAATGAACCGCCGTTGGTCTGCATGTGGTCCACGGCGATCGCGCTGTCGTGACAGGACGAGCACGCGGCGACGAGCGGCGACACGACGAGGGTGGTCGGGTCCGCGGCCGTGCTGGCTCCGGTGAGGGCGTTGTAGCTGAAGCCCGCGCCATAGGCGACGCCCTCCATCACGTACGGAGAGTGCACGCTGCCGGCCGCGTACGTGCCCTGTCCCACCGTGCTCGGCAGCATGTTGGGATAGGCCTTCTTCGTCTCCTCGGAGCTGAAGTCGTAGGTGCCGGGGAGGTGGCACATCTCGCACCTGTTGAGGACGCCCGGATAGGTGACCTTCCAGAAGCCCTCGGTGGCCGACTCCTGGTGCCAGGTGAAGTTCGTCGACCGCTTCTCGGCGCCGTGGATCGCGTGGATGAAGTCCTTGGCGTTGGCCGACCACGCGCTGCTGGTCTGGTTGGGCCGGTGGCACCACGAGCAGGTCGGCGCGTCGTTGCGTTGCCCGGCGTGAAAGTCGGGGCCCACCCCCAGCGCCACGTGGCACGATCCGCAGCGCGCGGTCTCGACGATGGCGCGCCGCCCAGTGAACCCGGTGGCGACCTTCGACACGTCGGGCGCGGGGACGATCAGCCCGCCCACGCCGCCATAGCCGGGGGTCACCCCGTCGGCCTTCTTGTTCGGCACGTAGGGATACGCGGGCAGATCGATCTGCGTGAACGGCTGGGTGTTGTTGATGAAGTCGAGATCCGGGTTCGGGGGGCTCTGGCGCGAGCCGAGGGCGTAGGTGTAGCCGATGCCTCCGGTGAGCATGGTCGCCCCCGCTGGAACGACCGCGCAGGTGAGCTGCAAGGTGTAGAACCCGGCGGCGTCGGGCCCGGTCAGCACCCCGCCGCCCGTACGCGTGGTGGTCGCCGCCGCGTTGGAGCAGGTGCCGGTGCCGTTCCAGACGTTGCGAATGTAGGCGCTGGCCGAGGCGTTGAAGTCGGCCGGCGCGGCCTTGCCGTCCTGAGGGACCGCGAAGACGAAGTACGCGCTCGGCGAACCGACGAACCCTGGGATGAGCTCGGTCGCCGCGGCGGGATCGGGGAAGACGACGTCGGCGCCGTCGAGCTTGAACTTGAAGGTGATCTGCGGGCGCACGACGCCGCCCGCGTCGGTCCACACGGACACGTCGCCCACCTGGTACGTGATGGCCCGGGCGCCCGTCGGGACGGCGCCAGCCGCGGCGACGGCGGCCGCGTTGGTGTTGCCGTTGCCCGACGAGGTGGCGTTCGAATAGATGTTGAGGGCGTTCAGCGGCGAGACGGTCAGGTGGTTGCTGGCGACGTCACCGGCCAGGCCCCCTTCGACGTGGCAAACGGTGCACGTCAGATCGTCGGCCTCGGCGCCGCCGCTGTGCTGGATCCGCCCCGGCGGCACGACAAGCTCGTAGCTGCGGTCGTCGTGGCAGCCGCCGCAAGCGCGCCGGCTGATCTGGGTCGTCCAGGTGGCCGCCAGCGGCGCGGGGGCGCGGTGACACTTGGCGCAGTTCCGGACGTCCTGCGGGTAGGTGGTCTCGTACGGCTCGGGAACGCCGGCGTATTCGCCCCCTTTCAGCGCCAGCTTCTCGCCCATGTGAATCTTGTGGATGAACACGGGAAGGTTGAGGACCGCCTCGCCGTTGAGGACGGCGGCCGCGCCGGTCCAGGTCCCGTCGGCAGCGATCGTGGGCTCGGCCACCGCCTCGCCCATGCTGGTGAAGCGGCGCTGGTCGTTGTGGCAGGCCACGCACGTCCCGATGTCGTATCGAACGCCGTTGTGGAACTCGCCGGTGCCGAGCTCGCCCGTTCCACCGGTGATGGCCCGGAACGTGGTGTGGCACTCGAGGCAGGCCTTGCCGTCGACCTTGTCGCTCTGGCCGGTCACGTCGGCGCCGGTGGCGGGGATGAAGTCCTTGACCAGGTTGATGGGCGAGAACGGGTTCGCCGTGCTGTACAGCAACACAATCAGGCGGTGGATCTTGTCGGGCTCGTACGTGGTGCCCGCCGCGGTGGGACCGCCGTTGATGGCCTTGGCCAGGCGGTAGACGTAGGTCCCGTCGCCGTGGTCGGTCAGGTTCGCCGCCAGGGCGGTCTCGGCCGAGGCGGAGGTGTGATCGTTGGCGGCCAGATAGCTGACCCACGTGGTGTTCGCGCTCTTGTTCACCCCGGCGGCGAGCTTGAGGAGGGAGAACCGCCACGTCACGGCGGCGGGGGACAGGCTCTTCACCCCGAACCCGTGACGTTCGGTGACTCTCAAGCTGATCAGCGGCCGGCCGTCGGCGGGCACCGTCACGCTGGTGATGGCGGCGGTCATCGCCGCCTCGGCGCGCTCGCGCGCGGTCAGGAAGCTGAAGTCCACGACGGCCACCGGGATCGTGAACACGCCGGCGTCGTTCCCGCAGTCGACCGTCCGCGTGCCGTCGTGGTTGTCGACGAGGGCGCACGACGCGCCGTTGCCGCCGGGCAAGCCGTTCATCCCGTTGGCTCCGTTCGCGACCGTGGCGGAGGTGCCGTCGGTGCAGTTGATGGTCACCGTGCCGTTGCCGTTGTCGGTCACCGCGCAAGAGGTGCCGTTGGTGGGCAATGGCCCGGCCTTCTTGCCGTCGTCGCAGGCGGTGCCCAGCACCAGCGCCGCCGCCCCGAGCACGCCCCACACCGCTCCGGTCGTCGCCGCGAATCTATTTGCTCGAACCATGAGAGCCTCCATCTACGCACCGTCGTTCATCGTCTCGAACACCAGGTCGTGGCCGCGAACGCCCGGTGGGCGTACGGGCTCCGATCCCGTCACAAATGGCATGTCGAACACATCGGGTTGCCGTGGATGTCGTCGTGGGGATGGTGCTTGGTCCACCCCGGCGGATGCGGGTCGCCGCCCACCCCGCCGACCTTGTGGCAGTCGACGCAGTTGGACCTGGCCCCCTGGTCGTGGCACGAGGCGCAGGCCGCGATGTCCCGCCTGGCCAGCGGTCCGTGCGAGTTGGGCGATCCCGGAAACGAGAAGTCCGGCGGGTGCGGGCTGCGCGGGTTCACCGAGAGCGGCGTGAGGTTGTTGGCCTGGTGGCACGTGTCGCAGAAGGACGGGCCGTGACACCGGCGGCACATGCCCTCGTCGGCGCGCGCCTCGATGGCGTGACGGCTGACATAGTCCGCGCGGTGGATGAAGTCGCCGGCCACCTGCTCCGGGAACTTCACCTCGACGGGGACGGCCACGGTGCGCGCGTGACAATCGGCGCAGAACGTCTGGTCGTGACAGGCAGCGCAGCCCTCGCCCGACGATCGCGCGATGGGGCCGTGCTGTCGGACGAAGTTCCCCTGGTGCGAGAACAGCGAGACCGGACGCAGGGGGAACTTGCGCAGGTCGACGTGACACGGGCTGCACGCGCCGGCCGCAAACTCGACCGCGTGCTCGTGGCATCCGGTGCAGGTGCTCATGGGCGGCACCGTCGACGCCGCAGGTCCGCCCGCCGGCGCGGGCTCGGGCAGCTTCAGGTGACAGACCGCGCAGTTCTCCTTGACCCGCTCGATGTGGTCGGCGTGAGACAGGCGCAGCGTGCGCTCGACCTTCGGGTAGGTGGTGGGGTGCTGCGCGTCCAGGTGGCAGAAGCCGCAGTCACCCTGGGTCTTCTTCTCCTTGTGGCACTCGAGGCACTTCGACTCGGGCGGCAGGAAGCGCCGCCCCTCCATGGTCTTCGCGTCGTAGATCTCCTCGTGGCAGGCCACACAATCCACCTTCGCCCGCGCGTGGGTGGCGTGCGAGAAGCGCAGCCGATCGGCGTCGGCCGGGTGCTCGCCGCTGCGCCCGTCGAGGCGAGCGCAGCCCGACGAGCCGACCCCTGGTCCGAACGCGACCAGCGCGGCCAGGAGGACCGAAGCGGGGAGCGTCGCCAGCCAGATCTTCGTCACGGCTTCACCTGCCGCACCTTCGCCGTCAGCCCATAGACGATCTTCGCCATCCCCTCGAACCTCCGCTCGGCGAACGGCGTGACGCTGCCGATGCCGGTCACCAGCGCGCGCCACTCGGGGCGGAAGTCGTACGCCAGCGTGGCGGCCCCGACGAAGGACTGGCGCTGGCCGTTGACGTCGGCGTCGAAGAAGAAGGCGCTGGCGTCCGCCGTCCCCCAGAGGCGAGGCGTGACCCGCAAGAGCGCGAACGCCCGCCCCAGCGTGAACCCGGTCTGGGGCAGCGCCAGCTTCCGCGACTCGAGCCCCACCGTGTGTCTCCCGTCCGCGCCCAGCGTCGCCGTGGCCTTGAGGCTCCCGTCCTGGCCGGTGCCGGTGGCGTCGACGACGACGTGATAGTCGCCCTGCAGGCGCAGCCGGGGGATGAGCTTCCAGTAGAAGTAGGCCCCGGCCTCGTCGCGGCTCTCCTGCGAGAAGACGGAGAAGATCGAGTTGCGGGGCAAGAAGAGATCGGGCGCCGTCCGGCGGTAGTCGCCGCTCACCTCGAAGAGCCGGCCAAGCTGCCAGGTCGCCGTGAGGTTGCCCTCGGCCAGACGCCGCTCGGGCAGGCTGACCAGCGCGAAGCCGCTCAGGGCCAGCGGCAGGCTTCGCACCCGCGCCACCCGCGCGTCCAGCGCGACGTCGCGGCGCGCGACCTGACTGTCGTCCATCACCTGCAGGAACGAGAGGCCCGCCTCGGTGTCGAAGGACGGCTTCACGAAGGCGCGTCCCGCCACCAGCGTGTCTCCGCGATCGACCGCGAACCGCGGGGTCACGGGGACTCCGGCCTGAGCCGAAAGCCCCGCCCACCGCACCGGCATCACCGTGACGCCGAGACCGTCGAAGGCCAGGTTGCGCCCCGCCCCCGCCATCAGGAGCTGCCGCCCGAGCCGAAGCGCGACCCGCCGGCGAAGCACCTTGGCCTCAGCGAACGCGAGATCGAGATCGCCGAGGCCGCGCCGGCCATCGATCGGATCGGACAGCGACAGCGCGCCCCAGCCGGAGACGAGCACGTTCAGGTCGTCGACGCCGCGCAGGTGGAAGTCGCTGGCCCGCACCGACACCAGCTCGTAGACGGGGATGGTCGTGTGAACGACGCCGTCGCGCGGGTCCTGCCTGCCGGTGACCAGCGTCGTCGACGTGGCGTCGATGGTCTCCGCGCGGCCCCCCCTCCCCCTCACCGTCAGGGCCAGCCCCAGGCCAACCGTGACGATGAGGAGGACCCGCCTGTCACCCCTGCGGCGCGCGCCTCGCCCTCCCCTTCCCCGCGCCAGCGCGCCGCCCCCCAGGAGCCTGTTACTTGGTGACATTGATCATCCCGTTCATGTGGAGGCTGGTCTCGGCCCCCGCGGCGCCGGAGACGATCACGGCCCCGGTCGCGTCGACGGTGCCGGCGTGGCACGTCACGCAGTCGCCCAGGGTCATGGTCGCGAGGTGGGGAGACCGGACCGGTGGAAGACCGTGGCAAGCCACGCCGCAGGTCAGCCCGCCGCTCGCCGTCCACACCGGCGCCCGATCGACGCCGGGCTTGGTGTCGCCGCCCAGCACCAGCCCGCCCCCGTGGCAATAGACGCCCGAGCAGGTGGCCGTCGCGGGATCCCACTTCGGCGCCGCGCCGCCCGCGGCCGCCAGCACGCCGACCGCCGGATCCGCCGGGAACACCTCGGCGCCGGGGGTGGGATCGATCTCGTCGGCGGCGGCGTGACCGCTGAAGTGACCGGGGCTCGACACCTCCGCCGGCACCCGGTGGCACTCGTCGCATGCGAGGGGACCGCGCAGCCGCGCGCCTCCGGTCACGTGCGCCTGGTGGGCCCCCACGCCCAGCGCCGACGACGCCGTCCGCCGGCCGAGATCCGGGGGCGGAGCTGCGTTGGCGGGTCCCCCGTGACAGGCCCGACACCCGGCCGCCGGATCTCCGAGGTCGACCTTGCCGTCGACGTGCCGGTCGGCCGAGACGATCTTTCGTTCCCGATCGACGACGCTGGGATGGCAGGCCACGCAGTCGGCGGTGGCGCTGGGCGCGCTCGGGTTGCCGTGACTGGGCGGTAGACCGTGACACGACCCGCAGTCCGCCTGGCCGGTGCCGGGAGCGCTCCACACCGGGTCGGTGCGGGTGGACGCCGCATCACCCAGCGTGGCGCCGTGGCAGTAGACGTTGCTGCAGGTCTGGGTCGCCGGATCATGGGCCGGCGCCGCCAGCCGCACGTTGCCCGCCGGCGTCGCCGCCGCGAGCGCGCCCATGTTCACCTCGGCGGGCGGAGGATCGAGCGTGCCGTCGGCCAGGAAGATGTGGCCGACGTCGGCGTAGCTCGCGGGGACGACGTGACAGGTGGAGCACGCGAAGCCCTTCTTCATCGGGCCGCCCCCGAGGTGAAAGGCGTGGGAGCCCTTGGCCGGCAGATCGTCGTGACAGGTCCCGCACGCCGTCGGTCCCTGGGCGTGACAGCTCAGGCAAGAGACGCCCGAGGTGCCGCCCGCGAAGTCGGCGCCGTGGCACTTCTGGCAAACACCGAAGTCGTAGCGCTGATCGCGGATCAGCCGGCCGTGAAAATCGGCCGACGCCGGGTCCAGGATCCCGCCGCGGTGGATGGAGGACGACACGAGCGAGGCCTGACAATCGACGACCCAGCGCCGCACGAGGGGGAACAGATCGCTCACCGGCTGGTGCACGCCGTCGGCCGTGGCCGGATCCAGGACGTCGAGGAGGCGCGACGCCGGATCTCCCGCCACGGTGTTGGGCACCGCATCGCTCCCGCCGCCAAGCGCCCCCAGGTAGGTGCTCGTGTCGTAGCGCCCGGCCGGTCGGCTCCCTGCGTGACAGCTCTGGCAGCGCTGCTGGAAGGCGGGGCCGACGTCCTCCTTCCAGCTCTCGCACGCGGGCGTTCCGAACGCCGGCGGCCGGCTCTTCGCGCAGGACGACGCGACCGCCCCCAGACAAAGGGCGAGAGCGAGCCTGGTCCCCGAAGGGCCGGTCAGCCGGCGCATGAAGGTGGTGGCTCGAACCGCGGGGCTACTTCTTGAACGTCTTCAAGTAGGCGACGAGCGCGTCGATCTCTTCGGGCTTCAGCTTGTCCTTGTACGGCTCCATCTCCTGGACCTTGCCGTCCTTGGTCTGCTTGATGCCGTTCGCGATGGCGTCCTTCATCTTGGCGTCGGTCAGGTCCTTCCAGAACGGCGCCGAGGTCATGTCACGCACGCCCATCTTCTTTCCCTGCTCGGTCGCGCCCTTGCCGTCCTCGCCGTGACACGAGGCGCACTTGGCCTTCCACGTCCGCAAGGTCTTCTTGTCGACGTCGGCCGAGGCGCTTCCGCCGGCGACCGCCAGGACGAACGCCGTGGCGAGCGCCGCAGCGGGGATCAGGGTTCTGGCTCGGTTCATTTTCGTTGGCTCCTTGGCGGTGGATGGTGTCGGACTGCGGCGCGGTCAGAGACGGAAGAGCGGTCGAAGCTCGTCGGGAAGGTCCTCGGGAAGCTCGTCCTTGGCGACGACCTCGTGGCAGAGCTCGCACTTGGACGAGAGCTCCTGGCCGTCGGCGGTGTGGTGGTCTCCCGCATGGCAACGGAAGCACTGGCCCTTGAACTGCCCCGGATCGGGGCCACCGTGGCCGATCTGGGTCGGGTAGTTGCCCCAGGACAGCTTCATCGCCGGGTACACGTTGCGCTGATAGACGAGGGCCAGCGCGTGCGCCGCCTGATCCAGCTTCTCGGAGGGCGGCTTCTGCTGCGGGTGGGCCTGCCCGTAACGGTCCTCGAGCGCGGTCCGGAACTGCGCCTCGGCCTGCTCCCGCGGCGGCTGGGCCTCCAGGACCGCCAGGCTCGTCTGGAAGAGCCAGGGCACCTTGCGGTCGAGCTTCCCCTCGACGAAGGCCCGGGTCACCCCGCTCCGCGGCGTGTCGTCGTACACGTGGGTGGCGCGGTTGTGGCAATCCACGCAATCCATCGTGCGCAGGCCGAGGACCTTGGCGCCGGCCGCGCGCTCCGGCGGCGGCAGCCACTCCTTGACGATCTTGCCGCCCTCCAGCTTCTGGATCTTGCCGACGGTCTGGCGCTTCTCGTCGAGCACCTCGTACCGGATCTGGGACGTGGAGCTGGCGTGAAAATGAATCCCGCTCCAGTGCCCGTCGCGCGGGTCCTGCCCGCCGAGGTTGAGCGTCATGGCCGTCACCTGCGGCGTGTTGGCCTCGTCCTCCTTGAAGTGCACGCGGAACGCGAGGCGGGTGCCGCTCATCCGGCTCGACTGGTGACAGTGGCCGCAGGTCTCGCTGGCCGGACGCATGCCGTGCACGGGCGTCTTGATGGGGCGCTGGAAGCTGCCCGTCGCGACGCCCCACACCTGGCGCAGCCCCGAGAGCTTCGCCGCGACCAGCGACGACGCCCCGCTGCCGATGTGGCATTCGACGCAGGCGACCTGGCTGTGAGGTGACTGCTTGTAGGCGTCGTACTCCGGTTGCATCACGCCGTGGCACACGCCACCGCAGAACGCGGGCGTGTCCATGAAGGTCACCGCGCGATACGTGACGGTGGAGAAGATGAGCACGTTGAGGACCGTCGCCACCATCACGAAGGCCACCCGGCGGCGCACGGTCTGGCTCTCCATGGCGCGCGCGAACGCCGACAGCACCGAGTCGCTCTCGACCGGCTGCTCGGGCCCGCGTCGCCGGCGCCGTTCCCGCAGCAACCCGAGGGGGATCAGGACCAGCCCGAGCGCGAGCAAACCCGGCATCACCAGGAAGATGACCGTGGAGGCGTAGGCGTTCAGCCCCTTGTCCGAGGTCAGATCGATGGCCAGGGCCGCCAGGGTGGTGAGCGCCGAGGCTGAAACGATCACGCTTCCGAGCAACGTGATCCAGTTGCTCCAGAGCCGCGGAATGAACGCGATCAGCGCGCGGTACGGCCTAAACACCGCGGCCGCCTTCACGACGAGCGCGACCCGCCGCAGCCGGACGGCACCGACGGCGCGCCTGCGGCCGGCCCGCCGCCTTCCATCCTGTTCTCACCGTCGAGCTCCCCATGTCTCTCAAGCTAAAAATCTCTCGCCGCCCCGCGGGAATTATTCGGCAATTGCATTCATGAATGCAATGAAATTGGCTCCCGTTTTGCGCGCAATCTTTGCGGGCCATTCGCCCCGACGCGCAAATATTTACCGCCGCTCGAACATCCAGAATTCCAAACACGGTCGCGTGTCAGATCGTTTTCGGGACCGTCCACGGCGCGGGCGCGCGGATCGAAGCGGCTCAGTTCGCGGCCGGATCCCGTCGATGCCAGACGCACCGTGCCTTCTCATCGGGTCGCCTCGGAGCCATCCACCGAATCGAGATATCGTCGGCTGATCGACCTGCGTCGCGGCCTGGACGAGGCGGCGCGGGCGCTCGACGGATACGTCGCAGACACGGGCCAGACGGGGCCTGCCTTGCAGCGCGTCTGCGACGATCTCGTGACCGCGATGAGCTATCCCTTCGTCGCCATCGCGCTGGCCGACGTCAGGGCGGGTGGGCCCTTCGTCGCTCAGGCCGGTTCCACCTTCGGCCAGCCGGGCGGTGGTCATCCGGACGCCGCGGGCCGGGCCTTCGCCCGCTGGGCCCATCACCAAGCCGCGAACAGCCCGGTGAGCGACGCCAGGCGGACCCGACGCACGCAGGTCGCGGCGCTGGACGAGGCCGCCCGTCCAGCCGGGACCGAGGGCGCCTCGCGCTTCGGTGGCAGAGCCCGCATGGCGATCATTCCGCTGCTGGCGCCGGCCTCCGTCGTCGGGGTGCTGTGCGCGGGGGCGTCCGACGCCGAATCCTTCGAGGACGACCAGCTCTCGGCGCTGGAGGCGTTCGCGGGCCGGCTCAGCATGGCCATCCAGCTCGCCCAGCATCAGGCCTTGCTGGCCTTGCAGAGCGCCGCGATGGCTTCATCCTCGTGCGCCCTGTTCATCACCGACGCCTCCGGGAGCATCGAGTGGGTCAACGCCGCCTTCGAGAAGACCTCGGGGTACACCCGGGACGAGGTGGTGGGCAGGACGCCCGGCATCCTTCGCTCCGAGCTGCAGTCGAGCGAGGTGTTCCAGAGCATGTGGGCGGCCGTGCGCGCCGGCCACGCCTGGCGCGGCGAGATCGTGAACCGCCGGAAGTCCGGCGAGACGTACGTCGTCACCCAGAACGTGACGCCGCTCCTCGACGAGAACAGGACCCTGACCCATCTGGTCGCCGCGCACGACGACGTCACCGCCCACCGGCAGGCCGAGACCCGCCTCGAGCACATGGCCCACCACGACGCGCTGACGGATCTGCCCAACCGCGCGCTGTTCGCGGAGCGCCTGAGCGCCGCCCTCGCCCAGGCCGAACGAGAGGGAGGCAGCGTCGGGGTCCTGTTCGTGGATCTCGATCGTTTCAAGCTGGTCAACGAGACCTTCGGGCACCAGGTCGGTGACCAGCTCTTGCGCGAGGTCGCCGGGCGCCTCAAGAGCTCCGTGCGCGAGCTGGACATGGTGGCCCGCTTCGACGGGGACGAGTTCACCATCGTGCTTCCGGGCTGTGACCGGATCGTGGCGACCCTGGTCGCCGAGCGGATCATGGCGGCGCTGAGCCGGCCGCTGCGCATCGGCAACCAGGAGGTCGCGATCACGGCCAGCATCGGCGTCGCCATGCGTGCCCCCGACGCGCGCGACGCGGACACCCTGCTGAGACGCGCCGACGCCGCCATGTATCAGGCCAAGGAGGTCGGGCGCAACGGCTACGCGTTCTTCCACGACGGTCCCGACGCGCGCCCGGTGCCCGCCTTCACCATCCAGTCCGGGCTGCGGCGCGCCCTCGCCAACGGAGAGCTCGCCCTTCACTACCAGCCACAGATGGACGCCTGCGGTCGACGGCTGATGGGCGTCGAGGCGCTCTTGCGCTGGACCTCGCCCGCGCTGGGGGTGGTCTCGCCCGCCGACTTCATCCCGGTGGCCGAGCAGACCGGGATCATCGTCGACATCGACCGGTGGGTCATCCGCGCGGCGTGCGCTCAGGCCAAGGCCTGGCAGGTGGCCGGCGTCCCCGTTCCGCGGATCGCCGTCAACGTCTCGGGCCTCAGCTTTCGCCGTGGCCGGCTGATCCCGTGGATCGAGGAGGCGCTGGCCAGCGCGCAGCTCGAGCCCCAGCACCTGGAGATCGAGCTGACCGAGGGTGTGCTGATGCACGACGCGGCCATGGTGGTCGAGGCGCTGGCCAGCCTCCGCCAGGTCGGCGTGCGCCTGGCGCTCGACGACTTCGGCGTGGGGTATTCGTCGCTCGGCTACCTCAAGCGGTTCAAGCTCGACGTCCTCAAGATCGACCGCTCGTTCATCAGCGGCCTGCCCGGCGATCCCGACAGCGTGGCGATCGCGCGGCTCATCGTGGCGATGGCCAAGACCCTTCATCTGGAGACCACCGCCGAGGGGGTCGAGACGGTCGACCAGGCCATGTTCCTGGAGGGCCTCGGGTGCGACACCCTCCAGGGATATCTCTTCTCGCGGCCGGTCCCGGCCGCGGAGCTGAGCCGCTTTGCCCAGCTCCGTTAGTCCGGCAGCGCCGGGCCCGCGTATCTTTCGCGACCGAAGCCACCCCGCGCGGATTCTTCGCCTCCGGTCCCCTGGCGGCCCGACCGGCGACGCCTCTTTCACTTCCGCGATCGTGCTCGCAAAGAACCGGGTCACGGCGGCACCGAACGTGCTTCGAGTCGCAGCGTCTGATGTCCCGAAACGCTGCCCATCATGTGGTCCACCGGAACCGGCGCGGATCTCATGAAGCGGATCGCCGCCCCCATGGTGGGCGGGCTGGTCACGAGCTTCCTGATGGAGCTCCTCGTCTACCCCCCCATCTACTTCCTGTGGAAACGGCGGCAGCTCTCCCAGATTCGTTGATTGCCAGATGATCTTCTTCGAATTGAGGCGCACAATCGAGCGCGCGGAGACCTGATCATCGGACAATCGACAGCGGGAGGGGCCACGATGGAACGACTCGGACTCGACGAAGGGGCGGCGTCATGAGCAGCGACTCTCGCGCCAACCTCGCCCACGATCTTCTGCGACAGGAGCGCCAGCCGCTCGACGTCTTCTTTGCCCCGCGGACCGTGGCGCTGGTCGGCGCCACCGAGACCGCCGGCAGCGTGGGGCGCACGTTGCTGTGGAACCTGATCAGCAGCCCGTTCGGCGGCACGGTGTTCCCGGTCAACCCGAAGCGCCCGAGCGTGCTGGGCATCAAGGCCTATCCGACGCTGGCCGACGTCCCCGCCCAGATCGATCTGGCGGTCATCGTCACGCCGGCGACGGCGGTCCCCGGGCTGGTCGGCCAGTGCGCCGACTTGCAGATCCCGGGCGCCGTCATCATCTCGGCCGGGTTCCGCGAGATCGGCCCCGCCGGCGCCGAGCTCGAGCGGCTCACGCTCGAGCAGGCGCGGCGCGGCCGCGTGCGCCTCATCGGCCCCAACTGCCTCGGCGTCATGAGCCCGGTGAGCGGCCTCAACGCGACCTTCGCGGCGGCCATGGCCCGCCCCGGCAACGTCGCGTTCCTCAGCCAGAGCGGCGCGCTCTTGACCGCCATCCTCGACTGGAGCCTCAAGGTGCAGCTCGGCTTCTCGGCGTTCGTGTCGCTCGGGACCATGCTGGACGTGGGCTGGGGCGATCTGATCGACCACTTCGGCAACGACCCGCGGACCCGCTCGATCGTTCTCTACATGGAGTCGATCGGCGACGACGCGCGCGGGTTCCTCTCCGCCGCGCGCGAGGTGGCTCTGACCAAGCCGATCATCGTGATCAAGGCGGGCCACACCGAGGCGGCGGCGCGCGCCGCCGCCTCGCACACGGGGGCGCTCACCGGCTCGGACGAGGTGCTCGACGCGGCCTTTCGGCGCATCGGCGTGCTGCGCGTGAGCCAGATCGCCGACCTGTTCGACATGGCCGAGGTCCTCGGCAAGCAGCCGCGCCCGCGCGGCCCTCGCCTCACCGTGGTCACGAACGCCGGCGGCCCCGGCGTCCTGGCCACCGACGCGCTCATCACCCACGGCGGCGAGCTGGCCCCGCTGGCGGCCGAGACGCGCTCGCGACTGGACGCGATCTTGCCGGCGGCGTGGAGCCACGGCAATCCGATCGACGTCCTGGGGGACGCCGATCCGGCGCGCTACGGCGGCGCCATCGAGATCGCGGCCGCCGATCCCGGCAGCGACGGGCTCCTGGTGGTCCTCACCCCGCAGGACATGACCGATCCGACGCTGACGGCCCAGGCGCTGACCCGCTACGCGAAGACCGAGGGCAAGCCGGTGCTCGCAAGCTGGATGGGGGGCGCCCAGGTCGCGGCCGGGGTCGACATCCTCAACCGCGCCAACATCCCGACCTTCGCCTTCCCGGACGCGGCGGCGCGCGCCTTTTGCTACATGTGGCGCTCGAGCGACGGGCTGCGCACGCTGTACGAGACGCCAGCTCCCGGCCAGGAGGGCAAGACCGACGCCGGGCGCGCCGCCGGGATCATCGAGCGCGCACGTGGCGAGGGACGGACCCTGCTCGACGAGGTCGAGTCGAAGCAGCTGCTTGCCGCCTACGGCATCCCGGTCACCGAGACCCGCGTCGCCACCAGCGCCGCCGACGCGCGCGCCGCCGCGGCGGAGCTGGGCTTTCCGGTGGCGGTGAAGCTGTATTCGCGGACCATCACCCACAAGAGCGACGTGGGGGGCGTCCGGCTCGACCTCGGCAGCGGCGACGCGGTCGCGGGCGCCTTCGACGCCATCCGGGGCGCCGTCACCGAGCGCGCCGGGGCCGAGCACTTCCTGGGCGTGACGGTGCAGCCGATGGCGCGCCTGCGCGGGGCGTACGAGCTGATCCTGGGTGCCTCGCTCGACCGGCAGTTCGGCCCGGTCCTGCTGTTCGG
>Ga0068853_100001108_pt1 | contig 19083 bp, 18 predicted proteins | sample KBSCornC32_FD_65655 | JGI IMG/M metagenome (GOLD analysis project Ga0068853, IMG submission 65655) | Corn rhizosphere microbial communities from Kellogg Biological Station, Michigan, USA - KBS Corn C3-2 | ecosystem: Host-associated > Plants > Roots > Rhizosphere > Soil ...
CCGTCACGTTCGGCCGGCTTTCATAGATGATGGCGATGACCCCGATGGGCGTGCGCACGCGTGCGATGTCGAGCCCGTTCGGGCGGTCCCAGCGGTCCATCTCCGCACCCAGCGGGTCTGGGATGGCGGCGACGGTCTCCAGGCCCTTGGCCATGGCCTCCACGCGCCCGGCGTCCAGCAGCAGCCGGTCGACCATGGCCGGCGCCGTCCCGGCGGCCTTGGCGCTCTCGACGTCGCGAGCGTTGGCGGCGAGGATCGCGGGCGCGTCGGCGCGGACCGCCTGCGCCATGGCGGCGATGGCGCGGGTCCGGGTCGCGGCGTCGGCCAGCCGCAGGGCCGCGGCGGCCTGCCTGGCCTCGCGTCCCATCGCGCTCATCTGCGCCGGCAAGCTTGCGCCCGCGTCGTCCATCCGCACCCCATATGCTCAGACTGAGCCTTACCTAGCCGGTTTGGGGCGCGCAGGGCTAGGTCGTTCGCGCGGCGTGGTCTTGCAGGGGCGCGTCGGATATGGAGGCCGCATGGACGCCTTCCCCGCCTTCTTCCCGCTTTCCGGCAAGACCGTGGTCATCGCGGGCGCCGGCGACGCGGCGGAGGCCAAGGCGCGGCTGTTCGAAGGTTCGCCCGCGATCCTGCGGCGTCTGGAGGGCGAGGCGGCGCTGAACCCCAGGGCCTACGAGGGCGCGGCGCTGGCCTTCGTGGCCACGGCCGACGACGCGTTTGCGGAAGCGGCGGCCGGCGCGGCGCGCGCGGCCCACGTGCCGGTGAACGTGGTCGACCGCCCGCTGCTCTGCGACTTCACCACGCCTGCGCTGATCGATCGGGGCGAGGTGGTGGCGGCGATCGGCACCGGCGGCGCATCGCCGATGCTGGCGACCATGCTGCGTCACGACATCGAAGCGCGCGTGCCGCCCGGCGCGGGGCGGGTGGCGGCGCTGTTCGCCAGCCTGCAGGGGGAAGTCCGCGCGGCCCTGCCCGAGCCGCACCGCCGCCGCGCCTTCCTGCGTGCGGCGCTGACCGGGCCGGCGGCGGAGGCGGCCATGCGCGGCGACCAAGCGCTGGCCATCCGGCTGCTGCGCGAGGCCCTGTCGCGCGACCTACCCGGCGCCGGGATGGTGCAGTTCATCGACGCCCGGGGCCCGGCTGACCTGCTGACCCTGCGCGCCGCCCGCGCGCTGGCGGCGGCCGACGTCCTGGTCTGCGACGCGGAGGTCCACGCGGAGGTGCTGGAACTGGCCCGCCGCGACGCCGAGCGGAGCGGGCCTCAGACGCCGGAGCGGCTGGCCGAGCTGGCCGCCCAGGGACAGCGCGTGGCGCGGCTGATCGTCGGCACGGCCTGGCGCACCGAGCAGGCGGCGCTGGACGCCGCGGGGGTGGAGACCGAGGTGCTGCCGATCGCGAGCTAGGCCCGGCCTCTGCTTTCAAGCCCCGCCGGTCCCGGGCCTGCGCCGGAAATCACGGCTTACAGCGGGCTAAGCCTCCCTCGTCAGTGAGCGGTCCTTGGTCTCCGGCAGCAGGAACAGCGTCGCCACCACCGAGATCAGGGTGAAGGCGAAGGGGTACCAGAGGCCGGAATAGATGTTGCCCACCGCGGCCACGATGGCGAAGGCGGTGAACGGCACGAAGCCCCCGACCCAGCCCGTGCCGATGTGGTAGGGCAGCGACATGGCGGTGTAGCGGATCCGCGTCGGGAACAGCTCCACCAGGCAGGCCGCGATCGGCCCGAACAGCGCGGTGGCGGCGATGGTGAAGACCAGCATCACGCCAAACGCGCCGGGCAGGTTCATCCGCTTCGGGTCGGCCTTGGCGGGATAGCCGGCGCGGGCCAGGCCGTCCTTGATCTTGCCGTCCACGCTCGCCTTGATCGCCTTGGCGACGTCCTTGGGCAGGCCCCGCGCGTCGAGCGAGGGGATGGTCGACAGGCCGACCCGCACCATCGCCGCCTGGCCCGGCGCCGCAGCCACATTGACGTAGGAGACGCCGGCGTTCGCGAGCGCGCTCTTGGCGATGTCGCAGGACGAGGTGAAGGAGGCCTTGCCCACCGGGTCGAACTGCAAGGAGCAGTCGGCCGGGTCGGCGATCACCGTGGCCGGCGCGCGGACCTGCGCCTCGGCCAGGGCCGGGTTGAGGGTGCTGGCCAGCATGTGGAAGCCCGGGAAATAGGCGACCAGCATCAGGGTCATCCCGAACAGCATCACGGGCTTGCGGCCGACCTTGTCGGAAAGCCAGGCGAACACGACGTAGCCGACCGCGCTCACGGCCGTGGCGGCCATCATCAGGGCGTTGATGGTTGCGGGATCGACCTTCAGGAATTTCTCCATGAAGGTCTGGGTGTAGAAGAACGCGGTGTACCAGACGGCGCCCTGAGCGAACATCATCGAGGTCAGCGCCAGGAGCACGGTCTTCAGGTTCCGCCACTGGCCGAACGCCTCGGCGTAGGGCGCGGCCGACCCCTTGCCCTCGGCCTTCATCGCCGCGAACGCCGGGCTCTCGGAGAGCTTGAGGCGCATGTAGATCGACACCGCGAGCAGGCCCGCCGAGAACAGGAACGGGATGCGCCAGCCCCACGCGTCGAACGCCGTGGGGCCGAACATCGCGCCGAGCGCCAGGCGCGTCCCGAGGATCACCAGCAGCGCCCCGAAGAGGCCGAAGGCGGCGGAGGTCTGGATCCAGCCGGTGGAGCGGCCCCGCGCGCCCGGAGGTGCGTGCTCGGCGACGTAGATCGCCGCCCCGCCGTATTCCCCGCCCAGCGCAAAGCCCTGCACCACCCGCATCAGCAACAGCAGGATCGGCGCGGCGATTCCCACGGCCGCATAGCTGGGCAACAGGCCGATGGCGACGGTGGCGCCGCCCATCATGGCGACGGTCACCAGAAACGCGCCCTTGCGGCCGACGCGGTCACCGATGCGGCCGAACACCAGGGCGCCGATGGGCCGGAAGGCGAACCCCGCGCCGAACAGGGCCAGGGCCGCGACATAGCCCGCGGTCTCGTTGAGGCCGGAGAAGAAGGTCCTGGAGATGACCTGCGTCAGGCTGCCGAAGACGAAGAAATCGTACCACTCGAAGGTGGTCCCGGCGGACGAGGCGGCCACGACGGTTCGCAGGCTGGCGGCCTTGGCCGGCGTCGGCGCGATGTCAGCGGCGATCTCCGCCATACTCAATTCCTCCCCGGACTTTCTTGCGCGCAGAGAATTAGCAGCTTCGCGCCGACGAGGAAGCGCTCCTCTCCCGCTCGCGGGGAGAGGGATTCTGAATCAGCAGGTCTTGTGCTTGGGGTTGCCGGCGATGGCGGGGAGGGCGTGGATGTAGTCGCCGATCGCGGCCAGGTCGGCGTCGCTCATCTGGCTGGTCGAGGCGATGACGTCCTTCATGCCCTCGGGTTCGTTGAAGCACTTGTCGGTCCCGGACTTCAGGAAGTCGGCGATGTCCTGGGCGCTCCAGTCGCCGATCCCGTCCTTGTGGGGCGTGATGTTGCTGGCGAAACGGCCGCCGGGCTCGAGGTTGGGGGCGCCGGCGTAGAGCTTGGCTTCGTCGACGCCGCCCAGCGCATTGCGCGGCGTGTGGCATTCGGCGCAGTGGGCCGGGCCTTCGGAGAGGTAGGCGCCGCGATTCCAGGCCTCGGATCGCCTGGCATCGGCCACGAACTCGTGCGGTTTGAAATAGAGCAGCTTCCAGAAGCCCACCGCCGGCCGCAGGCTGAAGGGGAACTTGAGCTCGTGCGGAGCCGTGGGCCTGGCCACCGCCGGCAGGGTCTTGATGTAGGCGAAGAGGTCGCGCACGTCGGACGTCTTCATCAGGCTGTAGGCCGGGTAGGGGAACGCCGGATAGAGGTGCTCGCCGCGCCGGCCGGTCCCGCGCTTCATCGCATCGACGAACTGGAGCTCGGTCCAGGCGCCGATCCCATATTTTGGGTCGGGCGTGATGTTCGGCGTGATGAAGGTCCCGAAGGGCGAGGTCAGCTTCAGGCCACCGGCCAGATGCTTGCGGTCGTCCTGGCCGGGGGTCGCGTGGCAGGCCGAGCAGTTGCCGGCGATGAACATCGCCTCGCCGTTGGCGAGGTCCGGATGATAGCCGGCCGCGATTTCGGAGGCGGGCAGCTTCTTCGGGGCGGTGAGGAACCACAGGACGACGAGCACCACGAGGGCAATCACGCCCACGACGATCAAAGCACGCCTAAGCATCCTGGAATTCCGCCCCCTGCTGTCCGCCCCTCGGGCGCCGAAGCCCCTAGGCCTTCTTCTTCTTCATCCGATAGACGTCGTGGCAGGACTTGCAGGTGTTCCCCAGCGCCTTGAACGCGGGCTTGAAGCTGTCGGCGTCCTTGGCCTTTTCCGCCGCGATGGCCAGCGTGCCCATCTCGGCCAGGCGCTTGTCGAAGTCGGCTCGGTTCTGCCAGATCTTCGGGTCGGCCTCGGTCTTGGGATCGTTGGCGCTGTTGGCCGGATAGAGGCCTTTCAGCTTCTTGGCGTCGGCGGACACGCCGTCCATCAGCCCTTTGACCTTGGCGGCGTCGAACGGCGTCTGCGCCGAGGTGAAGGCAGTCGCCTCCTTCATGGTCTGGCCCACGTGCTTCATCGTGGCCTGCCGCTCCTCGACGGGGTTGCCGGCGGACACGGCGGCGCAGGCGACGGACACCGCAAGACCCAGTCCCGCGGCCGCAGCCCAGACGACAGTTCGAGAACGCTGCATTCAAAACTCCGGAGTGCGCCCGCGGCGCGCGGGCGTGTGATTGGTCCTGGTCGAGGTCTCGCTAAAGCCAGGCAGAGCTAGCATCGCGTCCGCCAGCCCTCAACCTTTGAGGCTCATGAGATAGTCGGCGATGGCCTTGGCGGAGGTCTCATCGGCGGCTCCCGGATAGTCCATCTTGTTGTCGGGGATGTCCTTGGCCGGATCCAGGATGAAGGCCTTCAGGGTGTCGGCGTTCCAGACGATGGTCGAGGCCTTCATGGCGTCGGAATAGTCGAAGTCGGGAACCGAGCCCGCCTTGCGGCCGCCGATCCCGAACAGGTTGGGGCCCAGCGACGGGCGCGCGCCGGGGGTGGTCTCATGACAGGCCTGACAGACGGCGAAGTCGGCCGGCGGCGTCGCCGCGGCGGGGGCTGCAGCCGCAGGGGGCGCGGCGGGCGATTCCGCGGCGGGGGTCGTCGCGGCAGGCGCGGGCGCCGGCGGCTGGGCCAGGGCGGCCGTTGCGGCGGCGGCCAGGGCGATCAAGGCGCCGGCGGCGTACCGGGTCTTCGAAGATTGGGAGGCGAAAGGCATAGGGGTTCCCTGGGGGTCGCGGTTCGCCCACGCTTAGCATCGCTTTGCGCGCGGGTGGAAGGCTCAGGTGAAGACCCGGCTGCCGGCGGCGCCGGCGTGCTAGGCGGCCTCGGTCTCGGACGCCGGCTCCGCCGGCGCGCTCAGGCGGGCGATCTCGCGCAGCAGCACGCCCGGCGAGATCGGCTTGCCGACCACCCCGTCCATGCCGGCGTCGAGGTAGGCGCGGCGCTGGTGGGCGAGCACATTGGCGGTGAGGGCCACGATCGGCGTGCGCGCCGCCGCCCCGCCCAGGGCGCGGATGCGGCGGGCGGCCTCCAGGCCGTCGATGCCCGGCATCTGCACGTCCATCAGGATCAGGTGGAAGTCGCCGCGGGCGGCCGCCTCGACTCCGAGATAGCCGTCCTCCGCCGTGGCGACGCTCGCGCCCAGGCTCTCCAGGAGCTTGGTGGCGATCATCCGGTTGGTCGGATTGTCCTCGACCACGAGCACGCGCAACCCGTCCAGCACCGGCTCCAGCGTCTCGGGCGTCGCGGCGAGGGCCTCGGTCGGCTCGGCCATGACCTCCAGCCAGAAGGTCGAACCGACGTCCTCTTCCGAGGTGAAGCCCACCGCCCCGGACATCATCTCGGCCAGGCGTTTGGTGATGGCGAGGCCCAGGCCCGATCCGCCGAACTTGCGGGTGGTGGAGGCGTCGCCCTGGTCGAAGCGCTGGAAGACTCGGTGCTGGGCGTGCGCGGGGATGCCGACGCCGGTGTCGATCACGTCGAAGCGCAGGAAGCCTGGCCGCGGACTGCGGCAACGCACGGTGACCGAGCCGCGCTCGGTGAACTTCACGGCGTTGCCGACGAGATTGAACAGCGCCTGGCGCAGCCGCACCGGGTCGGCGCGCACCCAGCCCAGGGCGGGGTCGGCGTCGAGCTGCAGGATCAGGCCCTTGCCCTCCGCCTGCGGGCGCAGCAGGCGCACGACGCCTTCCAGCACGGCCTTCGGCTCGATGGCGTCGTACGCCAGCTCCAGATGGCCGGCTTCGATCTTCGAGAAGTCGATCACGTCGTTGAGCAGCTCGGCGAGCATCTGACCGCAGGACAACGCCTCGTCGAGCATGTGGCGGCCGTCCTCGCTCAGCTTCTCGGCCTTCAGCAGGTGCAGGACGCCCAGCACCCCGTTCATCGGGGTGCGGATCTCGTGGCTCATGTTGGCGAGGAAGGCGGACTTGGCCTCCGCGGCGGCCTCGGCGGCCTGCTGGGCCTCAAGGAGCGCGATCTCCTGGCGCTTGCGCACGTCGAAGTCCTGGATCAGCCCCACGGCCTTCAGCCAGCGGCCGCCCTTGCCGACCTTCAGGTGGTGGGAGACGCGGATCCAGCGGGTTTCGCCGTCGGGGCGCACGATGCGCGCGTCGAAGGCGCCGGCATGGCCGCCGCCGGTGTGCAAGGCGCGGAACGACTCGCGTACGTGCGGCAGGTCGTCGGGATGGAAGCCCGGGAAGCGCAGTTGCGTGGCCTCGGTGTAGCCGGCGCCGACCTGGCCGGTGATCCGCACGAACTCCGGCGAAGCCCAGAAGGTCTTGGCCACGTGGTCGATCTCGTAGGCGCCGGCCTCGGCGGCTTCGAGGGCGACGGCCAGGCGCTGTGCGCTGGCTTGGGCCTCGCGCTCGGCGCGGCGCATCCGCAGCTCGCCGCGCCGGGCCTTGTCGCGGGCCTTGGCGAGTTCGGTGATGTTTTCGGAAATGCCGCGCAGCGCGAAGACCCCGCCGGGGCGCGGCTCGGTGCGGAAGGTGGCGCGCCAGGAGGTCCAGCGGCCGCCGACCTTCATGCGGTGTTCCAGGCTGGCGCCTTCGCCGGTTTCCACGGCCCGGCCCATCATCGCGGCCGTGTGCGCCCGATCGGCGGGATGCACCACCTGGTAAAAGAGTTCGGGCCGGCTGACGTCCTGCGGCGTCAGGCCGGTCAGCGAAAGCAGGTCCCGCGACCACTCGATGCGGTCCTCGAGCGGTTCGTAGACCCAGGTTCCGATGCCGGCCGATTCGCCCAGCAGGCGGCGCGTGCGCCGCGTCTCTTCCAGCTCCTGGGCGCGCGCGCGCTGTTCGGTCGCGTCGCGCAGGACGCCGAGGAACTCGCCGTTCGGCATCTTCTGCGTCCGGGCGGCGAACCAGAGATAGTCGCCATCCTTTGTCCGCATCCGGACTTCGCGCTCAGACACGCCGCCCGGCGGCATGGTCCGGAAACGATCGATCACCCCGTCGCGGTCGTCCGGGTGGGTGAACTCGATCGCCGGCTTGCCGACGACCTCCGCCGCGGTCCAGCCGAGGACGCTGGTCCAGGCGGGATTGATGAGTTTGTGGAGGCCCCGGTCGCTGACGACATGCATCAGGTCGCTGCTGTTTTCGAACAGCGTCCGGATCATCTCAGCCTTGTCGGCCGCGCTTGTCGCGCTTTTTCCGGCCATGGACGTTCCGCCCCCCGATTCGGGCGCAGACCCTAAAGCGCACTCGTAAACGTAACGTTGGTCATCCAGGCGGCCGGTTGTCGCGTGCCTCCCCTTCCTTTCCCGCGAAGCGGGAGAGGGGGACGCTGCTCACGGCTAGAACGCGTTCTCGCCGGTGATGGCGCGGCCGAGGATCAGGGCGTGGACGTCGTGGGCGCCCTCGTAGGTGTTGACCGTCTCCAGGTTCGCCGCGTGGCGCATCACGTGGTACTCGCCCGAGATGCCGTTGCCGCCGTGGATGTCGCGGGCCTCGCGGGCGATGGCCAGCGCCTTGCCGCAGTTGTTGCGCTTCATCAGGCTGATGGCTTCGGGCGCCCACGCGCCTTCGTCGATCAGCCGGCCGAGCGCCAGCGCGCCTTCGAAGCCGAGCGCGATCTCGGTCTGCATGTCGGCGAGCTTCTTCTGGACGAGCTGGCGCGCCGCCAGGGGCTTTCCGAACACCTTGCGGGTCTGGGTGTATTCGCGGGATGCGTGCAGGCAGAACTCGGCGGCGCCCATCGCGCCCCAGGCGATGCCGTAGCGCGCCTTGTTCAGGCAGGAGAACGGCCCCCTCAGGCCACTGACGTTCGGCAGCATCTGGTCGTCGGGCACGAACACGTCGGCAAGCGCGATCTCGCCGGTCACCGACGCCCGCAGCGAGAGCTTGTTCATGATCTTCGGCGTCGCGAAGCCCTCCGAGCCGCGGTCGACCAGGAAGCCGCGGATCACGCCGTCCAGCTTCGCCCACACCAGCGCCACGTCGCTGACCGGCGAATTGGTGATCCACATCTTCGAGCCGTTCAGCACATAGCCGCCGTCGACCTTCTTCGCGACCGTGCGCATGGAGGCCGGGTCGGAGCCGCCGTCGGCCTCGGTGAGGCCGAAGCAGCCGATGATCTCGCCCTTGGCCATGCCGGGCAGGTACTTCATCCGCTGCTCTTCGGAGCCGAAGGCGTAGATCGGGTACATGACCAGCGAGGACTGCACGCTCATCGCAGAGCGATAGCCGCTGTCGATCGCCTCGACCTCGCGGGCGATCAGGCCGTAGGCCACGTGATTGACCTCGGCGCACCCGTACTTCTCCGGCAGCGTCGGGCCGAGGAAACCCAGCGCCCCCATCTCCGTCATGATCTCGCGGTCGAAGCGCTCCTCGGCGAAGGCGGAGACGACGCGGGGCAGCAGCTTCTCTCGGGCGTAGGCGCGGGCGGCCTCCCACACCATCCGCTCGTCCTCGGAAAGGCGCGAAGCCATGTCGAGGGGATCGTCCCAGCGGAAGGTCTTCTGGCTGGCGGCGGTGTCGAGCGGCATGAAATGGTCTCCGGCAACAATGGTCGAGCGTCTGGAAAAGAGGGGCCTTATGACCGCAAATCAGCTCCCGGTGTAGACCCCAGGCCGCTTCTCCAGGAAGGAGTCGCGGGATTCCTTGACGTCGTTCGGCGCGCGCCGCGCATAGTAGAGCCCCGCGCTCTCGTAGCGCAGCGCCTCCTCCAGGGTCGCCTCGGTGTTGTGCTGCAGCACCCGCTTGGAGACGCGCAGGGCGACGGGCGGCCAACGGGTCATCTCACCCGCGTAGGCGACCGCGGCGTCCACCAGTTCGGCGGCCGGGACGAGGCGGTTCAGCAGGCCGAGCCGCAGCGCCTCCTCGGCCTCCACGGCGCGGCTGGTGAAGATCAGGTCGGCGGCGGCCGCATAGCCCACGATCCTCGGCAGGAAGAAGCTCAGGCCGGAGTCCGGCGACAGCGAGCGTTCGATGAAGACGCTCTTGAAGCGGGCGGCCTCGCAGCCGATACGGACGTCGCAGGCGAGCGCCGTCGACATTCCGGCGCCGGCCGCCACGCCGTTGATGGCCCCGATCACCGGCTTGTCGAAGCCGGACCACATGGCGGCCCAGCGGCCGACCCAGCCCATTTCGTCGAGGCGGTCGAACTGGCTGTTGAGCGGCGGCGCCTGGCCGGCCACGGTCTGGCCCGCGCCCATCAGGTCTGCGCCCGCGCAGAAGCCCTTGCCGGCGCCGGTGACGACCAGGGCGCGAACCTCGTCGTCGGCCTTGAGTTGCGCCACCGCCGACGGCAGTTCGGCCATCATCGCGCGATTGATGGCGTTCAGGCGGCCCGGCCGGTTGAGGGTGAGGACCGCGATCTGGCCGCGGCGTTCCAGGGCGATGGTTTCGTAGTCGCCGGTCTCGTAGGCCATGATCGATCCTCCTGAGCTCTTTCGCCCGAGCATCGCGCCGATCCCCGGTGGCGTCGAATCGTACCTCGCCCGTCGCGGCGGCTATCGCGGAGGGGGCAAGTGCAAATCATTCTCATTGCCAAGTCAGGGGCGCCTAATTAAGAACGACTCGCAATATCAACTCCAGGGACGGAAGCGGGCCGGGTATGAGTGGCGTACGGGTGGGCGTGGTGGGCTATCGCAAGGCGCGGCCGATGAAGCTGGGCCTGGCGGTCGCGGTAGGCGCGGCCAGCCTGTGCGGGGCGGCCCACGCCGCCGACGCGGCGGCCGACGCCGATGCGGCAGCAACGGTGTCCGGGGTGACGGTGGTGGCCGAGGCGCAACCCCTCGACCGCGACACTGGCCTCTCGGTCCTGCAAAGCACGGTGCAGGACACGCCCCAGGCGATCAGCGTGATCACCAGCGCCCAGCTCAAGGCCCAGGGGATCAACACCCTGGAAGGCGCGCTGCGCAACGTGCCCGGCATCACCATCGCCATCGGCGAGGGCGGCACGCTGTCGGGCGACCAGTTCAAGATCCGCGGCTTCGACGCCAAGGACGACGTCTATGTCGACGGCCTGCGCGACTTCGGCGCCTACACCCGCGACAGCTTCAACTACGAGGAGGTGCAGGTCCTCAAAGGCCCCTCCGGCGCGATGTTCGGGCGCGGCACGACCGGCGGGGCGATCAACACGATCTCCAAGGCGCCGAAGCTCGAGGACTTCGCCAGCGTCGACGCCTACGTGGGCGCCGGGGACTACTATCGCGCGCTGGCCGACATCAACCACAGGCTGGGCGACAGCAGCGCGGTGCGGCTGGCGCTGATGGGGAACAACGCCGGCGTCGTCGACCGCGATGAGGTCTATTCGCGCCGCTGGGGTGCGGCGCTCACCCTCGGCTTCGGGCTGGGCACGGACACCAGCCTGACTGTCAGTGCGCTGCACCAGCACAATCACCAGCGGCCGGACTACGGGATCACCATCGTCCAGCGGCCCGGCGACATCATAGCCCTGCCCGCCAGCGAATACGGCGTGGGCGTCGGGCGCTCCAGCTTCCTCGGCTACAGGAACGACGTCGACCGGTCCGACACCGACATGCTCACGGTGCGCCTCACCCATAAGCTCAACGACAAGGTGACGCTCGCCTCGGACACTCGCTACGGCGTCTATTCCCGCTACTTCCAATACTCGACGCTGGACCAGTGCTCGGCGGCCTGCACCGCGGCGCTGTTCGACAACGACCCCGCGACGATCGCCAACGGCGGCAACGGCGGCCAGGGCCCTTACGACATGGACGCCTGGGGCCTGCAGAACATCTCCACCGCGCGCATCGACTATGACGTGGGCGGCTTCCGGAACCAGGCGATCGTCGGCGTGGACCTCTCGCGCCAGTCGAACGACAAGCTGATCTACGCCTATGTCCTGCCCGTGGGCTTCTCGACGCGCCAGTCGATCCCGCGGCCGCTGGTGAACCCCGATCCGAACTTCCCGCCGGGCTACGCGGTGTTCCGCGCCTTCCCGGGCCGGAACATCGACTGCTCGGCCGCCGGCAACTGCACCACGACGGTGAACGGCGCGACGGTCTTCACCAACACCGCCGGGACCTCCATCGAGAAGAGCCAGGGCGACTCCACCGACGCCGCTGTGTTCCTCAACGACCGCCTGTGGCTGACCGACCGGCTGTCGATCATCGGCAGCTACCGCCTCGATCGGTATACGGCCGAGCTGGATTCCCTCACCTTCGCCAACGTCGCCTCGGACCTGAAGGTCAAGTCGACGCTGAAGAGCCCGCGCGCCAGCCTGGTGTTCGAGCCCAGCGACGACCAGACCTACTACCTCTCCTGGGGCAAGTCGCAGACGCCGCAGGGGACCTCCATCGTCGGCGCCGGGACCGCGCTGGCGATCACCACCAAGGACCTGCAACCCGAGGACAGCGAAATCTGGGAGCTGGGCGCCAAGGCCCGTGTGCCCGGGACCATGCTCTTCGCCACGGCCTCGATCTTCGACGTCAGGAAGGACAACGCGCTGCAGATCGATCCGGCGACCGGCTTCCTGCAGGCCCAGTCCGGCGAACGGCAGGAGGTGAAGGGGATCGAGCTCGGGCTTTCGGGCCGGATCACCCCGGCCTGGACGATCAGCGCCGGCTACACCTACCTCGACGCCAAGATCAAGGAATCGTTCGCGAATTGCGCCGTGCCCGGATCGACGGCGGGAACGCCCGCCAACATCGTCTGCCCGTTGGGCGCGACCTCCGCGATGCCGGTGCTGAACACCGTGGCGGTGGGCCGCCAGGTGACCTTCGTGCCGAAGAACTCGGCGACGCTGTTCACGACCTACGACCTGTCGAACTGGCTCGACGGCCTCTCGGTCGGCGGCGACGTGACCTACCAGTCGAAGCTGCCGGTGGGCTACACGGCGCGCAGCGTCAGCTTCTCCGACCGTGCGACGCTGACGCCGCTCAAGCTGTCGGAAGTGCCCGACAACGTCACCATCGACGCCTACGCGGCCTACCGGACCGGCCGCTACCGGTTCGCGGTGAACCTCTACAACCTGGCCGACCGGCTGAACTATTCGCAGGCGTTCGGCAACCGCGCGACCCCGGCGGCGGGGCGGACGGTCATCTTCTCGGTGGGCGCGAGCTTCTGACCATGCTGATCCACCTCGAAGGCGTGCTGAGCGGCGAACAGGTGGCGGATTTCCGCCGGCGGCTGGGCTCGGAGGATTGGGTCGACGGGCGGGCGACGGCGGGCGAGCAGTCGGCCCGGGCCAAGCGCAACCTGCAAGTGCCGGAGGACGCGCCGGCGGCGCGCGAGCTGGGCGAGATCATCCTCGCCGCCCTCGGCCGCAATCCGCAGTTCGTCTCCGCGGCCCTGCCGCTGCGGGTCTTTCCGCCGCTATTCAACCGCTACGACGCGGGCATGGCGTTCGACACCCACGTCGACAACACCATCCGCTTCGCCGGCCCGGTGCGGTTCCGCACGGACCTCTCGGCGACCCTCTTTCTGACTGAACCCGACGCCTACGACGGCGGCGAGTTGATCGTCGAGGACACCTATGGCGAGCACGCGGTGAAGCTCGCGGCCGGCGACATGATCCTCTATCCGGCGTCGAGCCTGCACAGGGTGGCGCCCATCACCCGCGGGTCGCGCTGGGCCTCGTTCTTCTGGGTGCAGTCGATGATCCGCGCCGACGCGCAGCGGAGCCTGCTCTACGACCTCGACAACGCCATCCAGGCGCTGAGCCTCCAGGTGGGGCAGGGCGAGGCCTCGGTCGTGAGCCTGACGGGGACCTACAACAACCTACTCAGGATGTGGGCTGAGGTCTGAAGCCGATTCAGGGCCTCCACCGCCGCGCCGGAACAGCCCGTCGAGCGCCAGGGGGCCGGAGCCGACCACGACCAGGGCCGCCAGCGCGGCCAGATAGAGCAGGTCCGTCTCATAGCCGGGCTGGCCGAAATGCGCCCCGCTGGCCGTCACCGACTGCAGCTTGATCGACGAGAAGCCGTTCGGCAGGTGGACGGTGACGATCGCCACGATGAGCACGGCGGCCATCGGCACGCTCGCCAGCGGGATGAAGGCGCCCAGCAGCACGAGCAGGCCGCCGACGAGTTCGACGAGGATCGTGGCCCAGGCCATCATCCACGGCATGGGCGCGCCGATGGCATGCAGGATCCCGGCGAAGGACTCCGGCCCGCGCGCCAGCTTCGCATAGCCGTGCGCCATGAAGCCGTAACCGACGATCAGCCGCAACGGCAGGGCGCACCAGGCCGCGGGAAGAGGCAGCCGGAAGGCCAGGTCGGCGCGGCGTGTCACGGCAAGGCTCATGCCTGGCCATTCGCCCGCCGGTGCGGTTCGTTACACCGGCCTGAGTGCGATCCGCCGCCCGCGGCGGCGCAGCCACATGACGAGGCCGCTCACCGACAGGATGAGCGGGGCCAGGCCGGCGAGGGTTATCACCAGACGCCAGGGCAGGCCCATGCCGGTCCCGTCATGCAGGCGGCGCACCCAGCGCGAGAACGGGTCCGGGCCGCCTTCGCCACGCGCGGAGCCCTCGCCGTCGCGGGCCTTCACCATTCCGTCGGCGTCGTCGACCCGGATCGTGCGGTTCGCCTCGGAGCCGGGCGAGCGAACGTCGATCCGCCAGGCGGGCCTCTTGCCCTGCTGCGGGACATTCAGGCTGGCCAGCCTCGCGCCGGGCGCCGCGGCGAGCGCGGCGGCGACGGCCTCGTCCATCGTCAGGCGCGGCGCGGCCAGAGGCGGGGCGAAGCGCGGGTCGTCGGAAGCCGAGCGGCGGGCGCCGCCGCCTGCCGGCGCAGGCGCGCCCAGGAGTGCGTGGCTGGTCTGCGGGAACGAGATGTAGACGCCGGTGATCGAAAGCGCCGCCAGCGGCAGGCAGACCCAGAAGCCCACCATGTGGTGCAGGTTGAAGAGCGTGGACGGGCTGCGCCGCCAGCGCAGGCCCTTCAGCGGGTTGGCGTGCCGCGGCCACCAGAGCCACAGCCCCGTCGCGGAACTGACGAACATCGCCCAGCCCAGCCAACCCACCACCTTGCGCCCGACGCCGGGGATCAGCAGTTGGCCGTGCAGGCGGTGCGTGACCATGGTCGCCGTTCTGGCGACCTCGGCAGTCGCCAGCGCCTTGCCGGTGGGCGGGTCGATCCAGGCGTTCAGGGTGCGGGGCCGGCCGTTCGCGGCGCCCGGGGCCACCATGCGGCCGACGGCCACGACCGGGTCGCCCGGTTTTTGCGGGAGGCGCAGTTGGGTGAGCGTCGCGCGGCCCGCGAACGCGGCCTGCGCCGCCGCCGCATAGGCCGAGGCCGGTTGCGTGGCCGCAGGCCCGCTGACCGCGTAGCGGCTGGCGTAGAGTTCGCGGTCGAGGGCGTCATGCCAGACCAGCAGGGCGCCGGAGACACTCAAGGGGACCAGCGCCACCATGAGGCCCACGCCCAGCCACAGGTGCAGGGTGAGCCAGAGGCGGCGCAGGCGCGCCATGAGCGAATGGGTCATCGGACGTCCTGCACGGAAGAAAGCCGCCGCCCGGACGGCGGCGCTTTTCTGCTAATGCGAGCTATTCGCAAAAACAAGGGGCCGCAACCAAGCCGGCGCCCCGGTGTTCACTTTCGTAGTGTCTGAGAAAGCGCCGACGATGCCCGCGACCAACATCTTCGAGATCGTCCGCCCCTTCGCCTGGCTGGCGGCGTTCGCCTTCCTGGTGGGCTTCGTCAGCTATCTGGCGCTCGGCCGTCCGGCCGTCGCGGCCGGCGAGCACCCCCTCCAGACCCAGGTCGCCTCCGGCCCCTCGTCGCAGGATTGGAACCTGCCGAAGCGGATCTAGGCGCCGCGCGCCACGAACCAGCCGTTGCGGAAGCCGTCCTGCGCCTTGCCGTAGAGGAACGGCTGGCCGTCCGGCGTGGTGAACCGCCCGCCCGCCGCCTCGAGCACCGCGTGCCCGGCGGCGGTGTCCCACTCCATGGTCGGCCCGTGCCGCGGATAGATGTCGGCCGAGCCCTCGGCGATGCGGCAGAGCTTGACGGAGGAGTCCATCGGCTCGCGCAGGTGGAAGCCGTATTCCGCCGCCAGCTTGTCGGCGGTTTCCACCTTCATGGTGTGGCTGATCAGGGCGATGGCCGCGCCCTCCGGCCAGGGCCGCGCCCGCACGGCGCGGGGCTCCGCGCCTTTCAGGCGCTTCAGGACGCCGCCGCCGGCCGTGTACCAGGTCTCTCCCGAGGGCGGGGCGGAAACCGCGCCGGCCACCGGACGGCCGTTCTCGACCAGGCCGATATTGACCGTGAAATGCGGGTCGCCGCGCACGAAGGCCTTGGTCCCGTCCAGGGGATCGACCAGGAAGAAGCGCGGGCCGATGGCCTGCGGCGCGCCGAACTCGCTGGCGTCTTCCTCGGAGACGACGGGGATGTCGGGGAAGCGTTCGGCCAGGCGCTTCAGGATCAGCGCCTCGCCCTGCCGGTCGGCCTCGGTCACGGGGCTCTCGTCCGATTTCTGCGACACCGCCAGGCCGGTGCGCCACAGCGGCAGGATCAGGGCGGCGGCGGCCTCACAAATGTCGGCCAGTTCGGCCCCGATGTCGTTCATGCTCACGTGGTGCTCCGCCGGGGGTTCTCCCGGCGGGTTGTCTTAGGGTTCGCCCGCGGTTTTCCAAAGGCTCAAATCACCGCAAGGTCCGGCTCATGACGGATACGCCCGCGCAAAGCGCCCCCGAAAGCCCGCCCCTGAGGCCAGCCGAACTCGCCGCCTACCTGGCGGCCCGGATGTGCCACGACTTCATCAGCCCGGCGAGCGCCATCGTCTCCGGCCTCGACCTGCTTGAGGACCCGACCGCACAGGACATGCGCGACGACGCCATGAGCCTGATCGCGTCCTCGGCGCGCAAGCTCGCGGACCTGCTGGCGTTCACCCGCGTGGCCTTCGGCGCCTCGGCGGCGGCCGAAACCTTCGACGTCCGCGAACTCGACAAGCTGACGCAGGGCGTCTTCGCCCACATGCGCGCCGACCTCGACTGGCAGGTGACGCCGGCGGCGGTGAGCAAGCCCGCGGCGCGCACCCTGCTGAACCTGGCGCAGATGGCCGGCGCGGCCCTGCCGACCGGCGGCGTCGCCAAGGTCCGCGCGGTCGAGGAAGGCGCCACCGTCGCGATCGTAGTCGAGGCCGCCGGCCCGCGCGCCCGCCTGCGTCCCGAGGTGCTGGCCGGCCTGCGCGGCGAGGGTCCCGGCGAGGGCCTGCACGGCCACTGGGTGCAGGCGCGCTACGTCAACCTGTTCGTCGGCGACGCCGGCGGGCGGGTCTTCGCCGACGTCAACGAGGAGAAGGTCGTGCTGGGGGCGACGGTCCCCGTCTAGAGCGTCGGATCTGGAGTTCGCCCGGTCCTGGACCGACCGCCGGGCGAACTTCAGACGCGCGACATTGGCGCTCGCGCCTTACTTGGCGGCCAGCAAGGCTTCCCGGCTCCGCGACGCCAGCATCTTGAGGCTGGGGCTGTGCACGCCTCGCACGGCGTCCGAGATGGCGCCAAGGCGGCATTCCTTATACTCGTGCTTCGCCCGGTCGGTGTCGTCGTAGCGCACGCAGACGGCGTCGGCCGCGCCTTCGATGCGGTCGAGCAGGATCTTGAGCCCGGTGGGCGACGAAAGGTCGATGTCGGAATAGCGGACGTGCGTCTTGCGCACGATCTGCGGTGAGCTGGGGTAGAATTGCTGCCGCACCTTGTAGGCCTGGGAGGCCTCGGAGGTTTGGGCGGCGCTGGGTTGCGCGACGGCCGCAAGACAGAGCGTCGCGGCGGCCAGCGAGACGGGCAAGGTGCGGATCATGGTCGGGTCCCTACATCTTGAAGTCGCCGGAGCGGCGACGACCTCATGCGACGCGGAATCGGATGGCGGCGACAGGCCGCCGACCGGCCCGCTCGCCGACCTTTCGCCGACTTATCGCTGACCCTTCGCCGATGGGCTTTCGGAAGACGTCCTCAACGCCCGGGACCTTTGCGCCTCCCCGCCTTCTGGCGCGGTCCCTTGGCGGGCCTGCGCCGCCTGCAGCCGACGCCCGACCGCCGGCCCATGGTAATGGCCCGACCCGGCGATCGTGCAGGACACCTGCCCCTTGCGCACCGTCACCATCGCGCCGTGCCCGACGCCCGGCTCGAAGATGGTCGTGCGGCCTCCGCTGGTGACCTCCACCGCGCCCGCCGCGTCGAACTGGCAGACCGTGTAGTGCGCCGAATCAAGAGGATTTTTCTCCGGCACGGCGGCGCATTCCACGTCGCCGATCTGATAGGCGAAATGCGTCCCGCGATAGGTGAAGGGCGGCGGAGGCTTCGCGCCCATCGCGGCCAGCGACACCTGGGAGACCTTCGGGCAGGCCGGCCCGGCCCCGGCCCATTCGGCGCGCAGGCTTCGGTGCGCTCGCCAGGTCGAATAGCCGACCGAGAAGGGAATGCTGACCACCGCCAGCAGAAGGACGACGATCCCGAGGATCTGCAAGCGGGCGAGCACGAGGCCTCACGGTGTAGACTACGGCCGTAATAAAGCACATTTGTAATATGTTCGTCGAGGGCTTCCTGGCGCCGGCCGCCTCCACCGCTCCTTAACCATCGCGGCGCGACAACGCAGGCATGGTTAAAGAGGCCGCAGCCCCGAAGCTCTGCCTGGTCGTCGACGACAGCCGCGTGATCCGCAAGGTCGCGCGCCGGATCCTCGAGGACCTGGGGCTGGAAGTGGCCGAGGCCGGCGACGGCGTGGAGGCCCTGGCCTGGGTGCGCGCGGCGGTCCCCGACGTGATCCTGCTGGACTGGCACATGCCCGCCATGAACGGCATGGAGTTCCTGAGCCGGCTTCGCCAGGAGCCGCAGGGCGGTTCGGCGAAGGTGGTGTTCTGCTCGGTGGAGAACGATCTCGACCGCATCCGCACCGCGCTCGACAGCGGCGCCGACGAATATATCATGAAGCCGTTCGACGGAGAGATCGTGGCCTCGAAGCTCTCGCTCGTGGGGGTCCTTTGACCCCGCAGGATCGCGAACTGGTCGCGCGCCTCTGCGCCGAGCGCGCAGGCCTGAGGGTCGATCCCGAGAAGGGCTATGTGCTGGAGAACCGGCTGGGTCCGGTGGCCCGGCGCGAAGGCTTCGCCTCGGTGCACGAGTTCTTGGGCGCGATGCGCGACCGCGACGAGGAGCGGCTGATCTGGGCGGCGGTGGAGGCCATGTCGCCGGCCGAGACGACCTTCTTCCGCGAGCCCTCGGCCTTCGAGCGGATCGTGGGCGAAGCCCTGCCCGAACTCGCGCGACGCCGCGAAGGGGGCGCGCTCAGGCTCTGGGCGGCGGCCAGCGGCGCGGGGCAGGAGGTCTATTCCCTGGCCATGGCGCTGGACGAGTGCGCGCCGGCCAACGTGAAGGTCGAGCTGTTCGCCTCCGACCTCTGCGACCGTCGGCTGGAGAAGGCCCAGGCCGGCGTCTACAGCCAGTTCGAGGTCCAGCGGGGGCTCTCGGCGCGGCGGCTGGTGCGCCATTTCGAGAGCCGCGACGACAGCTTTGTCCTGTCGCCCCGGGTGCGCCAGATGGTGCGCTGGCGGCGCGTCAACCTGATGGACGACATCAGCCGGCTCGGCCAGTTCGACCTGGTGCTCTGCCGCAACATGCTGGGCTACCTGCTGGA
>Ga0068853_100001110_pt1 | contig 19059 bp, 21 predicted proteins | sample KBSCornC32_FD_65655 | JGI IMG/M metagenome (GOLD analysis project Ga0068853, IMG submission 65655) | Corn rhizosphere microbial communities from Kellogg Biological Station, Michigan, USA - KBS Corn C3-2 | ecosystem: Host-associated > Plants > Roots > Rhizosphere > Soil ...
TCGGCCACGTGGAGACATTGCCGCACGGCGCGGCCATCGCAGCGGACAATGCGTGTCTGGACACACTGCGCCTGCGTCCCGTGCCGATCCGACCGGTGTCCTAAAAATCTTCCGGCCGCGTCTTGTCCTTGAAGTGACAGAGATCGCGCACCATGCAGGTCGGACACAGAGGCTTGCGCGCGATGCAGGTATAGCGGCCATGCAGGATCAGCCAGTGATGCGCGTGCAGCGCGTATTCATCGGGCACCCGCCTCACCAATTTGTCTTCGACTTCGCGCACATCTTTGCCGGGGGCGAGGCCGGTGCGGTTCGAGACGCGGAAGATATGCGTATCCACTGCAATGGTCTTTTCACCGAACGCCACATTGAGCACGACGTTCGCGGTCTTGCGTCCGACACCGGGCAATTCCTCCAGCGCCTCGCGGTCGCGCGGCACCTTGCCGTCGTGTTTCTCCAGAAGAATGTGTGAGAGCGCGATGACGTTCTTAGCCTTGCCGCGATAGAGCCCGATGGTCTTGATGTACTGCGTCAGACCCTTCTCGCCCAACGCGACCATCTTCTTCGGATCATCGACGCGCTTGAATAGTTCCGCCGTCGCCTTGTTCACGCCCTTGTCCGTCGCCTGCGCGGACAGCACGACCGCGACAAGCAACGTATACGGATTAACGTATTGAAGTTCCGTCTTCGGATTCGGCATCGCCTTCTTCAGGCGCGCAAAGAATTCGGAAATTTCTACCTTCGACATCGTGCGAGTCATACGCAGCAGCGTAAACCGTGCCTCCGAATTGCCCAAACATCGCCACACTGCGCGCCGGAACGATCCTGTCGCTCTGTCCGTTACCGATCAGACTGAATTGGGAGGTCATGAGATGCGTTCAAAAGTTTTTGTAGCGGGAACAGTGCTTGCCGCCACGCTGGCCCTTTCGGGCTGCGGCACGAATCCGGGTGATCGTGCAGTTTCCGGTGGTTTGATTGGTGCGGGCGCAGGCGCAGTGATTGGCGCCGCGACGGGCAATCCGGCCGCAGGTGCCGCTATCGGCGGCGTGACCGGCGCGGTTGTCGGTGCGGCGACCGATCCGTGCGACTTGGATCTCGGCAAGCCGTTCTGGAAAGATCATGGTGGACGTGCAGGCTATGAAAAGCGTTGCGGGCACCCCCCTCCCGAATAGCGCGTAAGTAGTCTGTTTCAACGGCGCAGGCCCGCTACCAGAGCGGACCTGCGTCGATGCTTGTTAGAGTCCCTAAGAAGACGCATCATTCGGATCATGTCCGAGCCGCTTCTCGATGTTGTGCTTCGACCCACGCCGCCGATGAGCCCGCGCGCATTGTCCATCATTCTTGGACTCGTCATCGCGATGAACGCCGCATTCGCGATCTATTTCGTATCGCATGGCGCGTGGCCGATGACGCCGTTCATGGGCGCGGATATCGCATTGCTCGCTTGGGCCTTCCGCGCCAGCACGCGTGCGGCGAAGCGCGAGGAGCATGTGCTGCTTACGCCATCGCTCCTCAACGTCGCACGCAAATCGCCGGAAGGGGCTGTGAATAAGATCGCGCTCAATCCCTATTGGGTGCGCGTCGACATGGCCGACCCACCGGAGCATGCGAGCCAGCTCACGCTCTGGAGCCACGGCAAAGGTGTCAGGATCGGCAGCTTCTTGCCGCCGATGGAGCGCGCATCTTTTGCTGAACGGCTGAAATCTGCGCTGCGCGTGGCCCGGGCGACACCGATCTAAGCAAGTTTCGGGTGGGAACGAGCCCGCCCAAACGCCATATTCGCCCCATGAGCGAAGTCATTCCCATCACCGAAGGCGGACCGGACTGGAAGCGCATGGGCCGCGCGATCCGGTATCTCTCCGAGCATTATCTGGAGCAGCCGCGTCTTGAAGACGCGGCGGAATCGGTTGGCCTTTCGCCGTTCCATTTCCAGCGTCTGTTTACCCGTTATGTCGGCGTGAGCCCGAAAAACTTCGTCGCTCATCTGACGCTCGATCACGCGAAACTCGAACTCGCGCGCGGGCAGAGCGTGCTTGGCGCGGCGCTGGACGCCGGGCTATCGGGTCCGTCACGCCTGCACGATCTATCCCTGAAGATCGAAGCGATGACGCCCGGTGACTACGCGCGTGGCGGCGAAGGTGTGGTGATCGAATACGGGTTTGTCGATTGTCCTTTCGGCATTGCGCTCGCCATGGCGACGGAAAAGGGCGTCTGCGGCCTCGCCTTCGGGGACGACAGTGAAGAAGGCTCGATGATGGATGACATGCGTGCGCGCTGGCCACGCGCGACTTATCGCGAGAACAAGGCGCGCACTGAGACCATCGTGAAGCAGATCTTCGAAACCGAAGGTGGCGATCTTCCACTGCATCTCATCGGCACGCCGTGGCAGATCAAGGTGTGGCAGGCGCTGCTGGAAATCCCCTCCGGCAAAGTCACGACCTATCGCACCATCGCGGAGAAGGTGCACAGCGCGAAGGCGAGCCGCGCGGTCGGCACCGCGGTTGGGCGCAATCCGATCTCATGGCTGATCCCGTGCCACCGCGTGCTGGGCAGTGATGGCGCGCTGCACGGCTATCACTGGGGGTTGACGCGCAAACGTTCGATGCTGGCGCTGGAAGCGGCGCGTCAGGACAATCCCAAAACGTCCGCCATCGCATAAAGCCCGGGCTTCTTGCCCTGCCCCCATTTCGCGGCGGCCAATGCACCGGCCGCGAAGATACGGCGGTCTTCCGCGCTGTGCGAAAGGATCACGCGCTCGGCTGGCCCCGCCAGGATCACCTGATGCTCGCCGACGACGCTGCCCGCACGCAACGAGGCATACTCAACATCATTGCGTTCTGAGGCTGCGCCGAGAAGCAACGCCGTGCCCGATGGCGCATCGACCTTGTGCTTGTGGTGCATCTCGAAGATACGCAGATCGAAACCGGGCAATGCCTTTGCCGCCTGCTTCACCAGTGCGGCGAGCAGATTCACGCCGAGGCTCATGTTGCCGGATTTGACGATCACGGCATGACGTGCGGCCGCGCGGATTTTCGCTTCGTCGTCGGCGGAGAATCCCGTGGTGCCGATGACATGAACGATGCGCGCCTGCGCCGCGAGCGCAGCGAGTTCGACGGAATTCTTCGGCGTCGTGAAATCGATAAGGGCTTCGGCCTTCGCGATCAGCGGCAGCGGGTCTTCGCCGTGGCTAAAGGTGCCCAGCAATTCAAAACCATTCTCATGCTCCACCGCGCTGGCGAGCACCTTGCTCATGCGGCCCGAGCGTCCGGCGATGATCGTCTTGATGCTCACTTCGTCCCCACACGCTCGATGAAATACTGCACGATCGCCTGACCGAACCACGGCACCGTTAGAATGAAAGCCGACCCCACAAGACGCACCAGCGTCGTCTGGTCGAACGGCCATTCATGCACCGCCTGGATGCGCGCCTCGTAGGCGAGCAACCCCTGCAGATGATCGCCCGGGTCATGGCGCGCGGCTTCGATCTCGGTGCGCACGCGTTCGAGCTCTGCAGCCTTTGCGACACGGATCTTGCGGCGGACCATTTCCATGGTCGCGACGAAAATCCAGATCCCCATCGCCGCGCAACCGAACAGCAGAAATATAGTGAAAGGATCGATCCGCCCGCCGATAAAGAACAGGCAGATGACAGCACTCACCACGAACCAGATCAGCGCCGCACGCGCCGCCGAACGGCCGATCACTGACAGGCGATCCACGCGCAGAAGATCGATAGTCAGCCTTTCTTCGATATTCCTGCGCGTATCGCGGCTCGCGCCCCGTGTGAGCGCAACGCCACGTGCGAAGAGAATAGAGATCAGAATCGTAACAGCGCAGAACCAGGCATAGGTCGCGAGCGTCTGTAGCGCTGGGGTTGGTCGCACGATGGTCCAACACAGCAGGAGTCCAATAATGATCCCGCTGATTGTCGCGCGGCCGAGATGCGCGCTGCCGGGAGTCAGCGCCGTCACTTCGCAGGCATCATCGATCCCGCCTTTGAGGACCGCCGCATGCGCCATCAGGTCGGCGCGCTCGCGCACGCGCGAGAAGCGCTGCATGCCCAATACCGTGGTGATGAGGAGCGAGAACAGCAACGCAAAGCGCAGGGAATTCGAAGCGCCGATGCCGTGCGCGTCGATGGTGACCAGCGCAATCCCGGACAATGTCGCCGCGACAGCAAAGCTTCCGACCAGCACCGCGAAGATCAGCAGCGATGTCCAAAACGTGTTGAGCGGCGACAGCACGAACAGGCGCTGTTCGAGATAGGCGCCGCGGTCGTTGCTTTTCAACTGTGCCGCCAGATCTGCCGGTATGGATTCGTGCATGCGCGCAGGATGCCGCGCGCACGCCGTTCCGTCGAGGGTTAGGCCTTGGTGTCGATGCCGTTGCCGGCGCCAGCATCGCGCCGAGCCACCGTCACCATAGCGGGGCGCAGCAGGCGGTCGCCGATCTTGTAGCCGGACTGGACCACATCGACGATGCTGCCCGCGGGCTTGTCGCCGCCCGGCACCTCGGCAATGGCCTGGTGCAGGTTGGGGTCGAACTTGCCGTCGGCCGTGTCGATGATGGCGACGCCGTGGCGTTCCATGGTTTGAAGCAGCTGACGCTCCGTCGCCTCGACGCCTTCCAGCACCGCCTTGATCTGCGGATCGGCGGCGGCGCGCAATTCGGCTGGGGCGGCCGCGAGCGCGCGCGCGAAATTGTCCGCGATCTGCAGCATGTCCCGCGCAAATTTCGTCACAGCATACTGCGAGGCATCCTGTTTCTCGCGCTCCGCGCGGCGGCGCGTGTTCTCCGTCTCGGCCAGCGCACGCAGCAGGCGGTCGCGCAGATCGGCGTTCTCCGCGCGCAGCGTGTCGACGATATCGCTTATCGGCAGTTCGTTTTCGGGAAGGCCTTCTTCGCTCATTGTTCTATCCTAGCAATCTGCCGATCACCTTTGCGGTGTGATCGACCATCGGAATGATCCGTCCATAATTCAAACGCGTCGGCCCCAAGACGCCGATCACGCCCACGACCTTTCCCTGCGCATTCGCGTAGGGCGCGGCCACGATCGAAGACCCGGACAGCGAAAACAGCCGGTTCTCCGACCCAATGAAAATGCGCACACCGTCGCCCTGTTTCGCAAGTTCCATGAGACGGATGAGATCGGCCTTGCGCTCGATATCGTCAAACAGATTGCGCACACGCTCCAGATCGATCTGCGCATCGACGCTGTCGAGCAGGTGCGACGTGCCGCGCACGATCAGGACTTTCTCGTCGCCCTCCGCAGGCGCGAGCGTCGCCAGACCTTCAGCCACAATCTTCGCGGTGAGCACGTCCAGTTCCGCGCGCTCGGTATCCAGTTCGGCAGCGATCTCCGCGCGCGCGTCCTCGAGCGTGCGGCCACGCAGGCGCGCGCTTAGATAATTCGACGCTTCCGACAACGCCGACACCGGCAAACCCATCGGCGTATCGATCATGCGGTTTTCGACTTGACCATCTTCGCCGACGATCACAACCAGCGCCTTGCCCGGCGCGACCGCAACGAACTCGACATGCTTCAGCACCGTGTCCTGCTTCGCGGCAACCACCAGACCGGCACAGCGCGACAAGCCGGAAAGCATCGTCGTCGCTTGTGTCAGCACATCCTCGATGCCGCGGCCGGTGCCGTTGATGCGCGCTTCGATCTGCACGCGCTCGTCGGGCGCGAGCTGGCCGATCTCAAGCAACCCATCGACGAATAGGCGCAGACCCTTCTCCGTCGGCACCCGGCCGGCGCTGGTATGCGGCGCGTACAGCAGCCCCATCGCCTCCAGATCCGCCATGACATTGCGGATAGAGGCGGGGGAAAGCGCGATCGGCAGGCGCTGCGACAGGGTGCGCGAACCCACCGGCTCGCCCGAGGTCAGAAACGCGTCCACCAGATGGCGGAAGACCTCGCGCGGGCGCTCGCCCAACGTCGCACTGGTATATCGCTGGAAAGTTCCGTCCAAGCCTTTGATCCAATTATACTTTATTGGCAGCCCGCGGCGCGGTTTGCACTCACGGGGCCTGACCGCTAGGTAACGGCCCAACCGCCAAACATCAAGGTATAGACCATGCGCAGCCGCGCGCCCGATCAATTGCGACCCGTCAGCCTGGAACCCGGATTCACCCGCCATGCCGAGGGCTCCTGCCTCGTCAAATTCGGCGACACCCATGTGCTCTGCACCGCGAGCCTGGACGAAGGCGTCCCGGGTTTTCTGCGTGGCACCGGCAAGGGCTGGGTGACGGCGGAATACGGCATGCTGCCGCGCTCCACCCACAGCCGCATGCGCCGTGAGGCCGCTGCCGGAAAGCAGTCCGGCCGCACGCAGGAGATCCAGCGTTTGGTTGGACGTTCGCTCCGCGCGATCACCGATCTGCCCGCGCTCGGCGAACGCCAGATCGTCATCGACTGCGACGTGCTGCAGGCCGACGGCGGCACGCGCACGGCATCGATCACCGGCGGTTATGTCGCGCTCGCGCAATGCATTGCCTACATGAAGAAGACCGGCATGGTGACGAAGCCGGTGCTGAAGGATCATGTCGCTGCGATCAGCTGCGGCATCGTCAAGGGCGCACCATTGCTCGATCTCGATTACGACGAAGACTCGACCGCCGAGACCGATGCGAACTTCGTCATGACCGGCGCAGGTGGCCTTGTCGAGATTCAGGGCACAGCCGAAGGCGCGCCGTTCAGCGACGAACAATTCGTCGAGATGTTGCGTCTCGCGCGCAAAGGCATCGGCGAACTGGTCACCTTGCAAAAGGGCGTGATCGGCGCATGAAGCTAAAACGCGGCGACGCACTGGTCGTCGCAAGCCACAACAAGGGCAAGGTGCGCGAGATCGAGGAATTGCTTGCGCCGTTTGGTTTTGTGGTGAGAGGCGCAGCCGAACTCGGCCTCGCAGAACCCGACGAGACCGAAGCGACCTTCGAAGGCAACGCAATTCTGAAAGCCCGCGCCGCTGCGAACGCGAGCGGTTTGATGGCATTGGCCGACGATTCCGGATTGAGTGTCACAGCACTCGACGGTGAGCCCGGCATCTACTCCGCGCGCTGGGCCGGCGAGACGAAAGATTTCTCGTTCGCGATGGCCCGCGTCGAACGCGAATTGAAAGAGAAGTACGCGACGGACTTCTCCGCGAAATTCGTTTGCGTGCTCGCACTCGCCGCACCGAACGGAGAAACCGAAACCTTCCGCGGCGAAGTCGAAGGCCACCTCACCTTTCCACCACGAGGCACTAAGGGCTTCGGCTATGATCCGATCTTCGTTGCCAACGGCATGACTGAGACCTTCGCCGAGATCGAACCGGCCGCCAAACACGCCATGAGCCATCGCGCCCATGCGTTCGACAAGCTGGTGAACAGCCCTATATTCCGTTGATGCGACAGGACTTCGGCATCTATGTGCACTGGCCGTTCTGCGCGGCGAAGTGTCCGTATTGCGATTTCAACAGCCATGTCCGCGCGAAGATCGAGGAGGATGGCTGGGTCGACGGCATCGTGCGCGAACTCGAATACACCGCGGCACTGCAAGGCGCAGATCGGCCTGTCGTCTCGACGGTTTTTTTCGGCGGCGGCACGCCATCGCTGATGAGCGGACGCGCCGTCGGGCGCATCATCGAAACTATCCGTAAACTGTGGCGCACAACAAACGACATCGAGATCACGCTCGAATCAAATCCGGCGAGCGCGGATGCGGAACGCTTCGCCGACTATCGTGCCGCCGGCGTGAACCGGTTGTCGCTCGGCGTGCAGGCGCTGAACGATACCGATCTGAAAATGCTCGGCCGTCTCCACAATGTGGAAGAAGCAAAGCGCGCGCTGGCGCTGGCGCAGAAGAACTTCGATCGCGTGTCACTCGATCTGATCTACGCGCGGCCAGATCAAACGGTCGAAGCGTGGCGCGACGAATTGAAAGAGGCGCTTGCCTTCGGCACCGAACATCTCTCGCTCTATCAGCTCACCATCGAACCTGCGACGCCATTCGCCACACTGTATCGCACCGGCAAGCTGGTCATTCCCGACGAAGACCGCGCGGCCGCATTGTACGAAACGACGCAGGAATTGACCGAAGCCGCAGGCCGTCCGGCGTATGAGATTTCAAATCATGCAAGCGCCGGCGCAGAGGCGCGGCACAATCTTCTGTACTGGCGTTATGGTTCTTACGCGGGCGTCGGGCCCGGCGCGCATGGGCGGCTCGATCTGAATGGCAAGCGTTTTGCGACCTCGACAGAGCGATTGCCGGAACGCTGGCGCGAACAGGTTCTGCGCGATGGTCACGGACTCATCGAGAAAAGCGAAATCACGGATGCCGGTGCCGCACGTGAGCATCTGCTGATGAATTTGCGTTTGGTGGAAGGGCTCGATCTTACGGCCTATCGCGCGCGTTGGGGCACAGCGCCGGATGCAGCGCGGATCGCGCCGCTAGCCGAAGAAGGTCTGGTGACACTGCACGACAATCGCCTGACCGCGACGCCGCGCGGACGGCTTGTGCTCAACAGCGTGATCGCCGCGCTGGCGGACTAGCTACCCTTCTTCTCGAAGGTCGTCGGTGCGGGGCTGACGACATCGAAGCCGCCCGGCTTTACCGAGAGCACCGACAAGCCGCGTTCGATCGCACCGGTATCGTGGAAACGGAAGATGCCGTCGACACCGGAGAAGCCGTTAGCATCCGTGAGATTGGCCTGCGTGAAACGCTTGTAGGGCTGGCCCGCGCCGATCAACGCTGCGAGCGACACCGCATCATACGCAAGCGCCGCGAGCTGCGGCGGCGTGGCGCCGAAAGCTTCGCGGTATTTCGACACGAAGCTGCGGTCGGCGTTGGGCGCGGGCGCTGCGAACCAGCCGTCGCGCAGCGCGTCTTCCTTGCCGACAGCGGTGTCATCCCATAACCCCGTGCCGAGCAGTTTGATGTTCGCAGTATCGACGCCGCCAGCCTTCAGATTCGCAGCAATCGTACGCAGCGACGCGCCGCCTTGCGGCACGAACACGGCGTCTGGTGCTCCTTTGGATATCGCGCTTGTCTGCTCCGACAGATTGGTCGTGCTCGAGAAATGTTCGACAACGGCGACCGTGCCGCCATTGGCCGTCACGGCGTCGCGGAACGCTTTCTCGCTGACCTTGCCGTACGCGGTCGTCGGAATGAGGGCTGCGAAATTCTTGCGGCCCTGCGATGCGGCATACGCAACGACACGATCAACTTCCGTTTCCGGCTGGAAGCTCAGGAGATACACGCCATCGCCGGCGACGCTGCGATCGGTCGAGAACGCGATCACCGGCACACCGCGATCGCGCGCGAGCGGCGCGACAGCGCTCACCGAGGCTGCGAACAGCGGCCCGATAATGACTTCCGCGCCCTGATTCAAAAGCTTGCGCGCGCCGTCGGCCGCGTCGGCCGGCTTGCCGGAATCTTCGGCGGCCATCAGCACGATATCGCGGCTGCCGCTGTCATAGAGCGCAAGCTCCGCCGCCTTCATCATCGCATTGGCGAGATTGCGCGTGGCAGCCGAGGCGTTCGAGAACGGCAGGATCACGCCGACACGCAGCGGCGTCTTGTCCTTCGCCATGTTCGGCAGACGGAGGAAGGTCGGCTCATCCTGGGTGAGCTGATGCGGGGCGGCGGTCACCGGCGGCGGCGCAACCACGACCGGCTTGACCGGCGCCGGGGGCGGCGTCACGCAGCCTGTGAGCGCGGCTACCGAAACGGCCGCGACAATCGTACAAAGACGGCGCATGACAGGCATGGAAAACTCCCCGTGAGCAGCAAATCTAGGCGTTCCGCCGGGCCCGGTAAATCGGGACCCGATGACGATCTGCCGCCGGGGCTCTACATCACCGCCACGCCCATCGGCAACGCCGCTGACATCACCCTGCGCGCGCTGACGGTTCTGGCCGGTTGCGATCTGATCGCGGCGGAGGACACCCGCGTCAGCGCCAAGCTGCTGGCGATCCACGGTATCTCCAAACCGCTGACCGCCTACAACGACCACAATGCGGTGCGGGAGCGGCCGAAGCTGATCGCACAACTGCGCCAGGGCGCGCGGATCGCGCTGATCAGCGATGCGGGAACTCCGCTGGTCTCCGATCCCGGGTTCAAGCTGGTGCGCGAGGTCATTGCAGAAGGGTTACACGTGCATGCCATTCCGGGCGCGTCCGCCGTGCTGACCGGACTCGCGCTGGCAGGGTTGCCGACCGACAAATTTCTGTTCGCCGGATTCCTTCCCACACGCTCCGGCGAACGCAAGACAGCGCTGAGCGAATGGAAGACGACGCAGGCGACACTCGTATTCTTTGAGTCTGCGCAGCGCCTCCCCGAGAGCCTCGCCGACATGGTCGAAGTGTTCGGCGTGCGCACCGCTGCCGTCACCCGCGAACTGACCAAGCTGCACGAAGAAGTGCGCCGAGGGCTGCTCAGCGATCTGGTCGCGCATTACGAAAAGGCTGGCGCGCCGAAAGGCGAGGTTACGCTGATCGTCTCGCCGCCGCACGAGGTACGGGCCGATACAGGGCGCATCGATTCTGCGCTCGACAAGGCACTCGAATTCATGCCGGTGCGCGCAGCCGTCGATCTAGTCTCCGAGATGCTCGAGGCACCACGCAAACTTGTCTATGAGCGCGCGCTCGAAAAGAAGAACGATGGCTGATCCGCGCAAGCTTGCGGCGGAGAAGCGCGGGCGGCGCAGCGAGACCTGGGCGGCGCTGCTGTTGCGCCTGAAGGGTTATCGCATCCTCGGCCGCCGCGTGCGCACCCATGCGGGCGAGATCGATTTGATCGCGCGTGCGCCATCCGGCCTTGTCTGCTTCATCGAAGTGAAAGCGCGTGGCGATGAGGGCGCGGCCATCGAATCGGTGGGCCAGCGCCAGCAGAGCCGCATCGCCCGTGCCGCCGCACTTTACGTCGCCGGGAAGCCTGCGCTCCGCGACAAAGGTATGCGTTTCGATATCGTCACTGTCAGCCCCCGCGCATGGCCGCGTCATATCCGTGACGCGTGGCGGCCCGATTGAGCTTTGGCTGCCCTCTGCTAAAACGCCCGTTATGGAGGAGAACGCGCTCGATTTTCTGCGCCAGATGGGAGAGGCGGGTGAAGGCCCGCACGATATCGCGCGCGCAGCGTTGATGCTGGCGAGTCTCGATCATCCCACCGTGCCGCTGGCGCCGAGCTTCGCACATCTTGACGAACTCGCGCAGCACGCCAAGGCCGAAGCACCGCTGATGAGCAGCGTCGAAGAAGGCGCGCGGCTGCTCGCCAATCTGGTTGCGGGACGTTTCGGTTATGACGGCGACCGCCTCACCTATGACGATCCGCGCAACGCCAATCTGATCCAGGTGATCGCGCGGCGCCGCGGCATGCCGGTCGCACTCGGCATCGTCTACATGCATGCTGCGCGCGCGGCAGGGCTTATCGCGTCCGGGCTCGATACGCCGGCGCATTTCCTGTTGCTGCTGTCAAAGAACCGCGCCGAGGTTCTGATCGATCCGTTCAATGGCGGCGCAATGCTCGACCCGGATCGCATCTCCGCCCCGCCGCGGATGGGCGGTGCAGAGGGCGTGCATCTGGCGCAGCCGGTCAGCGACGCCGATGTCCTGATCCGGCTGGAGAATAATCTGAAGATTCGTGCCTTGCAGATCGGCGACCGTGGACGGGCGCGCGAGATCGCCAAGCGCATGGTGCTGATCGGGCCCGGCAAGGCGGAGCTGTGGCTGGACCTCGCCCGCTTGAATGAGGGCGCGGGTGTCTTACGTGAAGCCCGTCAGGCCTATGAAGCCTGTCTTGAGATCGCCAAGCCCGGCCAAAGCCTGCACAATGAGGCAGCTTTAGGCCTCACCGGGCTCAAGCGTTTGATCAATTAGGACTTACACATGGCGCTGACCGTCGCGATTCAAATGGACCCGATCGAGAAGATCGATATCGGAGGCGACTCCACGTTTGCGTTGGCGCTGGAAGCACAGGCACGCGGGCATTCGCTCCTTTATTACGGCCCACGTGATCTGACGTTCCGCGATGGCGCGGTGACTGCGCGGACGCGGCCACTCAGCGTGCGTGCGACACGCGGCGATCACTTCACGTTAGGTGACACATCGGTCACCGATCTTTCCAAAACCGATGTTGTACTGATGCGGCAGGACCCGCCGTTCGACATGTCCTATATCACCGCGACGCACCTGCTGGAGCGCATTCATTCGAAGACGCTGGTCGTGAACGATCCGGCGCATGTGCGCAACGCGCCTGAGAAGCTGTTCGTCACCGAATTCAAAGAATTGATGCCGCCGACGCTGATAACGACCGATCGCGCCGAGATCGCGTCGTTCCGCGAAGAGCACAAAGACATCATCTTAAAGCCGCTTTACGGCAATGGCGGCGCGGGCGTGTTCCGCGTGAAGATGGACGACGAGAACATGGGCTCGCTGCTTGAGATGTTCACCCAATTCTATCGCGAACCCGTGATCGTGCAGCGCTATCTTCCCGAAGTACGCCAGGGCGATAAGCGCATCATCCTGGTCGATGGCGAGTTTGCGGGTGCGATCAATCGTGTGCCGGCGAAGGGCGAAGCGCGCTCCAACATGCATGTCGGCGGACGTCCCGAAGCGACGACGTTGACGGCGCGTGAGAAGCAAATCTGCGCGGCCATCGGGCCCGAGTTGAAACGCCGCGGTCTCATCTTCACCGGCATCGACGTCATCGGTGACTACATGACCGAGATCAACGTCACCTCGCCGACCGGCATCCATGAAGTGAAGCGCTTCGGCGGCGCCGATATCGCAGCGCTGATCTGGGATGCGATCGAGAAAAAGCGGAAGTAACTAGCCGCCCTGACCGAACCGGCTCATGTAGCGCGGGTCCATGTCCTTGACCGGCAGGTAGATGAACACGTCGGTGGTGCCGAACTGGTGGTCGATCACCGCGCCCTCGCCGATGAGACAGCCTGCGCGCAGATAACCTTTGATGATCGGCGGCAGAGCGCGGATCGCTTCCTTCTTGTCGAGCGATTCTTTCGGAATGAGATTCATTTCGACATACAGTTCCGGCCGCGCGCGGACGCGCATCTCCGGTTTCATCGCATGATAATGGTGCAAATAGGAAAGCGGCAGGGCAAGCTCTTTCGGATCGGTGCCACCAAACGACGCGCAGCCGAACATCAGGTCGCTGGAGAAGCGCGAAACATAGGCCATCAGACCGCGCCATAGCAGCTGCATCGTCGTCGTGCGGCTGCGATAGGCTTCCGCAATGCAGGACCGGCCGAGCTCGAGATAACGCGTGTCACGCGGCCATGCGGCGAGCATCGCAGAGATGTCGTATTCGCCGGCGGTGTAAAAGCCACCGATCTTGTCGGCATAGGCTTCACGGATCATGCGATAGGTGCCGACCACAAGCGGCTGACCGTCGTCATCATGCAATGTGCGGTCGATGACCAGCATGTGATCGCAGAACGGATCGTACTTGTCGAAGTCGCGCTTCTCGGCGCGCATCTCCGCCGTCGGCACCGCCGCCATCTCTTCGTAGAAGACGCGATAGCGCAGACGTTGGGCTGCCTCGACCTCGGCATCGGTCTCGGCCATGCGCACTTCCAGCGCGCCACCCTCGGCCAGAAGAGGCCAGCGGGTGACACGGTCCGGCAATGGCTCGTGGATATTGACCAAGATCGTTCCCTTTGCGCGGCGCCCTTTTGCGAGTCGAGCACTCTTTCGCGAAGCCGTGATTTTACCCGACGGCCTGTGACAAGACAAACCACGAAAGCGTGGGAATTATCGCGGGAACAACGAGGCTTTCGCCATGCAGACGGTAATCAACCGGTCACGCTTGCGCGTACTTGCTCCGGCGGACGAGGAGGAGCAGTACCAACGCCGGCAATCCGGCGAGCGCGGTCGCGATGAAAAACGGCACGAAACCCACGACCTTGTCAGGCAAGGATGCCATCACCGGCAGGATCGTTTCGAAGGCCTGACGATGGCTCGCGAACCAGTCGACAAATACGCCCGACAACCCGCCCAGCAATTTGCCTGGCATCGCGTAGAACGAACTGAACAACGCGTATTGCGTGGCCGTGAACGACCGGTTGGTCAGGCTCGACATGTAGGCGAGCAGTGCTGTGCCTGCGAAGCCGGCCGCGAGATTTTCGACGCCGATCGCTGTGGCGAAAACTGCGATGTCGTGCCCGCTTGCTGCAAGCAGCGCATACATCAGATTGCCAGCGATCACCGCAAACAGCCCGATGAACAGCGAGCGCATGATTCCGAAACGATAGACGAAGAAGCCGCCGATCAGCGCGCCGAGAATCGTTACCCACACACCGATTAGGCCCGACATCGTGCCGATCTCCACCAGTGAGAACGACTGGCGATACATCGGCCGCGCCATCACGCCCATAACGAAATCGGGAAGACGATAGAGCCCGATCATCGCGAGGATCAGCAGCCCTGCCCAGCGATGGTGACGGAAGAAGTCGACAAATGGCGCAACGATCGCGCCATAGAGCCAGCCCACGGTGCGCCCGATGCCGCCGCCGATCTGGAGTTTCTGTTCGAGCGCCTGTGCTTCGCCGCTGGCATCCTGTTCCACAGGCCGGTGCGCCAGAAGCGTGGCGGCCATGCCGAGAAAGATCAGGCAGCCGAGGAAAATCAGGCCTGCGTGCCATGACACTGTCTGGGCGATGTAGGGCGTCAGCGCGCCGGTCGCGAGCGCGGTCAAGCGATATCCTAGTTGATAGGCACCGAGCATGGTGCCCTGCTCTTCGGCGGGCGCGACTTCGATGCGCCAGGCGTCGACCGAGATGTCCTGACTGGCGCCGGAGAAGCCGAGCAGCAAGGCGAACAGGGCAACCTGCACAAGCTGCGTTTGTGGATCGGAGACCCACAATCCGATGAACGCGATCAGGATGCCGAGTTGCGCGACCAGCATCCACGCGCGGCGCTTGCCCAGACGATCGTGCAGCACCGGCAGCTTCACTTGATCGAGGATCGGCGCCCAGACGAATTTCAGCGAGTAGGGAAGCAATGTGTAGGCGAACAGCCCGATGTCGGTCATCGAGACCTTGGCATCGGTCAGCCACAGGCTCAGCGTGTTGGAGATGGTGAGCAGTGGCAGGCCGCAGGCGCTGCCCAGCACCAGCATCGTCGCCGTGCGCGGCTGCAGATAGGACGCGATTGCGGCGCGCGTGCGGTTACGCTGCGACTGTGCGTCTGCGCTTTTCGCGTCGCTCATGCAGCGACGGTTTGTGCGCCGGCGGGGAAGAAGGTCACGAACATCTGATCCAGCAAAGCAGGGTCGACAGGCTTGGTCAGGAAACCATCCATACCCGCGTCTTTGCAAGCCCGTTTGCCGGTCTCAAGTGCATCGGCGGTAAGCGCGATGATCGGCGTGCGCGTCCGGCCATAGGTCAATTCGTCGGCGCGGATCGCCTTCGTAGCCTCGATGCCGTCCATGCCCGGCATGTGGATATCAGTCAGCACGAGGTCGAAGCGCTCCTCATTCATCGCTTTGACCGCCGCGTCGCCGGTGACGACTTCGCGCACGGTGTGGCCGCGGCGGCGGAGAAGTTCGCGCGTGAGCAGCGCATTGACCGGATTGTCCTCCGCCAGAAGAACTTTGAACCCACGGACTGGCGCTACGGCGACAGGCGCAGGCGGCTCCGCTGCGCACTCCGCAAACATCTTCTCTTCCGGCAGGACCTGAAGCTGCGCCGAAAATGTCTCGATCAGACATTCCTGACGAACTGGCTTTGCGATGTGTCCGGCGAAGCCCAGGTCGATCAACTCGCCAAGGCGGCCATGGGCGGCCGGCGGCAGAAGCACGAAGGAGGGCACATCGCTGTCGGGAACAGCGCGCAGATCCGGTATCGCGCTGGTACCGGCATCGACGAAGATATAGTCGATCTTCTGCTCGATCTCTTCTTCGTCCGTCAGCGAGGCAACATTGCCACCTGCGGCGCGCAGCTGCGCAATCAATCCTTCGCGCAGGAGCGCGTTGCGTGTGACGATGGCGAAGCGAAGCCCTTCCAGCGGACGCGTCTGAGGCAGATCCGGAGCAGCGGCGACGACAATCGCGGGCAATGTGAACCAGAAGACGCTGCCGGCGCCCAAAGCCGGCTCGACGCCAATCTCGCCGCCCATGCCTTCGATCAGGCGTTTGCTGATCGCGAGACCCAAGCCCGTGCCGCCGAATTTGCGGGCGTGGCTGGAATCGGCCTGGACGAATTCCTCAAAGATTTCCTTGCGCTTCTCCGCCGGCACACCGACACCAGTATCGCGCACTTCGAAGCGCAGGAACCGGCGTTCGCGGCCTTCGACGGCGGTAACGTCGACGCGTACGCCACCCTTCTCGGTGAATTTGATGGCGTTGCCGACGAGATTGTTCAGGACCTGAAGCAGACGCACGCCATCCGTGCGCACCGATTGCGGAACATCCGCAGCCGTGATCGCGACGAGTTCGATATCCTTGGCATGTGCGCGCGGTGCCTGAAGCGCGATGGCGCGTTCGACCAGAGAACGCAGATCGACCGTATCCTCATCGAAGCTCAGCATTCCGGATTCGATCTTGGAGAAATCCAAAATGTCGCCGATCAGCGCCAGCAGGGTTTCGCCGGATTGCGCGATGGCTTCGACATAGGAACGCTGTTCGCGCTTGAGTTCGGTTTCGAGCAGCAGTCGCGCCATGCCGAGCACACCATTCATCGGTGTGCGGATCTCGTGGCTCATGGTCGCGAGGAAGCCGGACTTGGCGCGCGAAGCTGCCTCAGCGCGGTCGCGTGCTTCGGTCAGCGCGTCTTCCAGCGCCTTTCGCTCAGTGATGTCGCGGCCAACGCTTTGCACTTCGACAAGCCGGTTGAGACTGTCGCGCACGGCGTAGTCTTCCCACGCCAGCCATCGCCAGCCATAGGCCGTGCGCACATGCTGATCGTAGCGCACGCGCGCGCGGCCGGTTTCGAGTCCCGCAAACACGCCGAACAACGGGGCACGGCATTCCGGGTGCAGCTCCGGCGCAAACGGACGGCCGATGGCTTGCCGCGGATTGAGTCCAAACAATTTGAAGAACGCGTCGTTACCGTATGTCAGACGACTGTCGGCGGAGCGGCGGAAGATCGCGTCGCCCTGTGCATCGACCAACCCTTTGTAGCGGGTTTCGCTTTGATTGAGTTGTGCGTTCGCCGCAGCGGATGCCGCAAGCGATGTTTCAAGACGTCCCGCGACCGCTTGCAGCTGCGCGGCTTGACGATCGAGCAATTCGCTGCGCTGGCGCGCGGTAAGATAGGTGTGCAGGATGAAGACGATCACCACGCCGACGATCGACGCAAACACCGGGCGCGGCACGAGTTGAAGCTGGCCGTGCAACAGCACGTCGCTGATCCCCGCCATGAGCATGGCGGAGGCAATCAAGCCAAAGAAAATCCTTAAAAACCGTGCGACCGCCATCAACGCCCTTGGGTGTGCCCGAAGGCTCAGTAGGCCGTGCCGCTGCTTGCGAAACGTTTAATTTGCGCCTTGGAGAAGACCAAAAAGCGGTTAATGTCTTTGCCATCGATCTTAACGAAGCGGGCCATAGAGCACGCGATCCACTGGGGTTTCATCAAGGGAGGATTTTCCATGCGACTTTCAACACTGGCGTTCGGTTGCGCCTTTGCATTCGTCACCACGGCCGCTTTGGCCGACGATCCGATGTCGAACACCTATGCGAATACCGTCACCACAAAGAGCCAGAAAACCGGCGCCGCCGGATCGTTGATGTTCAATGCCGATGGCACCTATGGCGCAAGCGCCACCGGTCCCGACGGAAAGCCGGTCAGCTACAAGGGCAAATGGACCCTGAAAGACGGCGGCGCGTCGATCTGTCTGGCGCCGGAGCTTCCGGCCGGAACGCCGGGTTCTGCGCCGAGCTGCTCGCCGCTGCAAAAGCACAATGTCGGCGAAAGCTGGTCGGTGACCAATGACCAGGGCGAGACGTTTGATGTCTCGATGACGGCCGGCCGCTAAAGGTCCTTGAATCAAAGATGCCGCGGGCTATCCGGCCTGCGGCATTTTCTTTTGTATTCAATAGCTTGTCAGAATCTTCGTGCACCGCTCCAGGCGACCGTCACAAAAGCTTCATCGAACTGTGATGCACGTTGCACTCAAGGCAGACGTGATGCGCCCCATAAGCGCCAGGGGGACGCGTCATCTCTGACGGATGCGCGCTTAAGGGCTTGTTTTTCAAGGGCTTTCGGAAATCGCCGAAAGAGTTGGGCAGCAGGTTCTTCGTCCCGCAACGACTGCGACTGGAACAGCGGCGCGACACAGATGGCAGACATCGCCTTGACCGAGAACATTGCCGTCATCAGCCGCGCAAAGGTCGTACATCGCTTCGGTGCGCGCGATGCACGTTTCCGCGGCCTTACGGGGCTGGCGGCGCTCTTCGTCGTTTTGATCTTCACCGGCGTCATCGTCTCGCTCCTTGATGGCGCGATGCCGGCGATCCAGAAATTCGGCTTCAACTTCCTCACCTCGGATGCCTGGAATGCCGTGACCGAGAATTACGGCGCGCTGGCATCGATCTACGGAACGGTGCTGACGTCATTGCTCGCGATGTTGATCGCGGTTCCGGTCGGCATCGGCGTCGCGATCTTCCTGACCGAGATCTGCCCGCGCTCACTGCGCCGCCCCATCGGCATCGCCATCGAGCTTCTCGCCGGCATTCCTTCGATCATCTACGGCATCTGGGGCCTGTTCGTGTTCGCGCCGGAATTTCAGCAGACGCTGGAGCCGTGGCTGATCGCAATCCTCGGAAAAATTCCCGGACTGGAATCCTTCTTCGCCGGACCGCCTTACGGCATCGGCATCTTCACCGCGGCATTGATCCTGTCGATCATGATCCTGCCGTTTATCGCTGCGGTCACGCGCGACGTGTTCGAGACCGTGCCGCCAATGCTGAAAGAAGCGGCTTACGGTCTTGGCTGCACGACATGGGAAGTGATGTGGCGCGTGGTGCTGCCTTTCTCGCGCGCCGGTGTCGTCGGCGGTGCGATGCTCGCGCTCGGCCGTGCACTTGGCGAGACGATGGCCGTCACTTTCGTGATCGGCAACGC
>Ga0068853_100001112_pt1 | contig 19037 bp, 18 predicted proteins | sample KBSCornC32_FD_65655 | JGI IMG/M metagenome (GOLD analysis project Ga0068853, IMG submission 65655) | Corn rhizosphere microbial communities from Kellogg Biological Station, Michigan, USA - KBS Corn C3-2 | ecosystem: Host-associated > Plants > Roots > Rhizosphere > Soil ...
CGCATGCCGTTCTTCGCGAGATCGACGGCGCATGCACCGCGCACGAGCTCGCGGCCGTCCGTCGTCTGGCACACATCGGCGGGGCAGAGATTGAACGAGCCCGCATCCGGGTACACATCGATGGCATAGAGGAACTTGCCCCCGAGCACCTCGACGCGGGTGATGTGCGCATCCTGCATCGGCGCCTGCTCCTGCACCAGCGCGACGTTGTCGATGCCGAGATCGATCGTGCCGTCGGCGGCGGCGCGCGCGAGCGACTCCTCGTTCGCGAAGCCCGTGATCCCCGCGCCGCTGCCTCCGATGTTCGCCTTCACGAGCACCGGAAAGCGCAGCCCGCGCGCCGCGCGCGGCGCCATGCTCGCGTGATTGATCACGCGCGCGCGCGGGAACGGCAGTCCGAGCTCGCGCAGGATGTCGAGCTGCATCGCCTTCGAGATCTCGACCGTGTACGGCCGTGCGCCGTTCACCACCGGAACGCCGATACGGTCGAGGTGGCGCAGCCAGTCGAGTGTGTAGAATGTGGCCTGCCCATGGCCGCGCAGGTACGCCGAGGGAGAGGTGCGGTTGAACACGAGCGACCACGGCACCGAGGTCTCGGAGGGGTCGTACGTGTGCGCGGCGGCATCCAGGCGCTCGTACGGCACCGAGCGGCGGTCGAGCTCCGCGAACAGCGGGCGGAACCAGTCCGGGTGCTCGTGATAAATCGCGATCGGCTTGATCGCGCCAGTGCGCTCGGACATCTGCATGCTCCCGGGAAAGGTGTGGTGCCCCGCACGGCCAGGCCGCGCGATTCTCAAGGTTGGCGCGCGACCGAAAGTTCCGCGACATCCGCTCGCCTCCCCCAATTCTCGCAGGGTGCGAGGGTGAGGGGTAGATTCCCCGCATGCCCGCCAAGAAACCGTTCGTCACCACAGAGCACGTCCGCTGGGAGGACATCGACCTCGCCGGCATCGCCCGTTACGGCTCGTACACCCGTTTCCTCGACGTCGCCGAAACGGACCTGTATCGGTCCCTTGGCAAGCCGCTCAGCGTGCTGCATGCCGAATACAAGGTGTGGCTGCCGCGGAAGATCATGCACATCGATTACTTCTCGCCCGCGCGGCTGGACGACGAGATCACGATCGCCGCGTACTTCAGTAATATCGGCCGCACCTCGGTCACGATGAACATCGACCTGTTCCGCGACGACCGGACGACGATGATCGGGGCCGCGTACCTGGTGCTCGTGTGCGTGGACATCGCGCTGAAGAAGACTGCCCTGCCGCCCGAGTTCAAGCTCCTCGTCGATCGGTACGTGATGTCGACCGAAGAGGCGCGATCGGCGCTGCAGGATCTCGCGGGAGGGAGATCGTGAAGAAAGTCCCGTCCTCCGCGGACGACGTGACATCGATCGTTCCACTGTGCGCCTTCACGATCCGATCGGCTATGTAGAGCCCGAGTCCCAGATTGCTGGAATCGCGCTCGACCGGGACGCCGGCCTTGAGCCGCTTGAAGGGGCTGAAGATTCCAAAAATCTCCGACTGGGGTATCACCGCCCCGAAGTTGTGCACGGTGATCAGGACGGTCCTCTGCTCTCCGCGCGTCACGATGCGTATCGGCCGAGCTGCGGCTCCATGCTGCACGGCGTTGCCGAGAAGATTCACGAGCGCCTGGCTCATTCGCGCCTCGTCCCAGGCACCGGACGCATCGCCGGACGTGCTCGTCTCGAATACTCGCTCCGGGTGTGCGGCTGTCATCTCATCCACCGCATTCTGAACCACCTGCGCCATATCCATCTGCGCGCGCGTGATCGGCACGCCGGATCCGAGCTGACTGCGAGTGAAGTCGAGCAGATCCTCCACCATCTGGTTCATGCGGCGGGCGCTGCGGGCGATCCCCGCCGACAGCGCGAGATTGGACCCGGCGAGTCCGCCCGATTCGATCATGAATTGCGACGACATGAGTACCGCGCCGAGCGGTGATCGAAGATCGTGCCCCAGTACGGCCAGGAACATCTCCTTCGAGTGATCGAGATCTTCGGTGTAGCGAGTGATCGATTCCGCGATCGCCTGGTCGACGGCTTCATTGAAGCGCACCAGATCATCCAGATCGCTTCCCTCGAGCGTGCCACTGGCCCTGATCCACAGGCGGATCACGGAAGCGCGTAACGCGCGGTATTCCGAGACCATTTCACCAACGGTAAAGCCACTCCAGGCGCGATCAGCACCATGGATCTCCGCAGCCGTATCGGGATCGGCCGAAGTGGAATCGGAGTTCCCCTTGGATTTCTCGGATTGCTCCAGAGCCGTTTGCACGGTGTCAAGATCGGCCGAGATCGTCCGCAACATCGCGAGCGCGTGATCGCGAAGCGTCGACTCGTCCATGAGCTTCGCGGCGGGGGCACACGAGCGGGCAAACGCGACCCATTCGAGGAGAATGGCCTCGGCGTTGGCCCTGATGAATTGTGCCAGGGGCACGGTATCTCCGGAAACGGAGTTACGTTCGACGGGTTTGGACAGAGCTTACCGAAAAGGGCTGACGAGTGAAAGGAGAGTGTACTGCCCCTTCCCTGTTCGTGTCACGCAGGATGGCGCAGCTACCGCGGCCGCACGGACAGCTCTCGCCGGTACATCGTTCCCGTCGTTTCGTCGAACGCGCACGCGACGATGCGCGCGAACTCCTTCTCGTGGCGGCGCATCGCGCGCACCGCGATCTCGATCGCGCTCTCCTTCGGATAGCCGTACACACCCGCCGAGATCGCGGGGAAGGCGATCGAGCGCACGTCGCCTGCCTCGAGCGCACGCTCGAAGCTCGTCTCGTACGCCCGCTCGAGCAGCTCGGCTTCGCCCTGCCTGCCGCCGTGCCAGATCGGACCCACCGCATGAATCACGTAGCGCGCAGGCAGTCTGAATCCCGGCGTGATCACCGCGCTTCCCGTCTCGATCGGCCCGAGTGCGCGGCTCGCCCGCACGAGCTCCGGACCGGCTGCCGCGTGAATCGCTCCATCCACTCCGCCGCCGCCCGCGAGCGCGCGATTCGCGGCATTCACGATCGCGTCGACCTCGAGCTCCGTGATGTCGCCGACGAACACCTCGATCACGTCCCGCTCGCTCCGTCCACCAGCGCTTCCTCCCGATACGTGATCCACCCCGTCGTCTCCTCCGCCACGAGCTCCACCTCCGTACCGATCGGGATGGTCAGATTCGGCATCTCGTGACCCGCGGGAAAGTCCGTGAGCACCGGCACGTCGAGATCGGACAGGAGATCGAGCAGGAAGTTCTCGAACTCGTCCTCTTCCGAGCGATCGATCGAGAGCTTGCCGATGATCACCCCACGCACCGCGCGCAGCAGCCCCGCGGCCCGGAGATGCACGAGACGCTCGTCCAGCACGCTCATCGGGTCGCGCGTCTCCTCGAGGAAGAGGATCGCGTCGCGCGTGTCCACCTCGTACGGCGTGCCGATCGTCTGCTGCACGAGCGAGAGATTTCCGCCGATGAGCCGCCCGGTCGCGCGTCCAGGGCGCACGACGCGCGCGATCCCGCGGCCGATGCGTGCCGTCGGCTTCGGCGTGGTGAGCGCCGTGAGCAGCGACGCCATGGTCGGGTCGCGCGTGCTCGGGATCAGATCGTCCACCGTTGGCCCGTGAAAGGTGCGCAGCCCCGATCTGCGCATGAGCCAGAGATGGAGCGCGGTGATGTCCGAGTAGCCGACGAAGATCTTCGGATTCCGCCGGAAGACTTCGGGCTCGAGGTACGGAAGCATGCGCACGGCGCCGTAGCCGCCCGTGCCGCCGATCACCGCCTTCACCTTGGGGTCCAGCCATACCCCCATGAAGTTCTCGGCGCGCCGCTCATCCTCCACGCGCTTGAAGCGCCGCCCCGTTGCGATCTCGGGGTCGAGCACCACGCTGTAGCCCGCATGCTCGAGCGCCTTCACCCCTCGCAGCAGCCATCCGGGTCGCGGAGCGTACGACGGCGCCACGATGCCGATCGCGTCGCCCTTCGCGATGGGCGCCGGGCGAAGGAGCGGGGCGGTGTCTGGCGGATCGGGCGTCATTCTACTGAAAATTTAAGCGCCGGACTGGGCAACCGCGCGCCGCCTTCGCCCGTACGGATACCGTAGCCCGCGTACCGGAGCCGCTGCAGAGAGGCTAGATTGCCCGACATGGCGGCGAACGACAACGCGATGTACTTCCGGAAGGGATTCGGGCTCAAGGCGGACGTCCAGGGGACGCTCGCCAACGACTACTCCGGACGGCTCGTAGATCTGCTCCAGTCAAGGAGTTACGAGCTGGCTGCGGGCGACACGACCGTGCGCCTGGCGCGGGAATTCGGCTTCTGCTACGGCGTCGAGCGCGCGGTCGAGTACGCCTACCAGACACGCACCAAGTTTCCCGACCGTCGCATCCTCCTGGTCGGCGAGATCATCCACAATCCGCACGTGAACGCGCGCCTGCGCGAGATGGGCATCGAGATCCTCGTCCCCTCGACTGCCGGATTCGACTACGGCGCGATCTCGCCGCAGGACGTGGTGATCCTCCCGGCGTTCGGCGTTCCGATCAAGGATTTTCAGACGCTGCGCGAGTCCGGGTGCGTCATGGTCGACACCACCTGCGGCTCGGTGCTCAACGTGTGGAAACGCGTGGACACCTACGCACGCGATGGGCTCACGTCGCTCATTCACGGCAAGCACTACCACGAGGAGACGCGCGCCACCGCATCGCAGGCGGAGAAATATCCCGACGCGCACTGGATCGTGGTGCGCGACATGTCGGAGGCGCGGCTCGTGTGCGACTACATCGAAGGGCGCGGCACTCGCGACGCGTTTCTCGCGAAATTCGCCTCCGCCGTCTCGGCCGGCTTCGATCCCGACCTGCACCTGCGCCGCATCGGCGTCGCGAACCAGACGACGATGCTCGCGCGCGAGTCGCTCGCGATCGGCGAGGAAGTGGGGAACGCGATCGAGCGCGCGCGCGGCGCCGACGCGCGTGCCTCGGACTTCCGCTCCTTCGACACCATCTGCAGCGCGACGCAGGACCGGCAGGACGCCGTGAAAGAGCTGCTCGCCGAACCGCTCGACGTGATGGTGGTGGTGGGCGGCTACAACTCGAGCAACACCATCTCGCTCGCCGCGATCTGCGCGGAGCGCGTGACGACGTACCACATCGAGGACGCGAACGCGATCGACCCGGAGCTCGGCACGATCCGGCACAAGCCGATCGGTCGCGACGAGGAGGTGTGGTCGGAGTGGCTGTCGCAGCCCGGCAGCGTACGCGTCGGGCTCACGGCGGGCGCGAGCACGCCCAACAACAAGATCGGCGACACCGTCGCACGCGTGTTCGCCACGCGAGGCATCGACCCGGCGACGATCGAGTGACCGCAGCAGCGCGCCCCACCTTCGGATCCGCGGAGCTCCGCTCGGGAACCACCCGCGTCGTGATCATCCCTGCACTCGGCGGCAAGATCGCGAGCATGGAGATGGCGGGTCGCGAATGGCTCTGGACGAGCGACGTCATCCCGTACCAGACGCCGATCGACGGCGCATCGTACGTCGAGACGGCGGACTCGGGCGGCTACGACGAATGCTTCCCCACCGTTGCGGCGTGCACGCTTCCGGCGATCTCCGGGCGCTACGCGGCGCTCTCGCTCCCGAACGCGTACAGCGGACTCGCGCTCCCAGATCACGGCGAGCTGTGGTCGCAGTCGACGACGTTCGAGCTCAAGACGCTGGACGACGGGACGTACGCGGTGTGTGGCTGGGTGGGGAAGCGGATGCCGTACCGCTTCGCGCGCGCGATCTACGTGACGGCGGATCGTGTCGAAATGCACTACGCCGTCACGAACGATGGGCTCGACCGGCTGCCGTTTCTCTGGTCCGCGCACCCGTTGCTGCCGCTCACGAAGAACACGAAGCTCGAGCTCCCCGAGGGCGCGCGGGTGCGGGTGTGGGCGCAGCACGGGATCGAGCTGGGCGGGCCGGGCGCGGAGCACCGCTGGCCGCGAGCGGTCGCCGCGGGGAAGAATCACGATTTCCGCCAACCCGATCTGATCGCGAAGAAGTACGCGTGCAAGCTCTTCGTGGACATGGGAGCGGGGCGCGCGGCGGTGGAGGAGGCGAACGCGCGGCTCGAGGTGTCGTTCGACACGGCGAACGTCACGCACTTCGGGCTCTGGCTCAATCGCGGCGGCTGGTCACCGTTCGCGCGGGGAAAGGGCTACCACAATCTCGCCTTCGAGCCGTGCATCGGTGCGCCGGACTCGCTCACCGAGGCGCTCGGACAATGGCGCAGCGCGAACTGGCTCGAGCCGGGGCAGACGCGTGAGTGGAGCCTCACCTGGCGGGGCTCGAGAATTCTCTAGCGCTCGAGACCGCGGTCGACGGTCACGGTGATCGTGCCGTAGGAATGATTCGGCACCTCCTCCGTCTCGTACTCCTTTCCGTCGTGTGTGCCCCCGAACGTGATCGTGAGTGAATGACGGCGTACCGCGATGCCGAACTGGTAGCTGTTCACCCACGGAATCCGCTGCACCGAAAAGCTCGAGTCGTTCTTCACGTAGCTCCGATCGAGCAGCTGATCGTACGCCACGAGCGACTCGCGTACGCCCGCGTAGATCCAGACGCCGAAGTCGCGCGCACCCGCACGCGCGCGCGCAGCGGGACTCCAGGGATGCGCGAGGTGATAGCCGAGCCGCGCGGTCACGTCGCCGTAGGCGCTGGTGCGGGCGCTGCCGAGCTGCGCGCTCCAGGATGGCATCACATCCGCGAAGTCGTGACCGTCGCTCGCGGTGAGCGAGGCGCGGAGATGATCCGTGTACGACAGGTTCGCTGCCGGTCGGAAGCCCAGCTGGTAGCGCCACCCCGGCGGATCGACCTGGGAGATCAGATGGTGAAAGCCCTTCTGCACCGCCGCCGCACCGGAGGCCGCGCCGGTGACGCCCGCGACGATCGCGAAGGACGTCAACCGCTTGTCCGATATGATGTTCCCCGTCACATCGGCGTGCAGCCAGCCGGCAAACGCGCGATCGCCGGGGATGGGAGCGGCGATGACGCTGTGCGTGCCCGAAGAGTCGATGAGGCGATGGCTGAGCGGCTCCGGCGTGTACATCTGCTGGGCAATGGCGAGCTCGGTCGTCAGGCAGCGCTGTGCAGCCGACTCGTGCGCGGAGCACGGGGTGGCGGAGCGCACGAGCCGCCCCCAGAGCGGAGCCGTACTGCGCGAGATGGAGACGCGGAGCCCGTTGGTGTACTCGCCGTCCGGGCGCTCCTTCTGCGGAAGCCAGACGTCGAGCGCATCGTTTTCTCCGGTCACCTGCGTTCCCGGCACGGCCTGCGCATGAGCGAGGGATGGAAGGAGCGCGATGACGACAGCCAGGAGCGCCACGAACGCGCGCGCCGTGATCATTGCGTTGCGCGCCGAGGGCGGCGACAGTTCGAGCAGACCATTCCTGCCGGAAGAGGTTCCCCAGATCATGTGCTCAGTAATAAACCGGGTCGCGCGCGGATGTGCGCTCTCATTGGCGATCGCGCTTGCTGCGGGGTGCCATCACCAGCAACGCGCGGAAAATCCGACGGAGCTCGCTCCCGATCTGGGAAAGCAGGCGGGCGCCGAGCCGGAGTCGCCGCTGCTCGCGCGCGGCGACAAGGTGCTCGTGATGATCGACGGGGAGAAGAAGGGGACGGGCACGTACAACGGGCAGAGCGTGGTTCTCGATCCGCCGCTGGACACGCTCACGCCGGACCGCATCGACTCGACGCGGGTGCGAGTGGGGCCGGCTACACGCGAGCTCTATGGCCTGAGCTACCGGATGGTTGGCGTGCTGCTGGTGTGGCTACATCCGATGTGAAGGGCTAGTTCGTGCGCCCCTTCCGGCTCGCCCAGTCGCGGCCGTAGATCGAGGACAGCGTCAGGGCGCCGAGCGCCGTCATGAGCACTCCGGTCGCTCCGATCGCCGTGGCGTAGATCGGGCCACGTTCCCACAGCAGGTTCGGGGGAAGGAAGAGCACCACCGCCATCGCGACCCAGCAGAGCGCCGTGCCGATCAGCCACACCGTCACGAGCATCTGGGTGCGATCGGATTCGACCGAGCGGCTCTTCCGGCGCGACATCGTCGCGATGAAGGCAGCTGCGACGAGCAGCGCAATGAGCGAGACGGCCTTCTGCGCCCTGGTGTCGACGCCCAGGAAGAACAGCGCGCCCACGAGGCACGCGAGGGCAGCAATCGTCAGTCCCTGATAGGCACCAATGGTCACACCGCGCTTCCGTCGCACGATCGTGTTCTCGTCGGCATACGGGTCGGGACGCTTGCGCTCACCAAACTGGCTGGCAACCTGGCTCATGCCGTTCACTCCGGGCGTGGATGCATGTCGTGGCTATGGGTGTACCAGAGTTAGACGCGCGGGATGGTCCGACGGCAACCGGGTTGCGGGGCGACCCTGGCGCTTTCGCGGCCGGGGCCCCGGCTCCACTTTTGAGACCGCCAGGCCAGTCCCCGCGCCAGCCATCGACCCATGGATAGGACCCTCGGAATGTCCAACCTCGCTGCCCGCCACGCTCGCACGACCCTCGCCGCGCTGCTTCTTGCCGCCATCCCCCTCGCCGCGCAGGACAAGCAGCAGGACAAGCCGCAGCAACCGCTCGACATCAACAGCTTCGAGGCGGTGAAGGTCGTCTCCGATCCGCAGATGGCACCGAACGGCTCGACGGTGCTCTACTCGGTGCGGACGACGAGCCTGGGGACGAACAGCCGCTCGTCGCTCACGTACAAGCAGCCGGCAGGCGGCGGAATCGCCACCGCGTTCCCGGACGCATCGACGAGCGCGACCGAAGCGCGCTGGTCTCCCGACGGCAAGCGCGTCGCCTTCATCGCCGGCGGGCAGCTCTGGGTTTCCGATCCCATGGGCGGCGCGCGCAAGCAGTTGACCACGCTCGCCGGCGGGGCGACGGGCCCGGTCTGGTCTCCGTCCGGCGACAGGATCGCGTTCACGTCACGCGTCTTCCCCTCGTGCTCCGAGGATGCGTGCAACGCCGCGCGCCAGAAGGCTGCGGACGCGAACCCGGTGAAGGCGCACATCGCGGATGAGTTGATGTATCGCCACTGGAACGCGTGGGACGACGGAACGCGCTCGCACCTGTTCGTCGTCGGCGCGGACGGCAACGGCGTACTCGACCTCACCCCCGGCGCGACCTACGATGTGCCGCCCGGTCCGTTCGGGGGAAGCGAGGGCTATGCGTGGGCACCCGACGGCCGCGAGCTGGCGTACACCGCGAAGGATGCCGGTCGCGAGAACGCGTGGAGCACCGACAACAACCTCTACACGGTTCCGTCCGCGGGCGGAAAGTCGGTGGTCATCACCGCGGGGAACAAGGGCGCGGACGAGAATCCGGTCTACTCGCCCGACGGGAAGGTCATTCTCTATCACTCGCAGGCGCGTGCGGGCTTCGAGTCCGATCGCTGGCGCCTCATGGCCTACGACCGGTCGAGCCATCAGTCGCGCGAGCTCCTGCCGCAATGGGATCGCAACGCGGACAGCTACATCTTCGCCGGCGAAGGACACTCGATCCTGATCCAGACCGTCGACGCGTCGCGCGAGAAGTTCTATCGCTCGACGTTCTCGAACGGCAACGCGAGCGCGCCCCAGCTCGTGCTCTCCGAGCGCAACAACGCCTCCCTCTCGCTCGATCGCGCGGGACGCACGATGGCGTGGGTGCAGGACGCATCCGATCGCCCCGCCGAGGTGTTCGTGGCGACGTTGGGGGCCGGCATCTCCGGGCTGCACCAGCTCTCGCACGAGAACGATGCGCTGCTCGCGTCGCTCAAGGTGTATCCGGTGGAGGACTACTGGTTCAAGGGCGCGAACGGCGACAGTGTGCAGGGGCTGATTCTGCGACCGCCGCAGTGGGCGCCGGGGAAGAAGTTCCCGGTCGTGCTGCTCATCCACGGCGGACCACAGGTGCCGTGGCTCGACCAGTGGCACGGCCGCTGGAACTACCAGATGTTCGCGGCGCCCGGGTACGGCGTGGTGATCATCAATCCGCGCGGCTCGCCGGGTTACGGACAGAAGTTCGTCGACGCGATCTCGAAGGATTGGGGCGGCGCCGTGTACTCCGATCTCATGCTGGGGCTGGACGCGGCGCTCGCGAAGGATCCGTGGCTCGATGGCACACGCATGAGCGCCGCCGGCGGATCGTACGGCGGCTACATGGTGGACTGGATCGCGGGACACAGCGACCGCTTCAAGGCGCTCGTCAGCCACGCGGGCCCGTACAACCTCGAGAGCATGTACGGCGCGACCGAGGAGCTCTGGTTCCCGGCCTGGGAATACGGCGGCCCATACTGGGACTCGACCGCGATGGTGCAACAGTACCGCAAGTGGTCGCCGCACCTCTACGCGAAGAACTTCAAGACGCCCACGCTGGTGACGGCGGGCGAGCTCGACTACCGCGTGCCGTACACCGAGGATCTCTCGTTCTTCAGCGCGCTGCAGCGACAGGGAGTTCCGTCGCGGCTCGTCGTCTTTCCCGACGAGGGACACTGGGTGCAGAAGCCGCAGAACCAGAAGCTCTGGTGGAGCGAAGTCCAGGGCTGGCTCGGCAAATACCTGCAGCCGGCAGCCATGTGATGCGCCCTCGGGGGCGCCGAATCGTGCGTGATGCGTGAGATGGAATGTCGTGCTCTTGCGCCGTCGTACCCCGATCGTATCTATGAGCGATCACGCGGGCGCACGTCGCGCTCGGGTCGTGTGTCGCGGTTTCACGAGGAGGTTCTGATGCGCGTTTCGATGTGTGCCGCAGCCTTCGTGGTCTGTGCCTGTGCGTCCGGTGGAGGCAACAAGTCCTCGAACGATACGCCGCTCATCCAGGAGCAGTCCGAGATGACGCGCGTCGAGACGCCCACCGGTGTCCTGCAGATCGACTGGCATCGCGAGCGAACCTACGACGAGACGAAACTGCTCGTGAACGTGGACAAGGCCTGGGCGGCGATGCCCACGGTGTTCGGGGAGCTCGGGATCGAGCCGAACGTCGTCGACTCGAGGCAGCACGTGTTCGGAAATGCCGGCACGACCCATCGGGGCAAGCTCGGCACGCAACGCATGTCGCACTACTTCGATTGCGGCACCACCGCCGGCATCGCCAATGCGGACCAGTACGACATCCTCGTCCGGGTGATCACGCAGATCATTCCCGCGGACGCAGGGCTGTCCGCGCTGCGCACGCAGGTCGAGGCGACGGGCCACGCCAACGCCACCTCGGGACAGGTCGTGCGATGCGCGACTACCGGTGCCCTCGAGGAGCGCATCGCGCACATGCTCTCGGAGCAGGCGCTGCGCGCGGCCCAATAAAGGCGCGGAGCGTCAGTCGGCGCGGAAGCGCAGAAGCATCTCGCCGATCTGAATCATGTCGCCGTCGTCGAGCAGCCGCGTGCGCGCGGAGGCATCGAGCTCCTGGCCGTTCACGAGTGTGGGATTGTTCGCCGACAGATTCGTGATGCGCCACCGCCCGTCCTGATACTGCATGCGGGCGTGGGTGCGGCTGATCGTCTCCGCCGGAAGCTTGATGTGCCGGTGGCGCGGCCCCTCCGCGGCTCCGATCGTGATGTCCGCAGGCTCGCCCTTGACGCGCATGAACCGGATCGCCTCGCCCACGTTGCTCCCCACCTCCACCTCGAGGTGGCCCGGGAGCACGACCACGGTTTCCTTCCCGTTCGCCGTGATCCCCTGACGGTCACGACGATCGCGGCCAGCCGTCACCATCATTGGCGGCAGCGCGCCGTGGCGATGACGGTGCGCCGCGCGTTTGCGCGCGAGGAATACGCCGCTCGCTGCGATCGAGATTGTCGCGATGAGCAGTACGATGCTCACGGCAATTACCATGAGCGGATGCGCTGATAACAAACTCGGCATGAAGCCTGTCGTTCGATGAGATAGTGCTCCGACACCTTCTGAACCCCCCTGTGTCTGCAGATGATACACCCGCTCGGCGGTTCGGTAAGAACAAAGAACATTTCATTCCGATCAGTGCATCAGTTCGTTACAGGGCAAAGACTCTAACTGCAACCCACGCGCCTAGTTAAAGAGCCTCTCGCTATTGTTGGTATGATATCGTACATAGACTCTGCGCCGTCGCCTTTCCCACGGTACTCCACTCGATTCCGAGGTCAGGGCGATCGTGCGCGGAGCCGAGTGACTGTGCAGCACCGTTTCCGAGCGTGCGGTGGCCGACGAGTGCAGTCGCCGCCGAGCGCCGGACCCACAGACGCGATGCATTCCTTCCACACGAATGGTCCGCGCTGACACCATCGCGGCCCACGCTGCGTTCATCCGGAACCAGGAAGTATCTTTCACGAATCTCGAAGCACAGGCGGTCGCGTGGCGGAGGAAAAGCGAAAAACCGATTACCACAACGCGTGGGCCGAAGCACGAGAGCTGATCTGGGGGCACCGGAAGCAGCTCGCGATCGGTTTCCCGCTCATGATCGTCAATCAGCTCGCGGGGTTCGTGCTTCCCGCCAGCTCGAAGTTCCTGATCGACAACGTCATAGGAAAGCACCAGGTACGGCTGCTGTTGCCGCTCGCCGCCGCCGCCGGGATTGCGACGCTGATCCAGGCCGCGACGTCCTTCGGGCTCGCCCAGGTCATGAGCATCGCCGCTCAGCGCGCCATTGCCGACATGCGGAAGAAGCTCCAGGCGCACATACTGCGGCTCCCGGTGAGCTACTTCGACTCGACGCAGAGCGGGATCCTGATCTCGCGCGTGATGACGGACGCCGAGGGAATCCGGAATCTGGTCGGCACGGGGCTGGTACAGCTGGTCGGCGGCCTGATCACGGCAGTCGTCGCCCTCGGCGTGCTGTTCTACCTGAACTGGCAGATGACGGCGATCACGCTCGTCATTCTGCTGTCGTTCGGCGCGGTGATGGCGATCGCCTTCAAACGCCTCCGCCCGATCTTCCGGCAGCGCAACGCGATCACGGCCGAAGTCACCGGGCGCCTGGCCCAGGCGATGGGCGGCGTTCGCGTCGTGAAGACGTACGTGGCCGAGCGCCGGGAGCAGAAGACGTTCGCGACCGGCATCCACAGGCTCTTTCGCAACATCGCATCGACGCTCACGGGGATCTCGCTCGTGACCGCGTTCTCGACGCTGATCGTCGGCATCGTCGGCATCGTCATGTTCATCATGGGCGGCCACGCGGTGTTGAACGGCACGATGACGCTCGGCGATCTGCTCGCGTACGCCGTGTTCGTGGGGCTGCTCGCGGCGCCGCTGGTCCAGATCGCGTCCATCGGCACGCAGATCAGCGAGGCGTTCGCCGGTCTCGATCGCATCCGGGAGATCCGCCGCATGGCGACGGAGGACGCCTCAGACACGACGCGCAGCGACGTGCCCACGCTCGTGGGCGACGTGCGCTTCGACCACGTGTGGTTCGAGTACAAGCCGGACACGCCGGTGCTCCGCGACGTGACCTTCCATGCGCCCGCGGGCTCCACGACTGCGCTCGTGGGCTCGAGCGGCTCCGGGAAGAGCACGCTCATCAGCCTGATCATGGCGTTCAATCATCCGCAACGCGGAACGGTGTCGGTGGACGGGCACCCGCTGGAGTCGCTCAAGCTGCGCCAGTACCGCTCGCATCTGGGTGTGGTGCTGCAGGACAACTTTCTCTTCGACGGCACGGTCGGCGAGAACATCGCGTTCTCGAAGCCGGGTGCGACGATGGAGGAGATACGCGAAGCGAGCCGGATCGCGCACTGCGATGAGTTCATCTCGGAGTTCGAGAACGGCTACGACACGATCGTGGGCGAGCGCGGTGTGCGGCTGTCCGGCGGCCAGCGGCAGCGCGTCGCGATCGCGCGCGCCATCCTCGCGGATCCGCGCATCCTCATCCTCGACGAGGCGACGTCGAGCCTCGACAGCGAGAGCGAGGCGCTCATCCGCGACGGGCTTCGCTCGCTGCGCAGCGGGCGCACGACGTTCGTCATCGCGCACCGCCTCTCGACGATCGCGAGCGCGAACCAGATTCTCGTGCTCGAGAACGGAGAGATCCTCGAGCGCGGGACGCAGCCGGAGCTGCTGCGGCTGAACGGCCGGTACAAGCAGCTCTACGACACGCAGTATCGCGCCGAGCAGGATCAGTTCATCAATCCCGGCGAAGACTTCACGCTCACCGAAGTGACGGATTCGGTGAAGGTGGCCGCGCGCGCCGATAGCTCACTCTGAGCGATCTTCGTATTTTTCCCGCAGGATGAAAAACAAATATTTCGCCATTCGGCGCTCCGGTGTACACGGGAAAGGCGCGTTCGCGCTCAAGGACATTCGCAAGGGCACTCGCCTCGTCGAGTACGTGGGGGAGAACATCACGCCGGCGGAATCCGACCGCCGCTACGATGACACGAAGGTGAAGGATCACCACACCTTCCTCTTCTCCGTGGACAGCAGGAAGGTCATCGATGCGACGTACGGCGGCAACGAGTCGCGGTTCATCAATCACTCGTGCGATCCGAACTGCGATGCGGTGATCGAGAATCGTCGCGTCTACATCGAGGCGAACAGGACGATCCGGAAGGGCGAGGAGCTCGCGTACGACTACAACTACGAGCGCACGCCCAAAACGACCAAGGCCGACGAGAAGCTCTACAAGTGTCTGTGCGGCTCGCCGAATTGCCGCGGCACGATCGTCTCCGCCAAGGTGACGCTGCCGAGGAAGAAGTCGAAGGCGAAGAAGAAGCGTGCGGCCAAAACGAAGAAGCGCGCGTCGACGGGCGCGGGCACCGCGGGCAGGAAGAGGAAGAAGACGGGCCGCGGGCGGTAGCGCGCGGCCCGGGTCACGGGAAGCGTTACGAGCCGCTTCGCGAGCTCACGTCGCCCACGAGCCGCGCCCAGACGAGCTTGCGCGTGCGCCCGTCCTTCATCGTGTAATCGTAGTCGCCCTGCATGACGGCGGCTTCCCGCACGACGAGCAGGTCGCCCGGCTTCCACGTGTCCACAGCGGGGCGATCGGGGAGATAGACCTCCCACACGGTTCCGTCGGTGAGCATCACGTGCGATCCGTCGCCGATCACGCGTCGAATGCGCTGCGCATTCCAGACGCTGCTCGGTGCTCCGTACGCGTGTGCACCGTTCGCCGTGCTGTCGGCGGGCGTCGAGGACGAGTCCTGCGCGGCGGCGCGCTGCGTGATCGCGACGCTCGAAACGAGCAGCGCCAGCACGAGCGCAAGGGAGCGCGCGCGCGGCGACAGGAAGCTCGTGCTCTCGGGATGACGCATTCCGGTATCCTCCGAAAGATTGACTGTCATCGGGCGCCGGCGCGCCGCGGCGGAGCGATTCGAGGGGAAAAGGTGTCGCAGCGCACAGTTAAAGGAATACTAAGACTGTGACATTCCTGGCGCAGGCAAAAATAATCCTTGACATGTATCGTCTCATGGCCATGTTGAAACGGCCGCAGATACGGTCGAGGTTGTAACGCTCCGATCCACACGACCAGGTCTCAATGCATTCTGTTGTGAGATCCACAATTCAGATCTCCGCAGCGGTCGCCGTTCTCGCGGTGCCCGCCACGAATCTGTACGCGCAGGACGAATGCCAGTGCACCGCGCCCGGTGCGGAAAGCAGCCGGATCGCCAATGCCATCGGCGGCGGTCTGTTCGCAGGTCTCATCGCGGCCGTGATTCCATTCCATCACGCCGGTGCACTCGCCGCCGCAGCGCCCGCAGGCGGTGCCGGCGGCCCGTCGGCGCTCACGGTGATGTCCGATTCCACGGACGTCGCGCCCGGCGACAGCGCGAAGGCACGTCGCGTCGGCGATTATGCCGCCGCGCCGCCCCGCGCGGATCCTCCGCCAACGGGCGGCCCGGCACTCGCGCGCACGTCGAACGGCGAGGCGGGAACGCCGATCCCGGCGATCACCGAGGATCAGGCAGTCGCCGACGGAATGATCGCTCCGAGAACGGCGACGCTCCTTCCCGCGCTCGCGATGATCGGCATCGGGTTGATGCTCATGGGCATCTTCTTCCTTCGCATACGCCGGCCGCGACTGCGCTCGCGCTGAGCGAGCGGCGCTGCGCGAGAGAATAAACGAAAAGCGGGACCCGTGAATACCGGGTCCCGCTTTTCTTTCATCGGGAAGCGCTACGGCCGGCGTCCGCCGCCGCCACCACCGCCGCGGCGTCCACCACCTCCGCCACCACCGCCGCTACGCTCACCACCGCTGCGCTCCGGAGCGCGGGCACGCGGCTCTGAGCGCGGCTCTGACCTCGGCTCCGCACGCGGCTCGGCACGCGGCTCGGCACGTGGCTCCGCACGAGGCTCTGCGCGTGGCTCGACTCGCGTCGGACGCGAATCCACCCGCGGCTCCACGCGAGTGGGCGCCTGGCTGATTCCATCATTGCGCGGAGCCGGACGCATCTCCGTCGTGCTCGGCGGACGCGTATTCTGAATTCGTGTCCGGAAATCCGGCTGGGTGTTGAGCGGCATCTCGCGCCGTCCGCCCATGCGGTTGGGCGACTCGACACCGCGCGACGGGCCGCGCTGCACGTTGAAGCGCGACACGCCATAGAGCGGCGACGCGCCCGGGCGGGAGCTCACGAACGACCCGCGATTCTTGTAGCCGATGGAGCTGTTGCGGGAGCCGAGCCCCCATACGGGCGTCCCCGTGTAGCCGCCGCCGGGGCCGAGCGTGACGGGCCGGTGATTGTAGCTCCAGCCGCGCCCCAGTGAGTAGCCGTAGCCCGCCGAACCGTAGCTGTACCCACCGCGACCATAGTATCCGCCGCGGTAGATCGGATAGCCGTAGCCGTAGCCATAGCCATAGTACGGATACCCGTAGCCGAATCCGTAGCCGTAGGGGTAGTAGCGATGACCGAAGAAGCCGCCGAAGCCGATGCTCAGGCTGAAGTACGACGGCGACGGATAGTAGCCGTCGCACCATGGATCCCAGGTGCCGTAGAAGCAGCCGTAGTACGAGGAGCCGGGAACGATGTACGCCTGCGTCGTCGACGCGTACGGAGCTTCCGCCGTGTACGTCGTGACGTCGTAGTCGAAGTGATTGCCGTCGGCCATCTGCTCGACGATGTTGGTCAGCGCGGCCTCGGGATCGTTCCTCGCCGACGAGCCGTTGTCGAGTTGCGCGTAGTCCCAGTGATTGTTGCGAACGAAGTTGTCCAGGTGGTACGGATCCATGGAGACGGCCGCGTACACCGTGCCCGTCCCGGTCTCGGTGATCTGGAATGCATCGCGATCGCCGCGCCCGCGGATCTCGTATTCCTGGCCGCCCTTCATGAAGTTGTCGTCTCCCGGATCGACGGGATACAGCACGCGCACGTGCCCGTCGGCGTCCTCGTGCAATACGACGACGTAGCCGTCATCGCGCACGCGAACCGTCACGCGGGCTCGATCGCCGCGATCGTAGTTCTGATGGTTGAGAGAGACTCGAATCGCCGGTTCCGCGCCGTTTGCCGCTGGAGCTGGCGTCGGCGCTTTGGCCGGCGTCACGGCGGTTACGACTGAAAGGACGAACGGTAGTATGGCGGAAATCATGGATCCTCCTCTGGCATCCCGAATCCCTGGCCCGCTGTCTCAGCGGTAGGCGCGACTCGCTGCAGATTACTCAAGCGATCTTTGTGCCGAGACTCAAGCTATTGATTTACATACGCTTGAGTTCCAGAACCGTTGAAAAATGTCACCCCGTGCGGACAGCCGGTGTACGCGCCGTGAGACATTGTTCCGACCGCTTTCCTGCTTCCTTCGGATGTCGCCCCGGACTGTGCCCTGCTGGCGACCGACTTGCACTTTCTCAGCCCATGACCGCGACACGGATCTTTCTTCTCTCCCCCGCCTTTTGCGGCGGTGAGCGAGCCAAGCTCCTCTTCAATCCCGCTGCATCCTTTTCCCTCGCCGTGCGGCTGCGCGCCGGCGGCGTTCCGATCGGTGAGCTCTTCGCCTTTCTGAGCGGGCTCTACTTTCGCGGAAAGCTCGCCTACGCCCGTGCCTTCGCTCGTCCGCCGCATGGCGTGCCGGGCGCGATGGTGATCACGCCCACGCGGGGGCTGCTCGATCCCGATACCGTACTAACGCTCGACGACGTGCGCGAGTTCGCCGAGGTGAACATCGCGCAGCGGTCCGATCGCTTCCTCGAGCCGCTCGCGCGCGATGCCGGCGCGCTCGCCAGCACGAGCAAGTCCGCACCGGTGATACTGCTCGGCAGCATCGCGACTGACAAGTACGTCGGCACACTCGCCGCTGCCTTCGGTGACCGGCTGCACTTTCCGGAGGCGTTCGTCGGTCGCGGGGACATGAGCCGCGGAGGGCTGCTGCTCCGCAGCGTGCGCAGCGCCACGGAGCTGACGTACATCCAGCTGTCGGGCGCCACGCGTCGTGGCGCGCGCCCGGCCAGGCTCGAGCCGATCCGCTGATGGCCACCACGACGAAATCCCGATCGCCCTCGCGGCGCGCGTCCTCGATCGTTCCTTCGGACGTGCACGATGCCGCGGTCGAGGCGAACGGCCACTCGGTCTCGCTGACGAATCTCGAGAAGGTGTTCTGGCCGAAGCTGGGGATCACGAAGGGCGATCTCCTTCGCTACTACGCCGCGGTTGCACCCGTGCTGCTGCCGCACCTGCACGATCGCGCGATGGTGATGAAGCGCTACCCCAACGGCGCGACGGGGAAGTGCTTCTTCATGAAGCGTGCGCCGTCGCCGCGCCCGGACTGGATCGAGACGTGTGCGATCGAGCATGGCTCGGGAAGCATCATCGACTTTCCGATGGTGCAGGATCTCGCGTCGCTGCTCTGGGTGGTCAACCTGGGCTGCATCGATCTCAATCAGTGGTACGCGCGCTGCGATGACGTGCATCGCCCGGACTACCTGCACTTCGACCTCGACCCCGTGGTGGGCGCCAGCTTCGCGCGCGTGCGCGAGACGGCGCTGCTCGTGCGAGAGGCGCTCGAGGCGCTCGGGATGACGCCGCTCGCGAAGACCACCGGCTCGAGCGGGATTCACATCTACGTGCCGATCGTGCGCGGGCCGCTGCAGAAGGAGGTGTGGACGTTCGCCAAGGAGTTCGCGCGGG
>Ga0068853_100001113_pt1 | contig 19035 bp, 14 predicted proteins | sample KBSCornC32_FD_65655 | JGI IMG/M metagenome (GOLD analysis project Ga0068853, IMG submission 65655) | Corn rhizosphere microbial communities from Kellogg Biological Station, Michigan, USA - KBS Corn C3-2 | ecosystem: Host-associated > Plants > Roots > Rhizosphere > Soil ...
TCGCTGTCCGGATCCCGAGTCATCACCAGCGCTCCCGAACCAATATACGGCCCCCCGTCACCGGGATGCCATGTCGGGCAGGGCATCCGCCAGAGATCGACATCGTCACCCTCCATCACGTTCTCAAGATAGGGGACGTCAGCGGTCTGCTCGGGTGGAATCAATTTGAGATCAGCCCGTCTCCCCATCCAGGCCCGCAGCGCATCGAGCGGCGGCAGGGCAGGATCGATCCCCAATGCGAGCGCGGCACGTTTGAGCCCCACAGTGGCATTCGTGAAAACACGATTTCCAGGCGCCTGGCCGGGAATCGCATCGAACAGCAGGGCCGGGCAGTGCGGCAGCCCGGCCGCCACTTCGGTGATTCCGCCTATTTCATACTCGAGCCGGGCACCGCGTACACGCTTGAGTTCGCCCACCTGACCGAGGACGTCGATAAATTCCCTGAGATCACGATAGTTCGGATTCATGAGCCAATCTCCCTGCGATCCTGCCAACCGCCAAACGGAGGTGGCTTGACAATCGCACAACAGGGTACATGATATACATATCATATGTACATAATGTACAACGTCGGCCGCAGGCCGTCCTGAGGAGGTGGTTCGAGGTTTGGTTGGTGGCGCGTTGCGCGTTTCACCCTTGATACGGGAGCCGGAAGGATGGAGAGCGACGCATGGCGGCGGCGGTTCATAGTGGGGATCACGGGCGCATCCGGGATCGTCTACGGCGTAACCGCACTTCGGACGCTCAAGGATCTGGGATACGAAGCGCATCTCGTCATGACGCGTTCGGCACGGCTGGCGGTGGCCCATGAAGTGGCTATTGATGTGAAGGAAATAGAGGCACTTGCAGGCGTGGTCCATGGCATCGGCGACATCGGCGCCTCAATCGCGAGCGGTTCGTTCCGGACCGCCGGCATGCTGGTCGCGCCCTGTTCGATCAAGAGCTTGTCCGAGATCGCTTACGGCACCACATCAAACCTGCTGACTCGCGCTGCGGACGTAATATTGAAAGAGCGCCGCCGCCTGGTGCTCATGGTTCGCGAAACCCCTCTCCACGCCGGACATCTGAAGGCGATGGCGTTGGTCACCGAAGCGGGAGGTGTCATCATGCCGCCAGTGCCGGCGTTCTACCCCCGCCCCAAGTCGATTGAGGAACTGGTCGATCATACCGTCGGACGGGCGCTGGACCTGTTTGGTATCGAAGCGGTCAACTTTCCGCGCTGGGGAGAATAGCACCGCCTGCCGCTGCACGCCGATCGGAAAATGGGGCGGCAATCAACAACATCCGAAACCGCTCGCGAACCGAGACCAACCGAGCACCTCCTCAGCGCAAGTTCTAATACGTTTTTAATGTTCATATTGTATATAAATTCGAATGCTGATATCGTCGGCCCGACCTGCCGCTACCGGGATAGATTCTGGGGAAGGAAGATCGATGAACATGCCTGCGCAAACGCTCGTCAATAAAGACGAAAGACCGAACCGGCCGCATCCCTTAAAGATCTTCCTGCCAATACAGTCCCAATCAGTTTATAACTTCGCCTGATTATTTATATAGTTTCAAACATAATGAACAATACTACTCCGTTTCAATAATAAAGGAGATTAAAAATGGCGACATCAGGGAGAAAATTGCGTTCATTCACAAGTGTCGCCGCCTTGGCTTATTGCGCATGCACCGTGCATGCATACGCACAGAGCGAAGGCGCCGACAGTGCGAGCGCCATTGGGGAAATAATCGTAACGGCACAGAAGAAGCAGGAACGTCTTGCTACCGTCCCCCTGCCCGTGACCGCCGTGCAGGCCGGTGAGATCGCGGACAAGAGCCAGTTTCGAATCCAGGACTATTATGTGACGGTGCCTGGCCTAGCCTACACACCCAACCAGCTTGGCGGAACCGCGACCATCGCAATTCGCGGGGTGACCAGCAGTGATTTCGCGGCCCCGACCGTCGGCATCACCGTCGACGATATGCCATTCGGATCGTCAACCTTGCTCGGTGGCGGCTTCCTCGTTCCCGATCTTGATCCGTCAGATCTCGAGCGGATCGAAGTGCTGCGCGGCCCGCAAGGGACGCTATACGGCGCGAGCAGTATCGGTGGCCTGTTCAAGTATGTGACACATGATCCCTCGACCAACCGTCTGTCCGGGCGCCTGTCAGCCGGAATCAGCGGCGTGACCGACGGCTCGGCGGCCGGGCATAATTTCAACGGCTCTCTCAATGTTCCGCTGAGCGAGCAATTGGCGATCCGGGGCAGTGGCTTCCTCCGTAAGGATCCCGGCTATATCGACAACCTCGGCTATATCAGCAACGAGCCGATCGAACGCAGCGTCAACGAAACCAAGGCTTATGGCGGCCATCTCTCGGCGCTATGGCGCCCGACTGATGACTTTTCGATCAAGGTCAATGGCTTCGCGCAATCCAACAAGATTCACGGCTCGCCCTATGTCCGGATTGCTCCAGACGCGGGCGACCTTCAGCAGCGCTTCCTGCCCGGCACCGGCTACACAAACAGGGATTTCTCAGCTGGCTCGGCCACTATCAAGAAATCTTTCGGCGGCATCGAGCTGACCTCGGTCACGGGATACAGCGTCACCAAGCTAACTGATTCCTACGATATCACCGAACCCACGGGCTTCGTCACCTCTTTCGCGTTTCCCAACGACGGTGGATTTACCGACAATCTCGATCGGACTAAGACGAAGAAATTCACGCAGGAAGTTCGGGCATCTATTCCGATCGGCTCGAATATTGACTGGCTTATTGGCGGATTCTACACCAAGGAAAAGACTCACTGGCTGCAAGACTGGCTTGCCACGGACGTCAACCATGCGCCAGTCGGGACGTTCGCGGTTTTCGATTTCGGAAGCACATTTCGCGAAACCGCTGCCTTCACGAATGTAACATACAGATTTAGCGATCAATTCGACATTCAGGCCGGCGTCCGCAAGTCGTACATCAAGATGACGTTCTTCGAGACCGATACCGGTCCCTTTGCGTCGTTGTTCGAAGGCGGAACGCCTGAAGAGCCCGGGCCCGATGTCCTGGTCTACCCCGATCAGTCCCTCAAGGAAAACGCCGTTACCTATGCCGTCTCGCCACGGTTGAAGATCACGCCCAATTTGATGATCTACGCCCGATTCTCGTCCGGCTATCGCCCTGGCGGCATCAACGCCGCGGGTTCGTTGGTGGGCACCAACGCCACGTTCAAGCACGACAGCACCAAGAACTACGAGGTCGGCATCAAGACGACCGTTCTCGACGGGAAATTATTCCTCGATGGCTCACTCTATCGCATCGATTGGGATCAGGTGCAGACCCAGGTGAACGATGAATTTGGCCTCAGCTTCTTCTCGAATGGTGGCAAGGCCAGGAGTCAGGGCGTAGAACTGGCGGCGGAGTTGAAATTGGCGCGGGGACTGAACGTTTCCGGCTGGGTGTCCTGGAATGACGCCGTGCTGGTTCAGGATTTCCCTCCCAATGATCTCGTTGTCGGCTCGGACGGCGACCGGCTGCCGTTCTCCAGCAAATTCTCGTCCAGCGTCTCGGTCAACTACGAGTTCCCGATCGGTTCGAACACGGGGTCGCTCGGCGCGACTTTCAGTCATGTCGGCAAGCGGTTCGGCAATTTTGTGCCCGCCGACGTCGAGCGGCAGACCTATGCCGCCTATAACAAGCTGGATCTGACCGCGGGTCTAGAGGTGAGCGGTATCAAGATCAATGCGTTCGTCAACAATGTGACAAACAAGCGTGGCATTCTGGGGGGCGGCCGTGGCACCCTGATTTCGCAGGACGCATTCAACATATTGCAGCCGCGCACCTATGGCTTGAGTGTGACGAAGGAGTTTTGATCGATCTGAAGCAAAAAAATCGTCATGCTCCGCCGTTCTGCGGGGCATGATCGGCATTGGTCAGGGCTGGTCGGCCGAGTTTTCCGTCCGGTTGCTTGCCGGATAGTTTACTCTACTCTTTTGGCCGTTGGCGATGAGGGTTTCGGACGCGCCAAGAGCGAAGGAATGCAACAAGACCAGTCTCGCGACCGATGGCTGCGAACGGCGATCAAAGGAACTGGATATGATCATTCGCGTTGCGATTGTTTCATTGGGACTGCTGGCAATCACAGTCAGTGCGGCACAGGACCCGCATGCGGCGAAAACGGCACCGTCCCGGCCCGCACATCATGCAACGCCTCAGACGCATCCCGATTTTTCGGGCATTTGGGAGCGCTATCCTGATCCGTTCGAGGGCGGTCTTGATTACCCACCGCCCCCTGGCGGCCCCCCTCCCCTCCGCGAACCCTATGCCACCGAGTTTGCCGCCGCCGTAAAAAGGCGCGACGAAACGCTGAAGCGAGGCGAACTCGTCGATGATGCCAGTACGCGTTGTCTGCCCGAAGGCATGCCCACGATCATGGGCGCGATCTATTCGCTCGAATTCGTGCAGACGCCCAAGCAGTTGTTCGTGCTGGCCGAATTTCTCACTCAGACGCGCAGGATATATATCGATGAGGCAATGCCGCCCAAGGAGGAGATATTTCCCAGCTACAACGGCTATTCAGTCGCACACTGGGAGGGCGACGTACTGGTGGTTCAGACTCAGGCCGTGCGCGAAAACGTGAAATTCATGGACATGCCACGTTCAGCGAACATGCGGATCACTGAGCGCATCCGCCTCGTATCGCCAGACCGTCTCGAGGATCATGTCGTGATTGATGATCCGGCCGTTTTGCTCAAGCCCTATGAATTCACCTTCGGATATCGCCGACTCAACAACTACAAGATTCCCGAAAATGTCTGCGACAATAACCGCTACAGCGTGGGTGCGAACGGCGAGCCCACTCTGAATGCCGATCCGGATAAAGATCAAAGCAAGAAATAAGACGATGGCTTCTATGCCATTTTGGTGAAGGAGGAATTATGAGTAACTGTAAGGTAGCCTTGCTTGGAGCCGCCTTCGGCATGCTCATGACCGATGGATCTTTCGCGCAGCAGACTGACGGCAAGCCCGCTGCAAATCCCCCCGTGGCGGTCCGTGTTGATGAACGGGGCACGGTCCACATTTCCGAACTCGAGGTGCCGGTATCGAGCTACATGAGCGAGGCTGCCAAAAAATCTTTCATTGAGTCCGGCAGTGGAAACGCCAACCCGATCTGGTCGGACGTCAACGCACCGATCGAAAAGCTCCGGCAAATGTCGGAGGGGCCGGCCAAGATGGGGGCCGACTTTGCCCGCAAGGAATTTCCGGTCGATATCGAAGCGCGCGAGATCGCCGGCGTTCCGGTTAGTATCATCACCCCGAAAAATGGCGTGGCGCCTCGCAACAAAAATCGTGTTCTGATCGAGCTGCACGGCGGCGGCTTCTTCACCGGGGCTGAGGGTCAGGCGATGCTGGATTCGATCCCGATCGCGGCGGTTGGCGGTTACAAGGTTATCGCCGTAAACTATCGCCAGGGTCCGGAAAATCGATTCCCTGCCGCCACGCGGGATGTTGCGGCTGTCTACAAGGAGCTTCTGAAAAGCTACAGTGCGTCCAGCATCGGCATTTATGGCTGTTCGACGGGCGGCAGCCTGACGGCCATGTCGGCCGCATGGTTCCAGAAGGAAAAGCTGCCGCGCCCTGGCGCCATCGGCATATTCAGCGGCGGCGCTTACGCCGGATTTGAGAACTTGCCCGATTCGCCCGGCGCATGGGGTGGCGATAGCCGTTATGTAGCACCGGGCCTGGTCGGCGAACCGCTGTGGCCGATCGATCCGAAGAAGGTCTCTCTACCCGCCGCGACGGAAGCCTATCTCAAAGGCGTCGACCTGACCGGCCCCCTTGCTTCCCCAGCCCTGCATGCCGACGTGCTGGCGAAATTCCCACCCACGTTAATCATCTCGGGCACCCGCAGTTTCGGCATGAGCGCAGCTGTGCAGACGCATCGCGAACTCACGAAGGCGGGGGTCGACGCCGATCTGCATCTGTGGGACGGACAGGGTCATTGCTTCTACTATGATTTCAGCCTGCCGGAATCACAGGAGGCTTTCGCTGTCATAACGAAGTTCTTCAACCAAAAACTGAAACCCTGATCGGCCGATCATGTCTTTGAGCAGACGCGATCTCCTGCAGCAAGCAGTCTCCGGGGCAATTCTCGCTCCGCTTGCGATTTCGAGCGCGCCCATCGCAGCGAGATCGCGGAGCAAAGCTTCGTCTCCAAAATCTGCTCTTCGCCGCGAAGATACGATCCTCCGGCTCGGTGGTCTCGGCGACGGCTACAAGATGACCTGGGCGGCAGATGACTGCCAGTATTTCGGAGTCAACGATGGTTCGGGATGGCTCGGAAAGCCCCTGAGATTCTACAACAGCCGGATGTGGGCGGCGGTCGGCGATCCCACCAACGTGTCGTTTCGCGATGTTACGGGATATCCGGAACTGGACAAGATGGCCCGGCCGGACGATGCCCCCAGCTATTACGGTCATGGGACGCTGGCGGTACGCGGACAGCTCTATCAATTCCTGAGCACGCTGGATCAACGCACCAAAACGCCGCGCCATTGGACAGGTACGAAATTGATCCGCTCATGCGACAACGGACGGACTTGGCTCAACCAGGATGGCTCGTCGCCCGTGGCATGGGAAGATTGGGGGCAGCAGGCCAAAGGCCTGATCTTTTTCCAGGAACCTCAAGGCTGCTTCTCCCTCATTTCGATCCTTCAAATGGGGCGAGACTATTCGGCAAATCGCGACGGGTACATATACATGTATTCGCCCAACGGCAGCATCGACGGACAAATGAATGAGCTGGTGATGTGCCGCGTTCCAATCGAGCGCATCGCCGACCGAGCGAGCTATTCCTATTTCGCGGATCGTCGCGGGGACGGCAGCGCACGCTGGACGCACGACGTTCACGGCCGGGCAGTCGTTCACTCCTTCCCGCCTGAATGGGTCAACCGCACAAACCTTTTCTCCGGCGACCTCGTGGTGGAGGCATGGCTGCCGAGCGTCGCTTATGTCGCGGCGCTGGATCTCTATCTGATGGCCGCCAGCGGCACCGGTTGCGCGCCGGACGGCACCGAGTTCGGCAAGCCCAGCTATCTCGGCTTGTGGGTCGCGAAGACGCCCTGGGGGCCGTGGAGCCAGATTCTTGAGGAAACGGCCTGGATGCCGGACGGCGCCCCTGCCGCCTGCGCCTACGCTCCGCAGATCGCGCCGAAGTGGATCGCCGCCGACGGCAGATCCTTCTGGCTCGTCTGGGCAGATCTGCAAGGCATACGTTCGTTCACGCGCGACAGGTCGCTGTTGGCGGCGGACCTGGCAAAAGCGGCGGACATTAATGAACGCACGGAGATCATCGCCGCATTTCATCGCAAGAAATTGCCACATTATGCCTTCAACGCACAGCGCGTCGATTTGGTGTTCTAGGATTGAAGTAATGAAGAGTCTCTGCGCCGCTATTCTGTGCTTGATGGCGTCCCCCATCTTTGCTGCCAGTCCATTCGACGGAACCTGGCTGTGGGACGCGGCCTCTACGGAACTGTCCGACAAACCGGACATCTATCTGCTCAACAACGGCATGTATCGCTGCCAGAACTGCGCTTCGCCCTATGAAGTTCCAGCCGACGGGCAGGCCCACCCCGTCAACGGCCAGCATAATTATGACGCGCTAGCGGTAACAATAGTTGATCCCCGCAATGTCCGGGTCGATGCCACAAAAGCAGGCAAGCCAATGGCATCGACCACCTTCAGGGTATCCAGCGACAACAAGCAGCTCGTATCGGAATCGACGGACCTTTCGGCAGCTAGCCCGGTCACTTCGCGTCTCCTGTCGGAGCGGATCGAAGGCGGCCCCGCCGGATCGCATGCCCTGTCCGGCTCCTGGCGCCAGAACCGGCTTGAGGGAGTGTCGGAGAGCGGGGCGACTGTGACCCTCCAAGTGACGAACATGGGCGTCAGCTTCAGCGATCCCACCGGATTCAACTATCACGCCAAATTCGACGGCGCCGAGTATCCCGTTCACGGGATCGAAGGAAATCGCACGGTTAAGGTCCGCCTAATCGGCAAGGATACGTTCGAGGAGACCACGAAGCAGGACGGAAAGGTGGTGAGCGTCATACGCCTTACCGTCGCGGCGGACGGAAGCACGGCCCGGTACATCAGCGAGGATCTGCACGAAGGTGTCACCACGCGCGGTATTCTGCGCAAACAAGCGGGCAAAAGGGCTTCGCCGAACAAGGAAGGACAGCCAAGATGAAGCGATTGAAAATCATTCTGTTCGTATCGCTCCTATCGACGGCAGCGACCGCCGCATTTGCCGAAGATGCGGCGAAAGTTGAGGTGGACGCCGCTGGCACGGCCACAGTCACGCAGCTGAAGGTACCGCTCTCGAGCTATATGAGCGAAGAGGCGAAAAAGGCCTTCATCGAAACCGCGCAGAAACCGATTGACCCCGCCTGGATGGATTCGAACGCGCCAATCGATAAGCTGCGCACGCTCGACGAAGCGGAGCTCAAGCCTCAGGTCGACCGTGCCATGACGCTCTACCCAGTGAACGTCGAGAACAGGCAGTTGGCCGGCGTCCCGACGCGCGTCATTACACCCAAGAGTGGCATCGCGCCCCGTAACAAGAACCGTGTGCTGATCGAGCTGCACGGCGGGGGGTTCTTCACCGGCGCGGGCGGCCAAGCTCTGCTCGAATCTATTCCCTTGGCGTCGATCGGCGGGTACAAGGTCATCGCCGTAAACTATCGCCAGGGACCGGAGCACAAATATCCCGCCGCGACCGAGGACGTGGTTTCGGTCTACAAGGCGTTGCTCAAGGACCACGCCGCTGCGGACATCGGTATATTCGGCTGCTCTGCGGGCGGCAGTCTCACAGCCATGGCAGTAGCATCCTTCCAGAAGCAGGGTCTGCCCAAACCGGGCGCGATCGGCCTCTTCGGCTCCCCCGCTTTCGCCGGCTTTCTCGCGGCGCCAAGCGCGCCCGGCGCCTGGGGTGGTGACAGCCGGTTCACGGCCCCCGTTCTGGTCGGGGAGCCGCCACAGCCGATTGGAGACGAGCCCATGCCGTTCCCGAAATCAGCGACCGGCTATCTTCAAAATGTGGACTTGAGCGACCCTTTGGTTTCGCCGGGAATGTATCCCGATATTCTGGCGAAGTTCCCTCCGACCCTCATACTAACCGGCACGAGGGCGTTCGACATGAGCGCTGCCATCCAGACTCACAGGGAACTGGTAAAGGCGGGAGTCGAAGCGCAACTGAGCGTCTGGGACGGTATGGGTCACTGCTTCTTTGGAAATCCGAATTTGCCGGAATCGCGGGAAGCCTTTTCAATCATGGCGAAATTCTTCGACCACCGTCTCCAATGAAACGATTCCTATAATCGGCTCAGCCCGGGGAGCCGCCTGTCTGGCGCTTTGGCTTTTTCTGCGCCGCCTTCCGTGCCATATTCGCCGCTGCCTTGCGCGCGTGGGAACGTGCGTCCGCTGAATTTCTCACGATTTTGTTGGCGACAACATGCGCGTTGATCAGACTTTTGACGCCGATGTTCTGGAACAATATATCGTTAACGTCCCGTACCACCGGACTGATCCGCTCTACCTCCTTTTCGCCTTTTGAGGTTAGCGTCACGAGAATGCTTCGCCGGTCGGCCTCGTTGCTCCGTTTAGAGAGAAGGCCTTTGGTTTCCAATCGGCCTATTTCCGTCGTGACGTGCGTTGGAGCCATTGCAAGATGCGCCGCCAGATCCTTGATCGTGACGCCCCTTCCGCCCTGTTGTGATGCAACTCCCATGAGCACCGCGAACTGCGACGGCGTAAGATGAAGGATACGCGCGAATACACTCCTGCATGAAAGCAGTTTTTCAACGCTCAATGCCAAGGCATAGATTGCTTCGCGAAACAGTTGATCCGTTCCGTCTTTCAGGAACTCTTCGCGAGACGTAGTCAGAGGAGGATGAAATCTCGGCATCTATTTTCTCTTGAGGCGACCCCGTAGGAATAAGCCGGAGCGGCTTTGAGTCACCATATCATCAGAAACCGGCGGGTGTCTCAAGCAATTTTCTCCGTTTCGTTATTGGGTCATTCGCGCGGCGCATGCATTTGCAAGACTGCTGTTTGCATTTCGGGAAATGCCGTTTGAATCACCAAAACAAGTTGACAAAACCGCAGCGAGCGCGGAGCATGTTTTATACATTATGTATGTAATTTGCCGAGGCGGCGCTGGATCGGGGGCGGCAATAATGAATGCTCAGGGGACCGTCGTACCGCGCTGGCCAAAGCGGCTCACCGTGCTGCTGCTCTGCTTCCTGGCCACGTTCGTTTGCTTTCTCGATCGCGTGAACATGTCGGTAGCCGCGATCGCGATGCAGGAAGAATTCGGCTGGTCCGAAACTACCAAGGGACTGGTATTGTCCTCCTTCTTTGTTGGTTACCTCATCTTTCAAGTTCCAAGCGGCTGGCTGGCCAGCCGGTTCGGCGGCAGGCACGTGATGACCATCGCGATCATATGGTGGTCAGCGTTCACCATTCTTACGCCGCTGGCGGCCGCCGTCTCGCTGCCGTTGCTGATGGTGGCCCGCATCGGCATGGGTTTAGGCGAAGCCGCCACCTTCCCGGCCGCCTATTATCTGGGCGCTCGCTGGTTCCTGCCGGCAGAACGATCACGATTTGTAGGCGTCCTGCTGACAGGCATACCCGCTGGAACTCTCTTCGCCTTGCTCACCACTGGCTGGTTCATTCGCGCATGGGGATGGCAATCGGTTTTTTTCGCCTTCGGGGCGTTCGGCCTTGTCATCTGCGCGCTGTGGTTCGCGCTGATCCGTAATAGCCCTGCTGAACATCCGCGCATTTCGGAGGCAGAGCACGCGTTGCTGACCCAAATGGAAGGCAACGGCGAAGATCGAAGGCGATCGACGCCATGGAAGGAACTGCTCTCCCAGCCCCCGGTGTGGGCGCTGGTGTTCAACCATTTCTGCAGCAATTGGATACTTTATGTCCTGCTGACATGGCTGCCCAGCTACTTCATGCAGACCCAGAAGCTCAATATCGTCAGCGCGGGGCTGTATTCGGCCGCGCCGTGGCTTTCGATGGTGGTGATGGGCAACCTCGCCACGGCGCTCGCGGATCGGATGATCCGGCGCGGTTTAGACGTGACATTGGTCCGCAAGCTTTTCCAGTTAATCGCGCTGATCGGCGCGGCAGCGGCGCTGCTGGCGGTGCGAGGCGTGACCGATTCCGGACATGCGCTTCTGCTAATGTGTGCGGCCTTGGGATTCCTGGGCCTTACATGGGCGGGCTTTTCTCCGAATCACCTCGAAATCGCTCCGCGCCACGCCGACGTGCTTGTGGGTCTAAGCAACACCGCGGGAACCATTCCGGGGGCCATCGGCGTCGCGGCCACAGGTTGGCTCGTCGATCGCACCGGATCGTTCGATTCACCCTTTTTCGCGGCCGCATGTGTTGGGGTGGCCGGAGCTATCGCGTGGCTTGGTTTCGCGACCGGCAAGCGGATTATCGATTGAGCAGGCCGTATCGCGGAGCAGCGATCGAAACCTTGACAGCTACAACTTGTATGTATTTAATTGGACTCATAATCGCATCGACAAACGAGGATAGCATGGCATTTTACGACAATTACAAGAACGTGCTCGTCGAGAAGAAGGATGGAATCACGACGGTCACGCTGAACCGACCCGACAAACGCAATGCCATGAGTCCCGATCTTGATGAAGAGATGCTGGATTGTATCCTGCAGTTGGAAGCGGATCCGGAAACACTCGTGCTGGTGCTGACGGGTGCCGGCAAAGCATGGTGCGCGGGCATGGATCTTAAGCTCTATTTCCGCGAGCTGGAAGGCGATCCGAAAAACGCGGCCAAGCATGTGCGCACGGAATGGGCGACCCATCAATGGCGCTGGTATCGTCTTTACAATTTCCCCAAGCCCACCATCGCCATGGTGAATGGCTATTGCTTCGGCGGAGCATTCACGCAGCTGGTGGCGTGTGACTTCGCCATCGCGGCCGACAGCGCCGTCTTCGGCCTGTCGGAAGTGAATTGGGGCGTGATACCGGGCGGTCTCGTCAGCAAGGCCTTCAATGCCGCGGTCAATTATCGCGACGCGCTGTATTGGTCGATCACAGGCAAGCCATTTGATGGCCCGGTCGCGGCGCGCATGGGCTTGGTCAATGAATCCGTTCCCCATGAACAACTACGGGATGCGGTTATGGGCCTCGCTGGGCAATTGGCATCGCTCAATCCCGAAGCCGTTCGCGCGACCAAGCAGGCCATCAAGGCTACGCGGGAAATGACCGCGGAGCAGGCTCACGAATATCTGATGGCGAAAAACGGCCAGCTTTCCCACCGCGATGCGGAGGGCGGATATTTCCAGGGAATCTCCAAGTTCATCGATACCAAGGCCTACCGGCCGGGCTTCGAACCCTATCCTCGAGAAACAGTGGAAGCTCGCTGATGTCGTCCATCGGGCCTCCCCTCAGCGACATCAAGGTTGTCGAGATTGGCACGATGGTAACGGCACCACTGGCGGCGATGCTGCTTGCTCAGCTTGGCGCGGAAGTAATCAAGGTTGAGAATCCGGAAGGGGGCGATCCCTTTCGCAAATCCACGGGCGATGCCTACAGCCCGAATTTCATCGCCTACAACCAGAACAAGGCAAGCGTGCAACTAAACCTGGCATCTTCGGAAGGCCGGGCTGCGCTTTTCGAACTTTTAAAAACCGCCGATATCCTCGTGGAGAATTTCAGGCCGGGGGTTATGGATCGGCTCGGCTTGACCACGGGCGCGCTCAAAACGGCAAATCCGGCACTCATCCACTGTTCGATTACTGGATTTGGTACGGACGGTCCCTATGCGACAAGGCCCGCTTACGACACGGTTGGCATCGCCCTTTCTGGTATTCTTCATATGTACCTGGATCGGGAACAACCACAGGTTTATGGTCCGACGCTCGCCGATAACGCGACCGGCCTTTATGCCTTAGGAGGGATTCTGGCGGCGTTATATGCGCGGCAAAGGACCGGCGAAGGCCAGCGGGTCGAACTCAATATGCTGGAAAGCGCGATCGCCTTCGTGCCGGATGCCTTCGCTTATTCCACACAACTGAATGTGCAATATGGGCCGACTTCGCGGGTGGCCACATCGCAATCCTTCGCCTGGACGTGTGCGGATGGCCGGGCTGTGGCCGTTCATCTTTCGGTGCCCGAAAAATTCTGGTGGGCGCTGCTCGATGCAATGGAAGTACGGGATTCGATTGGGGCAGATCCGCGCTTTCAGACGCCGCTCGATCGCATCCGCAATTACGAGATGCTGGCATCGGCGCTGGGCGTCGTCATCGCTACCCAACCGCGTTCCTATTGGGAAGAAGCCTTCGCGTCGCACGATATTCCCTTCGCCCCCGTCCACACGATCCCCGAAGTCATCGATGATCCGCAGGTGCGCCACCTGGGTACGTTCGCCGAAGCCGTTCATGAAACCGAGGGGAAGGTGGTCGGGATACGCACCCCCCTGCGCATCAACGGTATACGCTCGGAAGTGATCGCGCCTCCCACGCTTGGCGAGCATGCAGCACCCACTCCAAAAAAATGAGATTAGCGGTAGCAAAATCTCAAATTTGACGGCGACAACGCATATTCAACGCTTGCGAATCATACATTAAAATCGTAGTTAATACATACGATATGTACTAAATAATGGTGCGGGCTTTCCCATTGAACCGAGCGCAAAATTGTGCAGCTCGGATAGGGACCGCGTAGCATAAGTCGTTGTTGATGCCACGTATGCATGCCGTGCGATCCGATCGCTAGTGAATTTGTTGCTTCTGTTCTCGCACCAAGATTCGCCTGATCAGCAATAAACGTGCCCGATACCGCAGAACTTAACCCAAATTCCCAATGGTTTTCTCATTTGCAGTAATCTGCAAGACAAAGGGGGAAATAATGGCAATGAAAAATCTTTTACTGTCCTCAGCAATGATGATCATCCTGCTGACGGCCACTGTTCCCGCAGCAGCGCAAGAGCAAGCCGGTGAGATTGTCGTCACCGCCCAAAAACGTGAGCAGAACTCGCTGGATGTTCCCATGTCGATTACCGCGGTATCCGGCAAGGATTTACGAGCTCAGGGGGTCAAAAACATTCTCGATTTGTCGAATGTTGTTCCTTTCGTCAACATCTCTCGAAATCTGGGTACGCCCAATATCTATATTCGCGGCATCGGCTCTTCGTTTTTGAACGTTGGTGGCGATCCGTCGATCGCGTTTCATACCGATGGCGCCTATGTTTCACGCGCGCGCGCCCTGATCAGCGGTTTATATGATATCGAGCGCGTCGAGGTGTTGCGTGGTCCGCAGGGCACGCTCTACGGTCGGAATGCCACAGGCGGCACGATCAATATCATAACCCGGAAACCGACCGATCAGCTTACCGGCTATGCGCGGGCGACCCTGGGAAATTACAGTCGTCATGATTTCGAGGCGGCCGTTGGCGGCCCGATCGTTGATGGCCTGCTGAAGGGACGGCTAAGCTTGGTTTCGTTGAATCACGGCGGCTTGGGCAGGAATCTCAGGCTGAACGAGAAAATCGATGACCAAGCGGAATGGGGCGCGCGTGGACAATTGCTGTTCGAGCCCGCCGACCGGTTCAGCATCCTCCTCATCGGCGACTATTATAAGGCGGATGACAACGCCTTTGGATGGCATATCAGCGGGCCAAGCGTGCCGGGCATTCCGCTTACGTCCGTCGTCCTCGGCGGGTCCGGCGTTCCAAGCAACGTCAGGAATATCGACAGTCTCATTCCCAGCCGACGCAATGTCGAGATCTATGGATTCAGCGGCACCGTTGATATCGGCCTGACGGATAATCTCAGTGCCAAATCGATCACGGCCTACAGGAATTCCGTATCTGACGTAAGATCTGACATTTCCGGTGGCGTTCCGCCTGGGCCGCCGACGCCGAAGCCGCTGGGATCGATGGCGCAGTTCGAGGATGCTCACTGGTTCAGCGAAGACGCGCAGCTTTTGTGGTCGTCCGACAGGCTCCACGGCCTGCTAGGCGTCTATTATTTCGACGAGTTCCTCCACGGCCAGGTCACCGTCCCGTTCGCCGTGCTTCCCGTTATCGGATCGACCGGCCTTGGGCTGTTGCCCGTGCCCTTCCCGGCAAACTCGCTATTCCAGCAACTCGGCACGGTCAAAACAAGAGCATGGGCGTTGTACGCGAACCTCGAATATCAGCTCACTGATCGGCTGTCGGTGACCGGAGGCATACGGTATAGCAACGAACATCGGAGCCGGCAGGGATTCTTCACCGCGCCGACACCGTTCGCCAACACGATTGTTCCATCGGTCGGCGCGCGAACGTGGGATGCCTTCACACCAAAGGGAACGATCGATTACCGCATCGGTAATGATCTTCATCTGTACGCGACGGTCGGGCGAGGCTTCAAGAGCGGCGTGCTCGTTGCGGGCAGTCCCAATCCCGCGGTCGAGCCGGAAACCGTCACAAGTTATGAGGCCGGCTTGAAAGGGAGCGTGATGGACGGCGCGGCGCAAATCACGTTTGCTGGCTTTTATAATGATTATAAGAACCTCCAGCTGAACCGGGTGGTAGGCGCATCCGTCCTTCTCGAAAATGCTGCCAATGCGAAGGTTTCCGGTATCGAGGCGGATGTTCGCATGCGTCTTTCAAGGACTCTTTCTCTTGATCTGCAGGGCACATGGGTAAATTCCAAATTCGGGCAATACGACATTGTCGATCCGACGCGGCCTACTGCGGGCCTGCAGCATTTGCGTGGCAACCATTTGCCCCAGGCCCCTGAATTCACGTTGCACGCCGACGTACAAAAAACCTTCGTGCTGCCGGGTAACAGCAAGATAGAAGCGCGGGCCGACTGGTCGTGGAAAGATGCGACCTATTTTGATCCGTTCAACGCACGGAATAATTACCAGCCGGCATATCATTATATCGGCGCTCGCTTGGGCTGGACCAGCGCGGACGATCATTTGTCCGTCTCGCTCTGGGGCAAAAACCTTACCAACAAGACGGCGATAACGGCCGCGGCGATCTCTTCGGACTTCAACGGCTTCCCGCAACTCGTCTCGCTCAACGAACCGAGAACATTCGGGGTGGACCTGGAGTTTCGATATTAGGCCGGTAGCCGATGGATGGTTTGCCGTGTTGTTGTGGGGCGTGCGTTACTGGCCTCTGGCTGGAGCGCCCGGCCGCGGCTGCCAGGCCTCGCTCACAATCTCTCGCGCCTGCCCATCAAATTCCACTATCCCACCCCTTCCTGACAGAACGAAAACGCGGCCTCGTTTCCGCATTCAGGCACTCACAGACAGTTACAGCATCGCCCGTAACAGTTTCAAAACCGCTATCCGTATATTGACCGCAAGCTCCTGCGTTAAACGGTGGCGAGATCGTCCAAAAAGCCGGAGTCCAGGCAGACTGCCATCGGGCATGAAGTGAGCCCTTTCAATGAAGTCATCCGAAAGCAATGCTCTGCCGCACGTCCCGCCCAAGGGTGATCTAGTAGGACGGAGCATATATGAAGAAATTCGCAGATCTCAAATTTAGGTTTGGTATTTGTCTCGCCGCTGTAGCCGCGCCGGCCACGGCCCATCATTCCTTCGCGATGTTCGACCAGAACCGCCAGGTTGAGCTGAAAAATGTCACTGTGACGCGGTTCGAATGGACCAATCCACACTCGTTCGTGTACGTAAAAGACGGCACGACAACCTATATGTTGGAGTGCAGCAGCCCGAATCTCATGACCCACCAGGGATGGAAATTTAACACCCTGAAGACGGGCGATGAAATCGGGATCATCTTCTATCCGCTGCGCGATGGCAAGCCCGGCGGCATGCTCAAGACGGTGAAGTTTCGTTCCGGCCAGTCGCTTAATGCGTGGTGATCACGAGATATGATGTCTTCCTATCCGGAATTTGCGCAACGATGCTTAGGGAGGAGCTACCGGTGAGCGGCCTCAAGATTTTTAAAGGCATGGCCTTCATTGCCGCCATTGCCGCGATCTTCACACACCTTAGCGCGGTATCGGCAGCCTCCGTCGTTCCTGGACCCAATATCTCTGGCGTATGGGAACGCTATCCCAGCCCCTTTTCAAACGATGCGGATGTGTTCGCGGACCTGCCCGTGCCAGATGGCGGGCCGGACCTGAAGGAGCCTTATGCGAGTGCATGGAAAGCGCAACGCACGAAGCGACTCGCGGCGATTCAGGTCGGAAAGCCCCTGGTTGACGCCAGCACGCTCTGCCTGCCCGAAGGCATGCCTACCATAATGGGCGCGATCTACCCAATCCAGATCCTCCAGACTCCGGGCCAGGTCACGGTGCTTGCGGAATTCCTGACGCAGACACGGCGTATCTACCTCGACCAGCCGATGCCTGCACCGGATGATCTCGCCCCGTCCTATTATGGGTTTTCCAGTGGCCGCTGGGATGGGGACACTTTGGTGATCGAAACACGCGGGATCCGTGAGGATGTACAGTTCTTCGAAATCCCACACAGTGCTGCGATGAAGATTACCGAACGCCTTCGGCTGATCGGACCGGATCTGATGGAAAACAAGATCGTGATCGACGATCCGGCCTATTTAAAAAGGCCCTATATCGTGACCTTTGGCTATCGCAGGAAAAATGATTATCGGATCATGGAATATGTCTGCGATCACCTCAAGGACGTGATAAACAAGGATGGCACGGTTTCCATCGATGCATCAGATGGTGCGCGCTGATCGCTCGCTTCTGCCGAGCTGTTGCAAGTCATGAGCCGGGCTTCAAAAGCTGGCCACCTTGAGCGGCCGCGCAACCAGCAGCGACGTGCTCAAGTTCAAGTTGCCCAGCGCACGCACTTCATAAAGCGCCTCGAACGCAGTGCTCCCGCCCGTATGTTGTGCGAGGAGATCGAGCTGCCGACGATCGGCGACCAGTTCCGCCATCCGCGATACCGCTGCATCGTTCATACCCGCTATGATAAGAACTCGCTTGCCCAAAGGGCCAGGCAAGCTAGCGACATAGCCATAATCATAATCATAATCGTAGGTGCGGTTGTTGGAACTGGTCTCATCCGATGGTTTAGACCCGGCCATATAATGTTTGCCCGACGCTCGATCGACGATTTCGTCAGACGACACATCCTGTTCAAACCCCGAGGCGTGGAAGAGCGGACCCTGCAACGCGCCGAGCCCATCGAGCCGCCCTATATAGATCAGGTCTCTGGTCTTGAGCACTTCATAGGAAAGCGATGACGCGGGTATCAAATCGGGCATTTCGACACTGTGCTCAAGGGCATGAATGACAGGCATCAGCGACCAAACCGCTTTCAGCGTCGCTCCGGAGGCATAATGGATGTCAAGGTCATATAATTTGTAAAAATCCTTTGGATGTCCAACGAGATAGGCATCAAGATCCTTACGCGACCGGATATCCGGTTGCATGATCAGTCTCTCCACATCCTTTTCGTTCTTGGTTTCAGCAAAAAAATACGAATCACCAACGACGATCTGCGCGGGTTGCGCTCCTGCGGAAAGCGATCCCCAAAAGCTGGTGGCCGCCAGCACATTCGGCTCGCGCCGCTGATGCCCCGTCAGTATCAACGCTCCCCAAAGCAGGGCATTAATGGCCAGAATGACTGTACCAATCCGCTTTGCGCTGACTCTCGCCCGGGCGCGCGACGAAGAAATATCCTGTCCCGCTTCAGACGGAGGATCGAAAAGCACGACACGATATTCGCCATTGGGAATCAACAATCGGGGGCCTGAGCTTCCTTCATAGAAGCTCTCCAGACGCTGCCGCAAGCGATGGACATGAACCCGCACCATGGAATCTTGGGACGGGTCAAACGTCGATGCTTTGCCAAACACGGCGAGCGCAATCTCGATCTCCTTGGGAGCTCGCTTATCCGCAGACCGATCAAGCAGATAGTCGAACAGCTGTATGAATGTGGCCGATCGGCTTTCCATTAAGCTCGTGCGAAATCGTTCCGCCTCGGCTTCGATCACGGACCCGATCAGATCCCGGGCAGAGTTGGA
>Ga0068853_100001114_pt1 | contig 19028 bp, 18 predicted proteins | sample KBSCornC32_FD_65655 | JGI IMG/M metagenome (GOLD analysis project Ga0068853, IMG submission 65655) | Corn rhizosphere microbial communities from Kellogg Biological Station, Michigan, USA - KBS Corn C3-2 | ecosystem: Host-associated > Plants > Roots > Rhizosphere > Soil ...
TCAGCGCCCCACCACGCGCAGATGCTTGCGCGGCGCCGCCTTCGCACGCCGGCGGGTGGCTTTCTCCGGCTCGTACACCATGTAGACATCCGCGCGCTGGTAGTGGCTGCCGGGCCGCGGTGCCGCGTGGTGGACGAAGCCGCCGCTCTCGTACAGCTGCAGCGCGGGGCCGAGGCGCTTGCTCGATTCGAGGAACAGCGTGCGGCCGCGCCGGCGTTCGAACTCGGCGATCACGCCGTCGAGCAGCCTGCGGCCCGCGCCGAAGCCGCGGAAGCCGCTTTCGACCGCCATCTTCGACAACTCGTACACGCCGGGCGCCTCCTTCAGCAGCGCGCACGTGCCGATCACTTCGCCGTCGAGCGTCGCGAACAGGATCGTGCCGCCCGCCTCGATCACGTGCGTCTGCGGATCACCGAGCACGGCGCGATCGACGTCCTCGAGCGTGAACCAGCGTTGCAGCCACTCGACGTTGAGGCGCTCGAAGTGCGGCGCCCAGTCGCTCCGGTACGGCGCGATGTCGATCGTTGCGTTCTTCAGGCGCGCATGGTGCGCGCGGATGTCGGCGGCGAGGCGTCCGCTCGCGATGTCCGCCTCGAACGCACCGAGTGCGTCGAGGAGCGTGCCGCCGCCCCGCGCGGCCGCCGCCGCGGCCGCGCGGCGGATGGCGCACCAGACGGGACCGAGGCGGTCGAGCTTGCGCTCGGCGTCGGCGGACAGTTCGAGCACGCCGCGCCGCGCGTCGCTGCGATCGGTACGGCGCGTGATCCAGCCCTGCGCGCGCAATTTCGCCGCGAGCTGGCTCACCGCGGGGTGCGTCTGCCCGATCGCGGCGGCGATCTCGGTGACCGAGGCGGGCCCGCGCACCTGCAGGTAGCGCAGCACGGGGAACCAGTGCGCGTCGAGGTCGTGCCCCGTTTCGCGATAGGCGGCGTTGGCCGCCGCGTACAGGCTTTCGCTGACCGCCTTGAGCCGGCTGCCGAGCGCGAGCTCGCCTTGCCCATGCAGGAACATCGGTTGTCCGTCGGCAATTACGTAAGTACTTACATTACTGCGTCAAGAGCAGTCGCGCAAGACTGCCGCGCGCGGCCGCGGCGCACTAGGATTCCCCTGCGGCGAGCCGCCGCGCTGGCGTACGGAACGTGCCATGGCGACCCCTTCGATCGTTCTGCGGCAGGTCGACGACGCGCTCGTCGCGACCACGCGCACGCTGTTCCGCGAGTACGCGGCGACGATCGGCGTCGACCTCGAATACCAGGGCTTCTCGGCCGAACTGGCCGGCCTGCCGGCGCCGTACCTGCCGCCGCAGGGCGCGCTGTTCGTCGCATTCGTCGACGACGCGGTCGCCGGATGCGCGGCGTTGCGCCGCCACGATGCGCGCAGCGGCGAGATGAAGCGGCTGTACGTGCGCGACGTGCACCGTGGGCTCGGCCTCGGCGCGCGCCTGGTCGACGCGATCGTCGCCGCCGCGCGCGCGGCGGGCTATGCCGAGCTGCGGCTCGACACGCTCGCGAGCATGACGGCCGCGCAGGCGCTCTACGGCCGCCTCGGCTTCGTCGAAACACCGCCCTACGGCGACGCGCACATCGGCGGCACCCGCTTCTACGCGCTCGACCTCACGCCCCCCGCCTCGTCCTGACGTGCACGAACGCGGAGCGTGCGACCGCGAGCCCGCCGTGCGCGACATGCACCCGGCGCCGTCACCGCCAATCGACGCGCCGCACACGCTCGCCGAGCACGGCGCGCGCGCGATCGAAACCTGCCGTCTCGACGTTCACGAGCACCGCCTCGGCCGCACCGCCGAGCATCGGCAGGTCGACCAGCGAATCGCTGTAGGCGACGTCCCAGGTCGGCTCGATGCCGAGTGCGGCGAGCTGGCGCAGCTTCTCGCGCCCGACGTTGCGACAGGCGATGCGCGGCCCGCCCCCGCCGTGCGCGAAGCGCGACGCGACGAGTTCGACGTCGTGCAGGCCGAGGTGGTCGAGGATCGCGCGCGCGAGTACGTGCTCGCAGCCGGTGACGACGACGACGCGGTCGCCCGCATGCCGATGCCGCCTCAGCGCGGTGAACGCCGCGCGCTGCAGGTTGCGCGCGTCGTCGGCGAGGCTGCGCCCGAACGCGTGCGCGCGCGCGTGGTAGGCGCGCTCGTCGAGCCCGCGCAGGCCCCAGTGCACGAGGCCGCGCTCGAGCGCGTGGCGGCCGCGCCGGGTCGTCGCGGCGAGGCCGAGCAGCGGCGCCGCGAGCAGCAACGGAATCGCGCGCGGCCACGCGCTCGCGTAGCGCGCTCGCATGAAGCGCGTGAACGAGTCGCCGCGCACGAGCACACCGTCGAAATCGAACAGCACGACGCGGCGCGCGCCGCCCGGCGCGTCGACGGGCGACGCGATGCAGGCCATCGGCGAACCCATCAGCGCGCGAAGAACAGGCGCGCGAGCTCCGCGCCCGGATCGGGCGCGCGCATGAATGCTTCGCCGACGAGGAACGCGTCGATGCCCGCCTCGCGCATGCGCGCGACGTCGGCGGGGGCGTGGATGCCGCTCTCGGTGACGAGCACGCGCCCGTCGTCGACGCGTGCGCGCAGGCGCAGGGTCGTGTCGAGCGAGGTCTCGAACGTGCGCAGGTTGCGGTTGTTGATGCCGACCAGCGGCGCCGGCACGTCGAGCGCGCGCTCGAGTTCGTCCTCGTCGTGCACTTCGACCAGCACGTCGAGGTCGAGTTCGGCGGCGAGCAGCGCGAGCTCGAGCAGCGCGGCGTCGTCGAGCGCGGCGACGATGAGCAGGATCGCGTCGGCGCCGATCGCGCGCGCCTCGTAGACCTGGTACGGATCGACGGTGAAGTCCTTGCGCAGCACCGGCAGCGCGCACGCCGCGCGCGCCTGCTGCAGGTACGCCTCGTTGCCCTGGAAGAAGTCGGCGTCGGTGAGTACCGACAGGCAGGCGGCGCCGCCCGCGGCGTAGCTCGCCGCGATCGCCGCCGGATCGAAGTCGGCGCGGATCACGCCGCGCGACGGGCTCGCCTTCTTCACTTCGGCGATCACCGCGGACAGGCCCGCCTCGAGCTTCGCCTCGATCGCCGCGGCGAAGCCGCGCGTCGGCGGCAGGTCGGCGGCCTGCGCGACGAGGTCGGCGAGCGGCACGCGCGCGCTGCGCTCGGCGATTTCCTCGGCCTTGCGCGCGAGGATGCGCTGCAGGATGTCGCTCATGCGCGCCCCTCGGCGGCCAGCGTGCGCGTCGCCGCGACGAACGCATCGAGCTTCGCGCGTGCGGCGCCGCTCGCGACGACCGCGCGCGCACGCTCGATGCCGTCCTGGATCGAACCGGCGAGGTCGGCCGCGTACAGCGCCGCACCCGCGTTGAGCAGCACGATGTCGCGTGCGACGCCGGGCGTGTCGTCGAGCGCCTCGAGCAGCAGCGCCTTCGACTCGAGCGCGTGCGCGACGCGCAGGTTGCGGCTCGACGCCATCACGAGGCCGAAGTCCTCCGGCTCGATCACGTACTCGCGCACGGCGCCGTCGCGCAGTTCACCGACCATCGTCGCCGCGCCGAGCGATATCTCGTCCATGCCGTCGCGGCCCCAGACGACGAGCGCATGGCGCGCGCCGAGCTGCTGCAACGCGCGCACCTGGATGCCGACGAGGTCGGGGTGGAACACGCCCATGAGGATGTTCGGCGCACCCGCGGGGTTGGTCAGCGGCCCGAGGATGTTGAACAGCGTGCGCACGCCGAGCTCCTTGCGCACCGGCGCGACGACCTTCATCGCCGGATGGTGGTTCGGCGCGTACATGAAGCCGATGCCGGTCTGCGCGAAGCAGCGCGCGACCTGCGCGGGATCGAGGTCGATCGATGCGCCGAGCGCCTCGAGCACGTCGGCGCTGCCCGACTTCGACGACACGCTGCGATTGCCGTGCTTGGCGACCTTCGCGCCCGCGGCCGCGGCGACGAACATCGACGCGGTCGAGATGTTGAACGTGTGCGCGCCGTCGCCGCCGGTGCCGACGATGTCGACGAAGTGCGCGGGCGCGCCGACGTCGACCTTCGCGGCGAGTTCGCGCATCACGCGCGCGGCGCCGGTGATCTCGCCGATCGTCTCCTTCTTCACGCGCAGCCCGGCGACGATCGCCGCGACCAGCGTCGGCGAAACCTCGCCGCGCATGATCTGGCGCATGAGCTCGACCATCTCGTCGTGGAAGATCTCGCGGTGCTCGATGGCGCGTTGCAGCGCTTCCTGCGGGGTGATCGGCATGGTCGGGTTTCGTTGCTCGCGCTCAGCGCACGCGGTAGTGGATGGAATGGATGTCCGCACGCCCCTGCCCTCCCGCGCGTTCGCCGGAGAACAGCAGGATGCCTGGGTGCGCGGGATCGACCGACGGGCCGAGGATCCAGCCGCCATCGACGTCGACGCGCGCGTCGAGCCGCTGCGCACGGACGTAGCGATCACCCTCGCGCACGGCGGACCAGAGCGCGATCGCTGCGTTCTCCACGTCGTCGGAACGCGCGAACACGAGCACGCGGCCGTCGTCGAGCCAGGCCGCGTCGAAGTCGTCGCCGGGTCCGTTGACTTCGCCGGCGAGCGGCACTGCCGCCTGCCACGCGCCGTCGCGCCAGGTACTCGTGAACAGGTCGTGGCGACCCGCGCCGCCGCGGCCGTTCGTCGCGAACAGCAGCGTGCGGCCGTCGGCGGACGGCGTCGGCGCCCATTCGTCGCCGGCGGAATTGACGCCCGCGCCGAGGTTCACCGGCGGGCCGAACGTCGCCGTCGCGGGATCGAACGCGGCCTGCCAGAGATCGTCGCCGCCGTAGCCGCCGGCGCGATTGGAGAAGAAGTAGACGCTGCGGCCGTCGGCCGCGAACGCGGGATCGAATTCGTTCGCGGGCGTGTCGAACGCGACCGCGACCGGCGCGCTCCACGCGCCGTCGCGACGCCGGCTCATCCAGATGTCCCAGCCACCCGCGCCGCCGGGCCGGTTCGTGCTGCCCCAGAGCACGCTGGCGCCGTCGGGGCTCACGGCCGCGCGGATCTCCGAATACTCCGACGAAACGACGCCGGGCAGGAACACCGAGGCGTCGCCGTCGAGCTCGAAGGCCGCTTCGCGCGAGGGTTTCGTCGCGCACGCCACGAGCAGCGCGCCCGTGGCGGCGATGGACAGGACATGGCGTGCGTGCATCGCTCCCTCCCCGGCGCGACGGCGTCAGGCCGCTTTCGGCAACGCCTGCGCGAGGAAGTTGCGCAGCATCGCGTGGCCGTGTTCGGTGAGGATCGATTCGGGATGGAACTGCACGCCTTCGATCGGCAGGCTGCGATGGCGCAGGCCCATGATCTCGTCGAGCGAACCGTCGGCGTGCTCGGTCCACGCGGTGACCTCGAGGCAATCCGGCAGCGACGACTGCTCGACCACGAGCGAGTGGTAGCGCGTCGCCTCGAACGGATCGGGCAAGCCGCGGAACACGCCCTGCCCGGCGTGATGGATCGGCGAGGTCTTGCCGTGCATGATTTCCTTCGCGCGGATCACCCTCCCGCCGAACGCCTGGCCGATCGACTGGTGGCCTAGGCAGACGCCGAACACGGGCACCTCGCCGCCGAGCCGCTGCAGCACCTCGAGCGACACACCGGCGTCGTCGGGCGTGCCCGGGCCGGGCGAGATCACGATCGCCGATGGCCGCAGCGCGCGCAGCGCAGGCAGGGTCATCTCGTCGTTGCGGATCACGCGCACGTCCTCGCCGAGCTCGCCGAAATACTGCACGAGGTTGAACGTGAACGAGTCGTAGTTGTCGATCATCAACAGCATGCGCACGCCCGTCGGACCGGTTGCCGGAGGACGAGTATAAGGCGGAACGGCAGCACGCCCGGGTATGGACGGCTGCGCGCTCAGGCCGCGTCGGGAGCGGCCGGGGCGGCGGCGCGCGGCTGGAACCAGCGCGCGAGACCGTCGATCGACTCGCACATGCTGCGCGCGATCTCGCGTTCGCCCATGACCGCGGCGTCGGCGCCGCAGCCGAGCAGGTAGGCGACTTCGTCGTCCGAATGCGCGCGCGCGAGCACCGCGATCGCCGGATTCGCCTCGCGCGCGTGGCGGATGATCTGGCCGGCCTCGAGCGCCTGCGGGATCGCGACGACGATCGCGCGTGCGCCGGCGACGTGCACGGCGGCGAGTCGCTCGGCCGCGGCCGCATTGCCGGCCAGCGCGGGAATGCCGAGCGCGCGGGCGCGCTCGACCGCGTCGACGTCGGGTTCGATCAGCGCGAGCGGCGTGCCTTCGTCGTGCAGGCGCTGGCCGACCAGCGAGCCGACGCGGCCGAAGCCGACGAGGATCACGTGGTCGCGCTCGGGCAGCGGCGGCCCGGGCGGCAGGTCGGGTTCGCGCGGCGCCGCGGCCGCGGCGGCGGCATCGCGTCGCGCGAGCCAGCGGTCGAGCGCGACGAACAGCAGCGGGTTCGCGCAGATCGACAGGATCGCGCCGGCGAGCACGAGGTCGCGGCCGTCCTTCGGCAGCAGGCCGAGTTCGATGCCGAGCCCGGCGAGGATGAAGGCGAACTCGCCGATCTGCGCGAGGCTCGTCGCGATGGTCAGGCCGACCTCGGCCGGACGGCCGAACGCGCGCACGATCGCGAACGCACCGATCGACTTGCCGACGAGGATGATCGCGAGCACGCCGAGCACGGGCAGCGGCGCGCGCACGAGGATCGACGGGTCGAACAGCATGCCGACCGAGACGAAGAACAGCACCGCGAACGCGTCGCGGAACGGCAGCGACTCCTGCGCGGCCTGGTGGCTCAGCTTCGACTCGTTGAGCACCATGCCGGCGAAGAACGCGCCGAGCGCGAACGAGACGCCGAACAGCATCGCGGAAGCGTAGGCGACGCCGAGCGCGATGCCGAGCACGGCGAGCGTGAACAGTTCGCGCGAACCGGTGCCCGCGGTGCGCTCGAGCAGCCACGGGATCGCGCGCCGGCCGACCACCAGCATCACCGCGACGAACGCGGCGACCTTGGCGAGCGTGAGGCCGAGCGCCGCGTACAGGTTCACGCCCTCCTGCGCGGTGCCGCCGAGCAGGCCCGCGAGCGCGGGCAGCAGCACGAGGGTGAGCACCATCGCGAGGTCCTCGACGATGAGCCAGCCGATCGCGATGCGCCCGCGCTGCGTCTCGAGCAGGCCGCGTTCTTCGAGCGCGCGCAGCAGCACGACCGTGCTCGCGGTCGACAGCGCGAGGCCGAGAACGAGGCCGCTGCCCGCCGGCCAGCCCATCGCCCACGCGAGCAGCATGCCGAGCGCGGTCGCGATCGCGATCTGCACGGCCGCGCCGGGCAAGGCGATCGCGCGCACCGCGAGCAGGTCGCCGAGCGAGAAATGCAGGCCGACGCCGAACATGAGCAGGATCACGCCGATCTCCGACAGCTCCGGTGCGAGCGCCTGGTCGGCGACGATGCCGGGCGTGAACGGACCGATCGCCACACCCGCGAGCAGGTAGCCGACGATCGGCGGCAGGCGCAGCCGCTGCGCGAGCATGCCCGCGACGTAGGCGAGCACGAACGCGGAAACGAGGGTCGCGATGAGCGGAGTGCTGTGCGGCATGCGCGATTCCTGCGTGCGTGATGGCGGCGCGCATCGCCGCCGCGACGCGCGGAACCGCGACGCGATCGATGTTTAGCACATCGGGCGCGCAGGAAGAACCCTCCGTCGCCGGCGCGAAGCGGCACCTGTGGGAACGACGCAAGCCGCGGTGCCGGATCCCGCCGCTCGCGCGGTTTGATCCGGCCTACGAACCGGATTCAGCACCCGGGCGTCGCCGCAACCAGCGCGCGCGCAGCGGCCACGCGAGCGTGAGCACGGCGAGGAATACACCGTAGGCGAGCAAGGTGGCGACGATCTGCGGCCACAGGTGGCCGCCGCGGCCGGTGCCGGCGTCGAAGCCCCAGCGCATCGCGACGATGCTCGCCGCAGCGGCGAGCGCGAGTACGGCGAGGTCGGCGAGCCAGCGCATCGCGCCACGCGGCGCGCGTGGCCACGCGCAGTAGATCGCGCCGACGATCGCGAACGTCGGCAGGAACAGGATGAAGGACAGGCCGGTCTCGAAGAAGGCGTTCATCGCGCGCGCTCAGTCGACCACGATGCCTTGCATCGATTCGACGTCCTGCGCGGTCAGGCGCGAATCGCGCGCGCCCCAGCGCCGGCGCAGGTGGTTCACGACCGCGGCGATCTCGCCCGCGTCGAGCCGCTGCACGAACGGCGGCATCGTGTGCGGGCGCGGTTCGCCCGCGGTGGCCACCGGCATGCCGCCGTAGAGGACGAGGCGCACCGCATTCGTCGCGTCGGGCGCCGTCGCGGCGACCGATCCTTGCAGCGGCGGATACGCACCCGGCTTGCCCTCGCCGTCCTTGCCGTGGCAGTCGGCGCACGCGTGCGCATAGACCTGCGCACCAGGACTGCCTGCGTCGTCGTTCGCCTCGCCGCCGACCGTCGCGCGCAGCGGCGCGGGCTCGACCTGCTTGAGGTGCCGCGCGATCGCGAGCGCGTCGCCGGGCGTGAGCGCGCGCAGGCTCGCGTAGACGACTTCCGCCATCGGCCCGTACGCGCTGCCGTGCGCGGACGTACCGGTGCGCAGGTAGTCGGCCAGTTGCTGCTCCGAGTAGCGCTCGAGCTGCACGCGGTCGAGCGGCGGCGCGTACCAGCCGATGCCGGGAATGCGGCCGCCCGCGAAATGGCCTTCGGGCGGCAACGAGCCACGCTCGCCGCGCGCGCTGTGGCACATCGCGCAGTGGCCCAGGCCATCGACGAGATAGCGGCCACGGTCGTTCGGGTCGATGCGGGTCGCTTCGGGCCGGTAGTGCAGCATGCGCCAGCCGACGAGCGCGCGGCGCGAATCCGCGGGCGGTTCGAGCCGGTTCGGCGGCGGCGTCGACGCGCTCGCCGGTTGCGTGCGCAGGTACGCGAGGATCGCGTCGAGATCGGCGTCGGCGACGTTGGCGAAATGCGCATACGGGAACACCGGGTAGAGCGCACCGCGGCGCGACACGCCGTGGCGCATCACGTGCGCGAACTCGTCGGCCGACCAGTCGCCGATGCCGTGTGCGGGATCGGGCGTGATGTTCGTGCTGTAGACGGTGCCGATGCCGGTCGAGAACGTGCGCCCGCCCGCGAACGGCGCGCCGCCGCGCGCGGTGTGGCAGGCACGGCAGTTGCCGATGCGCGCGAGGTACTCGCCGCGCGCGGTCGTCGTCGCGTCGGTCGCGACGGCGCGGTCGCCGTGCGGGATGCGGAACGGCTCGATCCCGCCCTGGCGCGCGAACAGCATGGCCGCGATCGCGAGCGCGGCGAGCACGCACGGCAGCAGCAGGCAGGCGAGCGCGAACAGGATGCGCCGCAGGCTCACGGGGCGGCCTCCGCGTCCAGCGCACCGCAGCGCGCGGGCGGCACGAATGCGCCGGCCGGCGCAGGCCGGATGCTTTGCGCATTCGACTGCTGCGACAACCATGTCGCCACCGCGCGGATGTCCTGCGGCGACAGCGCTTGCGCGACCCCATGCATGCAATCGGGTTCGCGCGCGCGGCGCGAGCCGTTGCGCCAATGGCCGAACTGCGCGACGACGTAGTCGGCAGGCAAACCGAGCGTCGCCGGGATGCCGGGTTCGAGCCCGGCGAGATCGGGGCCGTGGCAGGCGCTGCACGCGGGCACGCCGTGTTCGCGGTCACCTTCGCGCACGAGTCGCTCGGCGCGTTCGCGCCGCTCCGGCGTCAGCTGCGCCGCGCCCGCGTCGGCCGCGTGCGTGCGCGGCGGCAACGCGGCGTAGTACGCGGCGATCTCGCGCAGCCACGCGTCGTCGGCGAACTGCACGAGCCAGGTCATCGACGCATTCACGCGCCGACCGTCGCGGAAACCCGCCAGCTGCTCGAACAGGTAGCCGGCCGGCTTGCCGGCGAGGTGCGGCACGTACTCGGCGCCCTGCATGCCTTCGCCGCGCGCGCCGTGGCACGCCGCGCACGCGGCGAGGCGCTCGGCGATGCCGTCGTCGGCGAACGCCGGCGACAGCGCGAACAGGAGCGCGAACAGGATTGCGGGGGCCGGCAGGCGGGGCATCGCGCGATCCCGCTTACCGCGCGAGGCCGTGCGGCTGGATCCAGCCGGTCGCGACGCCGAGCATGACGACGAGGATGAGTCCGACCGACAGGCCGACGCGCCAGGTCAGCGCACGCACCGTGCGGCCGGTCGACCCGTGGTCGACCATCATGAAGTACAGGCCCGCGCCGAGCTGGTAGAGGATCGCGGCGAGCGCGGCGACGATGAGGATCTTGCCGGCCATGGCTGGCTCCGGGGCGATGGGACTGGCGCGAACGATACCCTCGCGCGCACGTCGGATACCGATCAGCTGGCGCCGAAACGACCGGATCAGCCTGCGCGAATTGTCGCAGTCAGGGCGGCGTCGCGAGCCGGCCGAGCGTCGCCAGCGCGGCTTCGACGCGTTCGTCGTGCGGATGGCCGCAGTTGAGGCGCAGGTGGCGCTCGAAGCGCGCGCGCGAGGAGAAGATCGGCCCGGGCGCGACGCTGATCGACTGCGCGAGCGCGCGCCGGTGCACGTCCATCGCGTCGACGCCGGGCGGCAGCTCGAGCCAGAGGAAGTAGCCGCCCTCGGGACGCGTCGCGCGCGTCGCCGCGGGAAAGTGCCGCGCGATCGACGCGAGCATCGCGTCGCGCTGCTGCGCGAGCGCGTGGCGCAGCTTGCGCAGGTGGCGGTCGTAGCCGCCGTGCTCGAGGTAGGCCGCGATCGTCGCTTCGGCCGGCGTCGACGCGGTCAGCGTGGTCGACAACTTGAGCCGCGCGACCGTCGCCAGATGGCGCCCCGGCGCGATCCAGCCGATGCGGTAGCCCGGCGCGAGGCATTTGGAGAACGACGAGCAGTGCAGGACGAGGCCGGCGCGATCGTGGGCCTTCGCCGGCGGCGGCCGGCGTGCGCCGAAGTACAGTTCGCCGTAGACGTCGTCTTCGATCAGCGGCGTCGCGTGGCGCGCGAGCAACTCGACGAGTTCGCGCTTCTTCGCCTCCGGCATGAGGCTGCCGAGCGGGTTCTGGAAGTTCGTCATGAGCCAGCACGCGGCCGGCCGCTGCCGTTCGAGCACGTCGGCGAGCGCGCCGAGCTCGATGCCTTCGCGCGGATGCGTGGCGACCTCGATCGCGCGCAGGCCGCGCTGCTCGAGCGCCTGCAGCGCGGCGTAGAACGTCGGCGACTCGACCACGACCGCGTCACCCGGCTTCGTCACGGCGGCGAGGGCGAGGTGCAGCGCTTCCATCGCGCCGTTGGTGACGACGAGGTCGTCGGCGTCGACGGCGAGGCCGTCGACGAGGTAGCGCAAGGCGATCTGCCGGCGCAACGCCGCGTTGCCCTGGTGCAGGTGGTCGACGCTCGCGCGCGGATCGAGCCGCTGCACCGTCGCGGCCATCGTCCGCGCGAGGCGCGCGAGCGGGAACAGCAGCGGGCTCGGGAACGCCGAGCCGAGCGGCACGACGTCGCGCCGCATCGTCGCCCTGAGGATCGCGAACACGCGCTCGCCGACGTCGACCGCGATCGATTCGCCCTCCGGCGCCGACACGTGCTCGAGCTCCGGCGGCGGCACCGCGGCGACGTAGTAGCCCGAACGCGCCTGCGCGCGGATCAACCCGCGCGCCTCGAGCCGGTAGTAGGCCTGGAACACCGTCGACGCGTGCACGCCGCGGCTCGCCGCGGCCTGGCGCACGGACGGCAGGCGGTCGCCCGCGCGCAACGTGCCCGCACGGATCGACGCCTCGATCTCGTCGGCGAGGGCTTCGTAGCGTTTCGATGGACGGTCGCGGCTGCGCAAGCGCGAAGCGTGACGCAGGGGCGGCGCCGCGATCAAGCCGGTCGACGGGACCGGATCAATGCCGCAACGCCACCGTCGCCCGCTCGTTGAGCGAGCCGTCGCGCTCGATCACCGCGTAGACCCCGCGCTCGGCGTCGAATACGACGGCGACCGGATCCTGGAACAGCGGATGGCGGATGAACTTCAGCTCCCAGCCGAATCGTTCCAGCCCGGTCAGGGCGAAGCACTGCGCGTCGTTGAGTTCGCGCTTGAGCAGCGCGGGCGGTCGCTGCGCGTGCAGGCGCCGTTCCTTCGGGTGCATCACAACCTCCTGCGGCGTCTCGCGACGCGCGATGGCGAAGGTGGCGGCGATTGTGCGCCGCTGCCGGCGTACCTACAAGGCGCCGCGGGACGTGGATGTGCGCGGCGACGAAGATCGAAGGCCAGCCGAGCGCGAGGGCGGCCCTCCGCCGCCCTCGACGTCGCGCGCGCTCACAAGCCGCCGGCGGCCTGGGCGACCGCGCGGAACAGCGCGCGCCCCTTGTTCATCGTCTCCTCCCACTCCTTCGCGGGATCGGAGTCGTACACGACGCCGCCGCCGGCCTGGACGTAAAGGCGTCCATCCTGGATCACCGCGGTGCGGATCGCGATCGCGGTATCGGCATCGCCGTTCCAGCCGATGTAGCCGATCGCGCCGGCGTAGATGTTGCGCTTGTGCGGTTCGAGTTCCTGGATGATCTCGATCGCGCGGATCTTCGGCGCGCCGCTCACCGTGCCGGCCGGGAACGTCGCCTTGAGCACGTCCATGTAGGACAGGCCGTCGCGCAGCTCGCCTTCGACCTGGCTGACGATGTGCATCACGTGCGAGTAGCGCTCGATCACGAAGCTCTCGGTGAGCCTGACGCTGCCGGTCCGGCTGACGCGACCGACGTCGTTGCGGCCGAGGTCGATCAGCATGAGGTGCTCGGCGCGTTCCTTGGTGTCGGCGAGCAGCTCCTGCTCGAGCGCGAGGTCTTCCTCGGGCGTCTTCCCGCGCGGGCGCGTGCCGGCGATCGGCCGCACCACCACGCGTCCCTGCTTGAGGCGCACGAGGATCTCCGGCGACGAGCCGACGATCTGCGTGCGGCCGAGGTCGACGAAGTACATGTACGGCGACGGATTGAGCGCGCGCAACGCGCGGTAGACGTCGACCGGGCGCGCGCGGAACGGCACCGACAGGCGCTGCGACGGCACTACCTGGAAGATGTCGCCGGCACGGATGTACTCCTTCGCGCGCTCGACCATCGCCTCGTACTGCTCGCGCGTGAAGCTCGACTCGAAGTCCGCCTCGCCGAGCCCCTTCGGATCGAGCACGTCGGGATAGCCGGAACCGGAATGGCGCAGGCGGAACGCGAGTTCGTCGAGGCGCCGGCGCGCGCGCGCGTACGCCTGCGGCTGCGCCGGATCGGCGTGCACGATGAGGTAGAGGCGGCCCTTGAGGTTGTCGAACACCGCGACTTCCTCGCTGAGCATGAGCAGCGCGTCGGGCGTGCCGAGTTCGTCGTGCTTGTCCGCGCGCGCGAGGCGCGGCTCGATCCAGCCGATCGTCTCGAATCCGAAGTGCCCGACCAGGCCGCCGCTGAACGCGGGCAGGCCCGGCACGCTCGCGACCTGGTACGCGGCGCGGATGCGTTCGATCTCGCCGAGCGGATCGTCGAGCTCGCGCGACTCGACCACCTCGCCGAGCTCCTCGATCGTCAGCGTGCGCCCGCGCAGCACGTGCACGCGCCGGCACGGCAGGCCGATGATCGAATGCCGTCCCCAGTTCTCGCCACCCTCGACCGATTCGAACAGGTACGAATACGGCCCGTCGGCGAGCTTGAGGTAGACCGACAGCGGCGTGTCGAGATCGGACAGCACCTCGCGCACGACCGGGATGCGGTTGTATCCCTGCTCGGCGAGTGCGGCGAATTCTTCCTGCGTGATCACGGCTTCGGCCTGCGGGTTGGCGGGCCGCGAAGATAGCAGGGCGTGTTGCGCCGCGACAGGCCGCGCCCGTGCGCCGGCGCACGGATCGCTCAGGCGGGATCGACGCCGTCGGCGAAGATGAGGTCGACCACGACCGCGCGCGGCTCGCGCACGATGTCGTAGGTGAGGCTGCCCGCGGGCACGTCGCGCCCCCAGTAGAGTTCGACCGTGTCCGGCGACGTGCCCACGAGCGGGTGCGGCTCGACGTCGTCCTCGTCCGGCGTGTCGGAGAGTGCGATCGCATCGCTCCAGTCGACGCCGTCGGCGGAGCGGCGCACGGCGAGATCGAACTGGCTGCCGTTCGCGCGGATCCAGAACAGCGCGAACGCATCGTCGGGCATGACGACCGGCAGCGAGTCGTGGTTGTTGCCCACCACCGCGAAATCCTGCGGCGCGGCGCTCCAGTCGTGCACGTTCGTGGTCGTCTTCACGTACATCGAGAGCGCGCTGCCGCCGACCTGGTAGCTCGCGAGGTAGAGGCCGTCGCTCGCGCGGAACGCGATGCGCGGCAGTTGGCTGCCCAAGGCGATCGGCGTCTTCAGGAGGTCCCAGGTCGAGCCGCCGTCGGACGACTGCGCGACGTACGAGCCCGACGAACCGCCGCTGTTGTACTGGTAGCTCATCGTCAGCGTGCCGTCCGGATGGCGGATCACGTGCGGGTTGAACTGGCCGCCCGCGGGCCAGCCGAGGTCGAGGACACCCTGCTCGGTGAACGCGACGCCGTCGGTGCTCGTCGCGCGGTAGATGCGCAACGAAGTGAGGCCACCGCTGCCCTTGAGGTAGAACAGCGCATAGCTCTCCGCGCCGAGCTGCACGAGCGATGGATGGCGCTCGTTCGCCGCGCTCGAGATGATCGCGGCCGGCGTGCTCCAGCTCGCGCCGCCGTCGGTCGAGCGCGTGATCCAGAGGTCGCCGTTGAACGTCGACGGATCGAGGCGCTCGAACACGACGATGCGCGCACCGTCGTCGCTCGAACGGATCACCGACGGCATGTAGTCGATCTCGTCGCCGCTCGTCACGGGTTCGGCCGCGTTCGCGGCGGCACCCGCGCAGAGCATGGCAAGGACGGAGGCGGGAAGCTTCATGCGGTGACCCCAGGGGCGCGGGACCGTCCCGCGGATGACCCGTGATTACGACATCGAACGCGCGAAACGACACGCCGCGATGCGGCAAAGGCGCGCACCGCCCCGTGCGAGCGGAAAGGACGCGGTGCTACGTCGCGCCGTCGGCAAGGCGGCGACGCAGCATGCCCGACATCGCGATCGAGAACACGACGCCTGTGCCGTCGGCGAGGTTGGCCGCGCCGGCGCGCCCCTGGTGCAGCTCCGCCACGAGGCGCACGACGTACAGGCCGAGGCCGAGATGGGGTGCGCCGCCGCTGCGCGTGCTGCCCTCGCGCATCGACACGAGCGAGTCGAACAGGCGTTCCTGCATCGCCGCGGGCAGCGACGGTCCCTGGTTGGCGAGGCGCACCACCGCGCCGGTCGCGTCGACCTGCAGCGACAGCGCGATCCAGCCGCCCGGCGGCGTGAACGAGCACGCGTTGTCGAACAGCTTGTCGAGCGCCTGCGCGACGAGGTCGGGCGCGCCGTGGAACGGCACCGGCGCCGGCGGCAGTTCGAGGCGCAGCTCGCGACCGTCGCAGAGCGCGCGATAGCCGTCGGCGCAGCCGGCGACGAGCGCGCGCAGGTCGAAGTCCTCCGCCTCGGCCGAAGCGATCGCGCGCTCGACGCGGCTCGCCTCGCTCATCGCGCGCACGATCGTGCCGAGCCGCTCGGCGCCGTCGCGCGCGCGCGCGAGGTACGGCCGCGCGGCGGCGGGCACGTCGTGGTGCTCGAGGTTGTCGAGCGAGGACTTGACGATCGCGAGCGGCGTGTTGAGTTCGTGCGAAAGCTTCGAGGCGAGCGTGCGCAGGTAGTCTGTGTAGGCGGCGACTTCGTCGACGAGCTTGGCGAAGCTGCGCGCGAGGTCGCCGAGTTCGTCCGACGCGTCGGCGAGCGGCATCGGCCCGTCCAGACGTCCGGACGTCCGCACCGCGCGCTCGGCCGCGTTGCGCAGGCGACGGATGCGCAGCGACAGCGAAGCGCCGAACGCGAGCAGGATGGCCAGCGCGATCGCCAGCGCGACGAGGGTCGAGCCGGCGAGCCCGACCAGTGCGCGGTTGGCGAGCAGCGGCAGCGCGCGGTTCGCCTGCTCGAGCACGAGCGCGCCGTGCTGGCCGTCGGCCGACTGCAGCGGGATCGACGCGGTGAGCACGACCGCGCCGCCGCGATCGACCGCGCGCCAGCTCGTCGCCGGCACGCCGGACAACGCCTGCCAGACCTCGCTGGCATCGAGGCGCGGCCGCTCGCCGTCGAGCGCGGCGGAGCCGCCGAAGCCGGGCGCGATGAGCACGCGGTAGACGAAGTTGGCGAAGCCGCCCGGCGCGTCGCGCGCGGCGACGCCGGCGGTGTCGAGCCGGCCGGCGTCGGCGACGAGCCAGCCGTCGGCGGCGACGAGGCGCGTGCGCGTGTGCGCGGGCACGAGCGGCTGCAGCGAACGCGCGGCGCCGTCGTCGTAGGCGATCAGGCGGCGCGGCTCGGGCGGTGTCGCGTCGGCCTGCGCCGAGTCGCGCACGGCGAGGCCTATGCGCTCGGGCATCACGCCGCGCGGCAGGCGCAGCTCGATGCGATAGCCGGAGCCGTCCTCCTGCAGCATGCCGGACAGGTGAGGGGGCAGCCGCTCGCCGTCGCCTTCCGCCGGCGCGTCGAACGCCCCCGGCGCCGCACTGGTCAGCCGGTAACGGCGCGACTCGCCGCCGTCGACGAGCAGCAGTTCGACGTGGTCGCCGAGCGCGCTGCGCGCATCGGCGGGGTCGAAGCGCGCGCGCGTCGCGTCGCGCACTTCGGCGAGCAGGTAGAGTGTGTCCTTGTCGCGTGCGAGCGTCACGCGCAGCTTCTGTGCGTCCTGGCTCGGGCCGAGCGCCTGCGCGTACGGCCGCAACTCGCTCCAGTCGTCGGCGTAACCGTCGACGACGATGCGCTCGGACGCGCGCTGCAGGTAGAGCACCGGCCCCGACGGCGGCCAGGCGATGCCGCGCGCCTCGACCGTCTTGGCGAGCATGCCCGCGGACGCGAGCAGCGCCTGTTCCTGGCCCTGGCGCAGCAGCAGTTCGACCTGGCGCACGAACTGCCAGCCCGCCCACGGCAGCGCGAGCGTCGACAACGCGACGAGCAGCAGCTTGAAGCGCAGCGACATCGTCAGTGCGCCTCCACGGTGCGATCCATGATCGCCCGGCGCAGTGCCTCGACGTCGCCGGCCGGCACGAGCTCGAGGTGCGGCGTCGCATCGATGCCGCAGGCCGGCGTCGCGACCACCGGCACGCCGGCCGCCAGCGCGCGCAACAACGCACGCGGTGCGTGTTCGACGTGGGCGGGCAGCACGACGACGCAGGCCTGCTCGAGCCAGTCGCTCGCGTAGCCCGCGTGCTCGACCTCGATGCCCTGCCACAGCGTCGCGTCGGCCGAGCGCGAACCGAGCACGCGCAGGCGGACGCGCAGGCCGCGCAGCGCGGCGGCGAGTTCGTAGGCGCCCTTGCGCGCGAGCGCACTCGCCGCGAAGACGACGAGCGGCGCGCCGAGCCGCGCGACGGCGCCGCGCGGCGCGACCGCCGGCATGCTCCACGACAGCTGTTGCACGGTCACGCCGCGAGCGCGCCAGTAGCGTGCGACTTCCGCGTGCGCGGTCACGATCGCCTCGGCGCCGTGCAGTGCGAGCTGTTCCGCCTCGCGCAACGCCGCGTCGACGCGGAAATCGGCGAGCGTCGCCGCGGCGGCTTCGCCCGCACCGCGCCGCGCCGCGTCGAGCCGACGTTCGATCTCCGCCATCGGCAACGCGTTCGCGAGCACCCGGTAGCGGCGCCCGCCGAGCACGCCGAGTCGATGCAGGTGCGGCAGCGCACCCTGCGCGAGCACGAGGCGGTCGTGTTCGGGTCGCAGCCGGCGCGCGAAGGCGGCGGCGATCCAGCGTTCGCCGTCGACGATCGCGGCCTGCCGTCGCCCTTGCGCGTGCGCGTTCCAGCGCAGCCACGCGAGTCGGCGCAGGCTCGCCGCGCGCAGCGCGCGCGCGCCGACCCAGGTCCGCGGCTGCGATCGCCACGGCTGTCGCCATTGCGCGCCGGTCGGTGGCGCGTGCCGATCGACGTCGTCCGCGCCGGTGCGCGTCGCCAGATGTGCAGCGAACTCGGGCGTCCACGCGTCGAGCAGCCACGCTTCGCGCGCATGCGCGGCGCGCAGCGACGGCTCGTGGCGGAAACACGCCGCCTCCGCACAGGTGAGGCAGCCGCGCAGCGGGCGTACGGCGCGCGACCGCAACGATGCGCCACCATCGTCGTCCGGCGCTGCACGCACCGGCATGTCCGCGCGTACGCGCACGACGAGCGCGTCGGCACCGAGTTGCACTTCGAGTCGCCACGCGTGCGCCGCGCGCAGGCGCAGGTCGACGTAGTTCCAGAACACGGTCGCGTCGATCGCGCCGTCGTCGCCGACGCGCGCACTGTGCGCATGGCGCTCGACGAAGGCGATGCCGGCGCGCGCGGCGACGTCGGCGAGCGCGTTCGACAGCTGGCACAGGCCGCCGGCGACCACCGGGACGATGCAGCCGCCGCGCAGCTCGCGCCCACGCACGAAACCGCGCAGCGCGGTCGGGCGACCGAGCTGGCGCCAGAAGCTCAGGGTCGCGCCGGCCGGCACGACGACACCGTCGAACGCGCGCAGCGCCACGCGCAGGTTGTGCACCTTGCCGGCGACGAGCGCGAACTCGTCGCCGCGGCCGTCGCGCCACAGCGGCGTGCGCGATTCGGCGAGCACGGCGGCCTCGGCGAGCGCGTGGCCACGCGGCCAGCGCCGGTGCGAGCGGTCACCGAGGTCGCGCAGCGCGCGCAGCAGGATGAACGCGCGCGAGCGCAGCCAGAACGAGAGCGCACCGGCACGCGTCGGCAGCGGCAGGCGGGCCGTCGACGCGAGGTCGCGGGCGAGATCGTTCATGCGCGCCGGCGGCGGGTCACGGCTTCCAGCGGTAACCGGCGCCGTGCACCGTGTCGATCGCGTCGAAGGCGGCATCGATCGCGATGAACTTCTTGCGGATGCGCTTGATGTGCGAGGTGATCGTCGCGTCGTCGACGACGACCTGCGCGTCGCGCATGAGCTGGTCGCGGCTCTTCACGTGGCCGGGGAAGCG
>Ga0068853_100001118_pt1 | contig 18979 bp, 15 predicted proteins | sample KBSCornC32_FD_65655 | JGI IMG/M metagenome (GOLD analysis project Ga0068853, IMG submission 65655) | Corn rhizosphere microbial communities from Kellogg Biological Station, Michigan, USA - KBS Corn C3-2 | ecosystem: Host-associated > Plants > Roots > Rhizosphere > Soil ...
GCACTCAAGTTCAGAGTTTGCTGGTAGCGCGAACCAGGAGGCAGCGCCGCTCTCACCATGGCCGGTAATCCGGGATTTTGGCAAGAAAATGGTCTCAATTCGACAGTCGCCGGTGACTCGACCACTGGAAACAAAACGATGTTCTGCGATGCCAAGAAAGCGGCTACGGCGAGGCCGCACGAGGCGGAGTGAAGCTGCGCGTATTGAACAGGGTGATGATTTTTTGCCTGGAGCCTCTACATGAAGCATCAACACTGCCGCTTGTAGTCCATTGAAATAAGGGATGTGCAACGAGTTAGGTCCGGCAAAGACCCGCTCTGCTCATCCACCCAGAGTGAAGATGACGTTGATCGTAGTCATGACTTCCACGGGTGACCCGTTGAGGAGGTATGGCCGGTAGCGCCATGTGCGCACCGCGTCCAGAGCCGGTTTCTGAAGAACAGATGGACCAGAAACAACGCTCAGTTCCTTAATGTGCCCATCGACTCCAATCAAGGCCTGCATGACCACGGTTCCCGTGATGCGCTGCGCCCTGGCCTCGTATGGATACTCCGGCGCTTCCTTATGTTCCAGCAGCCCCACGGCCACGCCGGCGGAAATGTTCACGCGTCTCGGCAGCAGTACGGCGTCAGACGACGATACAAACTCCGCTTCGATTTCCGGATCGAAAGCCTCGATCGTGTCCAGATGAGCGGATAGAACAATTCTGCCCGCGTGTACCAGCGAGAGGTCGCCTGGGACGTAGTGGCCCTGGAACCGAAGTATCCGATTGCGCAGGAATTGGGCTCCATCGACAGGCCAAAACGAGATCCGCAACATCGGCGCATCCGAGCCGATGCAATACGAGGGCGTACCTGCGGGGCCGGGTAGTGTCACACAGCGGAGATTCCCATCTGCAAGCTTGATCCCTTTCTCAGTAAAAGACCCATTTCCAAGGGATCGCTCATTCGGGAGGGGTGCTACGAATTCTCTCCTTATATTCATGAGTTCGTGTGCTACATCCTTCTGCTGTCCAGAGCGCAATACGCCGTTTGCTGTTCCGATATCCGTCTGCGTATACCCGCTGCCGGCAAACGTACGCTTGAATTTGTCCGGCCGTACCCAGAACTCCTCGTACGTTCCCTCGTCGGTCATCTTGCCTTGTTCGTCGACCGATTTGAAAGTGGCCTTCAGGTGCCACGGCTTCGAGTCTTCGCCGATAATGTCGTTCGCTTGCGCGGCAAGCAGAATCAACTCCCTGGAGTCGCCGGGCATCTTCGTAGTTTCACTACCAGATATCTGCGCTACTGAGCGAACAAGAAGAGAGGGAACGATAACCGACAGCCAGCAGAAACGTGGAAGAGGAAGCATGCGGAAACAATAGCACGAAGTTTGGCTGAGACTCCGCGGCAGACCTCAAATGGCTTCTCCGTCGCTCAAGACTGTTTTAGCCGCTTGCAGTTCCGGTGGCCTGGATTGTCGCTACTTGGAAAAACCGGACAACATTTTGCTCTCAAGTTCCTCATTGCCGGTGATTCGCTCGGATTCTTCGATAGGAGTTGGGGCTCCTTCAAAGATTCTCCTTTTTCTTCGCAAGCTCCATTCAGTATGATGATCCGCACTTTCAATGATGGAGCATGTCCAGGTCGCATTCCCGGCCGGGCCCGTCCTCGAGCGCGAGATAGATCCTGCCCGATGGTCTCTTGCCCACCGTATCGTCTTCCGATTCGTCTTCTCTTATCTCGCCCTCTACTGCCTCTATGTCCTCGAAATCCTCTGGATATTCATCGTTTTGGACACCCATCACACGATGACTGGCGGGTTCGTGGCACCCCTCTGGCACATTGTGGTTCCGTGGTTCGGTCACCACATCCTGCATCTTCGTTCCGCCATGGACTTCAACCAGAATGGCAGCGGCGACACCTCATACGAGTACACCCTCGTGCTTTTCGAATTGCTCCTCGCCGCATTGGCAACCGTCGTCTGGTCTCTTCTCGATCGACACCGCCTCGACTATCGCCGCCTTTACGCTTGGATTCGTCTTCCGGTGCGGCTGCTGCTCGCCGGCATGATGTTCAGCTATGGTTCCGAGAAGATCTTCCTGCTTCAGTTCGGCCATCTAAGCCTCGCCGACCTCTCGCGCACTTTTGGCGAAATGTCCCCGCCCACACTCATGTGGGACTTCATGGCCGCTTCGTCCGTGTACACAATCTTTACCGGATGCGTCGAAGTTCTTGGCGGCATCTTGCTCCTCATACCTCAGACAGTCACTATAGGAGCCCTCGTTCTGTTTGCGGCCATGACCAACGTCGTGATCATGGATCTCAGCTACGACGTTGGAGTCAAGCTTCTCTCGGGACACTTCGCCCTACTCGCAATGTTCCTCCTCCTAGACCATGCGAAGCCTCTCGCTGGCTTGCTCTTTCTGAACCGACCGGCGCAGCCCGTTCGCTATCCGCCCTTCGCGCGCCGCAGGGCGTTCAACATCGCAGCTCAGTTGCTCGTCCCCGTTCTTGGAGGTCTTTTGCTCGTCTTTTTCATGTATTCCGCGCAGGGGGCCTACGGACGCCAAAGGGCGAAGATGTCCAATCGCAGCCCTTTGTTCGGAATCTGGGACGTCGATAGGTTCGACACGAGCGAACGGCCACGGGGCGCGTTGTTTACAGCCAAAATCAGCGATGCGCTTCAGCTTTCTTCTAGCAAGGATCAGTGGCAGCGTCTCGTCTTGGAAGACTCCCAGTCCGCCGTCATCCTGCTCAAAGACCAACACGGCGCTCAGGTGCTCGATACGGTTAACGTAAAGCTCGATCTAAATTCGGGCTTCATTCACCTCACCGATGATGCAGATTCAGCGTGGAAATGCGACCTCAAGTTCCAACAGCCCGAGCCAACGCATCTCTTTCTTCAGGGCACGGTGAACAGCTCTTCTGTCTCGATCACCTTGCATCGCGAAGACGACTCGCGTTTCCTGCTCCGTGGTCGCGGAGTCCACTGGATCCTCGAGCGAAACAACTTCAACTGAATCGGTCCTTAGCGGCAGTTTGTCGAAAAATCGGAACCTTGGGGAGGTACGGCACGGTTCCGGGTTGCCGGTAATTCTCCCGGATAGACGATTCACTCTAGGTTCTCGGTGCCATACAACTCCCGCATAGCTTGGCCTCCGGGCGGCGCAAGGGTTTTCCGCAGTTACTACATGGAGGACCGTACAGCGAGAGCCTGTGGGGCCATACTGCATTCGGATTTGTTTCTATGTATCCCGTTATCGCCTCGTATCGTGCAAGCATCGCTTTGAATCGCTCGGCCATCGGAATGCTCTGAATCGGCTCACCGCTTTCCTTGCGATGCTCCTTCAAGGACCTCGCTCTTTCATAGAAAAGAGCTATAACGTCAGCGAACTCCTTCTCGTCGAGCATCGGCATCTCGGATTTGCACCGCCAGCACTAAAGCGACTTAATATTTCTCAGCCTAATCCAATTCTGCACCAAAACTGGTAAGGTCAGGGTTGCCGGTAATCCGCCAATGGTATCGATCTGTTCGGATAAACTCTGATTGTGAGCGCGTTCGACATTGCATTGCTGGCTGGGTTCGCAGCTTTGCTCGGCGTGGAATTTTGGCGGAGCCGCGTGAGAACCCGGGAAATTCGTCGGCTTGCCAAGATGACAGGATTTCACTACCTAGACAACGCGCTACCACGATCTCTGGGGAACTTGCCTTTGGGAATCACATCTGTTTGGAATGTGCTCGATGGCGAGCATCACGGAAAGCGAATTGTCGCATTCGACTGCAAAATCGGTACGGGAAAAGGAAGTTGGCGTCGCACCGTAACCGCGATCCGAGCCGAGCGGTCGAGCATTACGGCATCGGCCTTCGATCCAGAAGTTGAGGTGGAGCAGATTGGGGAATGGACATTCCTCTATCGACCTCAGCAGCTTGCTTTCATAGCTCGGCAACCGACTCCGCTGGCGGAGCTAGCTACCTATCTCGATGCGCTCTGATTTAGTTCAAAGGTGAGTGGTCGCCGACTGAGAAAGGCCGACTTAAAAATTCCAATCTGCGACTCTGTGCGAAACATGCCTTAGTCGCCATTTGGTCCGTTGTGGCAGTCGTAACAGTTCATCTGATGTCCCGCTGAGAACGGCTTGTTCCCGGCATCACCTGCTGAGAATGTGCGTGCAACAGGAATGGCAGAGAGAGCGGTGCCTCTGAAGTCGGCGCCGTGGCAATAGGCGCATTGGGACTTGCTATTTCTGGCGTACTGGCGATGTTGGCTCACCCATCCCTCGTCGATATTGTGCATGCCATGCGGGCCGCCGTTTAGCGTTGTTGGAGCGCTGCGATGACAGACAGTGCATTCGACGATCTTGCCCGCATGACCTTGCAGGCTGGTGCTGTACACATTATCGTTGGCCTGCAAACTGGGGTACTCGGCGTGCTGCGACCCATGGCACCCAGAACAGTAGAGACCTCCGTGCCCGGTGCTGGACCGAAAGAGGCTCTTGCCTGCGGAGGCCTTAGCCGGGGTTGTCGCAAAAGTCGTGTCGGTCGTGGTGCGCCATGCGCCTGTTGAATCGAAGGTCGAGGTAAATCGACTACTGTTGGCGTGGCACATCTGGCACGTGGGCAGGTCAAGCCATCCTTGGCGCTGTGCATCGCCTACCCTGGTCAGATTGCCGTGACAGTCATAGCAGGCGGTTTTGTTCATTGCGCCTCGCTGGCACTTGGTCTGTTGTCCGGGGTGGCACAGATAGCAGGAGTTCAAGGGAGTCGTCGTACTATCGAGCGTGCTTCCCGTTGAAGGATTGATCGCAGTGGCGTGCAACGTGTGCATATCTGCCGTGAGGGGCTTGATTCCGGACAGCCCCGGCGCACTCAATGCGTTCGAACCGTGACAGCTTGCGCACAAAATCGGAGTTCCTGATTTGGCGGTCTGATACAAGCTCGCCTGATAGGTGTACCCGTTTGCTTGCAGTGTTGTAAGGTACCCAGACATCGTCCAGCGTTCATCGTGCTTCTTCAGAATATTGAACTTCATGTCCTTTGCGGAGTCAGGGTCATTCTCCCAACCGGTAGCTGGCTGAGCCGCGGAGTTGCTGCCGGAGGCATGACAGGTCGCGCAATTCATCTCGTCGCTTACCGCAAGCACTGCGCTGGCTGTGCCAAGTACATTCCCGGATGAATCCTTCGCTACGATCTTTGCCATCGGATACGCATTTCGATTTCCAGCGTCGTCGTAGGGGATTGTCGGTATGCCCACCGCTTCAAAATATCCTGAAGCATTGTTGAACTTCATGGCATGTGGGGTACCGCTTTGTACTGGGTTTCCAGTCAGGCCCACATCCGGGACTACTGTGACGCCGAAAAGTGTTTTTACGTAGACCCAGAAATTGGTCTTGCTGGAACTAGAGATATTGGTCGAGCCGGTGGTATCTGGTACTGCCTCATACGTAACAGTCACACCAGTTGAGACCACGGGGGGATCGCCGATCTTGATTACCTGGGCGTGCAGTGTGTTGTACGGAGGCAGAACCGAGAAAACCGAGTAGTCTTTGCCATCGATGCAATGCATCCCCAGTTCGCTCCAGGCTGTAACAACGTAGCCTCCGGACGATAAGGGAGGTGTAACCGGAGGAGGCGTGCTACCGCCTCCGCTACCGTTTCCTCCGCAAGAGGATATTCCAGCCAGAGAACCAAGGATCAGGCATACACCAAATCGTCTCATCTTCATTACTCTCCGCTTGCGAAGCGCCCAAATTCCGGAAGTGGCGAGGACGCAAGTGGACAAGGGATTGGTTGCATCCAGGTGCACGAATTCGCAGATATCCAGATCACAAGCCGTGCGGATAAAGTCTGTCGGTGATGGCGCGCACTTAGTAGAATGAGCGTCGCGTTGAATGTCACTGCTCACTTCTTGTGAGTTCGTTGGCAGTATGACCGAAATCAGAGGTCGCCTTTTGTCCACTTGCCGAGAACGCTGGTCTATTTGAACCACCTGATGAGTGTTTACGACTTGTCGAACAGTCGAGCCCCTATTCCATTTCTGAACACTTGCCGACATCTCGACAGAAGTTTTTTGACAGACGGAAGCGACAGTCGCGATTGTTCTACTAACAACTGAACATTTACCACTTGCTCAGAGCAGGGCCTTTCTCCTCCGGACGAACTCTCGTTGTAGCCATTTGACGGACCGCTCTCGCCATGTGCTAGATTCCTATCGCAAAAATTCTGTAATGAAAACTGTACTCGGTGACTTTCCTCTAGTGAACGCCACGAAAAGGGAAGTTCGACCGATGAAATCAATTCTTGGGGCAGGCCTATGGCTCGTCCTGGCCAGTTGCATGATTCCTGGCTGGATTCGAGCGCAAGAACCGTTGACGCTTCGGCAAGCGATCCAGATTGCTCTGAAGGAAAGCCCGGACGTCGATGTTGCCAGAGCGGAAGTCGATGAGGCGAAGGCGAGTGTCTCACTGGCGAGAACTCAATACCTGCCCCAAGTAGGCTTCACTGAGGACATCACGCGGGGTAATGATCCGGTTTACGTGTTCGGAACACGTTTGCGTCAGCAGCAATTCACGCAGGCGGACTTTGCACTCGACGCATTGAACAGACCGGAGCCTATCGGAAACTTCGCGACGCGGGTCTCAGGTGGATGGTTGTTGTTCGATTCGTTTCGCACACAGAAATCGGTGCAGGGCGCAGATCTGATGCGGCAGAGCGCCGTCTCTTCAGCGAAAGCTGTCGATCAAAAGGTCGTATTCGATGTCGTCCAGGCGTATCAGAAAGTTCTCTACGCGGAACGGCGACTGGAAATTGCGCGGCACGAACTTGAAACTGCAGAAGCAATCTTGAGTTCAGTCGATGATCACGTGAAGGCCGGGCTTGCGGTGGAGTCAGATCGCATGTCGGCCCAGGTGAGCCTGGCCTCCCGCAAGCAGGGAATGATTGCCGCTCAAGGCGACCTTGATCTGGCATGGGCAGATTTACGAGTTGCGATGGGTACACAGGACTTGAAGGCCCCGGCTCTCCGACCGATTGAGCAGAAGGACTTTCCCAACGCCGACCTTGAACAGGAACTCGGAACCGCGACCAAGAACCGCCATGATCTTGCGGCATTGACCGAACGGCAGTCGGCGCAGGCTGCCGCGGAGCGTGCTGCGCGTCTGAGCTTTGGGCCGCGAATAAACGCCTACGGTAGCTGGGAGGACGACCGGCAATCGGCGGGTGGACAAGGTGGAAACAACTGGGTGGCCGGAGTGCAGATCGGCATCGATATTGTCCCCTTCGTCAAACGCGCTCAGCTGGCCAAGGAAAGGGCGATGAAGGCGCGGGTAGATGCTCAACTCACTGCTTATCAGCAGCAAGTCAGGCTACAGGTGAACCAGGCTCACATTCAGCGCCAGACGGCGCAGCAGTCTTTGGATACCGCGCGGGCCGCCATCGATCAGGCAGCAGAGAGTCTGAGGATTTTGAGGAACCGCTATGAAGCGGGTCTCGCCACAATCACAGACCTGCTTCGCGCGGAGGACGCCGAGCGTGAAGCACAGACAAGTTACTGGCATGCCGTTTATGGCAACACAATGGCATACGTTCAACAATTATTTGCGACCGGGACGCTTACGCCCGATGCTGCGGAGGACCTGCAATGAAACTTTTTAGATACCTTAGTCTGCTTGCTGTGATCACGGGCACTCTTCCTGGCTGCAAATCACCTGAGCCAGTATCCCCTTCCACGGTCGAGACGGTACACGCGCGAGTTGTGGAGAGCAGGGAGGGGCAGGCTCCGACCACTGTGGCAGCAACCGGCACGCTGCACGCTCGACAAACCGCGATTCTTTCTGCGCAGGTGCTTGGCCGTGTGGAACGGGTATTGGCCCGCGAAGGCGATTCTGTTGGAGCGGGTCAAGCGATCGTGATCCTCGACGACGCAACGCTGAAATCGGCCGCCGATCAGGCTGAGGCAGGGGTGAAGGCGGCAGAAAACCAGCAGATATCTGCACAGACGAACGCTGACCTGGCAGCCAGCACTCTTGCCCGCTACAAACAGTTGCAGTCTCAGAAGAGTGTAAGTCCACAAGAGATGGATGAAGTGGCGCGTCGGGCAGAGGCCGCAAACGCCCAGGTGGAAGCTCTGCGGGCGCAGGTAAATGCGATGAAGGCGCAGCACGCCGGTTCCCGGGCGCTGCTGGGCTACGCAAGAGTTGTCGCACCATTCGCCGGAGTTATTACCGCCCGCATGGTCGACCCTGGTGCGCTCGCGTCGCCGGGTGTTCCGCTGGTTCAGATCGACAGTGCAGGACCCCTACAACTGCAGGCAACAGTTGCTGAGTCGGTGATTGGATCTGTGCACAAAGGGATGAGGGTGGACATCTCTATAAGCAGCGGCCAAGATTTGGACCCAAGCGGAACGGTATCGGATATCGTTCCTGCTGCCGACGCGTCGAGTCATAGTTTCCTGATCAAGATCGATCTTCCACAGTCGAAGGATCTGCGCGCAGGCATGTATGCGACTGCTGCGATTCCAATCGGAACAAAGCAGGCGATTCTGGTATGTCGATCGGCAATCGTTGTCCGGGGATCACTTGCGTACGCCTACGTGCTGAACAGCAACAACATTGCCCAGCTTCGATATGTGACGCTCGGATCAATGCACGGAAATGCGGTTGAGGTCCTGTCTGGAATTGCAGCAAATGAGAAGCTCGTCGAGGATCCGGCTGATCGAGATTTGGGCGGTAAGCGGATCGAGGTCCAGCCATGACGAACTCCGATCTTTCACCCGAAGGGCCAGGATCGGTCCCTGAGGATCTCAGTGCGCAGAGACTCGGCCTGGCTGGACGGCTCGCGCAGTTTTTCCTTAATTCGAAGCTGACGCCGCTCTTTATCCTGGCATCTCTGGCGTTGGGAGTCTTCGCCGTAGCAATCATCCCGCGTGAAGAAGATCCCCAGATCGTGGTTCCGATGCTCGACATTGCGACGGCAATGCCGGGCGCGTCCCCCGCCGAGGTCGAGGAGCGCGTTACCCTCCCTATTGAAAAACTTGTACACCAGATTTCCGGCGTGGAGTATGTCTACTCCACGTCAGGTCCGGGACAGAGCCTCGTCATCGTCAGGTTTCTGGTTGGCACGCCGCAGGAAGAAGCGCTGATCAAGGTCTACAGTAAGCTGTACTCGAACTTCGATCAGATTCCGCCCGGGGTTACGCAGCCCATCATCAAGGCGCGATCGATCGATGATGTGCCGATTCTCTCTCTAACACTCTGGGGAGAGCACCACGAGGCGTACCAGTTACGCTTCATCGCTGATGAGGTTCGCCACAATATTGAACAGATTTCGGACGTCTCAGAAAGTTCGGTCATCGGTGGCCTTCCGCGATCGATGCGGGTAATCCTCAGCTCTTCGAGACTAAACGGGTATAGTCTGTCCCCCGCCGTTATCGTTGGGCGCTTACAAGCAGCCAATGCCAGTCTGCAAGCGGGCAGCTTCGCCGAGAACAATCGCGAAGTGCGCGTTGACGCAGGCAATCTCTTTACCAGCCGCAAGGATCTGGAATCGGTGGTCGTGGCTGTCGATCACGGACGTCCCGTGTATCTGCGCGATGTAGCCAATGAGATTCTCGATGGACCGTCAGAGCCGGCAAATTATGTTTTGTTCGGGACGACGGCCGCAAGCGCTGACAAAGGCCGCTCGCCGCAGCAATTTCCAGGAGTCACGGTAACGGTCGCGAAGCGGAAAGGAACCAACGCGACCGATATTGCCAATGCCGTTCTGAAGCGCATTGACGAGATGAAGGGCGTGCAGATTCCGAATGATGTGCATGTGACTACAACGCGAAATTATGGCGATACCGCGAAGGCGAAATCGGATGAGCTTCTGGAGCATCTGCTGCTCGCCACGATTTCGGTCACGTTTCTTGTTGCTCTCTTTCTAGGTTGGCGCGAATCGGGCGTGGTGTTACTGGCAATTCCGGTGACGCTCGCGCTCACCATGTCAATCTTTTATTTTCTCGGCTACACAATTAATCGCGTCACGCTGTTTGCCTTGATTTTCAGCATCGGCATCCTGGTGGATGATGCCATCGTCGTAGTCGAGAACATCGTGCGCCATCTCCGCTTGCCGGAGAATCGGAATCGACCTTCCAGCACCGTGACGGTTGAAGCGGTTGCCGAGGTGGGCAATCCGACGATTCTGGCGACGTTTGGCGTGATCGCAGCGGTTTTGCCGATGGCCTTTGTGCGCGGGTTGATGGGTCCGTATATGCGGCCCATTCCGGTGGGAGCGTCGGCGGCAATGCTGTTTTCTCTGCTGGTGGCGTTTGTGGTGTCGCCTTGGGCGGCGATGCGACTGCTTGGGAAGAATCTGCGTGGCGCGCATCTCCTGGAACCGGAGCATGAGAACTGGCGAACCCGGCTCTACCGAAAAGTAATGTCCCCCCTGATCGCTTCCGGAAGAAACCGGATTCTATTCTTCGCCGCGGTCCTCGTGCTTCTGTTGATCTCGGTCGTGCTTGTTCCCCTGGGATTGGTTCGCGTGAAGATGCTTCCCTTCGACAACAAAAGCGAACTGCAGGTGATTATCAACATGCCTGACGGCACGCCGCTGGAACAGACCCTGGCCGTAACCCAGTTGCTTGGAAACGAACTTGCGCGCCAGCCGGATGTGCTCAATTACCAGTTGTACGCCGGCACCTCCGGTCCGTACAACTTCAACGGGCTTGTACGCCACTACTACATGCGGCGCATGCCTAGTCAGGCTGATATTCAGGTCAATCTACTTCCGGCGAAGGAGCGTAAAGTCCAGAGTCATGCAATTGCCAAGCGGCTGAGGCCGATCCTCGAGAAGGTTGGCAACAAGTACGGAGCCCGTATTCAGGTCAGTGAGGTGCCTCCGGGGCCACCGGTGATTCAGACCCTGGTTGCCGAAGTGTACGGTCCCGACCTTGACGGGCAGACAAAAGTGGCGCAGCAGATCAAGTCGATCTTTCAGCACACGCCTGGAGTGGTCGATTCGGATTGGTATGTGGAGGATCCCCAGCCCCGGCTTGCGATTCGTGTGGACTCAGTCAAGGCGGCGCAGAACGGGATTGCGGTCACTGATGTGGCGAATGCCCTTGGATTGGCAACTTCTGGAATGGAAGCGGGATTGTTGCACGATGACCGAGCGCGCGAGCCGATTCCAATTATGGTGCAATTCACGCGCGAAGGCCGTTCCTCCGAGCAAGCTCTGGAGAACATTCATTTGGCGGGCGCAGGCGGCGGAATGGTTCCGCTGAGGGAGTTGGTCACCTCCGGCCATGGCTTGATCGAGCAGAGCATCTATCACAAGAACCTGCGCCGAGTGGTGTACGTGACAGGGGATGTGGCGGGAGCCGAGGAAAGTCCCGTCTACGCGATCCTCAAGATGAACAAGGAACTTGATAAGCTCAGGCTGCCGGCGGGCTACACACTCGCACGCTATAACGCGGCTATGCCCGAATCGACCGACCACTTCTCGATGAAGTGGGATGGGGAATGGCACATCACCATTGAAGTGTTCCGCGATCTTGGACTGGCGTTTGCAGCGGTGCTCATTCTGATCTACGTGCTCGTGGTGGGATGGTTCCGCTCGTTCGTGGTGCCGCTGATTATTATGGCGCCGATCCCACTGACTTTGGTGGGCATCCTTCCGGCTCATGCTCTGATGGGCGCCTTCTTTACCGCAACATCGATGATCGGCTTTATTGCCGGGGCCGGCATCATCGTGCGCAATTCGATAATTCTGGTCGACTTTATCGAACTGCGCCAGCGGCAGGGAGCACCATTGAGCGAAGCAGTCATTGATGCGGGCGCAATTCGTTTCCGGCCCATGCTGCTGACCGCGGCCGCGGTAGTCGTGGGTGCAAGTGTGATTCTGACAGATCCCATCTTCCAGGGTCTCGCCGTATCCCTGATCGCTGGAGCTGTGGCCTCGACCTTTCTATCCTGGCCGACGATTCCAATCCTCTACTACCTGGTGCATAGGAAATCTGAAACCCCTGTGACCTCTGCACCCGAAATACAGGAACGTGAAGGAGTTGCTCAATGACAGTTGAACGCGGAGTACGTCTGATGGCGGGAGTAATGGTGCTCCTGTCTGTTGCTCTCACCCTTTATGTCTCTCATTATTGGATGTGGTTTACGGTGTTCATCGGGCTCAATCTGCTGCAATCGGCACTGACGAATTGGTGTCCGGCGATGTCGATTCTTCGCGCGATTGGATTGAAGGATGCCGGCTGCGCTGTGGGCCGTGGGTAGCACTTCCGGAACTGAGGTCGCAGATGCGAAAAGAAGACCGGAAGGGATCGACGGCTCACGAAAGCAAGGATACTTCGGAAGTGATGCCTGACGGTAAGACGTCGGCACCAGCCAGAAGAGTGTCTGAGATTCGGAAGGCGAATCGCCTGAAGGATGAGGTCTACCGTGAAATGTTGCTGATCGAGGTGAGTCGTCCGGGCGCCGAAATGGGACTTGCCCTTGCCCTGCTAAGGGCCGTCGTCCAGTCCGGGTCCTTGGCAGAACAGAGTGAGTTTGAAGATTGGCTGAAAACGATATGCCCTGTCGGGCTTCGAATGATCGAGGTAGCGCTCGCAGAGCGGCGAGAGTGCGATAGTTCGGATTGCGCATAGGAAAGGCTTAATTCTCGACTGCTGTCTATACTGATAGAGACAGCGCTTTACACAGATGCGAACTGAGTTGATCCAGGCGTCCGAACTCCTGCAGAAGAAGACTCCAGAAGCGATTGAGGAAGCAATCGGGCTGCTGCAGAACACTGTGTTCTCGTTCAGCATGAAAATGTGCGGGCACCGGCAGGATGCAGAGGACACGGCGCAGGAAGTCCTCTTCCGATCGCTCAAACATCTCGGCAAGCTCGAAGGTCCCAATGCATTAGCCGCATGGCTTTACACGGTTGCGCGAAATCGCTGCCACCGCATGAGGCGAGGCAAGTTCGAGGGAACAGGTAAGAAGCTTTCTCTTAATGAGCTGATTCCGGACGACGCGGAACTCAAGGGTCTTCTGCTCAAGACCGAAGGCGGGCCAGAGGATGCCGCCATTCACGGCGAAGAGCATCGTTTCCTGCATCAGTCAGTCTTGCAAATACCAACCCCACTGCGAATGGTCCTGGTTCTCCACGACATGGAGGAGCTAACCACTGAGCAAATCGCCGCAGTTCTTGACCTTCAAATCGGTACTGTACGGGTCCGCCTACATCGGGCGAGGCTGGCGGTAAGGAAAGAGATGTCGAGGCTTCTGAAAAGACAGCCGGAGAAGAAGGCCGCAGACAAACGAGCGATTACGGAGAGGTCTGCGGAGTGTCGTGAACTCTTTGCGAATTTGTCAGAATATCTGGATGCGCGTGTTGAACCGCGAACATGCGAGCAGATGAGAGTGCATATTGAGAATTGCCCGGCGTGCGTTGCATTTCTGAAGGATCTGCGCGCCGCGATCGATCGCTGCCGTTCCTTTGAAGTCGCATGCGACCTGGATGCTGCTCAACGTATGCGTGCACTGATGACCCAGGAATATCTGCGCCTTATGGAGACGCCCAAGAAAGCACGACTCGCTTCATCGTCGAACCGTTAACGAATCGATTCGTGATATGCATCACTTTCTCCTTACATAGAGTGGCTATACTCTTCGCGAAGGTGAGGTCGGCGCGAAGAGATCATGAAATCTGCCTCACTGACAAGACCTTCAGCTGAGCATTTCAGAAATCTAATGCCCGCTGTGCTGAGCCTGCGTAATGTAGCGCTGCCTCAGTACCTTTGAGAGGAAAAGTTTAGAAGCCGGAAATATTTCGAGTGTGATGTAACGTTTTGGTCCGGGCTGGGCTTTTATCTGGTAGAAGCGGTCAGTTTAGGAAAACAGCTGTAGGTGGTCACATCATTGTTACCTAGATATCGGGGCCGATTATGAGGAAGAATTCAGATGGAAGTTCATATTGCTCAAATACAAGGCGTCAAATTCTCAGTTCAGGCACGGACTCACACGATCATCTGCGATCAGCCCCAAGAAAATGGAGGCACAGATGAGGGTATGACGCCGCCGGAGTTTCTCTTGGCCTCGCTTGGTGCCTGCGCAGCTTATTACGCCGCCGAATATCTGCGCAGCCGCAATCTTGCAACCGGCGACGTCTCGGTTCACGTCGACGCCGAAAAACTCAAAGGACCCGTCCGAGTTGGCAAGTTTCGCATTCGAGTCGATAGCCCCGTCTGCCTTACGTCCGAGCAGAGTGAAGGGCTAATGCGCTCTGTCGAACATTGCCTGGTTAAGAACACGTTGCTCAACCCGCCGCAGATCGAAATCTCACTCGAGATTCCGTGTCCTGCTGGCGCTAACGTCTGAAAGATATGGATGGAATGCAGCCTCGGGAGGGTAGCATCGTCGAAGCTGATGGATCATGCAACCTGAAACTGAGTGCCGAAATGCTGGATCTCGTTGCCTCACGATTTCGCACGCTTGGGGAGCCCTATCGTCTCCGGATACTTCAGGTGTTGAGGCCAGGAGCGATGACTGTGGGGCAGATTGTAGAGATTCTGGATGGAAACCAGTCAAATATCTCCAGGCATCTGCAAAACCTTCATCAGGCCGGGATTGTGAGCCGCAGGCGCGACGGAAGCAGCATTATCTATTCCCTCGTTAACCCCGAGGTGTTGAAGTTATGCGAACTCGTCCACCGCAACCTCGCAAAAACGAGGATTGGATCTCGTGCCCGTTAGCTCCTGGATAGCACATTAACTGATCGGCTAGACAGCGCGAGTCCCTCCTTCCTGAAACCAGTGGCACTTCTCCGGAAAAGCGCGATGACGTACCAAACGGCCGGACAAGAACGTCCGCTACGTAATGCAGAGGACCACCGCATCTCCCGTTTGAGTTACGCGTGGATTACAGCTGGTCTGCGGCACGGGGTAATTTGAGGTGAGTGCACGAAGGTGATGAAAACTGCAGCTCAAAGCCAATCCGCTCATTGACTCTCCGCAATACCAAACCACGCTATTTTTGCGTTCGCGAGTGTGTTGTCGGCTATATGGACACTGAGGTCAAAGATTTGCCGCCCTTCCCAACCTCGAACGCGCTTGCCTGCTAGGTCCCGCAGTCGGCGGTAGCGATACGGGCGAATGGAGGGCAAAGCTTTCCTGCCGCAATTGCTGATCTCCTCTGCCGCTTCCGCAGAGGCATTCCTCCGTGCTTAAAACATTCGACCTCGGTGAAGATAAAACTCCTGGATCATTGGTCACAATAACGTCAACGGGTCTTGACTCTTTATTCTTACCTGTTTACTCTATGCTTGTTTGCGCGAGGCCTCATGGAAAAGGAAAAGGCTTCATCACGTGACTTGTTCCCCGGCGCCCTTGAGTTGATGATTCTCGAATCTCTTCGCCGCCAACCGGCACATGGCTACGCTCTCGTTCAGCACATTCAACAACGATCCAATAACCTGCTGCAGGTGGAAGAGGGTTCACTGTATCCCGCCCTGCAACGGTTGTTGAAAAGCAAACTCGTCAGAGCAGATTGGGCTGTATCATCCACAACAAATCGTCGAGTGCGCATATACCAGATCACCAAGGCCGGCTTACGCCACCTGGAGCGCGAAATCTCTGCCTTCGACCGAATGCTCGATGGAATCCAGATGGTGCTCGGTCCTGAACGGGGTATCGAAAACTCATAGGAGGTCCATACGATGAGTTGGTGGGACCAGTTCGCCTGTAGACGACATCTTGATAACGATCTTTCCGAAGAGTTACACGAACACATTGAAGAGAAGACCGAGCAGTTGATGCGCCTTGAGCATCTTTCTCGGGCCGACGCACGCAAGGCAGCTCTCATCGCTTTCGGAAATCCTTCTCTTGTTAGGCAGCGCAGCCGTGAAGTGTGGCAGTGGCGAACACTCGATTCAGTGCTCGCGGACGTCCGCCTGGCTTTGCGCCGCTTACGCAAATCTCCCGGCTTTGCCTTCACGATTCTGTTGACACTTGCCATCGGTATCGGGGCCAACACAGCGGTATTCAGTGTTGTCGACAGCGTGTTGTTGAGGCCCCTTCCGTATCCCAATTCAGACCGGCTGGTCTCATTGTGGTTGCGAGCTCCCGGGGCCGGCATCGCGGATTTTTCAGACCGGCTGATGATGTCACCGTCGATGTATCTCGTATTTTCAGAACACAACCGAAGCTTTGAGTCGATGGGCATCTGGTCGCCGCGGACGGCAAATGTCACCGGGCTGGCACAGCCGGAGGAGGTTCACACCCTCGTTGTGAGCGACGGAGTGCTGCAGACGCTTGGTGTTCCGCCGGCGATCGGGAGATGGTTTTCCCAAGCAGACCAGGAACCTCACGGAGCCAAGACAATCATCCTCAGTTACGGCTATTGGCAAAGGCGCTTCGGTGGTGACCCAGAGGTGATTGGCCGAAGCATCCAGGTGGATTCGCAGGCGCGTGAGATTGTAGGCGTGATGCCGCGAGGATTCCGTGTGGTGGATCGGGATTTCGACATTTTCGTACCGCTTGCCCCGGAGCGCACGATCCAGGACGGTCCTCCGTTTGGCTATTTCGGCGTCGCCCGGCTCAAGCCTGGAATCACGATCGATCAGGCTGATGCCGATGTTACGACCCTGTTGCCGATCTGGATGAATTCCTGGCGGTTCGGACACTACTTCGCGATCTGGCGCATCACGCCGGATTTCCGACCGCTCAAGAAGCAGGTAGTCGGCCAGGTGGGCAGCATCCTGTGGGTGGTGATGGCTACTGTCGGTCTGGTGATGCTGCTTGCCTCGGTGAACGTCGCCAACCTACTTCTGGTGCGGGCCGATTCGCGGCAGCAGGAACTTTCCATCCGCGCGGCGCTAGGGGCCGGACGCGCGCGCATAGCCCGCGAGTTGCTGACCGAGAGTTTGGTTCTTGGCCTGCTCGGCGGCGGGCTGTCGACTGGAGTTGCCTCTGGCGGATTAACACTGCTGAAGGCGTTGGGACCGGCCCAGCTTCCGCGTCTCAGCGAGGTGTCGTTGGATGGTCGTTCGACCCTGTTCACGCTCTTTCTCTCCATATTTTCAGCTTTGTTTTTCGGTTCGATTCCAGCTATCAAATATGCCTACACAAAGGCGTCCGATGCCCTTTCCGGATCGAATCGCACGTCGAGCAGCAGCCGCACCCAGAATCGCTCTCGGAATGTGCTTGTCATCGCACAGGTGGCCATGGCCCTGGTGCTGCTGGTCAGCTCAGCGCTGATGATTCGGACTTTCATCGCACTGCGGAATGTGAACCCGGGCTTTAGCGATCCAACGCATGTGCAGACGATGCGGACCTCGATTCCATCCTCAATGGTTCCGGATGAACGGATGGCAACCCGAGTCGAGAACGATATTCTTGACCGGCTCTCGGCGATCCCCGATGTCACGGCGGTCGGCTTCGCAGCCTCGGTGCCGCTCGACGGAGTCGACGCCGACTGGAACCAGCTTCAGGTGGAAGGGAAAGACTACAACATTAACAAACCGCAGATGTGGCTTTATGACTACGTTTCGCCTGGATACTTCGACGCCATGGGCATTCACCTGGTCGCCGGTCGCGACTTCGGCTGGACTGATAACTATGACCTGCGGCACAAGGTGATCGTGTCGGAGAGTTTCGCCCGGGCAGAGTGGGGCTCAGCCGCCAACGCCATTGGTAAGCATGCACGCCAATCCAACCGGAATCCCTGGGACGAGGTAATCGGCGTTGTTGCCGATGTGCATCAGCACGGTGTCGACGAAAAGGCGCCGACCATAATTTATTGGCCGGTCCTGATAATCATCCCCTATATCCCTCAGACAACGATCGGCGCCGAGCGAAATGTCACGTTTGCCATTCACAGCAGACGCGCGGGAACCGAGAGCTTTCTTAGCCAGGTGCGGCAGGCAGTCAATTCAGTCAATCCGAATCTGCCCGTCGCTGGTGCGCGTACCATGCAGGAGGTGTACGCGCAGTCGCTGCAACGGCAGTCGTTCACGCTGGTAATGCTTGCCATCGCTGCCTCAATGGCGCTGGCCCTCGGCATCGTCGGTATTTACGGCGTGATCTCCTATTCAGTCTCTCAGCGCACGCGCGAAATCGGCATTCGCCTGGCCCTCGGTGCGCAGAAAGGCGAGGTTAAATGGATGTTTGTGCGGACTGCATTGGCCTTCACCGGTATCGGTATTGGTATCGGCATCGTGACTGCAGGGGTGCTCGTGCAGTTCATGAAGACGCTGCTGTTCGGGATTCATCCCATCGATCCCGTCGCATTCATTGGGGTTCCCGTTGTCCTGGTTACGGCTGCAGTTGTGGCAAGTTATTTACCAGCTGCGCGTGCTGCTGCCCTCAATGCAGTTGACGCACTGAAGGCGCAATGAAGCAGCATAGATGAGCTACGCGCATTACGGGTCCCTCTGCCCGTGCGAACCAATCGTCGCAGGTGTTGGGAAACTCTGTGCATTTTTGCTTCCGTGAGCGGGTTGTGGGCTACTCGGACATAACCCGGTTTTGGATTACTTCCGGTTAGACGGCGATTCGGGAGGTATTTTCCCTGCAGCAGCTATCGCCAGTTCTTGATCAGCATAAGTTCGCTGGAACGCGCGTCGACCTGCGGGTAGAGAAGGTAGCTTCCATCAGGCGAAACAGGGATCCCGCCAATCCATGTTGGGGTGGGATTGCGTAGTTTGAAGATCGTCTGCGTAAACTTGGTGCTGAGGTCGAATCGATTGATTGTTTCTCTTTCCTCCTTGTGCCCCAGATAGTAGAGCCTAATCTGTGCGGATACCATTCATCTCCCATGGAGTTTAGATCTGGCATGCCGATTATCTGCTGCTCCGCAGATCCGTCGGTTTTACCCACCAGAGCTTTCTATTGCGGACAAAGAACACGTGCTGTCCATCCGGAGACTCGAGAGGAAGAATGCACCACGACCAGCAAGCTGCACGGCATGACCTCCGCTTGACGGAACCTTCCAGACCGAGGGGGTTCCGGCGTCTTCGCCATTCACAAAAT
>Ga0068853_100001122_pt1 | contig 18952 bp, 15 predicted proteins | sample KBSCornC32_FD_65655 | JGI IMG/M metagenome (GOLD analysis project Ga0068853, IMG submission 65655) | Corn rhizosphere microbial communities from Kellogg Biological Station, Michigan, USA - KBS Corn C3-2 | ecosystem: Host-associated > Plants > Roots > Rhizosphere > Soil ...
GCATGATCCGCCACCCGCTGGTCGCGCTGCTCCGCCGGCAGCGCATAGTCATATTCTTTTACGTCCAGTTCGGAGATGATGATCTTCACGCCGAAATTGCGCAATTCCACCAGGAAGTCGGCGATCTTCTTGCTCGCCAATGACCCTTTGGCAAGGTCGAGATGGGCCTGAAGGCCGATGCCGTCCAGAGGGGCGCCGGCCTTTTTCAGCTTCTCGACGAGACGCAGCAGCAGCCAGCGGCGATCATTCTCGTCGTAGGTGTCATACTCAAAGCCAAAATCATTGATCATCAGCTTGGCGTCTGGAGCATAAATCCGGGCCGAACGCAGCGCGTGGTCGATGTAATCCGGACCGAAAGCCTGGAGCATCACACCGTCGCGCAGGCCATCCCACCGCTTGCCCGCTTCGATCGGCTCGTTGATGACATCCCAATATTTAATCTTGCCCTTGTAGGTGCGCAGCACGTTGGCAAAGTGATTGTTGATGATCGTCCAGTCGCGCGTCTCCAATATTTTCCGCGCTGCCCAGGGTGGCATGCTGTTATACCAGAGCAAGGTGTGGCCATGCACGTCCAGATCATTGGCTTCGGCGAAACCCATGATGCTGTTCATGGGATCGAAAGTCAGTTCGCCTTCCTGCGGCTCCACGAAGTCCCATTTCAGGGCGACTTCGGGAGTAATCGATCCACACTCGCCGATAACCGCCGTTCGATAGGCTGGATCGTTCCAAATTTTATCGGTTCGTACTGCCGTGCCGAAGAAGCGCCCCCGCTTTTTTGCAAGTGCGTTCAGGCTGTCATCTTTAGGCATAACTTCGGAACTGGACCGGCCACCTGAAAGCAACAGCGCCAGCCCCGCAGACAACATCATTTCTCGACGGCTTATATCCGCCTTTACAGCGGACAAATTTGTTACAGTCGAAAAGGAATCGAGTTCCGCCATCGGCCCAACTCTTATCAGAAAGATACAAAACTTGGAAATGCCCGTTTTGGAACGCATTCGTCTCTTTCATTGTCTTGACAGTGCTTTAGGAATACGGACAGATGGACCATGGAGTAGCGACAGGGTGTGGGTAAAATGCGACTAAGACAGATCATTGCCACCTCTTGCATCGCAGTTGCAGCATGGATGGCCCCGACCGCCGCGCTCGCCGATGGCTTTACCCAGCCGGCAGGGCACGGCCAGGTGATAGTCACGACCATCTATTCCAACAGCGCCAAAGGCCTGAATGCCGCCGGTGATGCGGTCGATCGCGACGATTATCATAAGACGGAAATCTACGTTGCGGCGGAATATGGCGTCACGGACGACCTGACGCTGATCGCAACGCCCAGCCTGCGGTTTGTGTCGATCGACAATACGGATAGCACATCGGGGCTTGGCTACACGGAACTGGGCGCGCGCTATCGCCTGGTAAACAAGGACGGTTTTGTCTTCTCGCTTCAGGGTACGGGGCGCATTCCCGGTGCGCGCCGCCAGGATGTCGTCGCCCAGATCGGCAGCACCAACTATGAAATCGATACACGCGCGCAGGTTGCCTACAGCTTCGGCAAGGGGCATTTCATTTCCGCCAGCGGTGGGTATCGCGTCCGCTACGACGATCCGGCGAACGAGTGGAAACTCGACGTGACGCTGGGCTTGCGGGTCGCGCCGAAATTCATGGTCATGGCGTTCAGTTCAAACACCTTCGCCGACGGCAAAGGACGCGGAATATTCGCGCAGGACTTTCGCTATCATAATCTGTTCCTGACGGGCGCTTATGACCTGACCGACAGGATCACGATTCAGGCAGGTGTCATGGGCACGGTCGCCGGTGTTAACGCCCTGCGCGAGCGCGGCGGCACCGTGGGGCTTTGGTACAAATTTTGATGGTCCCACCCCACCGTCCAAAAACGGTGAGGGACACCTGATCGAAATACTCTGGCGTTAGACGATAACGGTGCCCAATACCGGCGTGCCTTGCTCGTCCAGCAGATCCACGAGCGCTCGCAAGTCGCCGATCCTCGTATCATGCTTCCGCACGACGGGTACCACGCTGCCGAAGCCGGCGAGGCTGGCGTTGATCGTCGAGATATGGTTGCGGGAGCGCAGCGGCAGGGAGACCAGAAGGTTGGTCGACGGTATGCGCCACTCGCTGAACCGGCTGAGCAGGGATTCGCGTTCAAAGGCGACACCCTTCTCCGGCATCTGGGGGCCGGCGGGCAGCAGCCACAGATTGTCGATCGGCGTTTGCTGGATAAGCTCGTCGACGGAATGGTCGTGGCGCATGTTGCCCAGGCCGTTACGGTTTTCCATGCGGAACAACTCGTGCAACCGCGGCTTGTGCAGCGCCGCATCGACCAGCAGGGTCGGCGCGCCCAGACGCGCCATCACGATCGCCAGATTGGCGGCGATGACCGCCATTTCCTCATCGCAATCCAGCCCCAGCAGCGCGCAGGTCTGCATATCGGTGACATCCTGGGTCGCCTGCGCCTGCAATATCCGGGCGCGGATCGTGCGGATACGGTGGACATAATTGTCGTTGAGGTCGAAGGCCGCCACCAGCAGCGGGTCGAGCCGGGCTTCACCGCGCCGCAAATAGCTCCGATCCGCCTGGAGCATCAGGGCGAGGTCGCGCTGTTCCTCGGTGACCTTGCCCGATGTAACCGCCGATTCGCCGAACAGTTCACCGCTGTCCGCCTGGACGCGGGCGATCTGCGCGATGTCGTCCGCGCTCAGAACGCCTTCCCGCTGGAGAATGGCGCCAAGCCGCTGGTCCTGATCGTCCCGCGTGCGGGGCGTACCGTCATGGCGCGGCATGGGGACCGTGTCGCCCTGTCTTGCCGAAGAGCGAATCCTCATGCGAACATCTCCTCTTTGGCGGATCGCAGAGAGATGGGCGCGACCCAGTTCGCGTTGGTCATATCGACAATCACTTCGACGTCGGCCATGCGTGCCGTCCCGGCACTTGTCCTGACATGCGGCTCGGAAAGTTCGAGGGCCGCAACGACGCCGATACCGGCGGTCCCGCCCAGAAGCAGCGCCGCGAACATCCAGACGGCCAGGTTCGGCTTGGACGGAAGGGCGGGGGGCGAAGCCCGATCGAGGCGACGCCCGCTGGCTTGCGAGACTTCGCTCTTCAACGTGGCCTCATTATAGCGCTGGCGCACCATGTCATAGGTTTGCCGCGCCGCATCAACATCGCGTTGCAGGACCATGAGCTGGTCCTGGACGCCCGACAAGGCGATCATGCGGGCCTGTTGGGCGTTGAGTTGCGCCTGCAATTCCGCCACCTGCATGGATGCCGAGCGGCTGGCGGAGGAGAGCGAAGCGGTCTGGCCGCCGCGCGCCGCCGCGAGCGAACCGCGCAGCGCCTGGAGTTGCGCGTCGGCGGCCTTCATGTCGGGATGGTTGGGACCAAAGGTCTTGGAGAGTTCGGCGACCTTGCCCGCCTGAAGGCCCACTTCGCGTTCCAGATTTTGCACGATGTCGGATCCGGCGACGTCGGGATCGTTCGACGCGCCCGACCGAGAATGCGCCCGTGCGGCGGCCGCCTGTGCCTCCACCATCTGCACGGACAGGCTGCGGGCCTTGTCTCCTTCCACATCCATGCGGTCGACGCCGACGATGCCGTTCGCCCGTTGGAAATCGGACAGGCGCTTCTGCGCGCTCTCAAACCGCTCACGAACATCCTTCGTGCGGGCATTGAACCATTTGGCGCCCGTGCGTGCGGGCGTGACCCGCAGTTCCACCTGCATTTCCAGATAGGTGTCGACGATCATGTTCGCGACCATGGCCGCGAATTTGGGATCATGATCGGTATAGCCGATGCGAATGACGTTGCTGTTCTCGTCGCTCGTGATTTCCACCTTCCGGCGCAGCATCTGCTCCGCATTCTGGCGGCGAAGCTCGGGGGTGTCACCCAATGTGGGATCGTTAAGCAGGTTGAGGCGACGCGCCGCTTCCTGGAGCACCGCTGAACTGCGCAGCAGATCGACCTGGGTGCCGAGTACCGCATTGGTTACAGACGGATCGGGACTTTTCTGCGAATCCGTCGGATCGGTGTTGGCAAGGTCGATCAGCACAGACGAGTGCGCTGTGTAGGAGCGTGATTGCACCAGCGCCAATATGGCGATGACGGCGAAGACCGACGCGCCAATGATGATGGCCAGACGCAAACGTTGCCTTACCGCTTCGATCAGATCAAAAAATCCGATCATCCTGCTGCTCCCTTCAACGTGAATTCAGAAGCCCGCTCGTCGGCGAGAATGACACTGAGCGCAGGATCGATGCCGTCGGATTTGCGCGAAGGGGGGCGGACCCCTTGCAGCATCAATATGAAAAACTGCGGAAGCAGTGTGTCCCGAACGCTATAGCTGTCGTCGGAAGGGCTGCGATGGAACAGGAAGTCGCATTCCCGCAGCATTTCCTCGAACCGCCTTGCCGCATGAACGGGCGTGGTGGCGATCCTCTCCGCGATCAGCATTTCGGTGACGGTCTTTTGCGTGAAGCGCCCGTGCATGGCCGCAAGCCAGCAGGCGATCGTGCTGGAAAGGAGCGATGCGGGATGCCGGTCAACATAGAGGCTGAGCTCGCGGAAACCATCGAAATTGAGTTCGCTCCAATAGCCGAGAGCAGAAGAGAAACCCGCTTCCACCGTTTCGTTGGTGATGTGCGTGCTCTCGGAACGCTCGGCTACCAGCGCGGCATAAAGCCCGAACAGGCGGATGTGATAGGGCGACCCGATTGCCGCCACGCGGATATTATGGGCTGCATCCGCATCGATGGTCAGGCCCGAGCGATCGCAGCAGCTTTGCAACAATTGACGCTGATCCTCGATCGCCAGCCCGGCAAGGGAAATAGAGGTCAAATGCCGACGAAGCGAGGGATGGCCGCACAGCAGGTCGTCGAGATTGCCGGCGATGCCGATGATGATGACGGTGATGTTCGAGCGCATATCGGACAGCAATTTCATCAATGCCGCGACCTCGGCCTTGATCGTCGGGGATTCGATCCGGTCGAATTCATCCACCAGGAAGATCGTGCGACGGGTCACCGTCTCTGCCAGGCTGCTGGCAAGGAGGCTGGCGTCGAAGCCGTCCCCCAGCAACTGCTGCATCGCCGGTGTTCGGGCCAGATGCGTCGAGGAGTTCGCCAGTTCGCGAAGGAAGGGACGGAACAGGTCGACAAAGGACAGGTTGCCGCCCGCCGAGTTGTAGAGAACGGTCGCGCCATCGCCATCCGCTATGTCGCCGAAGGCGCGCGCGAGCGACGTCTTGCCCGATCCGCGAGGGCCGAAAACGATGCCATGCTTATGTTCGAACAGGACGGCGTCGATCAGCCGGTTCAGCTCCTCCTCGCGGCCGCTGAGCCCGAAACGACCGTCCACGGGGCGACTGGGATCGAACACCTCCCGGATCAGTTCCTTGCGCCGGCGGCGTGCGGGATTCTTGTCGGTGGGCGCCCCGGTGGCATCGGCCGAATAGGGCGGCCGCGCACTTGGCGACTGCGTTTCGCCATCGTCCGCCGACGGGATGGCGGGCCAATCGAATTTTCGATCCATGACGGGCATGCTGCCCGGATTATAGGTCAACCGCCGTGGCGAGGGCTTCGCGAGCCAGTTCCAGATGCGCTTGAACATGGCTCAGTGCCGCCGGAACGAGTTGCGGGAAACCCGCGGACCGCCAAAATGCCCCGTGGCTGCAGTTCGGTACATCAAAAGAATTTCTCCTTGATGATCAGCACATCCTCTGGATTGGCGAGGTCGTCGATAGTGGCGTGAATCTTCTTGCCGCCCCGGCGTACTTCGATCTTGCGGCTGCTGCCCGCGACGGTGGGGCCGCCGGCCTCCCCGAGCGCCTGGCGATAGGTCATGCCGGGCGTGAAGGAATAGGAACCAGGCTTGTTGACGGGGCCATAGACGTAGATCAACTCGGCCTTGGGAATGAAGAGATTGTCGCCCGGCTCGACCAGGCGACCGGCGGCGCCCGACATGTCCGTCAAGGCGATGCGCACCGGGGGTTGACCATCCGCAGGGGTCAGAACGACGACATCCGCTCCATCGGGACGGATGCCCCCCGCCTTAGCCACAATCGCCGCCACGCTATAGGGCTTGTCGAGCGCGTAGACGCCGGCATTGGGAATCGAGCCCAATATGGTGACCGTGCGGCTGGCATAATTTGTAATCTCGACGTTGATCGATGGCGCCGCGAGGATGCCTTCCTGCTTGTATCGCGTCGCGATCAGGGCGCTGAGTTGGGCGGTCGTCGTGCCGGCCGCCCGGATCGCGTTGAGATAGGGCAGGATGATCGTTCCGTCGGACCGGATCCGCGTCTTGTTCGACATGTCCTTCTGGCCGAACACGGTGACCTCGATCTCGTCGTCCGGACCGAGCACATAGGAAGATGTGGCGGCGGCAGAGGTATCGCGGGGCGCCTGCGCGAACGACGGGATGCCGAACGTCGCAGCGAGAAGAATGAAAATCAGAAACTTACGCATGGCTACCCGTATCACCATTCTTCTCCCGCGGTGTCAAAAATCCGCACTGACACCGAGTCCGATGAGGTTGGCCGTGTAGCGGCCGATGCCGCTGTTGGTGGAGCGCGTCACCCTCTGGCCGCGCAGGTAAAACTCAAGCGCCCGGCCGATCTTCCTGCGCACGGCCAGAGTGTACAGGTTGACCTTGTCGCTGTCGATCAAGCTGGAAAACAGGAAGGGATCGCGGCGATAGGACCGGTCTGCGTGCTCGTAGGAAAATTCCGCTTTGGTGCGGTCCGAGAAAAGCCATTCGCCGGACCCGAGATAGCTGGTCGAAACGGCGTAGCCGGCGGGAACCAGACTGTCGTTCACGACCGCGCGGATGAGGCTGCCGCGAAACGACAGCACCGTCGGAACGGGGCTCAGCACCAGGCTGATCTTCCAGCCGGGATTGTCATAGTCGGGCACGCCGGCATTGCTCGACCTGACCCGGAGCCAGTGGACATCGGTCTCGATCGCCGCATGGGACACCACGGAGCGATTGAAGGTGATGCCGGCCCGCTCGATCTTGTTCGTCAGGGCGAGGCTCGGCCGATCCGTGTCGCTATGCTCATAATAGAGGCTGAAGGTTCCGATGCTGGGCGTGCCGAACCCCACGCCGCCCCTGTAGCTCATCGTCGTCTGGTCGGCGAAGGCATAGGCGCGCGAATTGTCCGTGGTCGTGCGCTCGATCGATCCGATCGGGTAGAAGCCGACGGCTTCGGGACAGGCGAACTCGCCGCGTAGCGTGCTGACGCTCTGGAGATTGGGGGTCGTGGTGTTGATGTCGCCGAAGTCGGAGCGTTGACGCTGGAACAGGCCGGTCAGGACCGTCTGGCAGCGCGCGCCAACCTTGATGATGCCGTCGGCGGCGGCCAGCGCGCGCAGACGGGCCTGAGTCGATCCGTTGACATAGGCATCCAGATAGGCGCTGCCCCGGACCTTCAGGCTGTTGCGTCCCAGCGGACGGGAATATTCGACCTCGACACCCGGCGAGACGATCACGTCGTCCCGTGTCGGCCTCACATTGCTGTTCTGGCGAAAGACGTTGCTGTCGTAGGTAGCCTCGACGGACGGCCGGACAGCAAGCCCGTTTGTCGATGCTTCCTGCGCATGAGCCACGGTTCCGCACCCCATAACCAGCGTCGCGGCAAGACATGTTGATGAAACCGCCACAGTGAAATCTGCGGCTGATGGTTTTGAATACCCCGTGTTGCGCTGCAACAATTTCCGATGTTGAATGACCATAGTGTTCACGCCGGTTATCCGGCACCCCCCATTGTGTGTTCTTTCCAGGCGTGACGGTCTTGCGATCATATATTTCATCCGTCCGGTTTCGGGACGGGGTATAACCACCTGTTGCAGACGCGTCACGCCCAAATTCATGGCCGACCGCGCTTGGCGGCCATTTGCGCCGCATCGCCCGCGGGCTGTGCCGGACGTACGACGAATCGCGGGTGGGCGAAGGCAGGCGAGAGTCATCGCGTTTCGAATCCGATTGTGCGCTGCGACAAGCCTGCCGCCAATTTAATGAACCGGGGATGACCGTCTTCCGCTGTCCTACAGGAAGAAATGGAACATATGACGAACATTCTTATGGATCAACTACCCGGAGAATGCCCGATGGATGACGAATTCGGCGATTACGCGCCCAGTCTGTTGACGGCGAGCCGCAAGCCCTTTGCGATCACGCCCCATGACACCAACCCGCTGCCGGTGGTCCCCAAAGGCATCTATGTCGGAACCGGGGGGACGATCACCCTGCGCGGCGTCGATGCCGCTGCCGATGTCACCTACCGCAATCTGGCGGACGGCAGCTATGTCGCCGTCCGCGTGAGCCATGTGCGGGCGAGTGGCACGACCGCAACCGACCTGATCGCGGAGGCATAAGCATATGCGCCAATCCGGTAACGGCGCCAACGTCGCGCCCAGCAGTCTCTCGCGTTATGCGATCCTGCCCCATCGTCGTCTGCCGCATGTCGTCACGGCGTTGGGGGACAGCAGGATCGCGGCGATCTACACCAACGCCGGCCAAGGCAGCTATAGCGCCCATTCGCCCCTCAACTGGGCCAATGCCTTGTCCGATCAGCGGCTTGTGGTGGGTGCGACCTTCGGCGTATCGGGCGATCGCACGGACCAGATGATCGCGCGTCTGAACAGCGCGATCGCCACCGGCGCCGGTATGCTCTACCTGCAGGGCGGCCTCAACGATATCGCCCAGAACTATCCCACGGCCGGTTCGAGCGGCGCGACGGCGTTCGCCAATATCCGGGCGATGGCCGATGCGGCGCGTCAGGCAGGCATGATCGTGGTCATTGAAATGGAAGTGGGATCGAACGTCATCAGCACGTCGGCCCTGTGCGGGCAGGTCAACGAACTCAACGCCCGCCTTTATGAATATGCGGAACGGACGCCCGGCATACTCCTGCACGATGCGCGCCCCGTCGTCCTCCAGACCGACTTTTCCGCGACCGCCATGTCCTACCGCACCGGCTATACGTATGACGGCACGCATGTGAACGGCCGGGGCGCCTATTATTGGGCGAAGAGCCTGGCGCTACTCCTGCAGTCGGTTGTTCCACCCCGCGCGGCGGTCCGCATGGTCGGTCGGGCGGAAGCGGTCGGCAATGGCCGGCGCAATTACCTGGCCAATCCCTGCTTCGTGCCCGCTACGGGGGGCGGAGCCAATGACGGCACGTCCGGAACGGTGCCGAGCGGCTGGAGCGCGTCGAAGAGCGCGGGCGCGACGGGCGCTTTCGGGAACGAGGTCGACGCGGCGGGCCTTGGCAACCATGTCGTTGTCGCGGCGACTTTCGCGGCGCAGGGCGATTATGTCCGCCTGTACCAGGACGTCAATCCAGCCTCCTGGGACGTGGGAGAGGTGGTCGAGGGCACCGCGAAAATCACCGTCAGCAGTCCCGTCAACATGGCCATCGCCCATCTCAATGTGCAGGCGAATGTGGGCGGCAGCAGTTACGACAACTTTGCGCTCTATGGCCTCGACACCGTTTTGGGGCCTGACGAGGGCTATACCGCGACGGTCAAGACGCGGCCTTTCGTGATTCCCGCCGGTACGAAGGGGTGGCTGACGATGTGCCTCTGGATGCGGGGAGGGGGCGCCGGCTCCGCCAATGTGGTGGTCCATCATGCCGCCATGCGAAGGCGCGAAACGCCGTACTGAACGGGAAGGACGGCGGGTCGGGGGCAGCGCGCAATTCGTCGGTCAGTGGACGAGATGCGTGCTGCTTTCGGGCAAGCGGTCCTGCGCGGGATCGGCTATCGGCCGAGTTGCTGCCAACTGGTTGTACACGCGTTCGACGCCATGGACCATTTTGTCGGCCCGATAATCATCGAGAAACCGCTGGTTGCCCTTGCGCGCCATGGCGTTCAGCTTTTCGATCGTCAGCGCCTCGATGCACTGGCGAAGGCCCTCCGCATCGTCTGGCGGAAACAGAAAGCCATATTCGCCGTCGCCCAATATTTCCTTCAGGCCGCCGACGGCCGATGCGGCCACCGGGACCGACAGCCGCATCGCTTCGAGCGCGACCAGGCCAAAGCCCTCCCATCGCGACGGCACGACCAGCAGGTCGCTTGCCAGCATCTGTGCCGCGACGCCGTCCCTTCCACGCCAGCTCAAATAGGTGACGTGCGGCCAGCTAGGCTGTGTCTCCGAGGAACCTGGCGCACTGACGACGACCTCACCGATCGCGCGGACGGTAACCTTTTCGTGCAAGGGTTCGATCGCGCGCAACAATATGTCGAGGCCCTTTTGGCGATCGAAGCGGCCGGCGAACAGAATGCGCAGCCGCTTGTCGTCCCATTGCTCCGCGGGCACGGTCGGAACGGATCCGCTGATGCTGTTGACGATAACGGACATTTTTGCTGCGGGGATGCCGATATCCCGGCCCCGCTCGAATTCATGCCGGGAAATCGCGATGATATGGTCGGCGCGCGCCGCGAGGACGCGCTCCATCAGCGCCAGCGCGCGCTTTGTGGTCCACCCCAGCGAATTGATATCGAAGGCCCAGCCGTGGGAGCAGAAAATGATGGAACTGCCGCGCGGCCGGCGCGAGACGCGGGTGACCAGGCCAGCCCCCCAGGAATGCGCATGGATGATGGCAGGACGATAGGTCTTGAGCAGCCTGTGGTAGGAACGGGCAAGGTTCATCACCCCACGTGCACGACGAGGGCGAGAGAAAAAAATGAATTCGACGCCGCTATTCCTGAGCGAATCCTCAATATATCGCTCCTGATCGCCGGGGATCAGAAGCGCGACATTGCCCGCGCCATAGATGGCGACCTGCGCAGGGAGTAATTCAGTGAGGTAAGACCCTGTCCCTCCTATTATACTATCACAGAGATGAAGGACTTTCATTATCCGCCATTTTCCCCACAGGCCAGTGCAGCGCCCTCTCGCATCGATATGCGGCAGTCATTTGCCACGATCGGGTTCCGCTTGTTCCGGATACCATATCGGGTTTCGAGTAAAAGAACCGCATCCAAACCGCTTCGATTCGGTGTTATTGTAGAGCTTCTTCAAAAATCTCCAATGTGCGTCGCGCAACTATCGCTGTCGTCATATTGTTGAGAATATGCGTTCTGCCATTTTGACCAAGTTTATCAGCCAGTTCTCTGTCGGCGAGAAGCAGGGCGATCTTGTCTGCGAGATCGATGGCGTTACCCGGTTCGACCAGCAAGGCGGTATGGCCGTCAATTGCCACGTCGGTGACGCCCGTCGGAAGATTGGATGCCACGACCGGCGCGCCGCACAGCATCGCCTCCATCTGGGAAATGCCGAAGGCTTCGGTAATTTCGGTCGAGGGGAAGGCAAAAACATCGACCGAGCTCAACAATTTGAGTTTCGTTTCATGGTCGATCCCGCCCACGAAATGAACGCGGTCGGCGACACCGGCCGCCCGCGCCCGCTCCTCGGCCTCCTTGCGATAGGGGCCGTCCCCGGCGATGATGGCATGGACGTCGGGCAATTGGGCGACCGCGTCGATCAGGACCGTCAGCCCCTTGTAGCGCGCATGCCGGCCCAGGAAGCCTATCGTCTTGGCGCCACTGGAAAAGGCATTGCGCCATTCCGCCGCGGCCGTCGCATTTCTGGCGACGGCGTAATTGTCGAGATCCAGCGCGAGTGGCACGACCTCGTAGCGGGCGGTGCGGGGAAGATCCTTTGAAATGGCGCGGTTCTTGACCGACGTAATGATCACTGCCGAGGCGCGCCGCATCAGGAACTGGAGGAACGGCAAGGTCAACGCGCGGAGAAGGCGACGACCGTAGATGTCCATATGATGCGTGACGACGATCAGGGGGCGCCGCCGGAACCCGATAAGCAGGCTTAGCAGGACGGCCGCGAAAGGATTTGGCGAGTGGAAATGAATGACATCATAGTCGCGCACGTTGATACCGGCAAACAGGCGGAGTGCGATGGGCTGGCCCTTGAATACGCCAAGGCCGCTGCGCCGGATCACCCGCACGCCATTTATAATTTCTTCGCTGGACTTGCCATCATGACTGTTGACCAAAACGTCGATTTCATGATGCCGCGCGGCATATTCCGCAACGCAGCGGGTATTTTCCTCTATGCCGCCCTGATAGGGAGAATAATATTTCCCGATAATGAGAATTTTGGCCATAGAGCTCGTCACTGCGCGACCGCGTCGATTGGCGACCACGCCCTATAGCGGCGCCTCTGTCCACAGTTCATCACCGTCGCCGCCCTAGATCCCGTCTTGCACTGCACAAGATTGAAATAGCTTACTCAGGGGGGGAAGAACAAGCAAGAGCATGGATGGCAACGGTGGGCCGTGGCCTTTGCCGGGTATCCCGAAAAGCGGCCCTTGCCGGGAGATTGCCGATTATGGCTTGCGACATTATAGGTTGCGGTGCAGCGACCAGCCAGCCGCTGCCTCCGAAGGGATCGTGATGGGCAATCGCACAGTATCAGCCTTCGGCCTGCCGGCTCCCCATATGCAGAGGATTGCGCGTCGCGGGAGGCTTTTGTTGCGCAACACAGCTCATGCGATGAACCGCAGGATCATCATGCAGATGCTGCGAATGGTCTTTGGCGGGATGCTGCTGATCTTTGTCATGGCCTGCCAGAGCGGCGAGGCGGCGCAGCGCGTCGCGCCGGTTACGCTGGCGGAGCAGCCATTCAAGCGTGCGGAGCCGTTGATCGTCGGCGTGGGCGTGCATTTCGGCATTGGCGGAAACTGGGGCTATGATCCCGATGAGGCGCTGAAGGCGATCACCCGTATCGGCTTCGATTCCACACGGGACGACTTTCCCTGGGCCGGGTTCGACAATGATCGTCCACCGAACGGACTGCCATTCCGGCTGGGCGCCTTCCTGCCCCGCGCCGTCGATGCCGGCATCCTTCCCATGGTGATCGTCGGCCACGGCAACCCGACCGTCGAGGGTGGGAAGCCGCCGGTCACCGTGGCGGGGCAGGATGCCTTCGCCGGCTTCACCGCCCGCGCGGCAAAGGCGACCGCACGTTTCAGACCGATCTACGAAATCTGGAACGAGTGGAACATGATCGACGGACTCGATGCCGCAATGCATAAGCGGGAAGGGCTTCCGTCGGAGCGGCGGTCGGCAGTCAACTATGCCTCCTTGGCGCTCAAGGCGGCGAAGGCGCTCCGCGCCGCCGCGCCGAAAGCCAGGATATTGGTGGGGGGAACGGGCATGGACCCTGGCTGGGCCTGGGCGGAAGCCGTGTTCCGCGGCGACGCCATGAAATATGCCGACGGCTTCTCCGTCCATCTTTATAATCATTGCGAACCGGACCTGACCAAACGGACGGCGACGAACGCCATTGATCAGGCAGAGGATCTGCAACGGCGATTGCACGCGATCGCAAAGGCCAGCGTGCCGGTTTATGTCACCGAGGTCGGCTGGCCGACGACCACGACGTCCCCCTGTCCCCTGTCGCGGGAAGCGTCGGCCAACAATATGGCGCAATTTCTGTTCTGGGCCGCGGCAACCCCGTGGATGAAGGGCGTGTGGCTCTACCAACTCAAGGACCAGGGCCGAAACCCGTCGGACTTCGAGGATAATTTCGGGATTCTGGACTATGACTATCGCGACAAGCCCGCCGCCTGCATGGTGCGCGCCGCCATCGCGATGATCAAGGAGACGGAGACCTGGTCACTCCAGCGGCCGATGGATGACATATTCATTCTCACCGCGAAGCGTGGCACATCGACTCGCGTGATCGCCTGGACATCCCGCCCCGCCATAAAGGCGCAGTTCGTGCCTGAGGGCGGCAAGCCCGTATCCTATCGCTCCCTCTGTGTGGGTTCGTCCGTCGGGGCGGCGACCGTGCCGCTGGGACCGGTTCCGGTCGTGATCGATCTTGGCGCGCGTCCGGCCGTGTCCGGCAAGGTCATCCTCGACCCTGAGGGAAGGCAATGACGCCGGATCGCGGCGTCTCCGGCGGACGCCATATGCAAATCCGTTCGCTTCAGGTGCTTCGATTCTTCGCCGCTCTACTGGTCGTGATCGGTCATGCCCAGCATGAGCTCAGGGAAGTCGGCGGGGCCTCGGTTCCTCGGCTGCTGTCTTTCGTGCCCTTCGACTGGGGGCTGGGCGTGGACATCTTCTTCGTGATCTCCGGCTTCGTCATGATGTTCGTCACCCAGGGCCAGTTCGGCAAGCCCGGGGCAAGCGCGCTGTTTCTGCGCCGGCGCATCATCCGCATCGCGCCGATGTACTGGCTTTTTTCGACGCCTGTGGTGCTCGCCGCGGTCTCGGCCGCTTCGCGCGGCGGCGAGGCGGTCTATTGGCTGAATGTCGTTTTCTCCTATCTGTTTCTGCCGGGGCCGCGCTGCGACGCCTATTGCTATCCGATATTCTCGCTGGGATGGACGTTGAACTACGAGATGCTGTTCTACGGCATTTTCGCGATCGCGCTGCTCCTGCGCGAACGGACCGGTATCCTGCTCATCGGCGGGATCATCGTGGCACTGGTCATCGTGGGGCGGTTCGTCCCAGCCGAGTGGACCATGGCCCGGTTCTGGGGGACGCCGATCATCGGAGAATTTCTCGTCGGGGTGGGGTTGGCGCTGCTCTACCGGACGGGCTTTCGCATTCCGCGTCCGGCGGGCTGGGCGCTTGTCGTCCTGGGTGTGTTCGCGGCCGTCCTCTTTTACCAGACGGGGAGCTACGAGCATATCTGGCGCCTTGTCACCGGCGGGGTTCCGGCGGCGTTGATCCTGAGCGGGGTCATGTTCGCACTGCTGGCGGAACGACGCAGCGCCGGCACGATCGCCTTGTCTGCCGGGGGCGACGCATCTTACGCGCTCTATCTATGCCACCCCTTCGCGATCAAGGGTGTAAGCATGATCGCCACGCGCCTCGGCTTTCTGGAGACGTTGACGCCCTGGTTCATTCCCGTCGCCGTCGTCATTGCGCTGGTCGCCTCGCTCTTGCTGCATCGCTGGCTTGAACGGCCGCTGGTCGATTGGCTCAACCGATCCGGCCGGGCATCCGCGAACAAGAAAAGCGTCGATCCCCATCCGGCTGACGGATGTGCGGGGCTTGCGCTGGCGCCGGGCGCGACCACGAATGCGCGGCTGGGTAACAGTACGGAACTATGAGGCGTCTGGCGTATGAAAAGGAACGGACGATCGTGAATGCCAGGACGGCGCATGTGGCGGCACGCCCGACGCGACACCAGCAGGCTGAGCGCCACTTCCTGTGGGCGACGGACGCGCAGATGATGGGCCTGATGATGGCCGTGTTTTGCATGTTCTGCTTTCGCGACGCAGCCACGGCATCTTTCCGCTATTATCTTTCGATCGCCAATCTATCGTTCGTCTGGTTCATCCCCGACGTGCTTTCGGTCGTGGCGATGGGGTTTTTCTTCACGCGGATCGTCGCGGTCAATCGGTCCGCCTTTGGATGGCTGCTGCTCGGCAATCTGGTCTTGTCGATCGCGACCTGCATCCTCTTCATGTCGCCGGACGGGTTCGCGCTGTTTTCGGCGATCAAGCTGTTCACCCCGATCTTCGTCGGCTTCGTGTTCGCGGGAAGGGACATCACCGAGACGCGATGGGTGCGCTATTGCGTCCTAACCACGGTGATCGTTTCGGTCATCGGCCTGATCCTCGCGCCCCATATCAACTATCCCTGGATCGGCGCCAAGGTCGACAGTCTGGGCATGACCCGCACGGTCGGCCGGCTGTGGTGGACCAGCGGGGGCATCGTCCGCTACGGCGGCTTCGCCGGTGACAGCACCATGGCCGCCTATATGTGCGTGTTTCCCTATATCCTCGTCCACCGCCATCTGAGCAAGCTGGTCAACCTTGCCCTCTGGATACCGCTCTGGTGGGCGATCTGGATTTCGACGAGCAAGACCGCGCTGCTGACCTTCTCCGTCTTCTGTCTTTATTATCTGGTTTTCGTCGTCCTGATACCGCGCGCCAATCGCGCCGTCGTGCTTCGCCTGGCGGCGCAATTCTCCTTCGCCGGACTGGTCGTGCCGCTCCTGCTGATCGCCCTGTTCTCCGGCGTCGATCTGACCAAGGTCGATCCGATATTGTTCAGTATGCAGGATCGCATCACCAACAGCTGGCAAATTCCGTTCGGCTATTTGTGGGACATGTCGCCGCTGTGGGTCATCACGGGATGCGGCTTCGGGTGCTTTTCCTATCCAATGCAATATACCATCATGGCTCCGCTGGAGGTGCCGGTCGATAATTTCTATATCTCGACCTATCTGATGATGGGCCTGCCGTTCGTGATAACGGTCATCGGCATGTTCACCGCCGCGATGCGGTCCATGGATCCAACCAAGCTGCTGCTGATCGTCGTGCTCAACATCTATATGATCACGGTGCAATGCTACGGGCCCTCGACCGCCACGATCATGGTCGGTTATGCGTTCGGCGACATGTTCCTTGGGCACAGGCAGGGCTGGAAGCGCCGCCGCCGGCAGGCGAAAGCGACCGATGGGGACAAGATCAGGCCACGGGGCGTGCCGGTCGCTGCCTGAGCTGGTGATGCTGAAAATAGGTGATCAGCAGGCAGAATATCCCCGCGATCAGCATTTCGGTGGCGAACAGCAACTCCGGCGGCCAACTCCATCGATAGTTGGTGTAGAGGACATAATGCGGGCTGGCGATGACAACGCCCTGGGTGGCCAGCAGTTGGCGAACGGGGCCGGGCAGGTCGTTGCGGATCAACAGGCCCGTGAACTGTTCATTCTTGTCACGAACGATGCCGGGATCGGATTTCGCGGGCAGTTGCACCAGGAAACGATAGACCGGCATGCGGCCTTCCGCGCCGCCGATGGGCACAAAACGGGTGCCATAATGCGCCGACCCGACGTTGCGCGTGAACCCCACCGATTTGGTATAGGCGACATAGCCTGACAGCGTCGTCGATCCTTCGGCCGGCGTGAACGTCCAGGGCGCGTCGGCGGAAATCCGGGCGGGCGAGGTGCTCCTCGGCAGCGGCAGCAGCGCAATCACGCTGACCACCAGTGCCACGCCGAAGAAGGTGGTGGTCAGGACGACCAGCCAGTTGCGAAACAGTACAGCGTCGTCACGCACGCGTCGCGCCCGTTCCGCGGCTGCCACGGAAACAGGGCGCCGTGATCGCGAGGCGAAGAACACCACGACCACGGGAATGGAGGAGATGCCGATCAGGGAGATCAGCGTCGCGGCGGGGTAGCCCCGGCCCAGCGAGGCGAATTCCAGTTCCATCAAATAGCCGTAGAAACCGCGACCGGAATAGACCTGCCACAGATAGAAGCATGCGAAGACCGGAATCCAGAGCATGACCATCCATTCGACGGCCTTGGCCTTACGCTGGTTCCGTTTGGCCTTTGTCGATTCTATGGGCAATTCCGCGCTCAACGATCGGCTCTCCGTTTGGTTGGGACCGGCTACGGATGGAGCGCGATCTTTTCGAAATAGGTGGCCTTCGGTGGTCTTGCGGCAGCCTTGTTGCATATCAGCGGGCCTCCGGCGCCTCAAGCATGTTAACCGGGCACCGCGCCGGATATCCGGACGACGGGGTTCCGGGTGGCGACATCTGCGTGTAGGAACTGGGAATGCCGTCCGTTTCGACCACGATATCGTCATTCGCGGACGCTCCGGCCGACCGATGCGGCTTGCCCGGCTATTCTTATCGCGGCCGGGGCTTCCTGCTCTTCGCGGTGATCCTGTTCGCCGTTCCCATTCTCGTTCAGCTGGGCTGGCAGGACTGGCGCCGGGATGGAGCCGCCGGCCCGCTCGTTCTCGCATCGGGATTGTGGCTTCTTTTTACCGAGGCGCGGAGCATAGCCCTTGCGCCGGGACGACCGATCCTGGCCTGGCTGCTGCTCGCAACGGCGATCTTGGGGGAGGTGGCCAGCGGGGTGGTGGGCGCGGTGCGGATGCAGTGGCTGTTCGCCTATGGCGCGTTGCTGGCGATCGCCTACGCCCATATTGGCGCGACCGGCCTGCGTCGTCTCTGGTTTCCGCTCGTCTACCTGCTGTTTCTCCTGCCGCCGCCTTCCGGTCTGGTCGAAGCCGTGGTCCCGCCCATCCGCGAATGGCTGTGTCAGACGAGCGTGAGCCTGCTGACGCTCCTGAACTATGATGTCGCGTTCAGCGGATCGACCATTTATGTCAGCCAATATGAGATATTCGTGTCGGATGCCTGCGCGGGCATGAATTCGCTGTTCAGTCTCATGGCGCTCGGCCTGTTCTATGCCTATCTGCGGCGGCGCGCCGGATGGGTTTCCCTGGCTATTCTGGCCGCCGCCGCCTTTCCGATCGCCATTTTCGCCAACCTCGCGCGGGTTCTGCTCCTGCTGCTGGCGACGCATCATCTGGGGGATGCTTTCGCGCAAGGCCCCTTTCACGAGACAGCGGGCATCCTCATGTTCCTGATCGCGCTGCCGACCATGATGTTGCTCGATCGGGCCATTGCGATGTCGATCCGGGCGGAGAAGCGGTAATGGCAGCCGGGCCTGACCCGACACGCCGCCCCGACCGGCGGGCCTTTTTGTTCGGTGGCGCCTTGCTGGCCGGGGGCGGTCTGCCCTGGCTGTTGCAACCCAGGGCAGCCGGGGCATCCCTGCCGCCCGACATGCTGGGTCGCATCATTCCGCCGCGCATCGGTGACTATGCCGTTTCCACGGTTGGGGGACTGGTTCTTCCCACGGAGGAGGAGCTTGGCAATGTCGTGTACGACCGGATTATGACCAGGGTCTATGTCCGGCCTGCCTCGCCCGCTGTGATGCTGATGATCGCCATGACCGACGGGCAAGATGCATGGCGCAAGGTGCATCGCCCGAACGCCTGCTATTCCGCCGTCGGATTTTCCGTCGGGCCGGAGCGACCGCTGGAGGTTAGGGGTGCATCCCGCCCGATCCGGGCCTCCTTCTTTACGGCGCGGCGTCCCGAAAGCGTGGAGCATGTGCTGTACTGGACGAGGGTCGGGAACAGCTTTCCGGGTGG
>Ga0068853_100001123_pt1 | contig 18945 bp, 20 predicted proteins | sample KBSCornC32_FD_65655 | JGI IMG/M metagenome (GOLD analysis project Ga0068853, IMG submission 65655) | Corn rhizosphere microbial communities from Kellogg Biological Station, Michigan, USA - KBS Corn C3-2 | ecosystem: Host-associated > Plants > Roots > Rhizosphere > Soil ...
GGCGATATAGTGGGTCATCTTGAACTGGCCGCCGAAGAATTCCGCGCCGTCGTCCGAGCTGTTGTGGCTCTGGATGAAGTCCAGCGTCGTGCCGGAGCCGACACCCTCGGTGGTCAGTGCCTGAAGCTCGATACCCGCGCTGAGCACGAAGCCCGAATAGCGGATCTGCACATATTTCATCGAACCGGCGTTGTACGTGTCGTCGGTGCCGCCGAAGTTCGCGGGGTTCACCGAACCCTCGGTCTGGCGCTCGCAGGTGTTGGAGGCGGTCGAGCCGGTGGTGCAATCCGTGGTGCGCGCACGGCCCATCAGCACGACGCCGCCCCACTGACCGATCGACTGGTCGTTGTTCAGGCCCTGAACATTGTCGCGGCTGGTGAAGATGATTGGCGCGGCAGCGGTGCCGTTTGCGGCAATCTTGTTACCACGGTTGACCGCGAGCCAGGACGCGCCGGGCGCGCCGATCAGCACGACGCCGGGGTCGATCGTCAGCGTGACGTTGGTGTCAGCGGTGAGCTGGCCCGAACCGTTCAGCGTGAAGCCGTTGGCGGCGGTGCAACCGACCGTGGTGCTGGTGAAGGGCGCAGCGGCGGAGGCGGCGGAGAAACCGCTGTCGCAGCCGACGTCGACACGACCGTTCATCTGGTAGACGAGGCCAGCGATCTTGGTCAGCTGGGTATTGCGCGAGATGATCGCGGGCAGCGTACAGACGCGATAGGTGCCGGTCGTGCCGGAAATGGTGCCAGAGTCGGTCAACTGCGTCGAGTTGGCGATGGTCGGGCAACCGGCGGCCGCCGTGACGGTCGGCGTGGGCGTGGGGGTCGGGGTCGGTGTGGGGGTCGGCGCGGGGTTGTTGATTACCACGCTGCCCGTGCCCGGCGACGCGATCTCGTTCGCGCCGCAGCCGGCCAGCAGCGGAAGAGCGGCGCCCGCCAGCAAGATGGTCGTAATCCGAGAATTCCGTGTCATTGTCGTCTCCGCTTCCGTGTTTGCCGGTGGACCGGCAGATTCAGGAAGGGCTGGACGGCACAGACGTGATCACCGCCTCCCCCCGCTCCCTGTTCGAGCGGCGCCCTAGGCGAGGCATGTGACAGCCGGATGCGATTTGAATGACAGTTTAGGGTCTTTTACATGACAGTTTGGCGTCAATGGCTTCCGGGCAACGATCCTCGACATCAACCCGGTGAGAACGCGCCGGATATGGGCCGGAAAAGCAGACGCTTAGCCACCTCGCTCGCCGTGATACGAAAAAGGCGCCCCATTGGGACGCCCTCTTCTCGATCGATTATAGTGCGCGCTTAGCGCGAGGCGACCGATGACCGGTCCAGCAGGGCGAGTTGCTCGCCCGCCGCGACCCGGCTGGAGGTTTCGCGCCCGTCCGAGAGGACGAGCGCCTCTTCGGGGACGCGCTGGGCAGCGAGGAAGGCACTCCGCGCCTCGGTCAGCCGACCAGACCGCGCATAGACGATGCCGATGTTGATGAGCCGGGCCGGATCGCGTGCATCCTCCAGGCTTTGCGGCGTCAATATCTGTTCCGCCCGTTCGAGCCGGCCGCTCGCCAGATCGGAAACCGCGAGGCTCCCTTGCGTGTAGCCCACTTCCGAGGGCGTGGCTGCGATCGCGCCTGTCGGCAAGGCGAGAACCAAGGACAGCACAGAGACGATGGCAAGGCGATTGGTCATTTTTTCAAGCCTCCTCTTCCCAAAGGGCAGGCGTCGATTATGACACTGCTATTACAGTTTGCAATCGGATTTGCGGGAAATTGTCACACCTAACCCATTGATACCCATCCATTTATTTGTGACAGTGAAATTATGGCAGTGAATGTCATATTACTGAAACGAACAAAGTGATCCGGGCAAACGTCGCGTCGCGACTCGAACGCCGATCACGCGCAGGCGCGCGAAAACCGCCTGCCAAGACAGCGCTGATTTAGCATGAAGGGAGGGTGGGGAGCTTCTGTTGCCCGGTGCTCCCCGTACCGCTGGAATCCATTCTGTTGCCCGGCTGGCCCAGCCGCGTTCTTTTAGGATAATCTCAGGCCGCGAGGCCCTCAATTATGCTGCGAGAGCAAGTGCTTCGTTATCGTTGGCACTTATTGGGTTTTGAGCCTTGAACGGGTTACTCAGCCCGGGCAAAAACATCGTCTTTGAACACACGTCGATCCTAGTTCGGCCCCATCAGGACCGGCGCTTCCCCGTATCGAGGAAGAAACCGCCTGTTCTGGTGGAGCCGCCGGGTACCGCCCCCGGGTCCGCTGCGTCTATTACACGACATCATTTATCACCATAGCCGGCTAAGCCGGCACGAACGGATATAGGGGCTTCTCCGCAAAAGAAAAGGGCGCCCCCGAAGGGACGCCCTCAATAGGCTGCTATGGGATGCGGCCTTACTTCTTGTGGTCGATCGCGTCGGCCTTGTTCTCGGCGGCATCGCGAACGGCGTCAGCCTTGTTTTCCAGGGCATCGGCCGTGTTGTCCGCGGCGTCCTTCATGCTGTCAGCAGCGTTGGACGCATTGGCCGTCACGTTATCCGCCGTATTTTCGAGCGAATCCGCTACGTTTTCAGCGTTGTTGACGACATTTTGCGCTTCCGGGCTTTTTGAGCATGCCGACAGCGCGACTAGTGCCGTCGCCGCAGCGAGAATGAGCGGTGCCTTCACGAGAACTCCTCCTGTTATGCTTAACCAAGCTGACGTCAAAATCGCGATGGCATCAGAAAGTTCCTCGACCGCCGTGATTTCCGGGTCGGACTATAGCGTGCCGTCTTGTCTTTGCAATGTATCCCGTATTTCGCGCAGCAGAGTGACATCGGCGGGCTCGGCGGATGGCGCCGCTTCTTCCTTCGGGAACAGCTTGTTCGCCTGCCGTACAATCAGGAAGATGATGAAGGCCAGGATCAGGAACTTGATGATCGCGGTCACGAAGGCGCCGCCGCCGATCATCGCCACGCCCGCCTTCTTGAGATCCACATAGCTGTTCGGGTCGCCCTTGAAATCGGCTGGCACGTTGCCGAGCAGCAGGAAATGGTTGGAAAAATCGACCCCGCCGGTCACCGCGCCGACCACGGGCATGATGACATCGTCGGTCAGCGAGGACACGATCGTGCCGAAAGCACCGCCGATAATCACACCCACCGCAAGGTCGAGAACATTGCCTCGTGCGATGAAGGCCTTGAATTCACTCAGCATATCCTGGTCTCCTATACGGTCTTCCGGCGGGTCGGGCGGATCGGCGTACAGCTAAAGCCGTTGCGGGGCAGGAAGCAACGCCCTATTTACCGCCTCAGTCCGACCGGGTTCCTCACATCGGCGCCCGCAACATCAGGGATATATCGCCCATGGCACGCGCATTCGCACGGTTACGTCTTCCCGCCTCCCTCCTTGTCGCTTTCGCCAGCCTCAGCCTCGCATCCTGCGGCATCAACAGCGTGCCGGCGTCGGAGGAAGTCGCCAAGACCAAGTGGGCGGACGTGCAGGCGCAATATCAGCGCCGCGCCGACCTGATCGGCAATCTGGTCGCAACCGTAAAGGCCGCCGGCAAGCAGGAACAGGACACGCTGGTCAGGGTGACGGAGGCGCGCGCCAAGGCCACATCGGTGCAGGTCAACAGCAACGACCTGACCGATCCCGCCAAGGTCGCGCAATTCCAGGCCGCGCAGGGCGTGCTGTCCCAGTCCCTGGGCCGGCTGCTTGCGACCGTCGAATCCTATCCGGAACTCAAGACCAACCAGAATTATATCGCGCTCCAGTCCCAACTGGAGGGGACGGAGAACCGCATCACCGTTGCCGTGACCGACTATAACGAGGCCGTGCGCGACTATAACACCCGTATCCGCACCTTTCCCGACATGATCGGCGCAAAGTTCATCCACGGCGCCAAGCCCATGGCCCCCTTCGCGGCGAAAGCGGGCGCGGAAGACGCCCCCGATGTCGGCGCCATGTTCAACGGTAAGTGACGGGCGGCACCGGACAGGCCACGCCCATGGCGATCCGTCGTTTCGTCCTGATGCTTTGGCTGGCGCTGCTCTGCGTGCCGGCTTTTGCGGCGGCGCAGACTTTTCCCAAGCTCACCGGCCGGGTCGTCGACAACGCCAACCTGCTCGATCCCGCGCAGGAGCAGGCGCTCGACGCCAAGCTGGCGGGGATCGAGAAGGATACGGGGCGGCAACTGGTCGTCGCCACCCTGCCCGACCTGCAAGGCCGCGACATCTCCGACTATGGCTATCGGCTGGGCCGCGAATGGGGCATCGGGACCAAGGGCAAAAATGATGGCGCATTGCTGATCGTCGCGCCCAACGAGCGCCGCGTGCGGATCGAGGTCGGCTATGGGCTGGAGGGGTTCCTCACTGATGCCATGTCCTCGCTCATCATTGCCAACGCGATCACGCCCCGCTTCAAGGCAGGCGATTATCCCGGCGGGATCAATGCCGGCGTGGACGAGATCGGCGCGCTGCTGAAACTGACTCCGGAAGAAGCCAAGGCGCGCGCCGCCGCGATGGCCGCGCAGGCGCAGAATGTCGATGAGGATGCCAACCAAATCGGCGTCTTCATCATCATGGGTTTTGTCGCCATCTTCTTCATCGCGCCCATCCTGCTCGGCGCGCGCGGCGGCGGACGGCGCTATCGCGGCGGCGGCGGTTTCCCGGTGATCCTGTGGGGACCGGGGACTGGCTCCTCCGACTGGGGGAGCGGCGGCAGCAGTTGGGGAAGCGGCGATAGCGGCGGCTTTTCCGGCGGTGGCGGCAGCTTCGGGGGCGGCGGCGCGAGCGGGGACTGGTGATGGCAGCACGCATGTCGATGACGGAGGTCGACCACAAGCTGGTCAGCGATGCTGTCGCGAAGGCCGAGACGACCACCGATGGCGAGATCGTGACCATCGTCGCGCGCCGGTCCGATGCCTATCATGACGTCGGCCTGCACTGGGCGATCCTGGGCGTCTTCCTCGGCCTCGCGGCGGCGGCGGCGATGCCCGTGTCGTTCGAGCATGGTTATATCCTGCTGCTGGGTGGCTGGATGCATGAACTGTCGCTGCGCCTCTTTCTCCTTTTGCTGCTGGGACAAAGCCTCGCGATCTTCCTGGCTCTCCGCTATCTGCTCGCCCTTCCGCGCCTGCGCATGGTGGTAACGCCCAAGGCGACGCGAAACCGTCGCGTGCACCGCCGCGCCGTCGCCCTGTTCCGCGCGTCGGCGGAGGCGCGCACCGTGGGACGCACCGGCGTGCTGCTCTACCTCTCGCTCGACGAAAAGCGCGCCGAGATCGTCGCCGACCGAGCGATCGCCGAGAAGGTCGATCCCACCGAATGGGGCGACGCCATGGCGGAGATGCTGGTCGAAGTCCGCGCCGGCCGCATCGGCGCGGGCATGGCGAAGGCGGTGATGCATATCGGCGCGGTGCTCGCCCGGCACCTGCCCCCCACCGGCACCAATCCCAATGAATTGCCCGACCGCCTGATCGAACTGTGAGAGAGCCTATGCACGACGAGATGAACCAGCCGGAAGAGGTCCGGTGGGAGGGCAAATTCATCGTCGCGAAAACGCGCGGCAAATGGGAATATGTCAGCCGGTCGCGCGGCATCGGCGCGGCGGTGATCCTGGCCATCGAAGAGGCGGCGGACGGCCGCCACGCGATCTTGGTCGAGCAGTTCCGCGTTCCCCTCGGCCGCTCCTGCATCGAACTCCCCGCCGGTCTGGTCGGTGACGGGGACGAGGCCGACGAGGCGCCTTCGCTGGCCGCAGCGCGCGAACTGGAGGAGGAAACCGGCTATCATGCCGAGACGATGGAGGAATTGGGCCGCTTCCACAGCTCGCCCGGCATGGTGTCGGAGAGCTTCACGCTGTTCCGCGCGAGAGGGCTGACGCGGGTGAGCGCGGGCGGCGGCACGGTGGGCGAGGACATCATCGTGCACCGCGTCCCGCTGGACGGGTTGAACGACTGGCTGGAGGCAAAGCGGGCGGACGGCTATGCCGTGGACGTGAAGATGCTGCTATTGCTGGCGGCGGGGTTTACGGCACCCTAACACTCGTCATCCCAGCGCAGGCTGGGATCTCCCTCGATGGAGCACAACTTTGCCTCACGAGATCCCAGCCTGCGCTGGGATGACGATCAGCGAAAATTATCTGCGTAAGCCTGCAATTTCAGCGTCCTCGGCGGCGTTGGCACGACATGATAGGCGATGCCATAACGCGCCGCATAGGCACGCGCGGCCGCCTCCGACGGAAAGCCCAGCTTAACCTGCCGCTGCGTGTCGCCGGAGCCTGCCCAGCCCATCAGCGGATCGGGCTTCTGCGCTTCCGCCGCCTCGAATTCCAGCATCCATGTCGTGGTGCGCGCACGGCCGGACTGCATCGCATTCTTGGGCATCTGATAGATTCGCGCGGACATGATCTGCTCCCTGATCCTGCGGAAACCGCTCGCCCAAATGCGCGGGCAAGTCAAGATTTCCGGCGCGCATCCGCATTCTTGGTGCGCAGGGTCGCGGACGCCGCCATCGGATCGTCCGGCCATGGGTGGCGTGGATAGCGTCCGCGCATCTCCTTGGCGACATCGGCCCAGCTTCCACGCCAGAAGGCGGGCAGGTCGCGCGTCGTCTGGATGGGGCGGCCGGCCGGCGAGGTGAGGCTAAGGACGAGCGGCACGCGCGCCTCACCCACCACCGGATGTTCGGCCAGGCCATAGAGCGCCTGCACCCGCAATTCGACACGCGGGCCGCCCTCCGCCGCATAGTCGATGTCATGATGGCTCCCGGCCGGGCTGGCGAACTGGCGCGGCGCGATACGGTCGAGTCTGCGCTGCCCATCCCAGCCGAGGCGGTTCTCCAGCATCTGGACCAGCGCCTGCGCCGGAATGGCGGACAGGCGGCGGGCGTTCGCGGGCAGGATTTGCGCGAGCCACTCGGCAATGCTGTCCAGCAGCGCCGTGTCCCCGATGGACGCCTCCCCCGCATAGGCGGCGCGGGTACGAAGCGACCGCGCGCCCTCGGGCCAGGGTATCGCGTCCAGACCCTCGCGGGTCACGCCCTCCACCAGCTCGGCCAGCACGGCGTCGCGCGCGGGCGAATCGTCATTGCCGGACGACAGGCGGATCGCGCCCAGCATCCGTTCCCGCAGCGCCTCGACCCCGCCGACCTCCGCCTTGAAGCGCACAGTGCGGCGGTCGGCGATGCGATCCGCGAACAGCGTCTCGACCGCGCGCGGATCGATCGCCGCCGCCGACAGGATGCGCGCGCCCGCCGCCATCCCCTGCACCTCGCCGATCGCCAGCCACTCGGCGCGAGCCAGCGGGGACAGCGGGTCGAGCCGGAACGCCCGTCCGCCCGCGCTGATCCAGTCGGCGCCGTCGGCGGCGCGGCGGCGCGCGATCCGATCCGGGAAGGCGAGCGAGAGGCATAGCGCGACGCTCTCGTCATCGCCCTCCCCGGTTGCTCCGCCCGCCAGTTGCGCCCAGCGCCGCGCCAGCTGGCGCGCACCGTCGGCGCGCGGCCCCTTCTCCCGCCGCCACCGCTGGCGGCGCGTGACGATGTCGATGTCGGTTCCGCCAAGACCACGCTCGGTCAGCAGCGCGGCCACCTCCGCCGCGACCTGCCCCAATCCTCTCTCCCCCGCCCGCACCAGCATATGCGCCAGACGCGGATCGAGCGGCAGCGCGGCGATGGCGCGGCCATGCCGGGTGGCGCGTCCTTCCCCGTCCAGCGCCCCGATGGCTTGCAGGCGCCGCCCCGCCTCGACCAGCGCGGCTACGGGCGGCGGATCGAGCCACGGTAGCGCCGGCGGATCGGTCACGCCCCAGATGGCGCAGTTGAGCAACAGCGCGGACAGGTCGCTGCTCAGCATCTCCGGCGTATCATAGGCCGGCATGCCGCTCGTCGCCGCCGCCTCCCACAGACGATAGGCAATGCCCGGAGCCTGCCGCCCCGCTCGCCCCGCGCGCTGGGTCGCGGAAGCCTGGCTGACGCGCTGGGTGACGAGGCGGGTGACGCCGGCGGCGACATCATGCGTCGGTCGACGCGCAAGGCCGCTGTCGATGACGATGCGGACGCCATCGATCGTCAGGCTGGTTTCCGCGATGCTGGTGGCGAGGATCACCTTGCGCCGGCCGTCGCTGGCGTGACGGATCGCGGCGCGCTGCTCCGCGGCGTCGAGCGAGCCGTGCAACCTGTGCACCGCGATGGCGCCGTCGCGGCCCGACAGGCGCTCGGCGGTGCGGTCGATCTCCGCGACGCCGGGCAGGAAGGCGAGGATGTCACCGACTGGCTCCTCGGTCAGCGCGCGGGCTATGGCGGCCGCCATACTGTCCTCGATCCGGCCATTGGCGTCCCGTCCGATATAACGCAGGTCAACAGGGTAGCTGCGTCCCGCGCTCTCGACCACCGGCGCCCCCTTGCCGGTGTGGGCCATCAGCGCGGAAAAGCGCGCGCCGTCGAGCGTCGCCGACATAGCGAGGAGGCGGATATCCTCGCACAGCCCCCCTTGCGCGTCGAGGGCCAGCGCAAGGCCGAAATCGCCGTCGAGACTGCGCTCATGCACCTCGTCGAACAGCACGGCGGACACGCCCTCAAGCGCGGGGTCGTCTTGGATGCGGCGCAGGAACACCCCCTGCGTGACCACCAGCAGGCGGGTGGCGGAGGACTGTTTGCTGTCGAGCCGGGTGATGTAGCCGACCGTCCCGCCGGGCCGTTCGCCCATTTCCTCGGCGATACGCTCGGCGGCGGCGCGCGCGGCGAGGCGACGGGGGGAGAGCAGCCAGACCTGTCCGCCGCACCAGGGTTCCGCCAGCAGCGCGGGCGCGACGCGCGTGGTCTTGCCCGCGCCCGGCGGAGCGACGAGCACCGCGTTCCGGTTCGTCCGCAAAATTGCCAGCAAATCCGGCAGCACGTCGTCGATGGGAAGCGACAGCATGTCAGCCAGCCTTCACTTCAGGCAGGCGTCCAGCCCCTGACGCCGCACCACGCCGATGCGCCGCGCGATGATCGTGCCATAGCGGCGTGTGAAGCCTTTGGGCGAAATCGCCGCGCGCTTCTTGGGCAGGGGCAGGATCGCGGCGATGCGGCCCGCCTCGGATGGCGACAGGTTTTCCGCGCCATGGTTGAAATAGCGGATCGACCCCGCCTCCACGCCATAGGTGCCGATCCCCGTCTCGGCGACGTTGAGATAGACTTCCATGATCCGCTGCTTTCCCCAGATCGCCTCGATCAGCAGGGTGAACCACGCCTCCAGCCCCTTGCGGAAGAAGCCGCCACCCTGCCACAGGAAGACATTTTTGGCGGTCTGCTGGCTGATCGTCGATCCGCCACGAATGCGCCCGCCCCGCTCATTATGTTCGAGCGCCTTGCTGATCGCCTGCGTGTCGAAGCCATGATGCTGGCAGAATTTGCTGTCCTCGGCGGCAATCGCGGCGCGGGGCATGTTGGGGTCGATCTTCGACAGGGAAATCCAGTCCTTGGTGATGCCGTTGCCGTCAAGGATCATGGTGAGCGTCACCGGCACCGGCACGAAGCGGTAGAGGACCACGAAGAATAGCGAGAGCGCGACGAAACCGAGCAGGCCTTTCAGGATGAGGCCGCCGACACGCCGCGCGGACCAGCTTCGGCCCGTTCGTTTTCCGGTGGAGGGAGGGCGGCGCTTCGTCTTTGGCATCGCCCGCCTCTAACGCGGGTGAAAGCCGCAGTCACCTGTCTTGGTGCCGTGAAAGGCGGCGATACATGGACGATTTGTAACGGAACGGAGGGTGGCCATGGACGGTATCTTCCTCACTCACCACTGTCGGAGGAAAGCATATGAGGTTCGTTTCCATCATCGCCGTCCCAGCCCTGATCATGACGGCGTCGCCCTTGCTGGCGAAAGGCTGCGCGCGGGGCGCGGCTGCGGGCGCGGTCGCAGGCCATTTCGTCGGCAAGGGTCATGCCGTCCTCGGCGCGGCTGCCGGATGCCTGGGCGCCCGCCATCATTATGCCAAGCAGGCGAAGGCCGCTGAAAAGACACACGGCTGATCGTCGCGCGGTTTCACCAGCACCAAAAAGAAGCGGCCGGAACTCCAGTGAGCCCGGCCGTTTCTGTTTACTTTCGCCGTTCCTCTTACGCGGGCAGGAGACGCTGCTCGCCCGCGATCCGCATCATCGCGCGCTGGAGTTTCTCGAACGCCCGCACCTCGATCTGGCGTACGCGCTCGCGCGACACACCATAGACCTGGCTAAGTTCCTCCAGCGTCTTGGGGTCCTCGGCCAATCGACGCTCGGTGAGGATATGCCGCTCCCGCTCGTTGAGGTCATCGAGTGCGCTGCCCAGCATCTGGTGGCGCACATCCGCCTCCTGCGCGTCCGCGACAACGCTGTCCTGCAACGGCCCCTCGTCCGCCAGCCAGTCCTGCCACTGACCCTCTCCATCATCATGCATGGAGACGTTGAGCGACGTGTCGCCGCCCATCGCCATGCGACGGTTCATGGAGACGACGTCATCCTCCGACACGCCCAGATCGGTCGCGATCTTCTTGACGTCGTCGGGGTGCAGGTCGCCATCCTCGAACGCCTCGATATTATTCTTCATCCGGCGGAGGTTGAAGAACAGCTTCTTCTGCGCGGCGGTGGTGCCCATCTTCACGAGGCTCCACGACCGCAGGATAAACTCCTGGATCGACGCCCTGATCCACCACATCGCATAGGTGGCGAGGCGAAAGCCGCGATCCGGCTCGAACTTCTTCACGCCCTGCATCAGGCCGATATTGCCCTCGGAGATCAGTTCGCTGACCGGCAGGCCATAGCCGCGATAGCCCATCGCGATCTTCGCTACGAGCCGCAGGTGCGACGTGACGAGCTGCGCCGCCGCCTCCGGATCCTGATGCTCCTGATAGCGTTTTGCGAGCATATATTCCTGCTCGGGCGCCAGAAGAGGAAATTTCCTGATCTCCGCCAGATAGCGATTGAGGCTGGCATCGCTGCCCAGCGCCGGGATCGTGGATGGAACATTGCTGCGGGCCATGAAGCGCCTGCCTTCCCTTAAAAAATGCGGCCTCTGTCGGGGCCGCGCTTGCTATACGTTAAGATGGCTGAACAGTTCCTGCATGTCACGGGGCATGGGGCTTGCAAAATCCAGATCAGAGCCATCGACCGGGTGAATGAAGCCAAGCCGCGCGGCATGCAGCGCCTGACGGTGAAACCCGAGTTCTTTCAAGAGTTCGCGATGGCGCGACTGGTTCCGTGCATAGACCGGATCGCCGACGAGTGGATGGCCTAAATGCGCCATATGGACGCGAACCTGATGGGTGCGCCCCGTTTCCAGCCGGCATTCGACCAGCGCGGCTGCCTTCAGCCGTTCCGCGACGCGATAGTGGGTGACGGCATGCTTGCCCCGCCCCTCATGCTGCACCGCCATCTTCTTGCGATCCGAATCCGACCGGCCGATCCAGCTGTCGACCGTGCCCTTCACCTTCTCCGGCTGGCCATGGACGATGGCCTGGTAGAGACGGCGGATGCTGTGATCCTTGAACTGGCGCGCCAGCCCCTCATGCGCGCGATCATGCTTGGCGACCACCAGCAGGCCGGAGGTATCCTTGTCGATGCGATGGACGATGCCCGGCCGCGCGACGCCGCCGATGCCGGACAGCTGGCCCTCGCAATGGGCGAGCAGCGCATTGACCAGCGTGCCGTCGAGATTGCCCGCCGCCGGATGGACCACCATCCCCGCCGCCTTGTCCACCACGATCAGATGCGCGTCTTCATAGACGATGACGAGCGGGATTTCCTCTGGCTGGGCATCGGCCGGGCGGGGCGCGGGAATATCGAGCGCGAAGCGGCTCGCCGGCGCGACCTTCATGGAGGGATTGCGCGCCGCCTTGCCATCCGGCCCCAGCACGCGACCTTCGAGGATCAGCGCCTTGATCCGCTCGCGCGACAGATCGGGCAGCACGTCCGCAAGGGCGCGGTCGAGCCGCATGCCCGCCTGCGCATCGGTGATGCGCGCGTCCAGACTGGTGTCCCCCTCGACCATGGCCTAGGAATGTGGGCATGACAGCGCGCATATCAAGGGTCGTTCTGGATGCGATACGCGCCGAGGCTGCGCGATCGGGCGATGAGGAATGTTGCGGCCTGCTGCTGGGGGGGACAGGTGCGGCGGCCGGCGACATCATCGAGCTTCTGCCCGCCCGAAATGTCGCGGCGGACCGGCGACGGCGCTTCGAGATCGACCCCGCCGCGCTCATCGCGGCGCACCGGGCCGAGCGAACGGGCGGTCGCAGGATCGCCGGATGCTATCACAGCCATCCGGGCGGCGACGCCTCTCCCTCGCAGGAGGACGCCGCGCAGGCCGGGGCGAACGGCTGGCTATGGGCGATCTGCGCCGGACCGACCGGGCACATAGGGCTGTGGCGCGCGGTCGAGAATGGCCCGGTGCACGGTCGGTTCGAGCCGGTGGAGACGGGTATAGGGGAAGGGGCGAGCCCGCCCCGTGCCCCCTAGCCGACGCAAAGCCTTGCATCCCCGCCCCGCTCCCGGCATTAGCCGAAGCGTTTATGGTGGCAGGCGAGGACGCACATGGCTGACGGCAACAGCATCGACTATGCGAGCCTGCTATGCTCGCGCCTCTGTCACGACCTGCTCAATCCTGTCGGCGCGCTCAACAATGGCATAGAGTTGCTGGCCGACGAGACCGATCCGGCGATGCGCGAGCAATGTATCGGCCTGCTCGGTGACAGCGCCCGCATCTCTGCATCCAAACTCAAATTCTATCGCCTCGCCTTCGGATCGGCCGGCGGCTATGGCGACACCCTGCCTACGCACGAAGTCCGGGACGCCGTCGAGGGCATGTTCTCCTCCGGCAAGCTGACCATCGAGTGGATGATTCCCGAGGACACGCTCGCCAAACTGCCCGCCAAGGTTCTTCTCAACCTCGCGCTGATCGGCGGCGAGGCGCTGCCGCGCGGCGGCACGCTGATGCTGGGCATGGAACAGGTGGGCGGCGCCTATGACATCGCCATACGCGGCGAAGGCCCACGCCTGACGCTCAGCGACGACATTCGCCGTGCGCTGGGCGGAGACTTGCCGGCGGGAGAAATTTCCTCCCGCACCGTCGCGGCCGCCATGACCCGCGATCTCGTTGCCGGCCGCGGCGGGCAGATGATGCTGTCCGACGCTGAACAGCCTTTCGTCATGTTCGGCGCCCATATTCCCGCCTGACACCTGTCTTCCTGACGGGATGACGACAATCTTCACGGCCTCTTAACCACCTTTGCTCCACAAACCCCCGGAACTACGGGCAGGGGTTGATCTCCGTGGAAGATCTGATTGGTGATTTCGTCGCTGAAACGTTGGAATGTCTCGAAACCCTTTCGAGCGAGGTCGTCGCGTGGGAAAATGATCCCACCGATCGCGAGCGGCTGGATGCCTTCTTCCGCTTCTTCCATACGGTGAAGGGGAGTTGCGGGTTCCTCAACCTGCCGCGCGTCGAGAAACTGGCGCATTCGGCGGAGGATGTGCTGGCCGCGATTCGCACCGGCGACCGCACGCCCGATCCCGCGACAATCTCCGCCGTGCTGGCGGTGATGGACCATATCGCCGACATTGCCCGCGCGCTGGGCGACGGCACGGCAGCGCCCGCCGACAGCGATGACGATGCGCTGCTCGCCTCGCTGGCTGGCCGGGCCGCTCCCATCGACATGCCCATTGCGCCCGCAGGCGAACCGTTCGACGGATTCGAGGACCCTGCGCCCCGGACCGCCTCCACCCCGCGCGAACGCGGCCCGCGCACCGTGCGCATTTCGCTCTCGCTCATCGACCAGTTGATGAACGCGGTGTCCGACATGGTGCTGGCCCGCAACGAGCTTTCCCGCAAGCTGCGCGACAGCAACGCCGATCCGGACGTCGAGGGCAGTTTCGAGCGGCTTTCCGCCTGCGTCGCCGACATGCGCGACATGGTGTCCAAGACGCGCATGCAGCGGGTCGATCGCCTGTTCACCGCGCTCCCCCGCATGGTCCGCGACCTCAGCCAGGAACTGGGCAAGCGGGTCGACCTGTCGCTGGAGGGCGGCGACGTCGAGATGGACCGCGAGATGATCGAGATGGTGCTCGATCCCCTCACCCATATCGTGCGCAACGCGCTCGACCATGGCATCGAGCGGCCGATCGAGCGGGTCGCGGACGGCAAGCCGGAAACCGGCAAGATCCGCATCTCCGCCCGCCAGTCCGGCAACCAGATCGTGATCGAGGTGATCGACGACGGGCGCGGCATCGCCACCAGCAATCTGGTCGCCAAGGCGCTGCGACTCAAGCTGATCGGCGAAGGCGACGTCGCCGGGATGAGCCAGTCGGACAAGCTGGCGCTCATCTTCCACCCCGGCCTTTCCACCGCCGAACAGATTTCCGCCATTTCCGGACGGGGCGTCGGCATGGATGTCGTACGCACCAATGTCGAGCGGATCGGCGGCGTGGTCACGCTGGAAAGTACGCAGGGGCGCGGCACCATGGTGCAACTGCGCGTGCCGATGACGCTGACCATCATCCCCGGCCTGATCCTGCGTTGCGGCGGCGAACTGTTCGCGATTCCGCGCGGCAACGTCATCGAACTGCTCCACGAAAAGGGCGGCATGGTGAAGGTGGAGACGGTCGCGGGCGCGCGCATCGCGACCATTCGCGGCCAGCGCTATTCGCTCATCGACCTGGAGACCCTCCTCGGACGCGAGCGGGTCGACTTGCCCGGGGTATCGCGTACGCTGATGCTGGTCGGATCACCCACCGGCGTCCCCTATGCGCTGGGCGTGGATACGGTCGAGAATCATGAGGAACTGGTGATCCGTCCCGCCTCTCCGGTGGTGATGGCGGCGGGCATCTTTGCCGGCATGACCTTGCCCGACAATGGCCGGCCGATGCTGCTCCTTGACCCCGCCGGCATCGCGCAGGCGGCGGACCTGCCGATGGAACAACCGAAGGACGAGGGTGTCACCGCCCTTGTCGAGGAACGGCAGGCACAGACCATCCCCGCGCTCCAGTTCGTGGAGACGGGCGGACAGCATCGCCTGATCCCGCTCGATACAATTGAGCGCATCGAGGATATTCCCGCCGAACTGTTCGGCGAGAGTGGGGGCCAGACCTTCGTTCGGCTCGGTGATCGACTGGTACGGGTCGTCAACCGCGCGGATACGAGCGGCGATCTGGTCAAGACGCTGCACCTGCGCGTCGGCGGGCAGGATATCTGCTATGTCGTGCAGGATGTCGCCGACATCATCGACATGCCGATCCGGCCGCACCTGCGCGTCCAGAAGCATGGCATCGCGGGTATCGTCAGCCATGAGGGCCAGCATCTGGAGGTGATCGACGCGCATGCCCTGTTCGCCGCCATAGACGACGACAGCGGCGATGCTGCAAAGCCGGGCATATGCCTGATCGCGGGCCTCGCCGAAGACCCTTGGATGCGCACCATTCTGGCTCCCCTGCTCGTGCAGGCGGGCTATGACGTGCGCGACGCCGGTTCCGGCGACGGGGTCCGCATGGCCGGGCCATCGGTGCTGCTGTGCGACGCGGCGCAGAATGAGGCAGGGCGGGAGGATGCGGGCCAAACCGCCGTTCCCGTCATCCGCCTCCGGGCGGAGGCGCAGGCGGATGCACGCGAGTCCCATAATTCCATCTACCGCTATGATCGCGCCGGGCTGCTCGCGGCGGTCGATGGCGCACTCAGGAAACAGGCGGCATGACCGACACGCTCTATCTCTTCGCTACCGTCGCGGGCACCGCTATCGCAATGCCGACGCACGAACTGGAGGCCGTGGTGCGGCTGCGCGAGATCGTGAGCATCGCGCGCGTCGCACCGCATGTGCGCGGTCTGGCCGCGCTGCGCAGCCGGGTGCTGACGATCATCGACGTGCGGACGCTGGTGACGGGGGAACTGACCGAAATGGGCCAGGCTCCGCTCGCTATCGTGGCCGAGGTCGAGGGGCATACCTACGGCCTCCTCATCGACAATGTCAGCGACATCTGCGCCGTCGAGGACGGCCTGCTGCCCGTCCGCGGCCGGATCGGCCCCGCATGGGAAGCCTATGCGCGCGGCATGGTCCTGTTCGAGGAACGCCTCCACCTGGTTGTCTCTCTCCCCGACTTCATCCGTCATCAGGCGCTGGCCCAGGCGGCATAGCCGCCGAGGGCTCACGTCCCCGCGAGCCAGGCGCTTGCTTTACCATTCGCTTACGAGTTGCTGCTACTTCTCGTCACAGGCGTTGGAATGTCGCCACAAGGGGTACGCAAAGATGAAAAATTGCCTGGTCGTCGACGACTCGAAGGTTATTCGCAAGGTCGCGCGCCACATTCTGGAATCGCTGGATCTCGCCGTGGACGAGGCCGTCGACGGACGCGAAGCGCTGGTCCATTGCGAGAATTCGATGCCTGACGTGGTTCTGCTCGACTGGAACATGCCGCATATGACCGGCTTGGAATTCCTCAACGAACTGACCCGCCGCAAGCTGCCCCAGCATCCCAAGATCATCTTCTGCACCACCGAAAACGGCCTTGGCCATATCCGCGCCGCCGTCGAAGCCGGCGCCGACGAATATGTGATGAAACCGTTCGACCGCGAGACCCTCGAGAGCAAGCTGCAACTCGTCGGCATTCTCTGAACCCGCGCCTCTGGTGCAAGGAAGCCGGTTCATGACCCCCGCCAACACCGCCATACATCAGAACCAGGGGACGGCGCCATCTGCCGCGCCTGCCATACGCGTGATGATCGTCGACGATTCGCTCGTCGCGCGCCGCGTGCTCCAGCGCATCCTCGAAGAGGATGGACGCTTCGCCGTCGTAGGCTGCCATAGCGGCGCCAATGATGCCATCGCCGCGCTTTCCACTACTCCCTGCGACATCATCCTGCTCGATCTGGAAATGCCCGGCCGCAGCGGCGTGGACAGCCTGCCGGAGATGCTGGCGACTGGTCGCGATGCCAAGGTCGTGATCCTGTCCGGTCACCATGCCGAGGATGGCAGCGTCGCCATCGCCGCGCTCGCGACCGGCGCGCGCGACGTGATGACGAAGCCAGTGGCGGGCCATTTCGGACCCGCCTTCGCCGCGGCGCTCGCCGACCGTCTGCGCGCCATCTTCACTGGACAGGATCGGGTCGCCTGGACCGGCGAACCCACGGCCCCGCGCGTTACGGCCCTGCCGGGCATCGCCTACGCGCCGCGCGCGGTCGGCATCGGCGCATCGACCGGCGGCATCCATGCCTTGACCGCCTTTCTCGTCGCGCTCGACCAGGCTCCGGCCGCGCAGATCCCTGCGCCGATCTTCGTCACGCAGCATCTCCCCGCCGACTTCCTGCCCTTCTTCGCCGAACAGTTGCGGCGGCTGGGGCGGATGCCCGTCCATATCGCCGAGGAGGGCATGCCCATACTCGCCGGCAACCTCTACGTCGCGCCGGGACAGGCCCATCTCACCGTCGTGCGGCACCCCAATCACCGGATCGTCATCCGCCTGTCGCGAGCGAGTTCGCGCCACGGCGCCTTCCCCGCCGTCGATCCCATGCTTGCCTCGCTGGCGCAGGTCTATGGCGAAAAGACCTGCGGCCTCATCTTCTCCGGCATGGGCCGGGACGGTCTGGCCGGCGCAGAGGCCATCGTCTGCGCCGGCGGATCGGTCGTCGCCCAGGACAGCGCCACCAGCGTCGTGTGGGGCATGCCGGGCGCGGTTGCCGATGCCGGCCTCGCCTGCCTCGTCACATCGCCCGAACGCGCAGCGAAATCGCTGCTTGAGATATGGAAGGAGGCCGGGCCATCATGAACGACAAGCCAAATGATGTCGCCATCCGCGCCGTGGCGGACTTCTTCGAAAAGCGCACCGGCCAGCATCTGGGCGAGAGCCGCATGTGGCGGATCGAGACATCGCTGCGCGACGTGATGCGCTCGTTCGACCTCCCGGATCTGTCCGCCCTGCTCGCCGTGCTGGAGCGGGATCGCAACGGCGCCGTCGCCGACGCGACGATCCACAGCATCACGAACCATGAAAGTTCCTTCTTCCGCGACATCAAGGTGTTCGAGGTGCTGGAGAAGCAGATACTGCCGCATTTGAACGCCACATTGCCCGAACGGCTGCTGCGCATCTGGTGCGCGGGCTGCTCGACGGGACAGGAAGTCTATTCGCTCGCCATCCTGCTGAAGCGGCAGGAAGCGCTGTGGAAAGACTGGCGCGTGTCGATCACCGGCACGGACATCTCGCCCTTTTCCATCGCACGCGCGCAAAGCGGCGTCTTCCGCCAGATGGACGTGCAGCGCGGTCTGGCGATCGCCGACCTGGTGCGCTGGTTTCAGCCGATCGACGACCAGTGGCGCATCGCGCAGGATCTGCGCGCGACCACCAGCTTCAAGGTCGACAATCTGCTGGAGCCGCGCGCGGTATCCGGCAAGTTCGACCTTATCCTGTGCCGCAACGTGCTGCTCTATTTCACACCGGAACTGCGCGCGCACGCGCTGAAGCGGATCGCCAAATTCGCGCGGCCCGACACGATGCTGGTGCTCGGCGCGGGCGAGACGACCATCGGGGCGAGCGCCATGTTCATCCCCTCCCCCGATTTCAAGGGCGCGTACGAACCCGTGACGACACCGGGAACGCCGCGGGGAATGGATCGACTGGCGGGCTGAGTCTCCGAGGACAGGCTATAGCCAGCGTGGCTCTGCTGCACTAAGGGCAGAGCAACGACGCCGGAAGCCCGCAATGACCAGTTTCATCGAAACATCCTCGCCCAATTTCGATGACCGTGCCCTCCCGATCACGATGGTCGTCCTGCATTATACCGGAATGCCCGACGCGCCCTCCGCGATTCAGTGGCTCGCCAATCCCGCATCCAAGGTATCCGCCCATTATCTGGTGACCGAAGAAGGGCAGGTCGTGCGGCTGGTCGAGGAAAAGAAGCGTGCCTGGCACGCGGGCAAGTCCCACTGGCGCGGCATCGACGATGTGAACTCGGCCAGCATCGGGATAGAACTGGTC
>Ga0068853_100001124_pt1 | contig 18945 bp, 19 predicted proteins | sample KBSCornC32_FD_65655 | JGI IMG/M metagenome (GOLD analysis project Ga0068853, IMG submission 65655) | Corn rhizosphere microbial communities from Kellogg Biological Station, Michigan, USA - KBS Corn C3-2 | ecosystem: Host-associated > Plants > Roots > Rhizosphere > Soil ...
ACGGCGGTGATGCCCGCGCCCGCGCCGATCTTGAAGTTGTCATGCTGGATGCCGCGCAACGCACGGTCGCTCATGATCAGCATCACGATCTCGGCCTTCTCCAGACCGATCTGAAGACCGAACGAGGCCGAACCCATCGCGTAGAACGCCGGCCCGCTCCAGCTGTTGCGGCCGGTGCGCTTCAGAAGCACGCCATTGCCGCCTTCCGCACCGAAGATGAAGCCACCCTTCACCAGGTTGGGAATGATCAGGATCGCCTTGGCGCGATGGACCATGTCTTCGGCGGCGCCGAAAGCCGGATCGCTTTTCATATGCGAAGCGACGCGTGTCGCCTTTTCGACAAGGCGGGTCTCGTCGGAGGCCTGTGCAGCCGAACCGGCGATGAGTGTCGCGGCGAAAGCCGCCGCGGCGAGGTATTTCGAAATATTCATGGATATCTCCTCTGGTGCGAATAGGCGCAGACTGCCTTCGCTGTCCGTCAAACGCGTGACGGGTGCGCGAAGTTCCCTGAGCCTACCACCTGAGAAGGAAGCGTCCCAACAGTGCGCCGAGCACGCCCATCGCGGATATGCCGAGCGTGTACCAGAGCGCCACGAAGGCGGCCGCGTTCTCATCGCAGTGCAGGGCATAGATGAACGCACCGGCGGCGCCGGCGAGAAGGCCCGCGGCCGCACCGGCGATCACCGGCCGTGTCGGCGCGGCTTTGCGCAGGCTCCAGAACACGCCTGCGAAAATCGGCAGCGAGAGAATGATGATCCGCCACGGGCAGACCTGATGCGACGAGCCCATCAGCATCGGCATGCGCGATTCCATCGGCGCCATCATCAGCTTCGTCGATGCAAAGACGGCAAGCAGCGCGAAGGGCAGGGCTTCGAAGATCATTTGCGCACGCGAGGATGCGCCGGGCCGTGACAGGCGTTCGAGTGTCCAGAAGCCCGCGACCGCAAATAGCAGCGTGTAGAAGAATTTCATCCAGTACATGCCAGTGTGCATCGCCGGCATCAGATCGGGGCGGATGCCGAGCCAGAGCTGCATCAGCACGAACGACACGATTACGCCGCCACCGACACCGATCAGCAGCGTGCGCGTCATCGCCGCCGTGCTCACCGGCGTGGCGCGTTCGGACAGGGAGTCGATCAGCGCATCGGTCTTCATTGTTTCTGTCCGATCATCGCTGACAACGCTTTGAGCGCCCTGTGGACGCCGACCTTCACGCCGGATTCCGACAAGCCCGTGCGCTCCGCAGCCTCTGCCGTCGATAGCCCATCGATCTTCACACTGCGCACCAGTTCGCGTTTCGACTCAGGGAGTTTGGCGAGCAATTGCTCGACATCGCGCTTTGCACTGACGCTCTCGACATCTTCGTCGGCAAAGATGCTGTCGGCTTCTTCGAGCGGCAGGGTGCGCCGCACTTTGCTGCGCCGGAAATGATCGATCAGCTTGTAGCGCGCGACCGCATGCAGCCACGCCGTGAACGGCATGGTCGTGTCGTAGGTCGCACGCTTGGTATGGATCGCGATCAACGTCTCCTGCACCAGATCCTCGGCGTCGGCCGCATTGGCGAGACGCCGTTTGAAAAACGCGCGCAGATGCGGCGTCAGCTCCGCCAGCAACGCGCGATAGGACGCGGCGTCACCGGCAAGGCTCGCCAGCATCAGCGCTTTCAGCCGGGTCTCGGTTTCGCTCAACACCAGCCTCTGAAAAGGAAATTCGCCTGAAAGGGCATAGGGGTTACAGAGAGATCACGAATTTCATCGGCCTCCACTGTAACCGATTTGGGGCGGTCCCGAACTAGCCCCTGTAACCGTTCCAAACCTTTCGGGAGAGACCCATGAAGTTGATTTCCACCGCCCTCGTTCTGGGCCTGATGTGCAGCACCGCCGCGCTCGCGGATGGCGACAAGATGCAGTCCAATTCCAACGCGATGTCCGGCTCGGCGATGTCGAGCAACAATTCGATGATGTCGAACCAGAACGCGATGGCGCCGGCAAAGCCGATGGACAAGAGCAAGTCCAAGAAGAAGACCCAGACCGGCGGCATGATGGGCCAGCCGAACGCCATGAGCGGCCAGAACAACAACGCCATGTCCGGTTCGAATGACAGCATGTCCGGTCCGGCGAAGCCGCACTAATCCGGCTTTCGCAACCCGCCATCCCGGCCAAGCCCCTCCGTGCCGGGGTGGCGGAACGTCCTTGACGCGCGCCGTCACCATTCCCACATGAGTCCTGTACCCGTGGGAGGGACAGGATATGGCCGACACGATGCCGGGCAGCGCACCTGCTGCCGCACAAGCCGATCACCGCATGCTCGCGATCATCGGCTATCTGCTCTATCTCGTCGGCTGGCCGTGCCTGCACATGCCGACCATTGCCGGCGTGGTGCTTGCCTATATCAAGCGTGACGACGCACGCGGCACGATCTGGGAATCGCATTTCCACAACATGATCGAGACCTTCTGGATCTCGCTTGTTGTCGGTATCGTCGCGATCCCACTGTGCTTCGTCCTTGTCGGTTTCCCGATCCTGCTCGGCGTGTTCGTGTGGTTCCTCTATCGCACGATCAAGGGATTGATCCGCGCAATCGAGAACCAGCCGTACTATTGATCAGAGTTCTTCGTCACCAAAACGGCGGATGCGCGCGGTGGCGTGTATCGGCGGCGGGGCCGGTGTTTTCGGCCGCGCCAGGAACCAGCCGAGCAGGCCGATCATCAGCGCGATCGCGACGGAGTAAGGAACGAGCCCATAGATCATGTCGGGGATCGTGGCCGCGACATGGAAACTGCGCCCCATCTGCGCGCCCCAGAGCGTGCAATTGCCGATACCGTCAGCATTGATATCGCAGCCGTCGAATTTCGAAACCAGCACGGCCAGCATTGGCAGCACTGGCGTGATCAGCGGCAGCAAGAGAAGACAGAGCGTTCCCGAAAGGGGACGGCGTGCGGCGAAACAGGCGACGGCGGCGATGGTCGCGAGCACCATCACCAGAAGAAGATCGGTCGAAATTCCCCACGCCAGCGACAGCGCATCGCGCAACCCGCCGCCAAGCGTCATGCCGCGGCAGAGATCGGGACCCGGCGCGCACTGTGCGGCGAAACCGACACCACGGATAATCCAGACCAGAAGCGAAGGCCCGAGAAGAACGGTGATGCATAGGACGAAAATGATCAGGGCGACGGGCGGCTTTTCCTCCGTCACAACACTGTCAAAGTCCTGATCTTCCCCCAGCATGAGGTCATATTAGGCATAAGCCGCGAAGGCTCGCCTATAAAACCACCCGCTATGATTAATTTGGAACCGGCCTTAGGCCGCCGTTGAGGGGCGCGCCTTCACCCGCTCGAACCAGGCCGACAGATTCTTGTTGTCCGGGTTCAGGGGCTGGCCGACCTGGCCGCCGAAATCGAGGAAACAGAAGAGATGAATGTCGGCCAGCGTGAACCGCTTGCCGCACAAGTATTCCCGCCCCGCCATCTGGCCTTCCAGCCAGGTGATCCGGTCCTGGGCGATCTTCTTCAGACCATCGGCGGCCTCCGGCACGGTGACGATGCGGCTCTGGAACAGGCGAAGGCCCTGGCTGAACCGGAAGCCGTTGGTCAGCGGCTCGACGATGTTCAGGTCGACGCGGCGGGTCCACATCCGGCACTCCGCCTTTTCCTCCGGGTTGGAGCCGACAAGGGCGGGCGCCGGGTTCTTGTCTTCGAGATATTCGCAGATCGGGATGATCTCGCTGAGGAAGGCGCCGTTGTCGAGTTCAAGACATGGCATCTGGCCGTGCGGGTTGCGGGCGAGGTGGTCCGATTTGCGGTTGTCGCCGGCCATCAAATCCACGTCCTGGGTCGGGATGGAGAGTCCCTTTTCGGCCATGAACATGCGCACGACGCGCGGATTGGGACCGATGGAATTGTAGAATTTCACGGCGTTCTCCCGACATTATTTGAAGCAAGCTGTTAACGGATGTTAGGGAGTGGGTGGTGTATGGTCAAACCGCGGGCTGCCGAAGTGCGGCCGTTGCGGAAGCTTTTCATGCGCAGGATCTTTTTCGTCGGACTGGGATGGACGCTGATCACCATCGGCGTCGTCGTCATGCCGATTCCGTTGCCGATCCCGCTCATCGGCATCGGGCCGATTGTGCTCGGCTGCGCGATCCTCACCGCACATTCCAAATCCTTCCGCCGCGGATTGCAGCGCATGCGCGCGCGCTTCGTCTGGTTTTCGCGTCAGTTCGACATGTTCAAAGAGCGGGGACCGCTTACGGTTCGTCATATGGTCCGCCGCACGCATCCCGTGGTAATCATGCGCCACGCGCGCATGCGCGAGCGTCGGAAGAGTGCAGACCTTGGCGATCCCATTCGATCGGACTTTCACAGCGCCGTATGAAGTCGAGCAGCGCGTCTCGCCGCTGATCGCCCGCGTTCTCACCGACAATCCCGGACCGTTCACGTTCAAAGGCACCGGCGTTTACATCGTCGGCGATAAGGACGTGGCCGTGATCGATCCCGGTCCCGACACGCCAACGCATGTCGACGCATTGAAGCGCGCACTCGACGGCAAACGCGTCGCGCATATCCTCGTGACGCACACCCACAACGATCACTCACCCGCCGCGCAGCCACTGAAGGAATGGTCGGGTGTGAAGACCTACGCGTTCGGTCCGCACGGTTCGGGCAAGAGCGATGACGGCCCGAAGCTCGAAGAGGGCGGCGACATGGCCTTCATGCCAGATGTGCGCGTGAAGGATAGCGATGTGATTTCGGGCGATGGCTACACGTTCGAATGCGTCTACACGCCGGGCCACACCTCCAACCACATGTGTTTCGGCTTGCGCGAAGAGAAGGCGCTATTCACCGGCGATCACGTGATGGGCTGGTCGACGACGGTGGTGACGCCGCCCGATGGTGACATGGCCGCCTACATGGCGAGCCTGCGCAAACTGCTCGCGCGCGACGATGCCATTCTCTATCCGACCCACGGCGCACCGGTCCGCGATCCCAAACCGTTTATCCAGGCCTATATCGATCACCGGCTTGAGCGCGAAGCGCAGATCGTGGGTTGCCTGCGCGACGGCATCGCCACAATCCCCGATATGGTCGCGCGCATGTATGTCGATACGGACAAGCGTTTGCATCCAGCCGCCGCACGCTCCGTCCTCGCGCACCTGATCCAGATGCAACAGGAGGGCAGGGTGATTGTCGAAGGCGCGGGTTCGGCGGCAAGATATCGGCTGACCTGATCTGCCGGATTACATGGCCGACAAAACACTTCTTCTGAAGCCTGCGCGTGTCTGGACCGATGGGACGACGCACGACGGGTTGTCGGTGCTGGTGCGCGGCAACCGGATTGTGGCGGCGGGATCGAGTATCGGTGCCGGCGATGCAAAGGTCATCGATCTTCCCGGTCTGACCTTGATGCCGGGTCTAATGGATCTGCACTCGCATCTCTTCCTGCATCCCTACAACGAGACGCCGTGGGACGATCAGGTGCTGAAGGAGAGCGAGGCCTATCGCACCGTGCGCGCGGTTACGCACGCGGCGGCGACATTGCGCGCAGGATTCACGACCTTGCGCGATCTCGGCACCGAAGGCGCGGGCCATGCCGATGTTGCGATCAAGCGCGCGATCGAAGAGGGCATCATTCCCGGGCCGCGCCTGTTCGTGGTGACGCGCGCCATCGTGGCGACCGGATCGTACGGGCCGGCGCGCGCGAAATTCCGTCCCGATTGCTGCTTCCCGCAAGGCGCGGAGGAGGCGAGCGGTATCGACGAAGTCGTGCGCGCGGTGCGGCATCAGGCGAGCCACGGCGCCGACTGGATCAAGGTCTATGCCGATTATCGCGCCGGTCCCGGCGGCGAGACGGTCGCGACGTTCTCCATCGAGGAGTTGAAGGCGCTGGTCGAGACTGCGCATTCGCTCGGCCGCCCGGTCGCATCGCACGCGACCAGCGATGAGGGCATGCGGCGCTCGGCCATCGCCGGGGTGGATACGATCGAGCACGGCTATGGCGGCTCGCGCGCCGTGTTCGCGCTGATGCGCAAACACAACATCGCCTATCTGCCGACGCTGACGGTGTGCGAGGCGTTGTGCGAATATTTCCACGGCTACACGCGCGGCGGCGAACCGCATCCGCGCATGACGGAAGCCGCGAACGCCTTCCGCTTCGCGCGCGAGGAAGGCGTCATCATCGGCTGCGGCAGCGACGTCGGCCCGTTCCCGCACGGCGAAAACCTGCGCGAACTGCAATGGATGGCAAAGCTCGGCATGAGCGCGACCGAAGCGCTGCTCGCCGCAACGTCCGTGAACGCGAAGATCATCCGCCGCGAACACGAACTCGGCAGCGTGAAGCCGAACCACCTCGCCGATCTCATCGCCGTGGACGGCGATCCATCACGTGATCTCGGCGTGCTCTCAGGTATCCGCTTCGTGATGGCGAACGGCAGCGTGTTCTCCGGCTGATGCCGCTCAGACCTCGCCGAAGAAGATGGTCGAGATCTTGCCATCTGTGGTCAGCGGGCCGATTTCCCATTGGGAGTGCTTGTTGCGGCAGGTGACGTCGTAGGTGTCCAAACCACCTTTGCTGACGCCAGTGAATCTGATCGACAACACCGGGCCCCAAGCCGCGACCTTGGTGTGAAGGTCGTTGAGCATCTGTCGCGTGCCAGCGGCGAGGTTCGGCACCATCAGATCATAGTCGGGGTGGCCGCTCGCGAGGCCGTCGATCTGGCGGCGCAGGGCTTTCTCCGTGCCAAGACTCGGCTGGTTATCGGCGATGCGTTTCGCGAGCGCGGCTTCTGCGGCTTTTCCTTCGGCATCGGCGATGCGTGGCGCGTGCTGCTCCTCGCCGGATTGATGCAGAACCAGTTCCGTCACGTGACCTGACTCGACGATGAAGCTGTACTGCGCGGGAAGCGTGAGTCCTTTTAGGAAGAACTTGTTCGCGCTCTCCGGATAAACGTCGTCCGGTCTCTGACCGATCGTGCCGACGAGATAGTGATTGCCGCGGCGGCTGACGACGAAAATGTCCGAGGCGCTGATGCGGTAGTAGCCGGTGAATTTGTCGAATTGCGCCGGATCGAACGCGATCTCATGGCGCGGCTTCTTCTGCTCGGCGAGGCGTTCTTGAACAAGCTGCGGCGAAGACGTCGCCGCGCTCGACGATACAATACCGAACAGGACCGGCGCGGTGATTGCGCTGACGGCGACGGCGGCCAGCAGAGACTTCTTGGCGATACTCAGGCGGCGTGCCGGCGTGTTTGTCATGATCGTTTCTATCCTTTGTTTGAGGTCCGCGCCGGACACACCGGCAGCGCACAGGAGTTGGGATTGCGTATAGAGGGCGCACACTTTCAGGATGCTGCCGGCATAGGTCTGTGGATCGCTGCCGGCGTGCAGAACGGCCTCGTCGCAGGCGCGCTCGCGTTCGTCCACCAGCCGCGCGCCAAGCCACCATGTCAGCGGGTGAAACCAGAACAGGTTCTGGATCAGCATGTGGATTGCGGCGGTGAGATTGTCGCGCCGATTCAGATGGCTGCGCTCATGCGCCTCGATCGTCTGCATCTCCCGCAGTGTGAGACGCGCGAGAATATCTTCCGGCACGATCAACACCGGCCGCCAGATGCCGACGAGGCCGGGTTCGAGCGAAGCGGTTGACGCTTTCACCGGCAACGATGCCGCGTTCGACACAAGTCGCGCGTCACGGACGATGCTGTTCAAGCGCGTCCAGCGGATCAGCCAGACTGTGGACAGCACAACGAAGCCGCACATCCATGCCGCCAGAAAGATTTCGGTTAGGTGGAATTGCGGTGTTGCGGGCATCAGAACCGTGACGCGCGGTTCTGGAAAGGATTGCGCGACACTGGCGATGCGATGGAAGACCGGCGCTACAGATGCGGCGGGTGTCTGGTGAAACAGGAAATCGCCAAGCGCGAGCAACAGTGAAAACGGCAGCAGGAATTTCAACGACGCGGCGAACCACAGGCCATAGCGCACAGCGGCGCTGTTCCTCCGGAAGGCGAGGGTGAGCAAGCCGAGCGCGCCGGCGAACAGGGTCGATTGCCAGAGGTGATCGAAGAGAAAGCTCATGCCTTTTTCCCCTTCTTGTTCGCCAGTTCGCGTAGATGTTTTTCGGCTTCCTGCACGTCTTCGAGAGTCAGCTTTCCGCTTTCGACCAGATGCGCCATCACCGGCTGCATGCGTCCGCCGAACAGACCGAGCAGTTCGTCGATAAACCGCCCCTGGATCGCATTCCGCGACACCGCCGCTTCGAAGATGTGCGCGTTGCTGATTTTCTTGACGCGGCGCAGGACCTTCTTCGCTTCCATGCGATAGATCATGGTCTGCACGGTGGTGTAGGCGGGGCGCTTCTTCTCCGGAAAGTGCTCCTGCACCTCGCGCACCGACGCCGCACCGTGCGTCCACAGCGCTTCCATGATTTGCAATTCGAGTTTGCTCAGCTTGGGATTCGGCATAGCGACCCGTTTCATTACTACAACTGTAGTAGAATCTACTACGTTGCGACGAAACGCGCAAGCCCATCGTCAAATGTTTGAATTGGAGAGGTTTTACAGCGACACCAGGTAATCGCGCACGCGCTGGGCATTGCGGCCGTAATCGCTGGTGCCGACGCGGCTTTTGGAGCGGATGTCGAGCATCGCACCCATCGATCCCGCAGGCTGCACGCGCACCGCGACGTCGTCGGTGAAGCCAAACCACAACGTCGTGTCGGTGGCTTCGATCATGCCCGTCTTCTCGTCGAAGGAGACGATGTGCCAGCCCATGCGCTTGGCAGTCTCGAACGCGTGCCAGAACAGGATCGCTTTCGAATCCACTTTCGGATCGTTGTGCGGATTGAGCAGGCGTCCGACCGGCTTGATGTCGGGGTAGTTGAGCTTCTGCAGTTCGGCGACGGTCGTGATCTGGCCTTTCAGCATCACCTTTTTCTGGCCGTCATATTCCGGCCCGTTGGTCGCGCCCTTGCGCAGCGGCAGAACGGCCGCGAATTGCGGCGCATTGCCGACGTCGGTGGAGATGTCATGGATCGGCGGCGCGCTCCACGCGCGGCGCTCTTCGCCGAGCGGAATGAAAAGCAGGATCAGCGCGCCGATGAGCCCCGCGAACCCTAGCCGCCAGCCCGTGCTGTCATTGCCGTGCAGCGCCGAGGCCAGCCAGTATGCGCCGCTCAGCGCCGCGAGCACGCCGATGCCGATGGCGGGATAGAGAATCTCGAAACCGGTCTCGTATTTCCAGAACCCGAGCCGCGTGCCGAACGATGCCGTCAGCGCAACGATCAGCGCGACGATGAAAGCGCCAAAGGAAATTCGCGCGGACAACGGTCCGGTACGCATACGCTTGTCTTCCCTTACGCGGCGATGGTCGGAAGGCGGTGTTTTCCGAAGCGCTCGCGCAGCGTCATTTTCTGGATCTTGCCGGTGGCGGTATGCGGAATTTCATCGACGAACACAACATCGTCCGGCATCCACCATTTGGCGATCTTGCCGGTCAGATAGGTGAGAATGTCTTCGCGCGTGGCGGTCTGGCCGGGCTTCAGCACGACAATCAGCAATGGCCGCTCATCCCATTTGGGGTGGACGACACCGATCACGGCCGCCTCAGCTACGGCGGGATGGCCGACGGCGATGTTCTCGATCTCAATGGTGGAAATCCATTCGCCGCCGGATTTGATCACGTCCTTGGCGCGGTCGGTAATGGTCATGTAGCCGTGCGGGTCGAGCGTCGCGACATCGCCGGTGTCGAACCAACCGTCGGCGTCGAACGCGCCGGTGCCTTCGCCCCGGAAATAGCCCTTCGCCACCGCCGGCCCGCGTACTTTCAAACGTCCGAACGCCTTGCCGTCGCGCGGCAGTTCCTTGTCGTCGTCATCGACGATCTTCATCTCCACGCCGAACGGCGCATGACCCTGTTTGCATTTGACTTCGAGCTGCTGGTCGTAAGGTAGAGTGTCGAAGCCGGGCTTCAGGGTGCCGAGCGTGCCGAGTGGCGACATCTCCGTCATGCCCCAGGCGTGGATCACGGTGATGTTGTAGTTCTTCTCGAACGACTCGATCATCGAGCGCGGCGCGGCCGATCCGCCGATGATGACGCGCTGCATATCGGGCAGAGTCTTTCCGGTCTTCTCAAGATAACCGAGCAGCGCGAGCCAAACCGTCGGCACGGCAGCAGTCATCGTCACGCGTTCCGTCGTCAGCAATTCGCAGATGGAGTCACCGTCGAGCTTCGGCCCCGGCATCACCAGCTTCGCGCCGACCATCGGGGCAGCAAATGCAAGCGCCCAGGCATTGGCATGGAACATCGGAACGACAGGAAGGATCGCATCGCACGCGCGCAAAGCCATCGCATCCGCCTGTGCCGCGATCATCGCATGCAATATGTTGGAGCGATGCGAATAGAGCACGCCCTTCGGGTTGCCCGTCGTGCCGGAGGTGTAGCAAAGCCCGCACGCTGTGTGTTCGTCGAACTCCTTCCACGCAAAGGTCTCATCCGCATCGGCGATGAAATCTTCATAGGCGACGAGGTTCGGAATGTTCGCCTTCGGCAAATTCGCGGCATCGGTCAGGCACACATAGAGTTTGATCGTTGGGCAACGAGGCGCGATCTGCTCGACGATTGACGCGAACGTGATGTCGAAGAACAGAACCTGATCTTCGGCGTGATTGACGATGTAGACGATCTGGTCGAGGAACAGGCGCGGGTTCAGCGTGTGATAGACCGCGCCGATACCGGTGATGCCGTACCAGGTTTCGATATGCCGGCCCGTGTTCCAGGCCATCGTTGCGCAGCGATCGCCGAGCTTGATGCCGCGCTTGTCGAGCGCATGGGCAACCTTGCGCGAGCGCTTGGCGATCTCGCCGTAATTGCTGCGCACGATCGGGCCTTCGACCGAGCGGCTGACGACCTCACGGTTGGCGTGATAGAGCGCCGCGTGATCGATGATCTTGTGGACCAGCATCGGCCAGTCCTGCATCAGCCCAAGCATGGAATTCCCGTCCCTCGATAATCTGGTGGCATCATAGAATGCCGAGAGATACGGGCAACCGGGCGGAAGAGTTTCAGGCGCTCGCGGCAACCGTTTGGCGTTCGACAGCGGGCGGCGGAGAGGCTGTTTGGGCCGCTGCCGTCAGGAGGTCTGGCCGTTCCTGCAGCGTCCGGGCGGCCTGGCTCAGAAGCTGGGCGAGCTGCATCACATACATGTGCCGGATCGTCGCGCGGGCCTGGGGCTCGAGGACCACCGCGCCGTCCGGCTGGCGCTTGAGGAAGTTTTCGCGCTCTGCCTGATCCAGCATGCGTTTGATGTGGATGCGCGACACGCGGAAGCGCTTGGCCACGGCAGCGGCGGAGAACGGGATCGCGCCATGCGGCGGGAACGTGCCGTCGTTGCCGCCGGTCGCGAGCAGCATGATCATCTGCGAGCCCGCATGGCGGTTCATGAAGATGCGGACATAAGGAGAGTCCATCTCCAGCCGGTTTTGCGCACCGGCGAGCAGTTCTTCGCCCTGGAAGCGCGAGAAGGTCTCTAGCACCGTCGGCTCGTGCAGACGGCGCAGCACGCGTTCGACAGCAGGTTCGATCACGCGTGCAGCTTCGAGCGCGGCGCGCAGATGCGCCGTCCATGTGACGAGGAATGCAGCCGTCGGTGCGTAGCGCGCAAGCTTGTTCTGATCGCGGCCCGCGGATTCGACGTAACCGAGATAGCGCAGATAGAGCAACAACGCGCGCGCACGCCCGGGACTCACCAGCCGCGACGCGGTGCAGATCTCTTTCAGGCGCGGCAGGGTCAATCCGCCGGTGACATGCGCATACATCGCCCACAACGCGACGACATAGCGGCCCGCATCCTTGAAGATTCCGTCGAGCTGCTCATTGCCAGACGCGGCGTCGAGCATGTTTGTCGCCAGCGTGTTCGCGGCGCGGTCGCAATCGGGATGTGCGGCAAGGCGCGCATAGAACGCGTCATGGCCGCTGCCACCCATGGCCCAGCCCATCAGTGCGGCGATATCCGCCGGTTCATCCACATCTTGTTGCAAACGCTGGTCCCCGGCAGCCGGTCAAAAATGTACAGTAGCGTCCCAAGAGTGCCAACTTATCGTTTTTGCAGGTGATTTCGCATTCTTGGGGTGGGGCAAGGCATGGCGGACGATATTCTGGACGCACAGAACGCGGCCGAAGACGCAGCGGAAACAAACGCGGCGGCCGTGGCGCTTGCGCTCGACGGTGCGTCTTCGCGGCCTGAACTCTCCGGTGCGATTGCCGCGTTCCTGAAAGAGCAGCGCAAGCTGATGGAAGAGCAGCGCGAGCAATTGCGCGATCAGGTCAGACGCCTGCAACTCAGCATCATCGATCAGCGTTTCTCGATCGCGCTGAAAGGAATGACGGCGGCGGTGGGCGTCGCGATCGCTGTGTTCTTCGCCGTCATGGTGTGGAACGCGTATGGCAGCGGCGGTCTGACCATCGAACCGTTTTCCGTGCCGCCCGATCTCGTGGCGCGCGGACTGACCAGCGAAGTAGTTGCGGCGAAACTTCTCGACCAACTCTCACAGATGCAGGCGGAGACGACGTCGCAACGCGCGCCGCAAAGCTTCCAGAATTATTGGGGTCAGGACATCAAGGTGATGATCCCGGACACCGGCATCTCGCTCGGCGAACTCGACCGCTATCTGAACCTCAAGCTTGGGCACGCAACGCGCGTGTCGGGCGAGGTCGTGCGCACGGCGTCCGGTGTCGCGGTGACGGCGCGCAGCGGAACGAACGGCAGCGTGACCGCGACCGGCAATGAAAACGCGCTCGATCCACTGATGCACGATCTGGCGGAGCAGGTTTACCGGCTGACCCAGCCCTATCTCTATGGCGTGTGGCTGTTGAAACATGGCCGCACAAATGAAGCGTTGCCGGTTTATGTCGCGCTCGCGACCAGCGGCCCTGTCGAGGAACGGGGCTGGGGCTATCTCGGCTGGGCGAACGTGTTGCAGGTGCTCGAAGGGGAATCGTCGCGTCTCGCGATGCTTCATCGCGGGGTCGAGGCCGATCCGCATCTCTTCATCATCCGCCAGAACATCGCGCTTTCCGAAGACGAATTGGGCCGGCCGGAAAAAGCGATCGCCGAAGGACGAAAAGCGCTTGCGGTCCTCGCGACACCCGGCAATGGCGGCATTCGCGACGACGTGGCGCCGTACTCGCGCAACCGTGTCCAGAGCGCGATGGACGCTTCTTCGGGCGATTATCGTTCCGCGGCCACGCGGCTCGCGAACAACTTCAAAATCGGTTCGGGAATCTTCACCTACAGCGTTGCGGGCCTGGTCGCGCGGTCGTTCGCGGGCCAGCACGATCTGAAGGGTGCGCGGGCCGTCGCGGTCATGAACTGGCGCGACACCGGCTTCAACCTCTCGATCAAGGATGTGGACGACCTCTCCGCGCAGATGTTCATCGCATCACAAGGCGGCGATTGGCGCGGCGTGATCGCATTGGACACGAAGACCGTGGCCATGCTGGCGAAGCAGCCGACGCTGCGCGATCTCGTGCAGGCGCGTATCGTGCCCTTTGTCGCGATGGCGCAGGCGCGGCTCGGCGATTTCAAGACTGCAGACGCGTTGATTGCGCAGACGCAGGATCATTGCGATCTGTGCCTGCGCACCCGCGCGCAGATCGCAGAACTGCAAGGCCAGCACGCGCGCGCGGATTGGTGGTTTGCGCGCGCGGTGTCGGAGAACAAATCCATTCCGTTTGCCTATACCGATTGGGGGCAGGCTCTGTTCGCGCGTGGCGATCTCGTTGGCGCCATCGTGAAGTTTGAAACCGCGCATCAGAAAGGCCCGCACTTGGCCGATCCGCTGGAGATGTGGGGTGAGGTGCTGATGGCAAAGAACCGTTCCGATCTCGCACTCGCGAAGTTCGAGGAAGCCGCGAAATACGCGCCGAACTGGGCCCGCCTGCATCTCAAATGGGGCGAGGCGTTGTGGTGGAGCGGCAGGCATGACGACGCGAAGACGCAATTCGCGCGCGCAAGAACGCTCGATCTGACCTACGCAGAGGTGGCCGAGATCAAAGCGTTTGGCGTGCCTTAAGAATTACTTTGGCGCGCGCTTGCAGACGAATGTGCCGCCGGTGGTGCCATTGCTGGTGCTCTGGCTCGACCAGATGCCGACACAGAACGCATCGTGCGGATTGACGACCCAGTCATTGCCATAGCTGGTGCCGAAGCCGTCCATCACGATCTGCGTATCGGTCCAGCTTGAGATGTTCACGGTCACAGCGTTGCAATCGTTCTGTCCGCAGAAGCCGCCATTCCAGGGGAAGCCGTCACTGCCGGGCAGCTGCGCGTTGTAGTCGGTGAAGACGAAGAACGGCGATTCAAAATTGTCGCCGATGCCCGACGGCGCCGGGCCGAAGCCCGAGCCCGTGATGGTGAGATTGAGATCGGCGCCTTCACCCGATTTCGCGATCGACGAAATGATGGGCGTATCCTTCTTTTGTTTGATGACCGGGCCTCCCCAGGTGTCCACATTGCCGAGCGTCTGGTTATAGACGCCGACGAGCACGGAATCGCCCTTGCTTACCGCGATGCCGGTGACGGTGATCGATGTATCGGACCAGCTTGTGACATTGATCGTCTGCTGCGCCGGTTGCGAGACGACATCCACGATCTGCAACTGCAGCGGCTGGCACGCATTGCAGGGGATGCCATTCGGCGTCACACCGAAATTCTCGCCCGTGATCGTGGCGCTGTAATTGCCGTTCTGACCGCTGAACTGCACATCGTGAATTTTCGGCACGCTGATCGCCGCATTCGCCGTTGAGAAACCCACGAGCAGGAATGTCGCGGCTGCAACTCCGCAACGAACACGACGAGCCATGGCATATTCCTCACAGGTTTCCACGGCAGTCTGACTCGCCAATTGCGGTTCGGGAAGTCCGCAATCTGTTCCATATCGGGAGAAGTGCTTTACTACGCCCGCGAAGGCGACGAAGCTCTGCATCGGGAACAATTTTACGATTCCGCCGCGCGCCGGTTGGAATGGTTTGTTTGGGGCTATCATCATGACCGACGCGACCGTCGCCGCGCCGCCACAACTCAAATTCCTCGATACCGCACTCTATATGCTGGCGACGGGCCTCGGCATCCGCTGGATCGCGGTGGCCGCCGCGGTCGGTCCGGCGTCGCTGCTGCTCTGGATACTGGCGCTGTTCACGTTCTTCATTCCGCTGGCCGCGGCTGTGGCCGAGCTGACAGCGCGCTATGAGGCGGAAGGCGGCATCTATGCGTGGGCACGCGACGGCATCGGTCCGCTTTCGGGATTTGTCTGCGGCTGGTTCTACTGGACCGCGCTCATGCCGTATTTCGGGAGCATTCTGTATTTCCTGAGCGGACTGATTATCTCCGCCATCGGCGCCGATCCGCACAACACGCTGCTCTATATCTCCATAACAATCGCGATCTCGCTGCTGATCACGCTGGTACAGGCGCTGGGCCTCAAATACGGCAAGTGGCCGCCCAATATCGGAATGGTCGGCGGCTGGATCGTCGTGTTCATCATCGTCGCGATCGGCGCCTATCTTGTGGCGCAGGGAAAAAGCGCGACGGATTTCCTGCATGCGTCCTATTCGATACCGCTGAGTTTCGACACCGCGATCCTCTGGGGCACGATCGTGTTCGCCTATTCGGGACTCGAGACCGCCGGCATGCTGCGCAATGAGATCGAAGGTGGCCTGCGCACCATCGTGCGCGCGCTGATGATTGTGGGCGTCGGCTCCATCTTCATCTACATCGCGGGCACATCGTCGTTCCTCGTCATCCTGCCGCAGAGTGCGCTGTCCCGGCTTGGCGGATTCTCCGATGCGTTGCAGAGCGGTCTGGCGCAGGTCGGGCTCGGACATTTCGCACCCATCGTAATCGCGTTGTTCGCGCTCTCGATGGTCGGATCGTTCGTCGCGTGGTTCGGCGTGGGCGCGCGGTTGCCATTCGCCGCCGGTATCGATGCGTTCCTTCCGAAGGTGTTTGCCAAGCGCAATCCCAAGACCGGCGCGCCAGTGCCCGCGATCCTGTTGCAGGCGGGATTGATGATCGGCATCTCGATCCTCAGTCAGGCGGGATCGAGCGTTGCCGGCGCCTATGACTTCCTTGTCGCGATGGCGGTGCTGGGATCGACCATTCCCTATCTTTTTGTTTTCTGGGTGTACATCAAGACAGCGGACATGCCGCCGATACCGGGCGCCTGGACTCCACCGGGCGGAAAAAGCACGACCATCGTTCTCGGTTGGGTCGGCATGGCGTCGAGCCTTGTCGCCATTTTCTGTTCGATGGTGCCGAGTTCGTCCGATCCGAATCCGATGTGGGCGTTTGCTAAGATCGTCATCTCGACCCTGGTGATGCTCGGTGCAGGACTCCTTCTCTACTGGTCAGCCGCACGCCGCCGCGCACGAGCCCCCGCATGAGCGAAGAGCTTGAAGCCTTCGGCTACAAGCAGGAGCTAAAGCGCTCGCTCTCGCTGTTCGATCTGCTGGTGTATGGGCTCGTGTTCATCGTGCCCATGGCGCCGGTCGCTGTGTTCGGCATCGTCTACAACGCCAGCAAGGGCATGGTGCCGCTGATCTACGCCATCGGCCTCATCGCGATGGTGTTTTCGGCGCTGAGTTATATGAGCCTCAGCCGCGTCTATCCGGTGGCGGGATCGGCGTACTCCTACGTGTCGCACACACTCGGCCAGATGATGGGTTTCTTCGCCGGCTGGGCGATGCTGCTGGATTACCTGTTGCTTCCGACGCTGACCTATGTCGTCTGTGCGATCGCGGTGCATGCGAGTTTCCCGACGGTGTCGCAACCGCTCTGCGTCGTAGCGCTGGTCGCGCTTTCGACAACCTTGAACTATTTCGGAATCGAGACGACGGCGCGTGCCAGCTTTGTGCTTCTGGTCGTCCAGCTCATTCTGCTGGCGGCATTCGTTGTGCTCGCCTGTCTCGCGCTGGCGCATGGTACGGGCGGCGCGCATCTTGCGCTGACGCCTCTCTTCAATCCGGCCGTTCTGACGCCCAGTCTTGTTTTCGGCGCGCTTTCGCTGGCGGTGCTGAGTTTTCTCGGCTTCGACGCGATCTCTACCCTGTCGGAGGAAGCGACCGGCGGGCCGCCCACGATCTCCACCGCGACGATCCTTTCGTTATGCCTGTCGGCGGCGTTGTTCGTGGCGCAGACCTATCTCGCCTCGCTGTTCGTGCTGGGCAAGACGCATTTCTCGCCGGGCGCTCAGACCGACGAAGCATTTTACAACATCGCCGGAATTGTCGGCGGTGGCTGGTTCAAATTCACGTTCACCGTGCCGGGTGTTCTGATCAGCGGCATAGCAGGTGCACTGGCAGCGCAGGCCGCGACCGCGCGGCTGCTCTACAGCATGGCGCGCGACGGCAAGCTGCCGCACGCGCTTGCCCACGTGAACCCCACCCGCAAAGTCCCGGAGCGCGCGGTGCTTCTCGTGGCGGGCATCACGTTGGTGCTCGGCACCACGATGGTCGACAAGCTGGAATTGCTGACCTCGATGGTCAGTTTCGGCGCGCTGCTCGGCTTCCTGCTCGTGCATGTCGCGGTCATCGTGCAATTCCGCGGCGAGACACAACGGCAATGGTTTCGGCACGTAATCTCGCCAGCCATCGGTTTTCTGATTATCGGCTATGTGCTGTGGAATGCGGAATGGAACGCCAAGATAGCCGGCGGCGCGTGGCTTGTGGTTGGCGCGGCACTGTTCTTTATCTTAAGGTCTCTCGGCAGGTCGATGGCACTCCCCGTGGACTAGCGGCCAGTCAATACGATCATGCCGTAATCTGAAATGCTGTCTTCGGCACCGTTTTTATATCGTTTCATTACTCTCTGAACGGGCCAAATGAGCGCGCCCGTGCCCAAGCGCACCGCGATATTTATTTCGGCTTGAGGGTCCTTGTCGTCACCCTGCCATGTGCCGCCGCCATTTCGCACTATGACTTCGCCCACATATGCGCCGAGTGCGAAGAGCCGCGCGCCCAAATCCTTCGACAAGAGCCCTCCAGGCTTGGCGGCCCCCTTGCTAGTTTGTTCGTCGAAGAGGCGATCTATCTCTTTGAGGCTTTCGATAGAAAAATCCGCTCTGTATCCTGAGCCTTTCAGCGCTCCGGAAATCCAGTCCGCGGATGTTTTGGCGTCTTTCACGACGTTTGCTTCCGTGATCATAATGGTCTGTCCTGTCACCGACGCACCGCTGGTCGCCGACGCGCCTGACGTCAGCGCAAGTGTCAGAAGCACGATACCGATGTAAGTTCGCATATTCAGCCGCCAAGCCTTGAACATATCAATATCTTTGATGTCATTGAAGGTGTGGCTGATAGCCTAGAAAAACGACGGAGTTCATTTGATGCCTCTTTCCAATTCCCAGATGCGCGATGTGCAGAGCGTTCTGCATCCCTACACGAACCTGATGAAGCATCGCGACACCGGGCCGATGATCCTCGATCACGCCAAGGGAATCCGTGTCTATGACGAGAACGGCAAGGATTACATCGAGGCGATGGCGGGGCTGTGGTGCACGGCGCTCGGCTGGGGCGTGGACGAACTCGCCGACGTCGCCGCGGCGCAGATGCGCAAGATGGCGTTCGCGCACATCTTCGGCGGCCGCAGCCATGAGCCCGCGATTGCGCTGGCCGAAAAGCTGAAAGAGCTGTCGCCGTTTCCCGTCGGCAAAGTGTTCTTCGCGAATTCCGGTTCGGAAGCGAATGACACGCAGATCAAGATCATGTGGTACGCCGCCAACGCGCGCGGCAAGGCGGCGAAGAAGAAGATCATCTCGCGCACGAAGGCTTATCATGGCGTGACGCTGGTGGCCGCGAGCCTCACCGGCCTGCCGAACAATCACAAGAGTTTCGATCTGCCGTTCGACTTCGTGAAGTTCGCCGATTGCCCGCATTATTATCGCAGTGCCGAAGAAGGT
>Ga0068853_100001130_pt1 | contig 18915 bp, 18 predicted proteins | sample KBSCornC32_FD_65655 | JGI IMG/M metagenome (GOLD analysis project Ga0068853, IMG submission 65655) | Corn rhizosphere microbial communities from Kellogg Biological Station, Michigan, USA - KBS Corn C3-2 | ecosystem: Host-associated > Plants > Roots > Rhizosphere > Soil ...
GCCGGGTACTCGCGCAGCAGGTCGATCGGCTGGCGGCTCGCGAGCAGCGCGGCGAGCGCCTCGCGCCGGTCCGGCGCGAGCAGGCGGTTGAGATCGTCGCTGCGTGCGCGCGCCGCGTGCAGCGCGACGAACGGGCGCGCAAGGCGTGTGAGCTCGCGCTCGCGTGCGAGCCAGTCGCGCAAGCCCAGGCTGCGCCCGTCGTGGCGCACGGGTGCGTCGCCGTCGAGTCCGGTCGCCTCGAGCACGGCGGCGACCAGCGCGGGTGGATTGACCGGCCACACGCCGAGGGCGTCGCCGGGTTCGTAGGCGAGGCCGGAATCGGCGAGCGACAGTTCGACGTGGCGGACGTCGCGCGCGCCGTCGCGCGCGACGATGCGTTGGTTCGCCAGCAGCGCGGCCGCGAACGGCCGCGCCCGCGTCCATTCGCTGGCGGGGGCAAGGGGAGCCGCCGTGCGCAGCGGCGTGACGGTCGCGCTGCGCGCGGCGACGGGCTTGAGCGCTTCTCGGGCGAGTTCGAGCGTGCGCGCGAGCCATGGCGTGGCGACGGTCTCGATGTCGACGTCGGCCTCGCCCGTGTCGAGCAGGCGCACCGCGCCGAGCTCGGCGAGGCGCGCGTCGACGCGGCGGCCGATCGCGCAGAACTGCGGGTAGCTCGAATCGCCGAGCGCGAGCACGGCGTAGCGCAGGTCGGCGAGCTGCGGCGCGCGCTTGCCGGCGAGGAACTCGACCAAGCCGCGCGCGTCGTCGGGCGGATCGCCGTCGCCCTGCGTGCTGATCACGATGACGAGCAGGCGTTCGGCCTTGAGTTCGCGCTGCGGATACGCGCCGGCGCGGACGAGCCGCACCGCGAGGCCGGCGGCCTCGGCGTCGCGTGCGAGCTGCTCGGCCAGCCGCTTCGCGTTGCCGGTCTGGCTGCCGTAGACGATCGTCAGGCGTTCCTGCGCGACGGCTTCGCGCGCGGGCGAAGCGGCGGGCCGCGGCGTCGCGCCGCCGTGGTGGCGCGCCAGCGCCGCGGCATAGCCCGACAACCACCAGAGCGCGGGGGCATCGAGGCCTTCGAGCAGGCGCAGCGCCTCGGCGGACTTCTCCTCGGGCAAGGGAACGATCGGCAGCGGCGGCACGGCGGACACGGCATCCATCCATCTGGACGTCCAAACGCCCATGAGCCACCGATGCTAGGCCTCCGCGCGGCGGCGCGGAAAGAACGCCTGGTTATGCGCATATGCGCCGCCGCGGGCCCAGGCGCGGCCGTGCGGTGGCGCGTCGGGTCAGCTTAGGGTCGCGAGCTCGCGCCGATACGCATCCGCGATCGCCGCCCCGAACGCGCAGAACACGAGTTCATGCGGCCCGCGTCCGCGGGCGAGCCAGGCGCGCGCCTCGCGCACGGCGATGGTGGTCGCGGCGGCGATCGGATAGCCGTACACGCCGCAACTGATCGCCGGGAACGCGATCGTCGCGATGTCGTGCTGCCGTGCGAGCGCGAGCGTCGAGCGATAGCACGCGGCGAGCAGTTCCGCCTCACCGTGCGTGCCGCCGCGCCAGACCGGGCCGACGGTGTGGATCACCCAGCGCGCCGGCAAGTGGAAGCCGGGCGTGATGCGCGCTTCGCCGGTCGCGCAGCGCACGCCGCCGAGCCGCGGAATCATGCGGCAGGCCTCGAGCAGCTCGGGACCGGCGGCGCGGTGGATCGCGCCGTCGACGCCGCCGCCACCGAGCAGGCTGTCGTTGGCCGCATTGACGATCGCGTCGACGGCGAGCGTGGTGATGTCGGCTTGGATGAGGCGGAGGGGAGAGGTCATCGCGTGCGGCGTCGGCGTCGAGTCGTTGCTAGGTTCGCGATCCATCGCTCACCAGGCAAGCCGGCCTCCTCCGGCGCCGGGCTGTCCGTGGCCGGGCGAAGGCAGCGTCGGAGGCGACCCGCTCGGCGATCCACCGCTGTCCCGGCAGCGCCGCTTCCGGGGCCGCCAACGGCGTCCGGGCGGTCACGTCCGCGTTACCGGACGCGGCTTCTCGCCCGTTTCACGCTTCAACATGCTGTTTAATAAGTCATTCTTCGTCATTCGTGCTGCGCTGCAAACAATTTGTACCGAAGGGTATTGAAATTATATTGCCTAGGACATAATATTCGCAGCAACCATGATCAAGACAACCGACAACACGTTCGCCTACCTCCTGCACGACGTCACGCGGCTCATGCGCAAGCATTTCGACCGCCGCGCGACCCGCCTCGAGTTGACCCGCGCGCAGTGGCGCGCGCTCAAGGTGATCCGCCGCCACGAAGGCCTGAGCCAGACCGAACTCGCCGACTACCTCGACATGGAGCCGATCCCGGTCGGTCGCGTCGTCGACCGCCTCGAGAAGACCGGCTTCGTCGAGCGCCGCGCCGATCCGGCCGACCGCCGGCGCTGGCGCCTGCACCTCACGGCGAAGGCGCACGCGATCGTCGACGAGATGGAAGTGATCGGCGCCGCCCTGCGCGAGGAAGCGCTGCGCGGCGTCAAGCCCACCGATTTCGATGCATTGCTGCGCGTGCTCACGCAGCTCAAGGACAACCTGCTCGCGCTCGACGAGGGCGCGACCAACGACCAGCGAGAACCGTCATGACCGACAAGCAACCGCAGATCGACACCCCGGCCGCGGCGCCGCGCAGGCGCGGCTGGCTGCGCACGACGCTCTGGATCGCCGGGCCCGCGCTCGTGCTCGGAATCGGCGCCTGGCTGTACCTCACCTCGGGGCGCTTCGCCTCGACCGACAACGCCTACGTGCAGGCCGATCGCGTGACGATCGCGCCGCAGGTCGGTGGTCGCGTCGTCGAGGTCGCGGTGCGCGAGAACCAGGTCGTGCACAAGGGCGACCTGCTGTTCCGCATCGATCCCGAGCCGCTCGAAATCGCCGCCGCACGCATGCAGGCGCAGGTCGAATCGGTGCAGAGCCTGCTCGACGCCGCGCGCAGCGGCTACAACGGCGCGCAGGCCGACGTCCGTTCGGCCGCGGCCGACCTCGACTACAAGAAGCAGCAGTTCGAGCGCATGAAGGAACTGCGCGGTCGCGGGCTGATCGCGCAGCAGGCGCTCGACGACGCGGCCAACAACCTCGCCGCCGCGCGCGCGAAGCAGGATTCGAACAACGCGGCGCTGAGCAAGGCGCAGAACATGCTCGGCGGCCTGCCGAGCACGCCGGACGAGCAGCTCGCCGGCTACAAGCTCGCGCTGGCGCAGCTCGCGCAGACGAAGCTCGATCTCGACCATGCGACCGTGCGCGCGCCGATGGACGGCACGATCGGCAAGACCACCTTGCAGCCGGGCGACTTCCTGGCGGTCGGCCAGGCCGCGATGCCGCTGGTCGCCAACACGCTGTGGGTCGACGCGAACTTCAAGGAGACCGATCTCACGCACGTCGTCGTCGGCCAGCCGGCGACGATCGAAGTCGACACGTTCCCGGGCCGCAAGTGGCAGGCGCGCGTCGCTTCGATCAGCCCCGCGTCGGGCTCGGAGTTCTCGCTGCTGCCCGCGCAGAACGCGACCGGCAACTGGGTGAAGATCGTGCAGCGCATCCCGGTGCGCCTCGCGCTCGACGGCGCGCAGCAGGACGGCATGATCCTGCGCGCGGGCATGAGCGCGGTGGTCGAGATCGACACCGGCAAGCAGAACTCGGTGATCGGCCGCTGGCAGGGCCGCGAACCGCAGCCGCAAACGAGCGTCGCGCAGGCGCCGTGATCCACCGACGGGCCGCGCCAAGACGGCTCGCACCACGACCCCGAACCGAACCGAACGGATACAGACCATGTTTCGTGAACAGACCTACGAACCCCTGACCGATGCCATCGCATGGCAGCACGCCGCACCGGCCCCGGCCGCCGCGACCTTCGACATCGAATTCGCCTTCGCCGACCGCACCGGCGAGCTGTCGCCGGTGTATCGCGAGATCGCGCGGCGCATCGCCCGCGAGGCCTACACCTGCCACGCGAGCACGCTCGGCGACGCCCTGCGCTGAGGCAACCGTGAGCACCGCCGTCGCCACCCATCGCGAAGTCCCCAACCGCGGCCTGCTGGTCGCCTCGGTGATGCTCGCGACCCTCATGCAGGCGCTCGACACGACGATCGCCAACGTCGCGCTGCCGAACATGCAGGGCACGTTGTCGGCGACGCAGGATCAGATCTCCTGGGTGCTCACCTCGTACATCGTCGCCGCGGCGATCGCCACGCCGGCGACCGGCTGGCTCGCCTCGGTGATGGGGCGTCGCCGCCTGCTGCTGATCGCGATCGCCGGCTTCACGTTCGCGTCGGTGCTGTGCGGCATGGCGACGGGCATCGGCGCGATGGTCGCGTTCCGCCTGCTGCAGGGCCTGTTCGGCGCCGCGCTCGTGCCGCTGTCGCAATCGACCTTGCTCGACGTCTATCCGCGCGAGAAGCACGGCGCGGCGATGGCGCTGTGGGGCATGGGCGTGATGGTCGGCCCGATCCTCGGGCCACCGCTCGGCGGCTGGCTCACCGACAGCTACAGCTGGCACTGGGTGTTCCTCATCAACGTGCCGATCGGCGCGCTCGCGCTGTTCGGCGTCGCCGCGAGCCTGCCGACCGACGAGACGCGCCAATCGCGTTTCGACTGGCGCGGCTTCGCGTTCCTCGCGATCGGCATCGGCGCGCTGCAGCTGTTCCTCGATCGCGGCGAACAGCAGGACTGGTTCGGCTCGGTCGAGATCCAGGTCGAGGCCGCGCTCGCGTTCCTCGGCTTCTACCTCTACGCCGTGCACTGGAAGTTCAGCGCCAGGCCCTTCCTCGACCTCGGCCTGTTCGCCGATCGCAACTTCCTCGCCAGCAGCCTGTTCATCTTCGTGCTCGGCGTCGTGCTGTTCGCGACGATGGCGTTGCTGCCGCCGTTCCTGCAGGGCCTCATGAACTACCCGGTGGTGACGACCGGCCTGCTGCTCGCGCCGCGCGGCGTCGGCACGCTGATCGCGATGATGCTGGTCGGCCGCCTGCTCGCGCGCGGCGCCGACGCGCGCGTGCTCGCGGGCATCGGCATGCTGCTCACCGCGTATTCGCTGTGGGCGATGACGCGCTTCAACCTCGACGTGCCGCAGTCGACGATCGTCGTCACCGGCGTCGTGCAGGGCCTCGGCCTCGGCCTCGTGTTCGTGCCGATCTCGACGATCGCGTACTCGACCCTGCCGACGGGCGCGCGCACCGAAGCGGCGGGCATCTTCAGCCTCATGCGCAACATCGGCTCGAGCGTCGGCATCTCGATCGTGATGACCCTGCTGTCGCGCAACACCCAGCTCAACCATGCCGAGATCGCCTCGCGCCTGACCCCGTTCGGCGACAACGCGGCGCAGCTCGCGGCGACGCTCGGCCACGGCGTTGCGAACCTCGCCGTGCTCAACGGCGAAGTCACGCGGCAGGCGAGCGCGATCGCGTTCCTCGACGACTTCTGGCTCATGATGGTCATGACCGTCGTGTCGATCCCGTTGCTGCTCCTGCTCAAGCCCGTGCGCAGCGCCGCGGCTCCGGCGGTCGTCGCGGATCATTGATCCCGTCGTGCAGCCGGCGCGCGACGCTGCGCCGGCCGACCCGCGGTCGTCCGGGCTGCATGGCGGCGCGCGGTGACGGTACGATCGCCGCATGGCCACCGATCCCGACACGCTGCCGTTGCCCCGCCTCGAATGCGGCGTCGCGCGGCTGCGACCGTGGCGTAGCGACGACCTCGACAGCCTCGTCGCCAACGCGAGCCATGCCGACGTCTCGCGCGGCTTGCGCGACCGCTTCCCGTATCCGTACACCGGCGACGACGGTCGCGCCTGGCTCGCGCGCGCGGTCGACGAGTCCGACCGCGCGTGGGCGATCGACCTCGATGGCGCGGCGATCGGCGGCGTCAGCCTGCATCCGGGCACCGACGTGCATCGGCACTCGGCCGAACTCGGCTACTGGCTCGGCCGGCGCTACTGGGGTCGCGGCCTCATGAGCGCGATCATCGCCGCGTTCGCGCCGCGCGCGATGGGCGCGTTCCGGCTGCATCGGCTGTACGCGACCGTCTACGCGAACAATCCGGCCTCGATGCGCGTGCTCGAGAAGGCCGGGTTCGAGCGCGAAGGCGTGCACAAGTCGGCCGTGGTCAAGCGCGGCGAACTGCTCGACATCGTCATGTACGCGCGCGTGCGGCGCGAGCTCGACGCGCCGGCAGGCGCGCGCGAATCTGCAACAATGACGACGCCCGAAACCGGGTGCTGAGCGGACGACGATGGCCAAGGACACACGACCGGATTCCCCCTGGGCGGGCGCGAAGCCGCGCACGGAGCGCCCGTCGCGACGCGAGCGCGAGCGCCAGGCGGAGGCCGGCCAGCGTCCGCCGCCGTCGCCCGCGCGCGACGACCGGCGCGGCGCACGCAGCGATGCGCCTGCGCGCAGCGGCGGACATCGTCCTGCCGCCGCGGATGCCGCGCCGTCCGTCCCGCGCGAAGCGCCGTCGTCGCGCGAGCAGCGCCTGTACGGGCTCAACGCCTGCCTCGCCGCGTTCGCGCGGCGGCCCGAGGCGCTGCGCAAGGTCTACCTCAGCGAGGCGCGCATCGGTGCGCTCAAGACGGTGCTCGCGTGGTGCGTGCAGCGGCGCATCGGCTATCGCGTGGTCGAGGCCGACGACCTTGATCGCCTGACCGCGTCGCGCCACCACGAAGGCGTCTGCTTCGACCTGCTGCGGCCCGAGCCGATCACCCTGTCGGCGCTGCTCGATGCTCAGCCACCCGCGCCGACGGCATCGCTGCTGCTCTGGCTCGACGGCGTCGGCAACCCGCACAACCTCGGCGCGCTGCTGCGCAGCGCGGCGCATTTCGGCGTCGGCGGCGTGATCGTGCCCGCGCGCGCGGGCCTCGACGTGTCCGGTGCCGCCGCGCGTGTCGCCGAAGGCGCCGCGGAGGTCGTGCCGCTCGCGCACGCCGACGACGCGCAGCAGGCGCTGCGCGACCTGCACGCGCGCGGCTACGCGCTCGCCGCGACCGTGCCGCGCGACGGCGCGCCGCTGTACGCGACGACGTTGCCGCGGCGCCTCGTGCTCGTGCTCGGCGCGGAAGGCGAGGGCATGAGCGAGCCGATGATCGGCGCGGCCGACCTGCGCCTGACGATCCCGGGCAGCGGCGCGATCGAGAGCCTCAACGTCGCCGCGAGCGTCGCCGTGCTGCTCGGCGAATACTGGCGCCAGTCGCACCCGGGCTGATCGCCGCCGTCATCGTTCCGCAACACCGGGCTCGCACGCTAGTGCGTTCGAGCACGGAACCTGCCCATGAATGCGCTCGCGATGCCCCTGCCGTACGCGCGCAGCCTCGGCGAAGCCGGCTGGCTGCGTTCGCTGCGCGTCGCGCTGTTCGCGTTCGCGCTGTCGCGCGGCGTGATCTTCGCGGTGTGGCTGCTCGCCACGCAGCTGCAGCTCGGCTATCCGCCCGGCCGCGAGCAGCTGGCGATGCCGAGCGCGCAGGTCGGTGCGCACGAGCTCGCGCACACCCTGCGCGACTTCGCGCTCTACAACGACGGCGGCTGGTACGCGACGATCGTCGAGCACGGCTACGAGGAGCGCGCGTTCGACACCACGCGCCCGGCGAACTGGGCGTTCTTCCCGTTGCATCCGCTGCTCTGGCGCGCGCTCGCCGACGTGATCGGCGACGTGCGCGTGGCGGGCATGCTGCTCGCCAACCTCGCGTTCCTCGCCGCGCTCGTCGTGCTGCACCGGCTCGCGCTCGCGCTCGGGCGCGAGCCGCCCGCGGCCGAACGCGCGGTGCTCGCGCTCGCGTTGTTCCCGGTCAGCTACTTCGGCGCGCTGCCGTGGAGCGAGGCACTGTTCCTGCTCGTCTCGGCCGGGGCGTTCCTCGCCGCGCTGCGCGGGCGCTGGGGCTGGGTCGCCGTGCTGCTCGCGCTGGCGAGCGCGACGCGCCTCGCCGGTCTCTTCCTGCTGCCGGCGCTCGCGCTCTGGATGTGGCCGCGCCGGCGCATGCTGCCACGCGAGGCGTGGCTCGCACTCGCCTGCGCGCCGCTCGGCTTGCTCGCGTTCATGGCCGAACTGCATGCAGCGACCGGCAACGCGCTCGCGTTCAGCGGCATCCAGCACGCGTGGGGACGCCATCCGACCTGGCCGCTGATGCCGTTCGTCGACGTGCTGCAGCAGCCGCGCCTCGCGATCGAGGACTGGAACTTCCGCTACCTCAACCTCGCCGCGGCGCTCGGCGGAATCGCCGCGTGCGTCGCGCTGTGGCGCCGGCGCGAGCCTTCGCTCGCGCTGTTCCTCGCGCTCGGCCTGCTCGCGCCGCTCGCGACCGGCACGCTGATGTCGCTCGCGCGTTACCTGTTCGGCTTGTTCCCGCTCGCGCTCGTGCTCGCCGACGCGACCGCGAACCGCAGCGTCGAGCGCGGCTGGTTCGCGGTGTCGACCGCGTTGCTCGCGCTCATGTCGGCCGCGTTCGCGCTGAAGATGACGTTCGCCGGCGCCTGACGCCGGCGGTGGCCGTCATTCGTGCTCGTTCGCCCATGCACCCGGCTTCGAGCCGAAGTCGCCGTCGGCCTGCGCGGCGAGATACGCGGTGACCGCGTACGCGGCGACGTTCTGGCGCAGCTGCTGCGGGTCGATCTTGTCGAGCGTGTCGTTCGCGGTGTGGTGCCAGTCGAAGTAGCGCGTCGCGTCCTGGTGCAGCGACACCGCGGCCATGCCGACCGCGTGGACGGCCGACAGGTCCGAGCCGCCGTTGCCCGGTTCCTTCGCGTCGTACTCGATGCCGAGCGGCTGCAGCACCGCGGCGATCTGCGCGATCGCGTCGCGCGCGGCCGGCTTCACGCTCGCGGTGATCTTCCAGATGCGGTCCGCGCCGGCGTCCGATTCGCTGCCGAGCACGGCCTTGCCGATCGTCGCCTTGTGCGTTTCGGCGTAGGACTTGCCGCCGAACAGGCCCGATTCCTCGTTCGCGAACGCGACCACGCGGATGCTGCGCGCGGGGCGCTTGGGCAGGCCCGCGATGACCTTCGCCGCGCCCGTGGCGATCGCGACGCCGGCGGCGTCGTCGATCGCGCCGGTGCCCGGATCCCACGAATCGAGGTGGCCGCCCATGACGAAGTACTCGTCGGGCTTCTTCGAGCCGCGCAGCTCGGCGATCACGTTGGCGCCGGTGTACTGGCCTTCGATGCCGCAGTCGAGCGCGAGGCGGATCGTCACCGGCTTGCCGGACGCGAGCATGCGTTCGAGCAGGTCGGCGTCGGGCGCCGACAGCGCGGCCGCGGGAATCGGCGTCGCGCCGGTGAAGTTGGTGACGCCGGTGTGCGGCAGGCGATTGCCGTCGGTGCCGGCCGAGCGCAGCAGGAACGCCGCGGCACCCTTGTGCGAGGCGATCGCGGGGCCGCCGGTGCGCACCGCGGAGCCGATGCCGTAGTCGTGGCCGTCGCGGTAGGCCTGCATGCGCGCGCCGACAAACACGATCTTGCCCTGCAGAGTCGCCGGATCGGCCGCCTTGAGGGCGTCGAGCGTCGGGAAGCCGACGACCTCGGCTTCGAGGCCGCCCGCAGGCGTCGCGGCGGAATAGCCGAGCGCGACGAGCGCGAGCGGCTGCGCGTACGGCGCGAGGATCTCGCCGTGCTCGCTGCGGCGCACCCACTTCGGATACGTCACGGGCTCGGTCCACACCTTGTCGAAGCCGAGCGCGTGGAACTTCGCGATCGTCCACTCGCGTGCCTTCTCGTCGTTCGGCCCGCCGGCGAGGCGCGCGCCGATCTCGGTGGTGATGCCGGCGACGAAGTCGTACGCGGTGTCGTCCTGCAGCGCCTGGTCGCGCAGGTGCGCGGCCGTTTCGAGGTCCGCCGCGGCGATCGCGGTCGGCTTGTTCGCCGCCAACACGGGCGCGCACGGCAGCAGGAGGGCGAGGGCGAGCGGACGCAGGCGAAGCATGGCGATACTCCGATCGAGGGCAAACCCGGAGTATGCGCCGCCCGCGGCGGAGCGCAGCGGGCCAAACGTCACGGAAACGATGGAACCGCTTGCGCCGGCCGCCCTCGCGGCGACGGCCGGCGCACGCGTTCAGCCTTTCTTGAGCAGGTCGCGGATCTCGGTCAGCAGCACGACTTCCGCGGACGGCGCCGCCGGCGCGGCCTCTTCCTTCTTGATCATGCGGTTCATGATCTTGACGACGAGGAAGATCGCGAGCGCGACGATGACGAACTGGATGATCGTGTTGAGGAACGCGCCGTACTGCAGCGCGACCTCGCCTTTGCCGTCGGCGCCGGCGGGGTGGAGGATCCATTTGTAGGCGGAGAAGTCGACGCCGCCGATGAGCATGCCGATCGGCGGCATGATGACCTGGTCGACCAGCGAGGTGACGATCTTGCCGAACGCGGCACCGATGACCACGCCGACGGCGAGATCCATCACGTTGCCGCGCATTGCGAAGGCCTTGAACTCGGAAAGCATGCCCATTGCGGTTTCCTCCAGGGTCGGACGTCGCGCCGATACGTCGGCGCGCGCACTTTACCTCGATTGCACGGTCGCCTTGGTGGCGCTGCAACAGATGTTTGCCTGCGTGGACCGCGGGTCGCCGTGCCGGATCAGTCGAAGCCGTCGACGAACACGGCGGTCTCGATCGCCGACACGTCGAGGCCGAGCGAACCCTGCGTGCCCGAACCTTCGATGTACCAGTGCACGCCGTCGAGCGCGATGTCGCCGTCGGGCATCGGTTGGGTCGGCAGGCCACGCGCATCGGCGCAGGCGAACACCTTGCCGAGGTCGATCGAGTAGCGCACGCGCGTGCCCTGCAGCGGCAGGCGCGCGACGTCGATGCCGCAGTACGTGAGCATCGAGTCGCCGGCGACGAAGAACAGCACGTCCGCGCCGGGGTACTGGAAGCTGTCGCGCACCGGCCAGTTCCATTTCGACTCGCCGGGCGGGCCGCCCGAATAGTCGAGCACGCCCGAGCCGTACAGGTCGATGAAGACGAGGCGCGGCACGCCGCCCCAGGTTGCGTACGCATAGAGGCCCGCGTGGACGCCGAGCGAGGACGGCGAGCAGATCGATTGCGTGCCGCTGCGACAGGCGATCGCGGCGTGGCTGCTGATCGCGGCGTCGAACACGATCGTTCCGCGCGGCGAGCCGCGCCGGTTCACGTAGCCGACCGGACCGCTGTTGCCGCGCCCGTCCTGCGCACCGACGGAGAGGAAAGGGATGCTGTATTCGTAGCGACCGGTGCGCGCGCAGAAGAAGTCCTTGTCGCCGAGGTCGACCGCGAAGCGCAGGCGCTTGCCCGGCGCAGGCGCGTTCGACAGCACGTCGAGCTTGAACATCGTGCGCGGCTGCGCGCTCGCGCTGGCGACGCGGTGCGACGAGCCGGGCGGACCTTCGTTGCACTGGTCGAAGCTCGGCTCGTCGTTGGCGACCAGCACCCAGTACGCGCTGGCGGGATTGCCGAGCGCGAAATACGGGTTCTGGTCGTAGGCGAGGCAACCGACCCACGAGTCGCCGACGCGCGTGGTCGAGCCGCCGCAGGCCTCGCTGCGCTGTTGTCCGCCGGCCCAGACCGGCGTGCCGTCGGGGCGATCCGGCCACCCCGCGCGTGCCGGGCAGGCGGAGAACGACGCGGCCGAATCCCACAGGCAGCCCTCGGCACCGGGCTGGCCGTAGGCGATCTCGAGCCAGTGGCCCGTCACCCCGACGCCGGCGGGCAGGTCGCTGCGGATGCGTCCGGCGGCGATGTTCGCATCGCGGATCGACTGTGCCTGCGCGGGTATCGCGAGGCCCGCGAGCAGCAGCGCGAGCGCCGACGCGCCGACGCGTGCGCGCGAAGGCACGGCCATCACACGATCCGTCCTTCGAGCCGTGCGATGCCGTCGAGCATGGCGACCACGCGATCGCCGCGCCGCAACGCGGCGACGCCGGCCGGCGTGCCCGTGTAGAGGAGGTCGCCGGGCGCGAGCGTCCACAACCGCGACAACTCGTGGATGATCGCGGCGACGTCGAAGATCATGTCGGCGATGTCGGCCTGCTGGCGCAACTCGCCGTCGACCTCGAGCGAGAGGCGCGCACTGCGCGGATGGCCGACGTCGGCGACGCGATGCAGCGCCGACGCGGGTGCGGACGCGTCGAAGCCCTTCGCCGCGTCCCACGGATGCCCCTTCGCCTTCGCCGCGGCCTGCAGGTCGCGGCGCGTGAGGTCGAGGCCGACGCCGTAGCCGAACACGCAGTCGAGCGCGTGTTCGCGCGGGATGTCGTGGCCGCCGCGCGCGAGCGCGACGATCATCTCGACTTCGTGGTGCAGGTCGGCGGTCGCCGGCGGATAGGCGATGTCGGCGCCGTCGGCGACGATCGCGTCGGCCGGCTTCATGAAGAACATCGGCTGCGAGCGTTCGACGCTCGCACCCATCTCCTTCGCGTGCTCGGCGTAGTTGCGGCCGATGCAGTAGATGCGCCGGATCGGGAAGCGCATGTCGTCGCCGGCGACCGGCAGGCTCGGCACGAACGGTGCGGCGATGGCGAAGGTCATGGCGGGATCCGCGGCAGCGATCGCGTCAGGATAGCAGCGCTCGACGCGTGCCGCGCCGCTCGCGCCGCCGCACGAGCTTGAGTCCGGACCAGGTCGCGTCGACTGCGCAGACCTTGACGTCGACGAGGCCGAGCGGCAGCGCGACCTCGCGCACGGTGTCCTCGACCACGTCGCTGGCGACGCCCGAACCCTTCTTCGGCCACGACACCCAGATCGTCCCCTCGTCGGGCAGGCGCGCGTCGAGTGCGGCGAGTTCCGCGGCGAGCCGCGCCCGCGTCGTGACGAACACGTGCGCGAAGTCGAACGCCGCGCGGGCGCCGACGAGGCGCAGCTGTTCCGGTGCGCGGCCGACGAGCGCCGCGTAGTCGGACGGCGCGTCGCGCACGAGCACGCGCAGCTCCGCCGCGAGGCCGAGTTTTTGCCAGACCGGTTTGCCGGAATAGCCGGCCGATGCTGGTGACACCTGTCATCTCCGTCGCGTGACCGCCGCGGCTTGTTCCGCTGCGGTGCCGGCACCAGTCTATGGCAGACTTGAGAGCTGTGCGTCCACGCGGGAGCGGTGTGGCATGGAGAAATCGGAATTGTTGCAACAATTGCGCATCGATCGCAGCGCGCCGGCGCCGCGCGCGGGTCGCGGCGCCGGCGTGTGGATCGGCGCCGTCGCCGGCGTGCTCGTGCTCGGCCTCGCCGTCGGCGGTGGCTGGTGGTTCATGCACGACGCGAAGGCGATCGAGGTGGACGCGGTGACCGCGAACGCACCGAGTGCGGCCGGCACCGGCCCGCTCGCGGTGCTGCAGGCGACCGGCTACGTCACCGCGCGGCGCCAGGCGACCGTCTCGGCGCAGATCACCGGCACCCTCACCGACGTGCTCATCGAGGAAGGCGAGCGCGTCGAGGCGGGCCAGGTGCTCGCGCACCTGGAGAACACCGCGCAGAAGGCGCAGCTCGCGCAGGCCGAGGCCGGCTATCGCGCGGCGCAGGCGCAGCTCGTGCAGCTCGGCACGCAGCTCGCGCAGAGCAAGCGCGACGTCGCGCGCGCGGAGGAACTGGTCGGCCGCAAACTCGTGTCGAAGCAGGCGGTGGAGCTCGCGCGCACGCAGGTCGATTCGCAGGCGGCGCTGGTCGAGTCGCAGCGGCGCCAGGTCGACGTCGCCAAGGCCGCGGTCGACGGTGCGCAGGTGCAGCTCGACTACTGCACGATCCGCGCGCCGTTCGCCGGCGTGGTGATCGCGAAGGCGGCGCAGCCGGGCGAGATCGTTTCGCCGCTGTCGGCCGGCGGTGGCTTCACGCGCACCGGCGTCGGCACGATCGTCGACATGGAATCACTCGAGGTCGAGGTCGACGTCAACGAGTCCTACATCAACCGCGTCACTGCGAAGCAGCCGGTAGAGGCGGTCCTCGACGCGTATCCGGAATGGAAGATCCCCGGCCACGTGATCGCGATCATCCCGACCGCCGATCGTGGCAAGGCGACCGTGAAGGTGCGCGTCGCGATGGAGCGGAAGGACGAGCGCATCGTGCCCGACATGGGCGTGCGCGTGTCGTTCCTCGAAGACACGAACAAGCCGAAGGCCGTCGCGGCGGAGCCGCCGAAGGGCGTGCTCGTGCCGTCCGCGAGCATCGTGCAGCGCGACGGCAGGAGCGTCGTGTTCGCGCTCGACGGCGACCGCGCGCGCATGCGCGCGGTGACGCCGGGCCAGACCTACGCCGACCAGCGCCTCGTCGAAGGCGTCGGCGTCGGCACGCGCATCGTGCGCGAACCGACGACCGAACTCGCCGACGGCGCGCGCGTCGCGGTCAGGAAGTAGCGTCGAACCAGCAGGACGGCGTGCCGTCGCGGCACGCAACGAGCAGGGGCGGGCACGACCCGCCGGTAGCGCGGGCCGCATCCCGCGATCGTGCGCCGGGCAGCCGGCGCGACCAACACGAACGACTGCAAAAACCGAGGACAACCGTCATGGCAAACCTGGTCGAGATCCGCAACGTCAGCAAGGTGTACGAGCGCGGCAAGCAGAAGGTCGAGGTGTTGCACCACATCGAACTCGACATCGCGAAGGGCGACTTCCTCGCGCTGATGGGGCCGTCCGGTTCCGGCAAGACCACGCTGCTCAACCTCATCGGCGGCCTCGATTCGCCCACCGACGGCAGCATCAGCGTCGGCGGCGAGCGCATCGACCGACTCGGCGAAGGCGCGCTGGCGAAGTGGCGCTCCGAGCACGTCGGCTTCATCTTCCAGTTCTACAACCTGCTGCCGATGCTGTCGGCGCAGAAGAACGTCGAACTGCCGCTGCTGCTGACCAACCTGTCGGCGGCGCAGCGCAAGAACAACGCGAGCATCGCGCTGCAGCTGGTCGGCCTCGCCGAGCGCGCGAGCCACAAGCCGACGGAGCTGTCGGGTGGACAGCAGCAGCGCGTCGCGATCGCGCGCGCGATCGTCTCCGATCCCGACCTGCTCGTCTGCGACGAGCCGACCGGCGACCTCGACCGCCAGTCCGCCGAGGACGTGCTCGGCCTGCTGCAGACGCTGAACCGGCAGCACGGCAAGACCATCATCATGGTCACGCACGATCCGAAGGCGGCCGAGTACGCGAGCCACACGCTGCATCTGGACAAGGGCACGCTCGTCGAACAGGCCCAGCACGCCTGACGGAGGCCGCGATGAAATACCTGCACCTGATCTGGGCGGCGCTGTTCCGGCGCAAGACCCGCACGATCCTCACCCTGCTGTCGATCATCATGGCGTTCCTGCTGTTCGGCCTGCTCGACGCGGTGCGCGTCTCGTTCGCCGAGGCGGGCCAGTCGGCGAACGGTGCCGAGCGCCTGCAGACCGGCGCCAAGCTGTCGTTCATCCAGCCGTTGCCGAAGAGCCTGCAGCAGCAGATCGCGGCGGTACCCGGCGTCAAGGACGTCGCGCACGCGAACTGGTTCGGCGGTGCCTACCAGGACCCGCACAACCAGATCTTCACGTTCGCGGTCAGCGACAACTACCTCGACGTCTATCCCGAAGTCGAAGTCGATGCGAACGACCGCAAGGCGTTCGACGCGACCGCGGACGGCGTGCTGGTCGGCGACATCCTCATGAAGAAGTACAAGTGGAAGATCGGTGACCGCCTGCCGTTGCAGTCGCAGATCTTCCCGAACAAGGAAGGCAGCAAGAACTGGAGCTTCCAGATCGTCGGCACGATGAAGTCGAAGGACAACAAGGCGTTCCAGAGCCAGATGATCGTGCTGCACTGGAAGACCTTCGACGAGACCACGCCGTACAACCGCGGTGCGGTGGGCTGGTACGTGAGCCGCGTGAGCGACGTCAACCAGTCCGATCGCGTCGCCAAGGCGATCGACGCGCTGTCGGCCAACTCCGACCACGAAACGAAGACGCAGACCGAGCAGGCCGCGACGAAGAACTGGATCAAGCAGATGGCCGACATCGGCCTCATCGTCACCTCGATCATGGGCGCGGTGTTCTTCACGCTCGTGCTGCTGACCGGCAACACGATGATGCAGGCCGTGCGCGAGCGCACGAACGAGCTCGCGGTGCTGAAGACGATCGGCTTCTCCAGCCGGAAGGTGCTCGGCATGGTGCTCGCCGAATCGGTGATGCTGCTCCTGCTCGGCGGGCTCGTCGGGCTCGCGCTCGTCAGCATCATCGGCGCGGCGCTGCCGGCGATGAGCGGCGGCATGATCAACGGCGCGCACGTCGGCGCGAAGAGCTGGGGGCTCGGCATCGCCCTCGCGGTCGCGATCGGCTTCGTCGTCGGCGCGGTGCCGGCGCTCCGCGCGATGCGCCTCAACATCGTCGACGCACTGGCCGGCCGCTGAAGGAGAACCGCATGAAATTCCTGATTGGACTGTTCACCTTCGTCGTCGTCATCGCCGGCGTGATCGCCTTCCTGCTGCTGCCGTGGCAAGGCCTGCTGCTGATCGTCGTCCTGCTCGGCCTGTGGATGTTGCTGACGCGGCGAGGCCGCCAGGCCGCCTCGGTCACCGCGATCGGCGTCGGCACGCTGCGCCAACGGCTCGGCTCGTCCGCGGTCATCGTCGTCGGCATCGCCGGCGTCGTCGCCGTGCTCGTCGCGATGCTCGCGATGGCGAACGGCTACCGCGAGACGCTGCGCCGCACCGGCGGCGACGACATGGCGATCGTGCTGCGCGGCGCATCCGCATCCGAGGTCTCGTCGGTGCTCGGCCACGACGCCGCGGTCGTCATCGCGCAGGCGCCGGGCATCGCCAAGGACGAGCAGGGCAAGCCGATCGCTTCGCCCGAACTCGTCGTCGCGGCGAACCTGCCGATGAAGGGCGGCAACCCCGAAGAGGACTTCGGCAGCGTGCAGCTGCGCGGCATCGGCGAGATGGCGTGGAAGCTGCGCACGAACGCGAAGATCATCGCCGGCCGCAAGTTCACCCCGGGCCTGCGCGAACTCGTCGCCGGCAAGGGCGCGCAGCGCCAGTTCGACGGACTCGAGGTCGATCACGAGATCAAGCTCGGCAACCAGACCTGGAAGGTTGTCGGCATCTTCGAGTCGAAGGACGCGATGGAGTCGGAACTGTGGGGCGACGCCGACGTGGTCGGCCCGACCTACCGCCCGAACGGCGCCAACAGCTCGACTTCGGTGTTCGCGCGCCTGACCAGTCCCGAAGCGTTCGAGCCGTTCAAGGCCGCGCTCGTCTCCGACCCGCGCCTGCAGGTCGACGTCGACACGACCGTCAGCTACTTCAGCAAGCAGTCCGAAGGCACGTCGAAGGTGATCACCGTGATCGGCATGGTGGTCGGCGCGATCATGGCGATCGGTGCGGTGTTCGGTGCGCTCAACACGATGTTCGCCGCGGTCGCGACGCGCGCGCGGGAGATCGCGACCCTGCGCGCGATCGGCTTCCGCGGCCTCCCCGTCGTCGTCGCGATCATGCTCGAGACGATGCTGCTCGCGCTGATCGGCGGCGTGCTCGGCGGACTCATCGCCTGGCTCGTCTTCAACGGCTACACGGCATCCACACTCGCCGCGGGCACGACCGGCCAGCTCACGTTCGAGTTCAGCGTCGCACCACCGGTATTGTGGACCGGCCTCAAATGGGCGCTCGCGATCGGTTTCATCGGCGGCTTGTATCCGGCGCTGCGGGCGGCGCGGTTGCCGGTGACGACCGCGTTGCGGGAACTCTGAGGTTCGAACCGGTTCGTCCGAGCGGGTCGCCGGGTGGTTCGCAGTGTCGTTGGGTGGCGCGCGTTGCTCGCTTTCCCCTCTCCCGCTTGCGGGAGAGGGGCGGTGCGCTGTTCGTCGTTGCCCTTGAGCACGGCAAGCTCTTTCGCGACAACCGACTCGCAGCCCTGCGAGTGGATGGAAAACGAAGCGAGCGACGAACGCTACGCAGCGCGCTCGCGCGCCAGCGCGATCAATCCCACGCCGCCGAGAATCACCGCCATCGCCACGATGTCGAAGCCGTGCACGGCTTCGCCACCGAACAGTGCGCCGACGAGCACGGCGACCGGCGGGTTCACGTAGGCGTAGCTCGTCGCGAGCGCGGGGCGCACCGTGTTGAGCAGGTAGAGGTAGGCGCTGAAACCGACCAGCGAGCCGGCGATCGCGAGGTAGACGAGCGCGAGGTTCGCCGACAGCGGCGGCGAAACCGGCAGCCGCTCGCCGATCAGCAGCGCGAACACGAGCAGCACGGCGCCGCCCGTGAGCATCTGCGCCGCGGTGTTCATCGCCGCGGGCGGCATGTCGCGGCGCTTGCTCCAGACCGAGCCGAACGCCCACGAACCGGCCGCGACGACGAGCGCGATCGCGCCGACCGGCGAGCCGGCCATGCTGCCGCCGAGGTTGAGCAGGATCACGCCGGCGAAGCCGACGCCGAGGCCGAGCCATTCGAGCCGGCGCGGCCACTGGCCGTAGAAGCCGCCGAACACCGCCGCGAACAGCGGCATGCTCGCGACCGCGACCGCGGCGAGGCCGGAGGCGACGCTCTGTTCCGCGTAGCAGACGAGGCCGTTGCCGAAGCCGAGCAGCATGACGCCGGTCGCCGCCGAATTGAGCCACTGGCGGCGTGTCGGCGCGGCCATGCCGCGCCAGCGCAAGAACGCGTACAGCGCGCCCCCCGCGCAGAGGAAGCGCACGGCCGCCATCAGGAACGGCGGCCAGCTCGCCACCGCGACGCGGATCGCGAGGTAGGTGGATCCCCAGACGAAGTACAGCGACAGCAATGCGATCGGCACGAGCAGGCGCGGACCGAACAGCGTCGGTGCGGATGCGTCGAGGCGACCGCTGCGGGACAGATCGTTCATGGCGAACAGTCTTCAGGGAGAACGGGTTGCGGCGTGGACGCATTCGGGCAACGCGCATGCCGGAGCGCGTGTCCCGCCAGCATCGCGCGGCGCCGCGCGGAGAGGGCGGCGACGAGCCGATCGGGAGTGTAGGTATACCGCGGGCCCG
>Ga0068853_100001134_pt1 | contig 18871 bp, 16 predicted proteins | sample KBSCornC32_FD_65655 | JGI IMG/M metagenome (GOLD analysis project Ga0068853, IMG submission 65655) | Corn rhizosphere microbial communities from Kellogg Biological Station, Michigan, USA - KBS Corn C3-2 | ecosystem: Host-associated > Plants > Roots > Rhizosphere > Soil ...
CGATTCGCGCAGCAGCGGTTCGGCTTCGGCGTAGCGTCCGAGATTGCTGAAGGTGCCGCCGAGCGCTTTCAGGTTCAATGCGTACGAGGGATACGGACGGTCGCCGAAGGCCTTGCGGTAAATCGCGAGGCTCGCGGCGAAATCACGCGCCGCACCGTCGAATTCGCCGAGCAGCGATTGCGCGTTCGCGATACTGAACAGGTCGCTCGCATAGGACGTGTGCTCGCGCAGGCCGAGGCCGAGGTAGATCTTCTCGGCAGCGCGCAGGCGCACGAGCGCTTCGCGGAAGCGGCCGCGGTTGCGCTCGACGCCGGCCATCGTCTCGAACACGGCGGCGATCGACGTCTGGTTGCCTTCCGGATGCTCGCGCAGCATGCCGAGCGATTCTTCGAGCACGCGCAATGCGTCGTCTTCGCGATGCAGGTAGATGTAGCTGACCGCGAGTTTCCACAGCGCCTCGGCATGGTCGTCGCCGCGCGGGGCGACTTCCTTGAGCGTCGCGACCGCATCCTCGAGGTAGCGCGCGGCCTCGTCCGCCTTGTGTTCGCCGTTGTAGGAATTGCCGAGCGCGATGCGTGCACGCGCCGCCTCGATGCTGCCGTCGCCGTGCAGCGCCTGCGCTTCGGCCAACGCCTCGTGTCCGAGTTCGAGCGCGCGGGGATAGTGGCCGAGCGCATCCTCGGTGTCCTGCAGGGCGAGGCGCAAGGCTGCGCGCTCCTCGGAGCCGCGCGGCAATGCGGCTTCGCCTGCATCGAGCGCATCGCGCAGCAACGGTTGCGCCTGGTCGAACAAGCCCAGCGAGAGATAGACCTGGCCGATCGCCGAGAGAAGGGGCACCTGGATTTCCGGTTGCTTCTCCAGCCGGGTGCGCAGGTCGCCGATGCCGCTGTCCATCGCCTCGCGCACGGTCAGGTTCTCGCCACGCGTGTGTTCGGGATCGGCTTGACTGAAGACGCCGACCAGGAAGCCGGTGACGGCGCGCGCCGTTGCGGCTTCGCGGTTTGCGCGTTCGGCCTCGAGGCTGACCCGGCGGATGCCCCAGGCGAGGCCGAGCACGAGCGCCGTCAGCAGTGCGAGCACCGGGACCAGCCAGCGTCGCCGCCGCCGTCGCCGCAGTTCGCGTGCCGCGCGCTTGTCCGCGGCGGCGCGATCGGCACGGCGTTGCGCCAGGCTGCGCAGGCGCAACGCGAGCAGCTCGAGACTGCCGATGCGCGCGGCAGGATCGCGGGCGATCAGGCCGGCGATGTCCTCGCGCAGCAAGGGGTCGTCGATGTCGCTTTCCCAGCCCGGTGCGAGCGATTTGCCGAAGTCCGCGCAGAGCACCTGGTACAGCAGCACGCCGACCGCGTAGACGTCGGCATACGTGGTCGCCTCTCGCCCTTCGACCTGCTCCGGTGCCATGTACATGCGCGTACCGGAGGAGCGGCTGCTCTCGCCGGCGGCGAGTGCGGCGGTCATGCCGGTCAGCACGATGCCGCGACCGTGGCGGTAGCGGCTGCCGGCGCTCAGTGTCGCGATGCCGAAATCGGCGAGACGCGCGTGCGGGCGGCCGCCCGCATCCATCGCGATCAGCACGTTGCCGGGTTTGACGTCCTTGTGCAGGACACCGACTGCATGCGCGGCAGCAAGCGCGTCGGCGACTTCGGCGACCAGGGCGAGCCGCGTGTCGATCACGATCGAGGCGAGACCGCCGCTGGCAGCCGCCCATTCCGCGAAGTCGCCGGCCGGGTAGTATTCCGATTCGATGCAATAGGGCTCGTGTTCGAGTTGCCAATCGATGATGCGCGCGATGTCGGCGCGTTCTCCGAGCGCGCCGCGCAGCAGGCGGAACAGGGTGACTTCGCGTTGCAGGGAGCGCAGGCGGCCGAGCTGGAAGCAGAACTTGAAGACGCGCTCGTTGCCGCTGGCGGTCTCGCGGGCGAGCCAGGCGTCGCCGAACCCACCCTCGCCAAGTTTGCGCCGGAGTGTCCAGCCCGGCCGCCCGGGAATTTCCTGGCCGGCGCCCGCGCGCCAGCCGGTCAACAGGTTGTCGTCGCGCAGGTGGCGTGCCTTGTCGACATCGCGCGGCGGCGTCAGCGGCGCAACGCCCAGGTGACCGACCTCGTGGATCAGCAAGGGCTCGTCGACGCCCTTGAGCGTGTAGAGGCCGTGACTGAGCCAGCGCAGGTGCATCGTGTCGGCGAACGCATCCGGCGGCGCGTACTGCGCTTCCTCGAACGCGGCAGGAGTGAGCAGGGTCTGGCCCGCGTCGGCGAGCGCACACACGCGCGCGCAGATGGCCTTGCCGAGACCCTCGACTTCGAGCGGCTTTGCGCCGAGCGTGACCGCTTCGGGCGGGTTGGCGCGCAGGATCGCTTCACCGCGATGGATGCCGACGCGCGCGCCGAGTGGCGCCTGGTTCTCGCTCGACAGCGAGGCGATGCGACGGTGCAATTGCAATGCGGTCGCGAGTGCGGCCGCAGGCTCGTCGAACAGCACGAGGAAGCCGTCGGTATGGTCGATCTCGCGGCCGCCATGCGCCCGGAACAATTCGCGCGCAGCGTCCGCGAATCGCGCCAGTACGACGCCGGCGCGACCGTCGCCGAGGGCCTGGATCAGTGCCGTGCTGTCGACGAGATCGACGCACAGCAGGGTGACCTCACCGCTGGTTGCGGCGTCCGTTGCCCGTTCCGCTTGAGGGTATGGCGCCATCGCCTGCCCTTGAATCCCCTTGGTCCGGCGCAATGGTAAACCCACTGTCCGTGCGTGATGGAAAGGTGGTGTGCTGCACCACCGGCATCGGCGCGATGATGCAGGCGCCGACGCTGCGCGGTACAGTGCCGCTTCTGGGGAAGCGGCGCAAACGGTCCATCGCGCGTCGTCGTACGAGCGTTTCGTCCCGGGGATGATCGGATATGCGCATCAGTCTTGAACTCGAACCTGCCGACATCGAGCGCTTCCATGCAGCGCTTGCGCGTGCCCGTCGGGCCGCGGCCTGCGCCGACGAGTACGAGGTGATCGAGGCGGCCAAGTACGCGCTCGACCATCTCAACACCGCCGACGTGCCGGCCTTCGTGCGCAAGCGCGTGGTCGAAGTGCAGAAGCTGATCGTGATGCTCGAGGACGAGGCGTGGGCGCTGTCCGGCGCGGAACGCGGCGACATCATCGAGACGCTGGTCTATTTCAGCGACCCCGACGATCTCATACCGGACGACGTCGAGGTGATCGGCCTGCTCGACGACGCGATCCTGCTCGAGCTGCTGCTGCAGCGCATGCGCCTCGTGCGCAAGGCCTACGCCGAATTCTGCGCGTTCCGTTCGGCTCTCGCGGTCGACCAGCGCGATGCCGAAGCGCGTCGCGCGCATGCGCGCGACCTCGCCGCGCTACGCACGCAGTTGCAGGCGCGCATGCGGCGCACGCGGCAGCGCGCCCAGGCGAATGCGTAGGGTTGCCGGACCTGCCGCGGATGGACCAGGGCAATCGCTCCATCCGCATTTTCCGCGTTGATCCGCGTCAAGATCCTTCGCCGGGGCGCCGCGCGAGCACCACGAAACTGTTGAACGGCGTATTGCCCCACAGTGGCCGTGCGTCCGCCTCGAGTCCTGCCATGCGCAGCGGTTGTTCGATTTCCTCGCGCAAGGGGTAGTGGCGCGCGGGAGAACGCATCCAGCGCGTCGCGTGCAGCAGGAATTCCTCGACGACGGTCGCGCGGAAGCGCCAGCCGCGATCGCGCAGCACGTTGCGCACGATGAGATATGCACCGGGCGCGACTCGCGCGGCGGCGTCGTGCAGCAGTGCCTGCTGTTCGTCGCGTTCGAGATAGTGCAGTACGTCGAGCAAGGCGACATGGCCCATGAACGGCGGCAACGACTGCGCACGGCTGTCGTCGAACGCGAGACGTTCGTAGGCTTGCGCTGCCTCGCGCGCCGCGCGGATCTTGCCGCGGTCGAAGTCGAGGCCGAGATAGTCGCCACCGTAACCGCGCTCGCGCAGGTAGCAGCCGAGCAGGCCCAGGCCGCAGCCGATGTCGAGCACCGGCTGGGGGCTCTCGACGAGCGCTGTCGCAGCGGCGACATACACCGGGTCCATGCGCAGCTTCGCGCGCGCGTAGTCACGGTGCCATGGCCGGCGGAAATGTTGCGCGATTCGACCGGCGATGGTCTTCTGGTCGACGGCTTCCATCCTGTGCCCGTTGCACGCGTTCGAGTGCGGCAGCGTAGCGAGCCGCGAAGCGGTCGCATAGACCTCCGCCGCGTGTGCCGGTGCGCGGTCGCCGTGTGCTAGCCTCGCCCGCGGTCGCTGGTGGAGTTCGCGCATGAATTTCTTCGCCGTAATCCGCGCACTGGACGCGAGCCAGCGCAAGGTCGTGCTGGCGAGCTTCCTCGGCTGGACGCTCGACGCCTTCGACTACTTCCTGCTCGTCTTCGTGATCCCGGAAGTCGCGCGCGAGTTCCAGGTCGGCAAGACCGAGGTCGCGTTTTCGCTGATGCTGACCCTCGCCATGCGCCCGCTCGGCGCATGGCTGTTCGGGCGCCTCGCCGACCGCTACGGCAGACGGCCGGTGCTGATGCTCGACATCGTGCTGTTCGCGATCCTCGAAGCGGCGTCGGCCTTCGCACCGTCGCTGGCGGCACTGCTGGTGATCCGTGCGCTGTTCGGCATCGCGATGGGCGGCGAGTGGGGCATCGGCGCTTCGCTCGCGATGGAATCGATCCCCGCGAGGGCGCGCGGTGCGGTGTCGGGGTTGCTGCAGGAAGGCTACGCCTGCGGGTACCTGCTCGGAGGCCTCGTCTACCTCACGCTGTTCGACCACATCGGCTGGCGCGGCATGTTCGTCGTCGGCGCATTGCCCGCGCTGCTCGTGCTGTACATCCGCCGCCACGTGCCGGAGTCGCCGGTGTGGCGCGCGACGCGCGGCGACGCGGTGGCGCGACCCGGCTTCGTCGAAACGATGCGCGGCCGCTGGGGGCTGTTCGCCTACCTCGTCGTGCTGATGATGTGCTTCAACCTGTTCAGCCACGGCTCGCAGGACCTGTATCCGACGTTCCTCAAGGAGCAGCATCATTTCGACACGTCGACGGTCGCGTGGTTGACGATCACGCTGAACCTCGGCGCGATCGTCGGCGGCCTGTTCTTCGGCAGCTGGTCCGAACAGGTCGGCCGACGGCGGGCGATCGTCACTGCGGCACTGCTCGCATTGCCCGCGATCCCGCTATGGGCATTCGGCGGCTCGGTGATCCTGCTCGGCGTCGGCGTGTTCCTGCTGCAGGTGATGGTGCAGGGCGCCTGGGGCGTGGTGCCGGTGCACCTGAACGAACTGTCACCCGATGCGGTGCGCGCGACGCTGCCCGGCTTCGCCTACCAGGGCGGCAACCTGCTCGCGTCGGCGACCGCGCCATTCCTGAACTGGTTCGCGGAGCAGCGCGGAGGCGACTACGCGTTCGCGATGGCGAACTTCATCGCGGTCGTCGCGATCGTGCTCGCGCTGGTGACCTGGCTCGGACCCGAGGCGCACGGCGCGCGTTTCGGCGCAGCGGCGGGCGCGGAATAGGAACGCGACTGAAGCAGCACAGGCACGGATTTTCGCGGATGGACGCGGATCGAAATGAACAGGCGGGCGGCGCTCCATCCGTGCGAAGCCGCGAAAATCGGCTTCAGAAGAGCTCTGCGCGAGTGACGCTCGCATTGCAAGCTGCTATGCTCGCTCGCTTTTTTACGGTCGGAGCAGAGCGGTGAACGTCGAGGCAAACAAGGTTGTTTCCTTCCATTACAGCGTCAGCGACGGCGGCAGCGAGCCGGTCGATTCCTCGCGCGAACGCGGCGAACCGCTGACCGTGCTGATCGGTCACGGCAACATCATCCCGGGTCTGGAGAAGGCGCTGCTCGGCCGCGCCGTCGGCGACCGTTTCGAGATCAGCGTCGCGCCCGCGGAAGCGTACGGCGAGCGCCGTGCGAACTTCACCCAGCGCGTGCCGAAGAAGTATTTCGAGGACGCCGAGCACCTGCAACCGGGAATGAGCACGGTCCTCAACACGCGCGAGGCGGGTCCGCGCATGGTCGTCGTGCACAAGATCGGTTCGAGCGTGATCGACGTCGACCTGAACCATCCGCTCGCCGGCAAGACGCTCGCGTTCGATGTCGAGATCACCGATATCCGCGATGCGAGCGAGGAAGAGATCGCGCATCGCCACGCGCACGGCGCGGGCGGCCACGAGCACTGACATCCGGGATTCGGGAATCGCAGGGCGGGTCGAGCCGCGCGGCGGCGAGTCCCGCCACGTCGCCGAGCGGTGGGATCGGCGGCACGCGCTGCGCGCGTACCGCCCTACGTACGGCTCCGGTGCGGAATCGTTCCGGAATCGGAATCCGGAAAAACGGATGTCGACGTGATCGTCGTCGCCCGTTTCCCGATTCACGGCCTTCAGAGCAGGCGCTTGCCGTAGATGAAGTGCTCCTTCCACCACGGCCCGTCGAGGCTGTCGAGGCGCACGGTGCCGCCGCTGTTCGGTGCATGCACGAAGCGGCGCTCGCCGACGTAGATCCCGACGTGGCTGACGCTGCGGCCGCTCGCGAAGAACACCAGATCGCCGGATTGCAGCGAATCGATCGCGAGCTTGCGTCGACCGAGTTCGCTCATCGCGGACGACGTGCGCGGCAGGGTCACGCCCGCCGCATCGCTGAACACGTAGCCGACCAGCCCGCTGCAGTCGAAGCCGCCCTGCGGCGTGTTGCCGCCCCAGTGATAGGGCGTGCCGACGAGGGCGATCGCGCGGAACAGCACCGCGTTCGCGGCGTCTGCGCGCGGCGATCCGGCGATCAACGGGGGTTCACTGCGATGCGGAAGGCTGCCACAGGCGGCCAGCAGGGCGGAGAGGGTGAACGTCGTGGCGACGCGCCGGGTCGTCTTCATCCGGCAACGCTCGCCGACAGCGACGGACAAGTCAACGTCGCAAAGTCGTGCCGGGCCTGGGCGCGGGGCAAGCGTCCGGGAGTGACCTAAATTGTCCTCGGCGACGGGTTCGGCTCAGGCCGCGGTTACACAAAGTGTCAATTTCGGACGTGCCGGCATGGCTGCGACCGACGGTTCATCTTCCGGCGCGACCAGCAGGGAGTGCAGATCCTTGACGGTTTCCTCGAAGCGGCTGAGGCGGTCGTTCGCGGCCATCGCCACCGCGTTCGGTACGCCGCCCGCATCGAGCAGGCCGCGCACGAGCTGGCGCTGCGGCTCGCCGAAATCGGGGTCCTGCAATGCCTCGTCGAGCGCGCAGATCAGCGCCGCGAGCCAGCCGGAGTTCGGCGCACGCAGTGCGAGCAGCAGTTCGTTCGTCGAAACCTTCATTGATGGATCCCCGTGGTGTCAGCGTCTGCCCTGGCTGCTGCAGGTTTGGTGCCAGCGGGTGGCTCGGGCAGGGCGTAGGCTGCCCGCACCACCAGCCCGCACAGGAGTCGCACGCCATGATGTACGACTGGAATGCCTACCAGGACCAGCTGAAGCAGCGGATCGGGGAAATCGCCGGGCTGAGCCCGGATACGGTCCGTGGCTACGCGACGCTGGGCGGCGCCGGTGCGAAGACGAACCACCTCGGCGCGAAGACGCGCGAACTCATCGCGCTCGCGGTCGCCGTGACCACCCGTTGCGACGGCTGCATCACCGTGCATACCGACGCCGCGGCCAAGGCGGGCGCGACACGCGAGGAAATCGCCGAGGCGCTCGGTGTCGCGGTCGCGCTGAACGCGGGTGCCGCGCTGGTCTATTCCGCTCGCGTGATGGACGCGTTCGCCGCCAAGGCCGGCGCCGGCTGAGCGACTGCGCGCACCCCGTACAATGGCGGGATGACGACCAGGACATCGGATGTGCTCGTGCTCGGCGGCGGAGTGATCGGCCTCGCCTGTGCGTACTACCTGCTGGCGGCGGGACGCAGCGTGACCGTGCTCGAGCAGGGCACGGCCGGTTGCGCGGCATCGCACGGCAACTGCGGGACCCTGACCCCGAGCCATGCGGCGCCGCTCGCGATGCCCGGGACGATCGCTACGGCGTTGCGCTGGCTGCTCAAGCCGGAGGCGCCATTGCGGATCGCGCCGCGCGTCGATCCCGCGTTGCTGCGCTGGCTGCTCGGTTTCGCCGCGCACTGCAACTGGCGCGACGCCCTGCATGCGACGGCCGCGAAGGCGCCCTTGCTGCAACGCTCGCGCCTGCTGATCGAGGAACTGGTGCGCACGGAAGGACTCGATTGCGAATTCGAGGCGAGTGGAACGCTCAACGTGTTCCGCGATCGGTCGGCGTTCGAGCAGGCCTGCGGGCTGCACGAACGGCTCGCGGATTTCGCGCCGCCAGTCGAAGTGCTCGACGAGGCGACGACGCTCGCGCGCGAGCCCGCGCTGAAGCGCGGCATTGCGGGAGCACTGTTCCATCCCGGCGATGCGCAACTGCGCCCGGATCGCTACGTCGCCGAACTCGCGCGCGTGGTGCGCGCGAAGGGCGGCGTGATCGAGGAGCGCACGCGCATCGACACGATCCTGCGCGAACGCGGCCGCATCACGCGGGTACAGACTTCGCAGGGCGACTTCGGTGGTCGTGACATCGTGTTCGCGCTCGGCGCCTGGTCGCCGCGATTCGCGCGCGCGCTCGGCCTGCGCATCCCGATCCAGCCCGGCAAGGGCTACTCGATCACCTATACGCGGCCGGTGCTTTGCCCGCGCATCCCGTTGACCCTGAAGGAGCCGAGTGTCTGCGTAACGGCCTGGGGTTCGGGCTACCGGCTCGGCAGCACGATGGAATTCGCCGGCTACGATACGCGCCTCAATCGCGTGCGCCTGGACGCGTTGCGGCGTGGCGCCGCGCAGTTCCTGCACGAGCCGGAAGGCCCGGCGGTCGTCGAGGAATGGTACGGCTGGCGCCCGATGACCCCTGACGATCTACCCGTGCTCGGCCGGGTCGAAGGGATCGACAATCTGCTGATGGCGACCGGGCATGGCATGCTCGGCGTCACGATGTCGGCGGGAACCGGGCTGCTCGTCAGCGAACTGGCCTGCGGTAGGTCACCCTCGCTCGATTGCACGTCATTCGCGCCAGCGCGTTTCAACTGATCGATTCACCCCATGGACACCAAGAGCATGCAAAGCCACGGCCTGCGCCACCGCCCCTGGATTCGCACATTCGCATTCGCGCTCGCGAGCCTCGCGATCGCCGTGCATGCAGCGGATACACCGCCACCTGGCGATCCGGTCGAATTCCAATGGGGCGTGAAGATCCCGCTGCGCGACGGCGTGAAGCTCGGTGCCACGCTGTACAAGCCGCGCGAGCAGAAGCAGCCGTTGCCGTGCGTATTCACCCTCACGCCGTACATCGCACAGAGTTACCACGAGCGTGGCATGTACTTCGCCGCGCATGGCTACGTATTCCTGACTGTCGACGTGCGCGGCCGCGGCAACTCGGAAGGCGAGTTCACGCCGTTGCTGCAGGAGGCGAAGGACGGCCACGACGTGGTTGAATGGCTCGCGACGCAGCCGTACTGCGACGGCAAGGTCACGATGTGGGGCGGCTCCTACGCCGGCTACGACCAGTGGGCGAGCGCGAAGGAGTTCCCGCCGCATCTCGCGACGATCGTTCCGGTCGCGTCGCCGAAGCCGGGCGTCGACTACCCGATGCAGCACAACATGTTCTACTCCTACGACACGCAGTGGCTGACCCTGGTCAGCGGGCACGCGTCGCAGGAAGGCATCTTCGGCGACAGCGCGTTCTGGGCGGCGCAGTACAAGCGCTGGTTCGACGCGCATGCGCCGTTCAAGGAACTGGACCGCTACATCGGCAATCCGTCGCCGCATTTCCAGAGCTGGGTTTCCCATCCGATGCAGGACGCGTACTGGGACAGCTTCAATCCCACGGCGGAGCAATACGCGAAGCTCGCGCTGCCGATCCTCTCGGTGTGCGGCCAGTACGACGGCGACCAGCCGGGCGCGCTCGCGTTCTACGACGACCACATGCGTTTCGGTTCGGCCGAGGCGAAGGCGAAGCACTACCTGGTCATCGGTCCCTGGGACCACGCCGGCACGCGCACGCCGAAGGCAGAAGTCGGCGGTCTCAAGTTCGGACCGGCCGCGCTGGTCGACATGAATGCCTTGCACAAGGCGTGGTACGACTGGACCATGAAGGGTGCCGGCAAACCGGAATTCCTCAAGGACAAGGTCGCGTTCTACGTCACCGGCGAGGAAGCCTGGCGCTATGCGCCGACGCTGCAGGCGGTCACCGCGCACGATGACACCTGGTACCTCGACTCGGTCGCATCGCGCGCGAACGACGTGTTCGCGGCCGGCGACCTGCAACGCGCCAAGCCCGCGGGCAAGCCCGATCGTTACGTCTACGACCCGCTCGACACCAGCTCGGCCGCGTGGGAGCAGGAGGATGTGCCGAACGCGTTGACCGACCAGCGTGGGGCGATGCTGTATTCGGGCAAGGCGTTGTACTACCACTCGCCGCCGTTCGGCGCGGATATCGACGTCGCCGGCTTTTTCAAGTTGTCGGCATGGATCTCGCTCGACCAGCCCGACACCGATATCATGGTCGGGCTCGCCGAGATCAAGGCGGATGGCAGCAGCGTGTTCCTCAGCAGTGATTCACTGCGCGCGCGTTACCGCAAGAGCCTGCGCGAGGCCGAACCGGTCAAGCCGGGCGCGATCGAACGCTACGACTTCTCGCGCTTCAGCTTCGTCGCCCGTCGCATCGCCAAGGGCAGTCGCCTGCGACTGATGATCGCGCCGATGAACTCGATGTACGCCGAGAAGAACTACAACGCGGGAGGCGTGGTCGCCGAGGAATCCGGCAAGGACGCGCGCAAGGTCACGGTCACGCTCTACCACGACGCCACGCATCCGACGGCATTGGCGATGCCGATTGCGGCGAAGTCGTCGGTGGCACCGTAGATCGTTGACAGGTGCACTGTGGATCGTGCTGGCACAGGATTGCTCGATCCGCGTTCTCCGCGTTGATCCGCGGCCTTGAACTGGATTCCCCATGACAGCTGCTAGCTACGATCTGGTCGTCCTCGGCGCGGGCTCCGCCGGTATCGCGATGGCGGTGCGTTCCGCGCGCCACGGTGCGAAGGTCGCGTTGATCGAACCCGGTCCCGTCGGCGGCACCTGCGTCAACGTCGGTTGTGTGCCGAAGAAGGCGATGTGGCTCGCGGCGGAGCTGGCCGAGGCGCAGCAACTCGCGCGCGACGTCGGTTTCGATTCGCGACCTGGTGCATTGCACTGGCCGACCTTCATCGAGCGGCGCAGCGGCTACATCGACAACATCCACGCGAGCTATCGCAGGCGTTTCGACGAACTCGGTATCGAACTGATGGAGGGACATGGTCGCTTCCTCGCGCCGGACCGCATCGGCGTCGGTGATCGCGAACTCGCCGCCGGTCGCGTGTTGATCGCGACCGGTGCACGGTCACGCCGCGAAGCGATTCCCGGTGGCGAACTCGGCATCGATTCGGATGGTTTCTTCGCGTTGCGCGCCTGTCCGCGTCGAGTCGCGGTCGTCGGCAGCGGCTACATCGCGGTCGAACTCGCCGGCGTACTGCGGGCGCTCGGTGCCGAGGTCGTCGTGTTCGCGCGTGGCGGCCACCTGCTGCGGGCGTTCGACCAGGAGCTCGGCGAAGGTCTCGCGCAGGCCATGCAGGCACGCGGAATCACGCTCGCATTCGGGCGCACGCCCGCGAACGTCACGCGCGGATCTTCGGGCTACGCGTTGCATTTCGCCGATGGCAGCGTCGAGGAGGGTTTCGACGAGCTGATCTGGGCGACCGGGCGCGATCCGGCGACCAATGGCTTCGCGCTCGAGAAAGCCGGCGTATTGCTCGACGCGAAGGGCTTCGTCGCGACCGATGAATGGCAGGACACGAATGTGCCGAACATCCACGCGGTCGGCGACGTCACCGGTCGCCTCGCCTTGACGCCTGTCGCGGTCGCTGCGTCGCGACGCCTCGCCGATCGCGTGTTCGGCGGCAAGGCCGATTCAAGACTCGACTACGCAAACGTGCCGACCGTGGTGTTCTCGCATCCCCCGATCGGCACGGTCGGCCTGTCCGAGCAGGCGGCGCGCGCGCAGCACGGCGATGCGGTGACGGTCCATCGCGCCGCGTTCCGGCCGATGCTCACCGCGCTCGCGCACGGCGGCGAGCGCACGCGCATGAAACTCGTGTGCGTCGGCGCGGACGAACGCATCGTCGGCATCCACCTGATCGGCACGGCAGCCGACGAGATCCTGCAGGGTTTCGCGGTCGCGCTGAAGATGGGAGCGCGCAAGGCGGACTTCGATGCGACGGTCGCGATCCATCCGACCTCGGCCGAAGAACTGGTGCTGATGTAACGGGCGGCGCCATCACCGGCGCCGCCTGCTCGTTCAATGCCTGCGCGATGCGCCATCCGTGTCGCCGCTACCGGCATAGATTTCGACCGATAGCGCGAACGTGCGCTGCTCGCCCGGGCGCATCGCACCCACGCCGATCAGCTTGCGGTCGATCTCTTCGCCACGGTCGTTGCGGATCGACAGCACCATCGAGTATTCCCATGCTTCGGTATCGGCAGGCTGGCGCACGGTGCCTTCCACGCGCAACGCCGAGATCGCGTGTTGCGCGCGCAAGGCGGCCTCGGCCGGATCGAAGCGCAGATGGTGACGACACGACGGGCACACCGACGCGCTGGCGAGGATCGTCGCCTTGCAGTGCGGACAGACGCGCGTGACGCGCGCTCGCGGCGCATTCACGTCGCGGCGCCACTCTCCGCGCCGTTGCGACCTTTCGGCGCATTCTTGTCTTCCCATCCGAACTCGGCCTGGCCGCGCATGCGCGATCCGGCCGCGACGGTCAGCGAGCCGGCCTTGAGGTCGCCGATCAGCACGCCGCTCTGCTGCAACTCGACCTGCGCGGCAGCGTCGATGTTGCCTTCGAGTTCGCCGGCGACGGTCACCTTCTTCGCGCGCACGCCGCCGTTCAACTTCGCGTCCTTCTCGATCGTGAGGTCGCCCTGCACGTTGACGTCACCCTTGAAGCGACCGGCGATGCGCACGTGGCCGGAACCTTCGATCTTGCCTTCGATCGCGATGTCGGACGCGATCAGCGATTCCTTCGCTTCGCTGCGCTCGTTCGCGCGGTGCGCCGGAGTAGGCACCGCGGCGTAGTCGACGACCGGGGCGGCTTCTCTCGCCGGGACGGACGCGGGTTCCGCCGCGAACGTCGGGGTGTCCTTCTTGGCCGAAGGTTGTTGATTGAAAATCGCCATTTCACGCACTCCGCTTCAGGGGAACCCGAGCGTAGTGCGCCAGCGCATCCTGAACCTGTGAATTGACGCACGGATTGCGCGTTAACATTTTGATGAATAACGAAAATTTTGCACGATTAACAAGTCGCCGCGAGGACTGCAACTGGATCCGCACAAGGCAGCCGGAGAACATCCGCTCTCCGGCGCCGTGCGTGGATCTAGGAAGCGATTTCGTTCACTCGGTACCGCCGATCGCCGCCTGTCCGACTTTGAAGAAAACCTCCGTGTTGTCGAACACGCCGTGGAACAGGCGCGAACCCTGGCCATACGCGGACAAGGGGATGTCGGTCGCAGTGTGCACGGCCTGGTCGCCCGGCACCTGGCCGATGATGAGCTTGCCGACGTCCTTGTTGCGCACGTTTGGGTCGACGGGCGAATCGGCAGGCGGGAACGGCTGCTGCGTGTCCTTGGTCGGAAACAGGTTCGGCAGCCAGGTCTCGTAGCGATCCGCATTCGCGCCGTAGCCGATCAGCAGCTTGCCATCGATATTCGTCGTCTGCGGATAGCCGTCGTCGGCGAGCACGTACTTCGGGAACTTCGCCGCGTCGTAGGTACCGACGACGGACGAACCTGCATCCGGATGCTCGGCGAGGGCGGCAGCGCTCAGTGCCGATGCACCGATGAGCGCCGCACCCGAGCATTCATGGTCGGCAGTGACGATGATCAGCGTATCCGGATGCTTCACCGCGAACTCCTTCGCGACCGCGATCGCGCGGTCGAACTCGAGCACTTCGAGCGGCCAGCGATCACTGTCCATCAGATGCGCCTGCTTGTCGATCGACGCACCCTCGATCATCGCGACGAAACCATTCGGGTTCTGCTCGAGCACGGCGAGCGCCGCCGTCGTCATCTCGTCGAGCATCGGCTGGTCGGGGAAGCCGAACGCGTCGACGACCGTGCGATCGCCGCGGCGACCCGCGATCTTGTCGTAGGCGACGTTCATGTTCGAGTACGCGAACAGGCCGAGCAGCTGCTTCGGCGCGCGGCCCGTCGCGACCAACTCGTCGAGCGTGGTCTTGTCGGGCGCGTAGGCGAAGCCCGCCTGCTCGAAGTCCGCGATGAGGTCGCGTTGCGGGTCGAGTGCGCCGGGGCTCGCGCGCCACGCGCTGACCACGTCATCCGGCAGCACGTAGTCGTTCGCGTTGCGGCGCTGCGAGCCGTTCGCCGGCTGCGGACTGACGCTGTTGGATTCGTTCGGCAGGAACCACTTGCGGCCGCCGCCCATCAACACCGAAAGGCCGGTGAGATCGCGGTCGTCGAGGAACTGGTCGACGATGCCGGTGCCGTTGCCGCGCGCGGACGTGTGCACCGCGTTTGCCGCGGGCGTGGCATCGAACACATCGGCCGTGGTGACCACGCCGAGCGACTTGCCCTGCAGCGCATGCAGGTATTCGGACAGGTATTCCACGCGCGGATTGTCGAACGCGTCGAGCGTGTCGTCCGGGAACACGCCTTCCTGGTTGTTGGCGGCCTTGTTGCCGGTCACGTAGTTCTGCATGCCGGGCGCCGAGTCGGTGACGATCGAGTTCAACGAGGCGGTCATCACCATGCCGGTGTCCGGGAACGTGTCCATCGTGAGCAGGCCCTTCGCCTTGCCCTGCGCGTAGCCCTTGGCGATGATGCGCGCGGCCGTGCGATGCGCCGCGCCCATGCCGTCGCCGAGGAACACGATGATGTTTTTCGCGAGCTTGCCGGAATCCTTGTCGATGCCGACGATCTCGAAGTTGCCGATCGCGCTGACCAGGCTGCCGTCGGTCTGTACCGCGGTGACTTTCAGCTCGTGCACGCCCCGAATGCCCTTCGAGAATGCGCGCTGGGAGAGCACGGCGGTGTTGCCGGGCAGGCCGGCGACCAGCTTGCACCCTGGCTTGCCGGTCGTCTTGCCGGTGGCGGCGTCGATGCACAGAGCGGCGTCGCCGGTCTCGGTGACGACGCTCGTGCGCGCGAGGCCTTGCGGTCTATAACGATCCGTCACTGCCTGACCGTCGACGAAGAATGCGAAGTTCGTGATCGTCTGGCCGGGATCGGGTTGCACGGTGGCCTGCAGGTCGAACAACTGGCCCGGCAGGAAGCGCGCGACGACAGGTGCGTCATGGCCCGAAGCGAACAGTTCGCTGGGCGGCACCAGCCGGGAAATCGTCGCCGCGATCGTCGATGGCGAAGCACAGGCGAGGGCGACGAGCACACAGCTCGCGAGCGGGCGGCAGAACAGGGGCAATGCGGGCATGAAAACGTCTCCTGGACGCGTGATCGAAAGCAAATGTGCGGGTCGTCAGCGCTTGTGCCGCGGCGGCTCGCGCGCGAGGCGCAGCAGCGCGCGCTCGGGGCGCGCATCGAGCACGATCTGCGCGGGCACGACCCGGCCACTCGGGGCGAGTTCGGCGGCGCCGACGCGCAGCGTGCCGGTGAACTGCATCAGGCCGGGCAACCACGGCAAGGTCGCGTTGCCGGCATGCTCGAGGCGCACGAACAACGCGGTCGGCGGCAGGTCATCCGCGAGCGATTCGTCGTCGTCCTCGATGTCGACCCGGAACGGTGCGATCAGGAAACCGCCCGCGTCCGGCGTCGCGCGCCGAACCATGTAGGCGACGATGCGCACGCGCCTGCCGTCGAGCGCGCGCAGTCGATCCGTCGGCTCGAGACCCTTCGGCCCGACCGGCAGGCGGAACAGGTCGCCGAAACGGATGTCCTCGATGCCTTTCGTGGCCGGCGTGATCGCGAGTGCTTTCGGTACGTCCATCCGGACGACGCGCGCGGCGGCGGCTGCGCACGATGGCGAGGCGAGCGCTGCGGCGAACGCCAGCGACGCCACAGCGTGAAGGTAGGTGCGCATGATGTCCCCGTGCATGCGGTTTGACCGCATAGGCGGGGCACGTTAGGGACGCGGGATGACGCTTTGTTGAAGGCGGCGTGACGTGCCGGCGTCACGCCGGTGGCGCGTGTCGCGCGCCACCGGCTTTCGATTCAGATGAACCGGTACTGCGTGTGCTGCAGTGGCAGATCCACGCCGTCGCCGATCGGAATCACGTCCTCGACCGTGACGGTGCCTTTGCGCTCCTTGAACCGGACGTCGTACGGGTTGTCGCTTTCGATCAGTTGCCGGTACGCGATCGATGCGTCGACCGCGCCCGCGCCGGTGATCGAGAACGAATTGGTCTGCGCGATATTGCGCGTCGCCTGGCCGGTCCGCCCGCCGACCGCGACGGGACCGGTGCCTCCGCCGACATGTGAGCCCGTCATCGCGGCGCGCGACTGCAACCAGCGGTTGCGCGCGCGCTTGAGCGCGCTCGCATCGCCATAGGTCTTGCGCAGGTCGCGCCAGAGCGTGTTCGCGCGGGCGAACTCGTCCGAAGTCATGTCCGCGTACGCCGCGTCTCGCGCGGCGGCATAGGCCGCATCCTCGCTCCGTTCCGCAGCGAGTGCGAGCCATGCCAGGCCGAGCGCCTTGTCCTGCGGCACGCCTTCGCCCTTGGTGTACATGACGCCGAGGTTGTATTGCGCAGCCTTGTAGGCCCAGGATGCGGACACACGAAACATCCCCGCGGCGAGCCTGGGATCACCCTTCGATTCGGCTTCGACGCCGCGATAGAAGAACGTCTCGCCGGGCCGCGCGCTGTCTTCCGGTGGCCGGCCGTGTTCCTGCTTCTTTTCCGTCGGCGCCCGATAGTCGACGAAATCCTGCGCCGATGCCGTCACCGCGGCGAGTGGCGCCAACAGCAGCGAAGCAACGAGTACGCACGTTTTCGCACGCATGGTGTTTCCCCTTTTTGCTGCGGCAGTATCCGCCGCCCCAAGGTACCAGCATGCGATCGCTACGCAACAGGTTGCCTACATCCGGAATACGCCGAATCGACCTTGATCGATCGGTGCGTTGAGGCTCGCCGACAGTGCAAGTCCGAGTACGCGACGTGTGTCGATCGGATCGATGATGCCGTCGTCCCACAGGCGTGCGCTCGCGTAGTAGGGATGGCCCTGGCGTTCGTACTGCTCGCGGATCGGCGCCTTGAATGCGTCCTCGTCGTCCTTCGACCACGGCTTGCCGGCAGCCTCGAAGCCGTCGCGCTTGACCGTGGCGAGCACGCTCGCCGCCTGTTCCCCGCCCATCACCGAAATGCGCGCGTTCGGCCACATCCACAGGAAACGCGGCTGATAGCCACGCCCGCACATCGCGTAGTTGCCGGCGCCGAAGCTGCCGCCGATCACGACGGTGAACTTGGGCACGTGCGAGCACGCGACCGCGGTCACCATCTTGGCGCCGTCCTTGGCGATGCCGGCCTGCTCGTACTTCCTGCCGACCATGAAGCCGGTGATGTTCTGCAGGAACACCAGTGGCACGTTGCGCTGGTTGCACAGCTCGATGAAATGCGCGCCCTTCAGCGCGCTCTCGGCGAACAGGATGCCGTTGTTCGCGACGATGCCGACCGGATAGCCGTGGATGTGGGCGAAACCGGTGACGAGCGTCTTGCCGTAACGTGCCTTGAATTCCTGCAGTTCGGAGCCGTCGACGATGCGTGCGATGACTTCGCGGATGTCGAACGGGATGCGCGTGTCGCGTGGCACGCAGCCGTAGAGTTCCTCCGCCGCGTACAGCGGTTCGCGCGGCTCGGCCAGCGCGAGCGCGACCGCCTTCCTGCGATTGAGGCTTGCGACGATCCCGCGCGCGATATCGAGCGCGTGCGCGTCGTTCTCGGCGAAATGGTCGGCAACGCCGGAAATCGAGGTATGTACGTCCGCGCCACCGAGCGTTTCCGCGTCGACGACTTCGCCGGTGGCGGCCTTCACCAGTGGCGGACCGCCGAGGAAGATCGTGCCCTGTTCCTTGACGATGATCGTCTCGTCGCTCATCGCCGGCACGTAGGCGCCACCGGCCGTGCACGAGCCCATCACGACCGCGATCTGCGCGATGCCGAGCGCGCTCATGCGCGCCTGGTTGTAGAAGATGCGCCCGAAATGTTCCTTGTCGGGGAACACTTCGTCCTGCAGCGGCAGGAACGCGCCGCCGGAATCGACCAGGTAGATGCAGGGCAGGCGGTTCTCGAGCGCGACTTCCTGCGCGCGCAGATGCTTCTTTACGGTCATCGGGAAGTAAGTGCCGCCCTTGACCGTGGCGTCGTTCGCGATGACCAGCACCTCGCCGCCGTGCACACGACCGATGCCGGTGATCACGCCCGCGCACGGTGCGGCGTCGTCGTACATGCCGTGCGCCGCGAGCGGCGACAGCTCGAGGAATGGCGAGCCAGGATCGAGCAGGGCGCGGATGCGCTCACGCGGAAGCAACTTGCCGCGCTCGGTGTGCTTCGCGCGCGCCTTCTCGCCGCCGCCGAGGGCGACCTTTGCCATCTCCGTGCGCAGGTCGTCGACGGTTGCGCGCAACTGCGCAGCGTTGGCCTGGAAATCGGGCGAGCGGAGATCGATCTGCGAGGGGATCTGCGGCATGGGGATCACGGCGGGAACGAATCCCGCGATGAAACCACAGCCCCGCGATTCAAGCCAGCTTCGTACGCACCGCCAGGGAGGCTCGCGGCATCTTCCGCGCCGCGAGCGCCCATGTCTTGTCAGGCCATCGGAAAGAGCCTGCGGCTGC
>Ga0068853_100001137_pt1 | contig 18848 bp, 21 predicted proteins | sample KBSCornC32_FD_65655 | JGI IMG/M metagenome (GOLD analysis project Ga0068853, IMG submission 65655) | Corn rhizosphere microbial communities from Kellogg Biological Station, Michigan, USA - KBS Corn C3-2 | ecosystem: Host-associated > Plants > Roots > Rhizosphere > Soil ...
CGACCTTTCTCCTGGTCGTGTTCCGCGATCTCACCGAAGGGATTCTGGTCGGCTTCGGGATCGGCACGCTTCTCTTCCTGCACCGCATGGCGCAGGCGGTCGAGATTGAGCGGGCCGGTCCTTCCGTCGTCGAAGAAGACAAGCCGGACGAAAGAGGCCGTGCGCCCTATGACGCCGATACCGCGACCGATCCGAATGTGATCGTCTATCGCATCTCGGGTGCGTTTTTCTTCGGCGCCGCCGCGACCGTGGCAGCCACACTTGACAGCATCGGCGAGCACCCGAAAGCCTATGTGATCGATTTCTCCGCGATCTCGATTTTCGATTCGACCGCAGCCGCCACCATCGAAGGCTTTGTGCATAAGGTGCGTCGCCGTCGCGCGGAAGTTTATATCGCAGGCACCCGTCCGGCAGTCGAACAAACGCTCATGACACACGGCGTCTGCCCGCCGCTGGTGCAATTCAAATCCACATTGAATGAAGCGCTTGCCGCCGCTCACGAGAATTTGCCCGGTTCCCCGGCGCCAGCAGGCTTTGAGCGGGCTACGGCCTAATACACAGGTTTAACGGCGACTTGTCGTCATGCTGCGATGCGGGTATGCAGCCCGCATGCTGGATCATCTGAAAAAGAGCAACCGCGCCTGGGCGGAGCGGAAAATCGCGGCCGACAGCGATTTCTTCAAACGGCTCGCGCGGCAGCAGACACCGGAATTTCTCTGGATCGGCTGCTCCGACAGCCGCGTGCCGGCCACGGAAATCGTCGACCTCGACCCCGGCGAAATGTTCGTCCACCGCAATATCGCCAACCTCGCGCCGCCGCAGGACGCGAATTATCTATCCGTCCTGCAATTCGCGGTGGAAGTATTGAAAGTGAAGCACGTCCTTGTCGTAGGGCATTACGGCTGCGGCGGCATTCACGCCGCGGTCGACGGCCAGCGCCGCGGGCTTGTCGATCACTGGCTGCATCCGATCCGCGAGGTTGCGCATGCACACCGGCACGAGCTTAGCGGGATCAAGGAAGAACATGCGCGGGAGAATCGCCTGTGCGAGTTGAACGTCGTCCAGCAGGTACGTAATGTATCGAGCGACGTAATCGTGCAGGCCGCCTGGGAGCGCGGGCAGGCCCTTTCCATTCATGGCTGGGTCTATTCGCTCGCAAACGGCCTCGTGAAGGATCTTGAGGTAACCGTCAGCAACAAACAGGAAGCGGACAAACTTCTGTAATGGGGTAGCTAAATCCTTGCTGTAAAATTCGCCGCAATAAGAGTATGGATAACCCGATCCGGTTTTTCGGATCGCCACGACCCGCAGAACGGGTCAACGAAAGAAGTGCATGGATCTTGTAACCTCGAGTAACGACCTTGCCGCGATCTGCGAGCGGCTTTCGAAGCATCCCTTCGTCACCGTCGATACGGAATTCCTCCGCGAGTCGACCTTCTGGCCGAAACTCTGCGTCGTGCAGATGGCGGGGCCGGACGAGGCCGTCATCATCGATGCGCTCGCCGAAGGGCTCGACCTCACTCCCCTCTATAAGCTGATGGCGGATCCGGGCGTGGTGAAAGTATTTCACGCCGCGCGGCAAGACATCGAAATTTTCTGGAATTTGGCGAAGACGATCCCATCGCCGATGTTCGATACGCAGGTCGCCGCGATGGTGCTCGGCTATGGCGATTCGATTTCATACGACCAGCTCGTGCAGCGCACGACCGGCGATACGATCGACAAGTCTTCCCGTTTCACCGACTGGTCGCGGCGGCCGCTCTCGCCGGCGCAGCTTACCTACGCGTTCTCGGATGTAACGCATCTTCGCGACATTTACTTGAAATTGCAGGCCGATCTTGAAAAACGAGGCCGCGTGCAATGGGTGAGCGAGGAGATGAAGATTCTCACTTCGCCCGACACCTACAAGCAGGAGCCGGAGAACGCTTGGAAGCGATTGAAGGCGCGGGTGAAAAAACCGCGCGAGTTCGCGGTCCTCATCGAAGTCGCGGCCTGGCGCGAGCGCGAAGCGCAATCGCGCGACGTGCCGCGTTCGCGCGTGATCAAGGACGAGGCGATCGCGGAGCTTGCACAGCAGCAGCCGAAAACCGTGGAAGCGCTTTCGCACATGCGCGGTCTGCCGAAAGGTTTCGAGCGTTCGAAATCCGGGGAAGGAATTTTGGCCGCGATCCGCGCGGCGCATGCGCGCGATCCTTCGACCATTCCGGCAATTGCCCGCGACAAGCCGCTTTCGAACGGCGCTTCTGCGACGGTGGAGCTTCTGAAGGTGCTGCTCCGGCTCATTTCCGAACAGCATGGCGTCGCGGCGAAGGTCGTCGCGACCGTGGACGAATTGCAGCGGATCGCAGCCGAAGACGAGCCGGACGTGCCGGCGCTTTCAGGCTGGCGGCGGGCGATGTTCGGCGAGCAGGCCTTGAAGCTGAAGCGCGGCGAGCTTGCGCTCGCCTTCGAGGGCAGCCGTGTCGTCGCGTTCGAGCGGCTGAAAACTCCGCTAGCGCCGCAATAATTCAGCCGCCAATTGTTTTGTGACCGCGCGGCCGCGGGAAAGCGCGGCTTTGTCGAGTTCCGCCACCATTCCCCTCGCGCCCGCGAGCGAGCGCTCGATCCGCGGCAGCAAATAAGCGATCACGCCTTCGCCGATGGAGAGTTGCCGGTCCGCAAACAATTTGACCAGCACGGCCGAAAGAAGTGCATCGTCGGGCGGCGCAAGTTGCACGGCGGGAATGGAGCGAAGCCGGGAAACGAGATCGGGAAGCTGGAAGCTCGCGCCGTCGATCCGTACTGCCGCCGTGAACAGAAGATAGCCATTGCTCTCGCGCGCGAAATTGAACAGATGAAAAAGCGCGGCCTCATCGATATTGCCGGGCGAGACGTCCTCGACGACGAGCGCGCCGGTCGCAAGATGCGCCGGAACGTCGTCGCGCAGGAGCGAATGCCCGGAGACCGTGCGGGCGCCCGCGCGTTCCGCCCAGATCGCCGCAAGATGGCTTTTGCCGGAGCCATGCGGGCCGACGATCATCGCCGAGCGGTGCGGCCATTCCGGCCAGTGGTCGACCAGCGCGAGTGCCTCCGCGTTGGCGGGACTTTCGAGAAAATCGTCGCGGCGGAAACTCTCTTCGTGCGGAAGATCGAAGGTAAGCTGCCGGACCATCGCACCCGAGCGGGACATGGCTAGTGCGCGCGCGTGCGCGGCTTGTCGGTGTAAAGCGGGCTTTCCATGTAGCGCGCGAGCGCGAAACGCAAAAGCACGCCGATCGCGGCCGCAAGCGGAATCGCGATCAACAGCCCGACAAAGCCGAGGAGATAACCGAAGGCAAAAAGCGCAAACATCAGCCACACCGGGTGAAGACCCACACTCTCGCCGACGAGCTTCGGCGAAAGCACATAACCCTCGAGAAACTGCCCGATGATGAACACGACAGCCACCGCAATGATCGGCCCCCAGCTCGGGAAGAACTGCACGGTCGCGACGATCATGCCAATCAGAAATCCCGAGAGCGAGCCGACATAAGGAATGAAGGTCAGAACGCCGGTCGACACGCCGATCAGTAGCCCGAAATTCAGGCCGACTGCGACGAGCGCCACGGCGTAATAAATCCCCATGATGAGGCAGACCAGTGCCTGCCCGCGCAGAAATCCGGCGATCGCGCGGTCGATTTGCGCCGCAAGCGCGCGGATCGTCGTGCGGTGGCGGCGCGGCAGCCAGCTATCCACCTTGGTGGTGACGGCGTGCCAATCGAACAACACGTAGAACGCGACCACCGGCGTGATGACGAGGAGCGAGAAGATCGAAATCAAGGCGCGGCCGCCCGACCAGAGCGACTGCACGACGGAGCCGAGCCAGCGCGCGCTCTCGCCGACGAGATCGCCCAGCGATTTCTGGATGTCGGGAACGCTCATGCCGATCGCGTTATGCAGCCATTCCTTGTTTTCGGCGGTGACCACGAGTTCCTGCAATCGCGTAACGTAGCCCGGCAGTTTCTGGATGAAGCTGACGAGCTGCGTGCCGAGCACCGGCACCAAAATGATTCCGACGATGACAAAAAACAGAAGAAACGAAACCACGGTCAGCATGGTCGCGACGCCGCGGCTCATGCCGCTGCGCTCCAGCCGATCGGTGAGCGGGTTCAAGAGATAGGCCAGCACCGTTCCCGCGATGAACGGAAGCAGAATGTCCTTGAGCAGCCAGACGAGAAGAATAAAAACGACCAGCGCGCCGAGCCAGAAAAGAAGCTGCCGTTGCAGATTCATGCGCCCCTCGCCACGCCCTAGGATGCCATATGGCGCGTCCAGGTCAGCAGATAGGCCGCCGCCGAAAGACCCGTCAAGACGCCGACCGCGACAATACCTAGCGTGATCACATTACCGGCGTCGATGCCGAAGGCGCCTGTCGCGAGCACCAGCGCCGCAAGCAGGAACTGCGCGAGCGTGTTCACCTTCGATACCATCAGCGGCCTGATCTTGAGCGGCTGGTCCATGAGCCAGGACACCATGATCGCGGCGAGGATCATGAGGTCGCGCGAGACGACCGCGATCACGAGCCAGAGCGGCAGCGTGCCGCCGATCGCGAGCATGACGTAAATCGACACCAGCATCGCTTTGTCGGCCAGGGGATCGAGATGCGCGCCGAGTTCACTCGTCATGCGAAAGTGCTTCGCGAGGAAGCCGTCCAGCATGTCGGAAATCGCGGCGACCGCGAACAGCCAGAAAGCGATCTGCATCTGGCGCGCGGCGATTGCCCAGACCACGACAGGCACCAGCAGAAAACGCGTAATGGTAATGGCGTTCGGAAGATTCACGCGATTTATAGGCCCCGCTGTCAGCGACACTTAAACGCCCCCGATGCGGCCTGCCAAGTGCCGGAAATACCAATCATTTTGGCGATTCTCGCTGGCGGCCTTCACTACTAGGGGCTAAATATAACCGGGGAAACTTCGTGTGTGCAAAGCGCGCCTGCCAGGGCTCGTATTCTTGCGGAAACGGGGTCTACCGGTTAGCGAAAGCCGCGGAGATTGCATGCCAAAAGCCAACGGCCTGAGCTACCGGGATGCGGGTGTCGATATCGACGCCGGCAATCGCTTGGTCGATCTCATCAAACCGCTGGTGAAAGCCACCGCGCGCCCGGGCGCCGATGCGGAGATCGGCGGCTTTGGCGGCGTGTTCGACCTGAAGCGCGCGGGCTTCAAGGATCCTTTGCTTGTCGCCGCGACCGACGGCGTCGGCACCAAGCTCAAGCTTGCGATCGACGCCAGCAAGCACGACACGATCGGCATCGATCTCGTCGCGATGAATGTGAACGACTTGATTGTGCAGGGCGCGGAGCCGCTTCTGTTTCTCGATTATTTTGCCTGCGGAAAATTGCAGCCGGACGTCGCCGCCGACGTGGTGCGCGGCATTGCCGAAGGCTGCCAGGAAGCGGGCTGCGCGCTGATCGGCGGCGAGACCGCCGAGATGCCCGGCATCTACAAGGACGGCGACTACGATCTCGCGGGATTTTCACTCGGTGCGGTCGAGCGCGAGAAGCTCTTGCCGAAGAAGGACGTGAAGCCGGGAGACATTCTTCTCGGCATCCCCTCCTCCGGCGTGCATTCCAACGGCTTTTCCCTGGTGCGCAAAGTCGTCAGCGTTTCCGGCGCTGATCTTTTGGCATCGGCGCCATTCGACCGCTCGCGCTCGCTGATCGACGCGCTGCTCGTCCCGACGCGGATTTATGTGAAATCCGTTCTTTCGGCGCTGAAAGCGAATGACGGCATCAAGGCGCTCTGCCACATCACCGGCGGCGGATTTGTCGACAACATTCCGCGCGTCCTGCCGAAAGGAACGGCGGCGAAAGTCGATCTCGATGAAATTCACGCGCTTCCGGTTTTCCAGTGGCTCGCGCAGGCGGGCAATATTGAAGAGATGGAAATGCTCCGCACCTTCAACTGCGGAATCGGCCTGATCGTCGTCGCGGCGAAGGAAAATGCGGGCGCGGTCGCGGACGCTTTCAAGCATGCGGGCGAGCGGATCGCGCCGATCGGCGAGATCGTCGCCGGCGAAGGCGTGCAGTTCTCCGGCAACTTGAAACTGAAAGCTTGAGCCGTGGCGCGAAAACGCGTCGCCATTCTGATTTCGGGGCGCGGCTCGAACATGAGCGCGCTGATCAAGGCGGCGAAGGCGAAAAACTATCCCGCCGAGATCGTGCTCGTGCTTTCCAATCGGCCGGAAGCGAAGGGCCTTGAACTCGCTAAAGCTGAGAGCATCCCGACGGCGGTCATCGACCACAAAACATTTTCAACGCGCGAGGAATTCGACGCCGCCATCGACGCGAAATTGAAAGCGGCGAAAATCGAAATCGTCTGCCTCGCCGGCTTCATGCGGGTCTTCACCGACGATTTCGTCGAGCGCTGGCAGGGCAAGATGCTGAACATCCACCCTTCTCTGCTGCCTGCCTTCAAGGGCACGGACACGCATCGGCATGCGTTACTTGCAAAGGTCGATACGCATGGTGCGACCGTGCATTTCGTCGTGCCGGAGCTCGATTCAGGGCCGATCGTGATGCAGGCGGAAGTGCCGGTGCTCTCGGACGACACTGAAGAAAAACTCGCCGCGCGCGTCTTGAAGGTCGAGCACAAGATCTATCCGGCGGCGCTCAAGATGCTGGCCTCCGGAAAAATCCGGATCGAAGGCGATCGCGTGGTCGCGATCTAGGATTTGTCCTTGTCGGATTTCTTTTTCGCTGCCGGCTTGTCGTCAGCGGTCGCCGGCCCGCCGGCGAGACAGCGCTGCTTGATCTTGTCGTATTCGTTCGCCGATAAGCTCGGGATTTCGTTATAGGTGACGACGTAGCTCACTTCATCTTTGTTCAGTGTTTTGGCTACGCCCGAACCATAACAATCGCAGCGGGCGGGACTGCTGGCGCTCCCGAAAAATCGATCGGGATCGCCGAGGCAAATCTTCGCGATCTTCGATTTCACCGTGTTAGGTGAAGTGTCGGCCGCGGCGCGCGCTTGGGCGCCTGCCGTTTTGTAATTCCCGCTGCTGTTATCCGCGCAGCCCGCAAGAACGAGCAGCGAAAGCGCGGCTCCGAAAGCCGCGCCCCGCCGAAAATATTCGCCCTTGGTCCAATTTTTCTTCATCACCGCTTTGTCGAAACCCGTTCTCTTCGCACCGCCGCCGGTTGCCGCTTCGCGGCCGGCTTCGGCTTCTTCTCCGCTTTCTCGGCGCCGTGCAACATTTGATGGCGAATGTAGCCGACACTAAGGACAAATGCAGCCGCAATCGCCGCGAATACATATTCCCACATATCCGTGGGCGTCCAGTGCAGATATTTTTCGAACGCCGGGTCTTCCACCATCAGCCCGCCGGCAACCCACCCGAGCAACCCGGCGCCGAACCAGATCAGAATCGGCCAGCGATCGAACACGCCGGTGATCAAGGCCGCACCGACGACGATCAGCGGAATTGAAACCGTGAGGCCGAGCGTGAGCAGAACCCAGTTGCCCTTAGCGACGGCGGCGATCGCGACAACATTGTCGAGGCTCATCACGATATCGGCGATCACGACCGTCACCACCGCGTGCAGTAATTTATCGGATGCCTTGATGTCCTTGTCTTCGTCCTCGTTGGTGTGGAGGAGATCGATCGAGATATAGAGGAGCGCGACGCCGCCGACGAGCTTCAGCCACGGCCAGGTGAGGATCGTGGCGACGATGCCGGTGAAGAGGATCAGAAGCACCACCGCAACGGCGGAGCCGAGCGCGATGCCCCAGTTGCGCGCCCGCGGCGAGAGATTGCGGCAGGCCATTGCGATGACGACGGCGTTGTCGCCGGAAAGCAAAATATTGACCCCGATGATTTCCAGAACCTGCAGCCAAAAGCTCGGCTGATCGAGACCAAGGTGGCTTATTTCGTTCATCTCCGTCTCCCCACTCGTGCGGCGTTTTTGACCGTTGTCCGGTTCTTATAAATTATGCCACCGCTTTATCCTAGTGGTTCTACGGTAGTATTTATCCTGTAATTTCGTTGTCCTTGAAGAAAAACGCGATTTCCGTCTTCGCGTTTTCCGCGCTGTCGGAGCCATGGACTGAATTGGCTTCAATGCTCTCGGCGAAATCCTTCCGGATCGTGCCGGCAGCTGCCTTGGCCGGATCGGTCGCCCCCATCACCTCGCGATACTTCGTGACGGCATTCTCCCCTTCCAGCACCTGCACCACGACCGGCCCCGAGGTCATGAAGGTCACCAAATCTTTGTAAAACGGCCGTTCCTTGTGGACGGCGTAAAAGCCCTCGGCCTGATCCTTGGACATCCTCAGGCGCTTCTGCGCGACGATGCGCAGCCCCGATTTCTCGATGCGGTCGTTGACCGCGCCGGTGATGTTCCGGCGGGTGGCATCGGGCTTGATGATCGAAAAAGTACGCTCGCGCGCCATGACAGAAGATCCGTTTTTTGAGGGAACCAATGAAAGATGCGCGCGTTTTATAGGCACTTAAAACACAGGGCAAGGCGCACGGTGGAGGAAACGACGATGGAGATCGCTATGGCGTTCGAAATCATTGTGTTTTTTACGCTCACGGCGCTGCTCTTCACCGTGGGCTTCGCGAGCGGTCCGATCGTGGCCAAGAAATTCGGCCCGCCGCCGCATAGGCATCGGCATCCGCATTAAGCGCCGGTCGGCCCGAAGCGTTCGGTGCGAATACAGCCGCGCTCGTGCCCGATCTCGACCAAGAGCTTCGCCGTATTTTCGACTAGCCCGCTCGGCCCGCAGACATAAATCTGCGGGCGTTGTTTTGGCGGATTGACGAACGCCATCAACGACTCGCGATCGATGCGCTTGTTGCCGCCGCGCCAGTCGGCGGGCTGTTCGCGTGTCAGCGTATAAGCGACCTGCAAATTCGGATCGGCGGCGGTCATGCGGTCGAGCTCTTCGCGGAAAATGATTTCGTCGTAGCGCCGCGCGGAATAAAGCAGCGTCGCCGGAAATTTCGCTTTTTTCGCCGCGCGATGACGCAGCATCGACATCAGCGGCGCGATCCCCGAACCGCCGGCGATCAGTACGAGCGGTCCGCCCCGCTCCACCGTCCAGATGAAGTACCCTCCGATCGGCCCGCGCAGCTCGAAGCGATCGCCGGGCCGGACTTCGCTCGCGAGATACGGCGAGACCTCGCCCTCATCGAGGCGCTCGACCGCGAGCGAAATTTCGCGGGCTTCAGGTCCCGATGTGATGGAATAGCTGCGCTGCGCTTGCGATCCGTCTTCGCCGGTGAGGCGCACATCGACATGCTGTCCGGGAACGTGGCCGGCCCAATCCGCGACGCGGAGCGTAAGCGTGCGGACGCGCGACGTCTCTTCTCCAATGTCAACGACTTCAGCGACGCGCCAGTTCTTGCGCTGGGATGTCACGGGGCTAGTCACCGACATAACGCTGCTCCTGCCACGGGTCGCCGTAGTCGTGATAGCCGAGATCTTCCCAGAAGCCCTGCCGGTTTTCCGGTATGAAATCGAGACCGATCAGCCATTTCGCGCTTTTCCAGAAATAAAGATGCGGAACGACAAGCCGCGCCGGCCAGCCGTGTTCGGGATCGAGCGGCTTGCCTTCGTAAAGTGTCGCCACCATCGCCTTGCCGCCGACCAGATCGGCTGACGGCAAATTGGTGGTGTAGCCGCCTGCCGAATGCATCATGACGTAAGGCGCGGGCGCCTCGTCATGGCCGACGGCGCGCAACAGATCGTCCACCGTCACGCCGCGCCAATGGGTGTCAAGCTTCGACCAGGTCGTGACGCAGTGAATGTCCCGCTTCCAGTCGGTCTGCGGCAGCGCGTTGAATTCGTCCCAATTCCATTCCTTCAAAATCTTTCCGCGCTCGCGCAGCGAGAAGCGCCAACGCACAAGATCGATTTGCGGCGTCGGCCCTGCCGACAGCACGGGAAAATCCGAAACGAGATGCTGTCCGGGCGGGACGCGGTCGCGGTGCCCGGCCGGGCGGCTTTTGGCTCGAAAGCCGCGCGAGATCGGAGGATTGGTCATCAATGCTCTCTAGGCGCCCATGCGTTCAGGATGGAATTTCCGCACGGCAAGGAAACCCAGAACGATGAAAACAAGCAAGAGCGCAAGCTGCGCGATCTGAAACGGCGGCTCGGATTGCGCGGGCGCGAGCGGCTGCAGCGGCGGCAATTTCTGAAACGCCTGCACGACACCGACGAACGAATTGAGATACAGCGCGATCACGGCAGTGACCACATAGATCCAGCGCCACGCACCTGAAAGCTTCCTGCCGTAGAGCGCATACAGCGCGATCGCCAGCACCACGAGCGAGATCGCTCCGAAAATATGAGAAGGCATAAGACCGGTCACCGGAAATCCGAAGCCGGTGACACTCGTCAGAATTGTCGTGAACAAAAAAATCCAAGTCCAGGTTTTCAGCAATTTGCCGCCGAGCATGCCAGCCAAGGCGATCAGCCCCGCGGCAATTCCGATTAGGCTCAAGATCGTGTGGACGACAGTGTACGCCTCAAGCGACATGCCGAAGACCATGGCCTTCCCTTTCCCGAACATGCCGATGCTACGCCGTGTCCGCGAGAATGACCACATCGCCGTTCGGCGGCACGCCGATCATTTCATCGAGGCGAGATAATCTTTCTTGATCAAGGGCACTCCCTTGTGACGCAGGATGTCGTAGGCCGTCGTGACGTGGAAAAAGAAGTTTGGCAGCGCGAAATTGAGGAGATAGTCCGTCCCGATGAACTTCATTTCTCCGCGGCTGTTGGAAAAAATGGAAACTTCGCGTTGCTGACCGGCATCGATCTGCTCAGGCTTTACTGACTTGAGAAACTCAACCGTTTTCGCGATGCGCGCCTGCAGTTCGTCGAATGTCTTTTCGTTATCCTCCATTTTCGGATTGTCGATTTGCGCGACGCGCGCGACGAAACCCTTGGCGGTGTCGCTGGCGCGCTGAATCTGCCCCGGCAGCGAATACATGTTCTCGAACAGCCGCGCTTCGATCAGCACGGCTGGATCGAGTTTCGTACTTTTGGCGTGCTCGGCGCCCTTGTCGAGAATGGCGGAGAGATTGGCGAGGCCGCGGAGAAAAACGGGAACGGAAGCCTGATAGAAAGGGATCGACATTGCTGTTGTCCGTTGATTGGTTAAGTCTGGTGAAAGTCTTACGCCTTTTCCGATCGCCGCGCACCGATTACCGGCGCACGCAAAATGCTGCTACGAGCGCCAAGCTGAAGTGCTGTGCTATAGACTTTGCATGAATCGCACCGCCGATGCGGCGCTTACCCGCATTCTCTTTCTCGCCGCTCTCGCCGCGGCGATTTTGAATTTCATCGCCTTCTATCCCGGCATTTTGCATCACGATGCATGGGCTTATTTCAACGCAGCACGGCATTTCGAATTCACCAACTGGCAGCCGCCGCTGCTTGGCTATCTCTGGATCCCGCTGCAGAAAATTTACGACGGCCCGCAGCCGATGCTCGTTTTGTTCGTCGCGGGATACTGGACGGGATTTTTTCTGCTTGCGCGCGCCTACGCGCAGGAAAGCCGCGCGATCGGCGCATGGGTATTCGCCGCCGCGTTCTTCCCGATGGCGCTGAACTTCACCGGCTTGCTCGTCAAAGATATTTCGATGAGCATTTGCCTCTTGCTCGCAGCGGGGATCGCGATTGCCATCGAACTCGGCGCGGTGCGAAAGAGCGCGGGCGCGCTCGCCGCCGCCTGGTTTTTTCTGATCGCCGGCGCTTTCATGCGCGCGAACGCGCTGTTCGCATTGCCGCCGCTGATCGATCTACTCGCGACCCAAAGCAGCGCACGCTGGAGTGGGATCGATTGGAGAAAACGCGTCGTCGCGACGCTCCTCCTCGCGCTTCTGTTCATTCCCGGGCACATGCTCGCGGATCGCTACGTCTTTCGCGTGACGGACATGAAGCCGATCTCGCCGTTGCAGGTCTTCGATCTCGGCGGCATCACGCATTTTTCAAACACGGACGCGTTCCGCGGGTTTTTCGGCCCCAATTTCGTCGAGCGCAATAAATTCTGCTACGCGCCGCAATATTGGGATGTCTATGGCTGGCTGCGCTGCCCGGAAGTGTACGAAAATCTCAAGCCGCAATTCGGCGCGCCGCTCACGAAGCTATGGCTGGAAGAAATCGCTTCGCATCCCCTCGCCTATCTCGAGCATCGCTTCGCGCATCTCAACCGCTTCCTGCAGTTCGCCTGCACCGACTGCAAACAGCTCGTGACCACCGGCATCCAGTCCACGAACCAGCACGAATTTTCCTTCACACCGACCCTGGTTTACCGCGCGATCGATTTCGCTTCGCATGCCATCGATGCGTCGCCGCTCGGCCCGCCTTATGTTTGGCTTTTGATTTGTCTTTCGTGGTCGCTCGCCGCGTTCGGCATTCCGAACGAAAAAACGCGGTATGCGACGCTGATGCTCACGCTCTCCGGCGCGATGTACGCGATCGCCTATCTCGCGGTCGGAATCGCGAGCGATTACCGCTATATCGACTGGACGATGCTGTGCGGGTTAGTCGCGACACCAGCCATTGTCGCGCGCGTTTTCTTGCGGCGCGGCGCGCGGCCGCTTTTTCGTATCGTCCCACTGGCGGCGGTAATCGCGATCATTATTCTGCGCGAAATCACTGTACGTTTTTTGCTTTAACCAAACGGAATTTTTCGTAGCTCCCGTCGAATAAAACCCCCAGCGCGGTGTTTGTCCTCCCGGGTATCGCGTTCGCTGGGGGATCATGACGACAACTTGGGAGACTGCGGGCTGCCGCCTGGAGCAGGCGCGCGAGGTCGCCGCCTATTACAAATGGTTGCACCGCTGGGTGCGCTATACGAAAATCGTCCGGCGTTTTTCCGGCTTCGACAGCCATACCGTTCATCGGCTGTTGACCGATCCCGTGACCGGGGAAAACGGCCCGTTCGTCGTTCACCGGCTGATGCTGGACGGCCTCGCGCTGACGCCCGAGCCGCGCGTGCTCGATGCCGGTTGCGGTTACGGCGGAACGGCGTTCGACCTTTACCCGAAAATTCGCGGACAATGGCTCGGCATCACGCTTTCGCGCGTGCAGAAATCGCGCGCGGAAGAGGAAGCGATACGGCGCGGTTTCGGTCATCGCATCGAGTTTCGTCTTGCTTCCTATGACGAACCGCTCGCGCGGAATTTCGATCTCGCGATCGCGATCGAAAGTCTCGTGCATAGCGTGAGCCCGGCGGCGACGATCGCGAATCTTTCCGCCGCACTTTCGCCCGGCGGCCATTTCGTCATGGTCGACGACATGCCGATCGAGAAATTTCCCGCGGCGCTCGCCGACGACCTTGCCGGCGCGAAAAAATTCTGGCGCTGCCCGGTGATGCCGACGGAACGCGGCTGGCGCACGGCGTTCGAAGCCGCCGGTCTCGACGTTGTTCGCTCTTGCGACCTTTCCTCGTTGATCTATCACCGGCCGCTCGCGGAAATGAACGCGCTGATCGCACGCGATCACCGGCGACGCCGGTGGCTTGGCCTGACCGGAATGCGAAGAATTCCGGAAGCGAATATTGGCGGATTGCTGCTCGAGCGGCTCGCGGTCAAAGGCGCGATGGAATACCGCCTGCTCGTCGGACGAAAGCGCGCGTAAGCGTCAGGCTTTTTTCTGCCAGCGCCCGTCCGCGTCCTGCTGCCAGTAGATCGTCTGGAAGCCCTCGCCCTGCGCTTCTTTCCATTGATCGCGCGCGACGTCGACCGCATCGGGATCGTTGCCGTCGAACAGATAGATCGCGCGCTCGTAGGAAGCGAGATCGCCGGCCGTCGCGCCGTCGACGAGAAAGCGCACATTCGATCCGTTCGGATTGTCCTCGCGGGTCGTGAGCAACACCGGCTGCTCGGCGGCGTTGTCTTCGCGGTCAGTGCCGTGCGCGAGAAAAGAATCTTCGCGATAGGTCCACAGCAACTGATCGAGCGCGTCGATGCGCTCAGGCGAAGCCGCCTGCACGACGCAGCGCCAGCCGCGCTCGATGCATTTCTCGATCAGAACCGGCAGCGCCCGCTCGAGCGGCTGGCGTTGCAGATGATAAAAATGGACCTCGGTCACCTAATCCTCGTGGTGATCTTTTATCCAATGGTTCAAAAGTCTTACGCCCCAACCCGGGCCCCAGCTCGTATTAAAATCCGAGGACGGCACGCCCATCGCGGTGCCCGCGACGTCGAGATGCGCCCACGGCGTGTCGCCGACGAAGCGCTGCAGGAATTGCGCGGCGGTGATCGCGCCGGCGTTGCGGTTCGCGCCCGTGTTTCGCATGTCGGCGAATTTCGAGTCGATCTGCTTGTCGTATTCCGGGCCGAGCGGCATTCGCCAGACGCGCTCGCCGGTCGCCTGCCCGGCCTCGGTCAGGTGCTCGCTCAGCTTGTCGTTGTTCGAGAACATGCCGGCATACTCCTGGCCGAGCGCGACGATGATCGCGCCGGTCAAGGTTGCGAGGTTCACCATGAATTTCGGTTTAAAGCGTTCCTTCGTGTACCAGAGCGCGTCGGAAAGCACGAGCCGGCCTTCGGCGTCCGTGTTGATGATCTCGATCGTCTGCCCTGACATCGACTTCACGATGTCGCCCGGGCGCTGCGCGTTGCCGTCGGGCATGTTTTCGACTGCGCCAATCACGCCGATCGCATTCACTTTTGCTTTGCGTGCGGCGAGCGTGTGCATGAGCCCGACGACGCAGGCCGCGCCGCCCATGTCGCCCTTCATGTCCTCCATGCCGCCCGCGGGCTTGATCGAGATGCCGCCGGTATCGAAGCAAACGCCCTTGCCAACGATGGCGACGGGAGCGGCGCCCTTCTTGCCGCCGTTCCAGCGCATCACGACGAGACGCGAGTCATGTGAAGAGCCTTGGCCGACGCCAAGCAGCGCGCCCATGCCGAGCTTGGTCATCGCTTTCACGTCGAGCACGTCGATGCCGACGCCGAGCTTTTTCAGCGCGCTTGCGCGCTTCGCGAATTCGGCGGGATAGAGAACATTCGCCGGCTCGTTCACGAGATCGCGCGCGAGCACGACGCCTTCCGCGATCGCTTCGCGCGAAGCCCACGCCTTGCGTACGGCGGCGGGATCGGAGACGGCGATGGAAATATCCGCCGAGATGTCGCCGTTCTCCGCGTCGTCGTTTTTCTTTTTGGTTTTGTAACGATCGAATTTGTAAGCCCGCAGCCGCATGCCGAGCGCGAATTCGGCGGCCGCATCCGCCGACACCGAACCCTGCGGCAGCTCCAAGAGCACCGTGACCTTCTTCGCCGACGACGAGACCTTCGCCATCGCCTTGCCGCCAAGCTTGATCCATTCCGTCGGCTTGAGATCCTTCAGCTTTCCGAGGCCGAGCACGATCAGGCGGCCGGCCGAAAGTTCGGCCGGCGCGATCAGATCGAGGCTCTTCCCGAGTTTTCCCTTGAAGCCCTCGCTCTTCGCCGCGCGCGAAAGCAACTGGCCCGCGGGCGCAAGCGCGCGCTTTGCGGTGGCACCGAGCCCCAGATTTTCGTCCGCGAGAATGATGACGGTGCCGGCGAGAGAGGGTTTGAGCTGGGAGAAAGAAATTTTCGGGGCTTTGGCCATGATATTTCCTGACGCTTGGATCGAGTGCTGCATGGGTAGCACAACACAAATCGCGGCTTCATTCGGCGAACGTGGTTACTCGCTTCTAAAAGCTGCAACCTTGGGCTGACGCGGCGAATCGAGTTCAAAAAGCCCTGTGCCAACGGCGATTTTCGCGGTCATAATGTAACTTCCGATTGTATTTTCACCCCATACAGGCGACGGCGACTCGGAACTCACAAGGCGTGATCTTGGCGACACACCTTTGGCCACAATCTTTCCAATTTATTCAATGGTTTACGACAATTTTAAATAGAGCCTTGGAAGTGGGCGGGTGGCAGGGAACAGGCCGTAATATCGCCCCAACTTCCAAGTCTCTAGATGCGGGACCTTGGGGGACGGCCCTCGCGCGGCGCGCGGGGAGCATTGGGGTGCAATTTGGGGCGTATGAACCGCTACATTCTGGTGACGGCGGGCGTGGCGTTTTTGGCCGCGCTTTTCACGCTGACCGGCATGGTTTGGCTGACGCAGATTTTGCGCCGCTTCGATCTTCTGACGAGCCAGGGCCAGTCGGTCTGGATTTTTCTCACCATCACAAGTCTTGCGCTGCCGACGCTGCTCCTCCTGACCGCGCCGATCGCGACTTTCCTGTCGATCACCTACACGCTGAACAAGCTCGGCGGCGATTCCGAACTGATCGTGATGAGCGCGTCGGGCATGAGCCCCTGGCAGGTGTTCAGGCCGCTCGCGATTTTCACCGCCGCGGTGATGCTTTTCTCCGCGTTCATCAGCATTTACTTGGGCCCGCTGAGCGTCCGCACCTTGCGCGACCAGATGTCCGCGGTCACCGCCGACATCGTCTCGAATATCGCGCAGCCGGGACGCTTCGCGACGATTCAGAAAGGGCTCACCTTCCACATTCGCGAGCGCGACTCGAACGGCATTCTGCGCGGCATTTTCGTCAACGACTCGCGCGACGAAAAAGCGATGACGACCTATGTCGCCGATCGCGGGCAGATCGTAAGCTCGGACGCGGGTATTTTCCTCGTGCTGGAACACGGCACGATGCACCGCTCGGCGCCGCAGATGCGCAACGCGTCGATGGTTGAGTTCGAGCGTTACGCTTTCGATATGTCGCAACTCACCGGCGGCAAAGCCGCGGAATCGCGCGCAAGCGACCGCTCCTTCTCCGAATTGCTGAACCCCCAGAAGAAAAGCGAAGATCCCGCCGCCGACGCGCAGGAAGAAGCGCGCACCCGGATCGAATTGCACAAGCGGCTGTCGTCGCCGCTTTATCCGCTGGCTGCTTTCGTGATCCCCTTCGCCTTCCTCGGATTGCCGCGCACCACGCGGCAAACGCGCGGCGCTTCGATGGCGGGCGCGGGCTTCGCGTTCCTGGTGATCGAGCTCGCGGGCTTCGGCACCTGGGGATTCGTGCAGCGTAATGCGCTCGCATGGCCGCTCCCCTATGCCGTGCCGCTTTGCGCGATCATTCCGGCCGTGCTTGCGATGAGCGGGCTCGTCGATTTTTCCGTCCCCGCGTCGATGCAAAAGCACATCGACGCAATCAGCGCGCGCCTGCAGCGCATGCAAGAGGCGTAGGGGTTCACCATGGTGGCGTTCGGCAAATTGGGACGTTATTTCGGCCGCCGTTTCCTGGGCGCGGTGCTGCTCGTTTATATCACCTGTTCGGGCCTGATCGGGATCGTCGATTTCTTCGAATTCAGCCGCCGGCTGGGCGACCGGGCGGACGTGTCGGTGATCGACATCGCGCAGCTTGTTTTGCTTCGCCTGCCCGCCTTCAGCGAGCAGATGTTTCCGTTCGCCGTCCTGATCGGCGCGATGTCGACGTTTCTCACGCTGTCGCGGCGGCTGGAGCTCGTGATCGCGCGCACGGTGGGGGCTTCGGTCTGGCAATTCACCTTTTCGACGATCTCAATCGCGGTGCTGCTCGGCGTTTTCCTCACCACGATCTACAATCCGATTTCGGCGATCGCGAAAGAACAGGCGAATAAGCTCGAGGCGACGCTGTTTAGCGATAAAAAGGGTTTATTCCAACAGAGCAGCGACGGCATCTGGGTCCGCCAGCAAAGCGTCGACGGGCAAGCGGTCGTCCAGGCGCAAACATCCACCGACAAAGGACGCACGCTCGGCAATGTCCGCATCTATTCGTTCGACACGAAGGGGGAATTCACCGAGCGGGTCGAGGCGAAATCGGCGGTGCTGCATAACGGCTATTGGGCGTTGACGCAGGCGCGGGTCTTCCCGGCGGGAGCGGAACCGCAGGAATTCGCCTCCTACATGGTCAGCACCAATCTCACGCCGGCGCAGGTGCAGGGAAGCCTTGCCAGCCCGGACTCGCTGTCGTTTTGGGAACTGCCGGGCGCGATTCGCGATTCGGAGCGGGCCGGCATCCGAACCGAACGCTACCAGTTGCAATATCAGACCCTCCTCGCGCGTCCCGTGTTGCTGGCCGCCATGGTGCTGATTGCCGCCGCGGTGAGCTTGCGGGTTTTCCGCCTCGGCGGGGTGGGAAAAATGGTTTTAGGTGGCGTTTTATCGGGGTTTCTGCTCTATGTAGCCTCGAAACTGGCAGGCGAGCTCGGCGAAAACGGGATTCTCCATCCCGTCGTCGCCGGCTGGTTGCCTGCTGTCTTCGGAGCAGTGATGGGCTGCTCCGTTTTGTTGCAGCAAGAGGACGGTTGATGGTTTCGCGTACCGTCATCGCGGGGAAGCGTTTGCGTCGATGTGCGGAAGCTGCGCGCGGGATCGCGCGCGCCTGCATGCTCGCCGCCGTCTCGCTTTTCCTCGTGACGGCCGCTTCGGCGCAATCCGAACAGATCGGTCCGCCGCAATCGACCGAGCCTGCCCACCAGATTCCGGAATCGCTCCGTTCCAAACCGCAGATCAAGCGGCCGACGCTGACGCAAATGGTGCAGCAAAAGCGGGCGGAAGGATCGAAATCGAAAGCGCCGATGCTCGTGCAGGCCGACGAGATGGTGCATGACTACAAGAACGACAGGGTATCTGCTGTCGGCCATGTGCAGATCTACAACGACGGCGCGGTGCTCGAAGCCGACCGCGTCACCTACGATCGCAAGACCGACCGCATCCACGCACAAGGCAACGTGCGCTATCGGACCAAGGACGGCAAGGTGGTCTATGGCGAGGTCGTCGAACTCGCGAAGGATTTCAAGGACGGTTTCGTCCAGACGCTGCTACTCGAGACGCCGCAGAAAACACGCTTCGCCGCCGCGCGCGTCGATCGCACCGAAGGCAACACCTCGGTGTTCCAGAG